>ERZ772766.28-NODE-28-length-100496-cov-8.588863_pt1 | contig 100496 bp, 97 predicted proteins | sample MGYA00511379_ERZ772766 | MGnify/ENA primary metagenome ERZ772766 (study PRJEB29015, sample SAMEA2737895) | human oral metagenome | biome: human oral; feature: human-associated habitat; material: dental | place: China | collected 2116 ... | reverse complement strand
TGCTTGATTACATCTTGGACGACTTCGCCAAATTCAGAAAAACCAACCAAGACGACAGCCTAGGCGCCATGGTCGTTTGCGACAGCGCAGAACAGGCACGGCAACTCTTTGACCATTTTGACCATTTTCAGACAGCTTCAGACCACAATCTCACCGCCGCGCTGATACTGCACGACATCGGCACTAAGGACGAACGCGACCAATGGGTTAAAGACTTCAAAGCAGGCAAAACCGACATCCTGTTTGTGTACAACATGCTTTTGACCGGTTTTGACGCGCCGCGCCTGAAAAAGCTCTATTTGGGCAGGCTTATCAAAGCCCATAACCTTTTGCAAACCCTGACCCGCGTCAACCGCACCTACAAATCTTACCGCTACGGCTACGTCGTTGATTTTGCCGACATCGAGCGCGAATTCGACAAAACCAACCGCGCCTATTGGGACGAACTTTCTAACGAATTGGGTGACGAAATCGGCAGTTACAGCCAGCTATTCAAAACTGCCGAAGAAATCGAACAGGAAATTGCTGACATTAAAAACGCCCTGTTTGATTTCGATACCGAAAACGCCGAAGAATTTTGCCGCCAAATCAGCCAAATAGAAGATAAAGAACAGCTTCTTGCCCTAAAAAAAGCCCTGCAAACCGCCAAAGAGCTGTACAACGTCCTGCGCCTGCAAGGCAGCCACGAATTTCTCGCACATCTGGATTTTGACAAGCTCAATCTGTTGTACCGCGAAACCGCTGCCCGCCTGGATACCTTAAACCTCGCCGAAAAACTGCAGCAGGGCGACACCGCCCATTTGCTCAATGAAGCATTGGAAGACGTTTACTTCCAGTTCGTCAAAATCGGCGAAGCCGAACTCAAACTTGCCGACGATTTAAAAGACATCATGCGCAAAGTCCGCGAAGGACTGGCGGGCAACTTCGACCAGGACGACCCCGAATACATCAGCCTGCGTGGAGAGCTGGAACGCATCTTCAAGAAAAAGAACCTCGCCGAAGTTGGACAGGAAGAAATGCAGGCAAACATCGCCACACTCGAAACCGTCTATGCCCGAATCAAAGAGCTGAACCGCCAAAACGACCTCTTGCGGCACAAATACGGCGGCGACGCCAAATATGCCCGCACCCACAAGCGGCTCATGGAAAACGCCGCTCTCTACGGCGACAAACTCAAAGTCTTCAACGCGCTGAACGGTGTAAAAACCGACGCCGACCAAAAAGTGCTGGATATGGAGCAGATTTTGGACAACCAGAATTACTTTGAAAAACAAATGAAAGGCATCGTATTAAAACACTTTAGAACGGAACAGCAATTTCCTGTTCAACGCCAAGACATCGAAGACATCAACCGCCTGTTGGTGCGAGAATATTTAGAAGAAAAAAGTCGGATTTGTGGAAGCGGTTTTTCAGGTAGTCTTAACCATTTATAAATACAGGAAAGCTATGTACAACAACGACATCATCATCTACACCACGGAAGACGGACTATCCGAATTTACCCTGCGCGAGCTTGACGGCGAACTATGGCTTACCCAAAAAGAAATTGCCGAACTCTACCAAACCAGCAAACAAAACATCGGCAAACACATCAAGACGATATTTGCAGAACAAGAACTGGACGATTCAGTTGTAAACTTTCAGTTTACAACTGCCGCAGACGGCAAAAACTACCGCATGGGGCTTTATCCCCTCTCCCTAATCATCGCCGTCGGCTACCGCGTCCGCTCCACACGCGGTACACAATTCCGCCAATGGGCAACACGGACATTGGGCGAATACATCAGCAAAGGCTTCGTATTAAACGACGACCGTCTGAAAAACCCGCCTGTCGGGACAAACCGTGCCGAAGATCAGTTTGAACAGTTGCTCAACCGCATCAGGGACATCCGCAGCAGCGAACGGCGGATGTATCTGCGTGTACGCGAAATATTCGCCATGGCGGCGGATTACCAGCCCCGCTTCAAAGAAACCACCCATTTTTTCAAAATCATACAAAACAAACTTCATTACGCCTGCACCCGCCATACTGCCCCTGAAATTATTTACCAAAGGGCAGATGCGGGGAAACCCAATATGGGTCTGACCCATTGGCGAGGCAAAGAAATCGCCAAAGCCGATGTAACCGTTGCCAAAAATTACCTGAACGAGGCAGAAATCGATGCCCTCAACCGCATCGTTTCCATGTGGCTGGATTTTGCCGAAGACCAGGCGAGCATGAAAAAACAAATATTCCTGCAAGACTGGGTGGAAAAACTGGATGCCTTTCTCGCCTTCAATGACCGCCAAGTTTTACAAACGGCAGGGACAATCAGCAAAACGCAGGCAGACGAAAAAGCCCGTATCGAATACGAAAAATTTGCCGCCGCACGCAGACTGGAAAAAGAACGCGAGGGCGAACGCCATATTGCCGAACTGCTGAGCCTGAAAAAATAGCAGGCATCAATGCAGGCTGCTTGAAAAAGTGCGGTCGGATTTTGAAATGTTTTTTCAGACGGCCTTTGAAAGAGAAATAAATTTTTATGAATGAATTACAAGATTGTATTTTAGGTGATTTAGTAGAGTTTCAACGTGGATATGATTTGCCAAAAGATTCTTTTGTCAAAGGAGAATATCCTGTTCAATCTTCAAACGGAATTCTAGGTTATCACAATGAATACAAGGTTAAAGCACCTGGAATCACGATTGGACGAAGTGGCACAGTTGGGATTCCGCATTTAATAACAAAAAACTTTTTTCCGCATAATACAGCATTGTATGTAAAAGATTTCAAGGGTAATAACGTCCATTATATTTATTACTTATTGAAAAATTTAAAATTAAATGAATATAAAACTGGTTCTGGTGTTCCAACTATGAACCGAAATCATCTGCATCCGTTAAAAATTAAAGCGTTTACAGACTCAAAGTACCAACAATCCATCGCTGCCGTCCTATCCGCTTTGGACAAAAAAATCGCCCTAAACAAACAAATCAACGCGCGCTTGGAAGAGATAGCGAAAACCCTGTACGACTACTGGTTCGTGCAGTTCGACTTCCCCGACGCCAACGGCAAGCCCTACAAATCCTCAGGCGGCGAAATGGTGTTTGACGAAACCTTGAAACGGGAAATTCCGAAGGGGTGGGAGGTTAAGAAAATTGAAAGCATCCTTACTATAGGTTCTGGTTTTCCCTTTAATTCTAAAGATTACACAGATAGAGGCAAATATCAAATTGTTACAATAAAAAATGTTCAAGATACATATCTTGATTTAACGAAAACAGATAAAGTCGGAAAAATTCCAAATAATATAAAAGAGTTTTGCATATTAAAGAAGGGAGATATCTTAATTTCTCTAACGGGAAATGTCGGCAGAATATGTTTTGTTGATATGAATAACCTATTATTAAATCAGCGTGTTGGAAAATTTATTTGCCATAAAGAATATCTGTATTTTTTTTATTTATTATTTAATAGAAGTGAAAGTAAAGAAAGACTAGAAAAATTAGCAAATGGAAGCTCACAGTCTAATTTAAGCCCAATTGAAGCTGTAAAAGATCTATTTGTTTGTCCTTCTAATATTGTGTTAGAGCAATTTAATGCCAAGGTTGATTTATTATTTGAAAAGTTATTATTAAATCAGCAGCAAAACTACCACCTGACCCAACTACGCGATTTCCTATTACCCATGCTAATGAACGGACAGGTATCCGTAGTGGAATAGGTCGGATACTGGTATCTGACAAACCATTCCAAGCTGAAAATGTCGGATTCAAAAAAACGACCTACGCGATAAAACAAACGAGATAAAAATGACCGAACAACACTTTACCGAACAAACCAAAGCCCTGATTGACAGCTTAAAAACCATCTGCGCCAACTATGGCTTAGGCAATGACGGCAACGAATTTAAAATCATCAGTCAGGCTTTTTTGTATAAATTTTTAAACGACAAATACGATTTCGAAGTTAAACAAATTCGCAAAGAAAAGCCCGACGAACCGATCGAGTTCGTCAATATGGATATTGAGGGAAAAACGGCCGTTTTGAAGCCCGAGCATTCCATCAAATATTTATCGGAGCGACAAAATGGCGCAGACTTTGCCAAGCTCTTTGACGATACGCTCACCGATATTGCCGCTTGTAATGCGGAGTTGTTTTCAGTGAAAACCGAAGGCGGGGCGAAAATTGTGTTGTTCGAGCGTATCAGTCAATACATTACTGACGAAGGCCGACGCGATGATTTTTGCCGCGCGCTGATTTCCAAACTGGCGGGTTTCAGTTTTGAGGCAATTTTTGCGCAAAAATTTGATTTTTTTGCCACGATTTTTGAATACCTGATTAAAGACTACAACAGCAATTCGGGTGGCAAATACGCCGAATACTACACGCCGCATGCGGTGGCGCGGATTATGGCGGATATTTTGGTGCCGGAGGACGTGCGCGGGCAAATCCGCAGCGTGGACGTTTACGACCCGTCGGCTGGTTCGGGAACGCTGTTGATGAACGTCGCCCATGCCATCGGCGAAGACAAATGTATGATTTATACGCAGGATATTTCGCAAAAATCGTCCAATCTGTTGCGGCTGAATCTGATTTTGAACAATTTGGTGCATTCGCTGAATAATGTGGTTCAAGGCAATACGATTTTGTCGCCCGCCCATAAAGACGCTTCAGGCCGTCTGAAAAAATTTGATTTCATCGTTTCCAATCCGCCGTTTAAATTGGATTTCAGCGATTTTCGCGACCAATTGGAAGGCGATGAAAACCGCGAACGCTTTTTTGCCGGCATCCCGAAAATTAAGGCGAAAGATAAGGATAAAATGGAAATCTATCAGCTTTTTATCCAGCATATCCTGTTCAGCCTGAAAGAAAACGGCAAAGCGGCGATTGTATTGCCGACGGGCTTTATTACCGCCCAATCGGGCATCGACAAAAAAATCCGCGAACATTTGGTGGAAAACAAAATGCTCGCCGGCGTGGTGTCCATGCCTTCCAATATTTTCGCCACGACGGGAACCAACGTTTCCATCTTGTTTATCGATAAAGCCAATAAAGACGATGTAGTGTTAATCGACGCATCGGGATTGGGTGAAAAAATCAAAGACGGCAAAAACCAAAAAACCGTACTTTCCCGCGCAGAAGAACAAAAAATCTGCAATACCTTCACGCACAAACAGGCAGTGGGAGATTTCAGCGTGGTGGTCGGCTACGATGAAATTAAAGCCAAAAACTACAGCCTGTCCGCGGGGCAATATTTTGAGGTAAAGATTGATTATGTGGATATTTCTGTCGACGAATTTACAGAGAAAATGGCAAAATTCTCAGCGGATTTAGATACACTCTTTGCAGAATCGGCCAGGCTGGAACGGGAAATTAAAGAAAGGTTACGGCTGTTGCAATTCCAAGATGGCCATCCATAGAATCTATATCCAGATTCTTCGTACACGACAAATAAATAAAACCCGCTGAATAATAGATGGTGTCCTAAAAAGTATGCTGACACTGGTGTCGGTAAACGGAAACTAAAAGGGCAACGGACAGATGCGTTATATCGTGTCTGTGAAAATACAATCAGCACTCTGTTGCCCCGTTACCACGGGCAGAGTATAAAGAAAAATGGCACCAAGCGCGACGCCAAGCAAAATTACGGCCGCCAATTATTTTGACCTATATTGGATGTCATTCAAACATTATTAAAATTATCCTCAAAATGCCGGTTCGTGATTGTGGTATTCGTGATATTTCCGCAATAACAGGATGCAGCAGGTACAAGGTACAGAAGGTACTGAAAACGTCACAACATCATGTTCTTCCCAAGAAAAATCATTATGACACTTTAGAGATTGACGAGATCTGGACTTTCGTCGGCAGCAAAAAGAATAAGGTATGGCTTATTTATGCTTATGACCGTACTAGCGGCGAAATAGTGGCTTATGTCTGGGGGCTTCGTACACGACAAAAAAACAAAACCCGCTGAAAAACATAGCAAAGTGTAAGTTTTACGACGACGCACACCATGCCAAATTCCAGCGGGTTTTCCGACATCTTAAAGCAACACCTTTCCTGGCACAAAGCAAGAATCGACTGCCTCGCCAGCATCATCACCGCACTGTTTGTCCGCCAAACCGTCAATCTGTCCGCACTCAAAAACGCCTTTTCCTCAAAGGCCAAGCCGGAATCCATCTATCGCCGTATGCAGCGTTTCTTTGCCGGGGCTCTTATCGGCAGAACTGATGTTGCCCGCTTCGTCTTCTCGGTTTTCGGCTGGCAAAACGTCCGCCTCACTCTCGACCGCACGACATGGGAATACGGCAAATCCTGCATCAACATCCCGGTGCCGGCCGTGGTCCGGCGTGGTGTTGCCATCCCGATACTGTGGAAAACGGCTGATAAAAAAGGCAATTCCAACACAGGCGAAAGAACCGCCCTGCCGGATCTTTTCCGCGGGACCTTCCCCGACCTCCACATTGAAACACTCTATGCGGATCGGGAATTCATTGGCAATGAATGGCTGGCGTATCTGCGTCAAGCAGGGATTTCTTACTGCATCCGCTGCAAGGAAAACGCGCAGATAGCGGGAAAAGGTGGCACAAGGCGGGCGTTGAAGAGCCACTTTCGGGCGCTGAAAACAGGTGAAGGGAAAAGATTGGGGCCGGTGATGCTGTATGGGCAACAGCACTATCTTGAGGCTACCCGTCTGACTGACGGGCAACTACTGGTGGTTTGCAGTGACAAAGAGGGCAAGGGGATTGAAGCATACGGTGAGCGTTGGCAGATAGAGACGCTGTTTGGCAGCCTGAAAAGCAAAGGGTTCAATCTGGAAGACACACATATGAGCGCACCGGCGAAGATAGACAGGTTGATGTCAGTGCTGGCGATAGGCTTTGTGCTGTCCTGCCGCGCGGGGGAAGCAGAAGATAAACGGCGGCCGATCAAGGTGAAGAAGCATGGCAGGCCTGCGCAAAGTTTATTCCGGGCGGGGTTGGACCGGCTGGTTTCTGTGTTATTCAGGGGGATGAGGCCGTTGGAGGTATTAGGCGATGAGGTGATGGATTTACTGGTAGTCAAGGAGGATGTGGGATGAAGGATTTTTTTGTCGTGTACGAAGGTCTGGGGGAAAAGAGATATTGCTACAGTAAGGGAATTAGAAGCACGTTTAAACGATCTAAAGATTACTTATGGGAATATTGCAATGGATAAGTGGCAAAGTTTTGTTGAAGTATTTGGTAGTGAAAAATCGAATATTGGCAAGAAATATACAGTGGGAATTGAAGGTAATAATTGCCGCCTGAGGCACAGAATCAGGCGGATTGTGAGGGAAACCTGTTGTTTTTCAAAGAAATTGCTCTACCACTTCAAGGCCTTTAATCCGGCTTTTCACTACATCAACTATGGCTTTGTCCAGCCCGGCATACTTTTCAGGCCACACCCCGAAATATATGTATGCTATGCAGCGGTATTTTGCTGAAAACACAAAGAACGCGCTGCTGACCCTTGCCGCGAACATAATCCCGAAATATGGAATCATGAACATCCTGCACAAACGCTTCCCCGCTGTCCGCTTGACCCGGCCGCCTTCACCCGTCACCCGGCAGAAGCCATCCGGCAAGCACATCCCGGCACCGCCGCCACCATCCACACTGTCGCCGAAGCGGACGGTTGCCGCCTGAACATCACCTTTGCCGATGGCACCGAACCCACCCCCGTCCGTAATAAACCTACCGCATGACCGCATACAACAACCACGGTAGCCACACCCTGCTCGACTATTACGGCTGCGATGCCGTCCTGCTGGGCGACGCCGGGCGTCTTGAACACATCCTGCGCGCGGCGGCAGAAGCGGCGGGGGCGGTTATCCTCGCCGCCCACTTCCACCACTTCGGCGCAGAAGCGGGTGTAACCGGCGTATTGCTGCTCGCCGAATCGCATCTGAGCATCCACACCTGGCCGGAACACCGCTTCGCCGCGCTCGACCTCTACCTCTGCGGCGGCGACATGGACAGCGCCTGCCGCGTGCTGGAAACCGCCCTGCGCCCCGCGCACAACGGGCGGCGCATTATCCCGCGCGGTACCGGCGGCGACACCGCCGCGTGACGGCAAGGCCGCGCGGAATGCCCCGACGCTGCCGACGTTTATAGTCGTTTCAAACAGGAATGAGACAAGGCGGCGAGCCGAAGGCAGTACAAATAGTACGGCGAGGCGATCCAACACCGTATCATTTCTGTTTGAAGCGACTATATCCGCTGTCGCCGGCGCTGATGCGCTTATACTCTGCAAACCGTTTTTCACCCCCACAGGAGCACACCATGACTGAAACCGTCAAAGCCTATGCCGCGCAATCCGCCACCAGCCCGCTGGCACCCTTCACCTTTACATACCGCACGCCGCGCGCCGATGATGTCGTCATCGACATCCTCTACACCGGCGTCTGCCACAGCGACCTGCACACCGCCCGCAACGACTGGGGCGGCACGATATACCCCGTCGTGCCGGGGCACGAAATCGTCGGCCGCGTGCGCAGCGTCGGCGACAAAGTAACCAGGTTCAAAGCGGGCGATCTGGTCGGCGTCGGCTGCCTCGTCGATAGCTGCCGCCATTGCGAACCCTGCAAACACGACCTCGAACAATACTGCGAGAACGGCTTCGTCGGCACCTACAACGGCATCGACAAGCACGACGGCCGACCCACCTACGGCGGTTATGCCAAAACCATCACCGTCAGCGATGCCTTTGTGCTGAAAGTGCCGGAAAACCTTGACACCAAAGCCGTGCCGCCCATCCTCTGCGCGGGCATCACCACCTGGTCGCCGCTGCGCCACTGGCACGTCGGCAAGGGCAGCAAAGTCGCCGTTATCGGCCTCGGCGGCCTCGGCCACATGGCGATCAAACTGGCGCACGCCCTCGGCGCGGAAGTCACCCTGTTCTCGCGCAGTCCGGGCAAGGCGGCGGACGCGAAACGTCTCGGCGCGCACAACATCGTGATTTCCACCGACGCGGCGCAGATGAAAAGCGTGGCGAACCGGTTCGACCTCATCATCGACACCGTGCCCTATGAACACGACGTCAACCCCTACATTCCGACGCTGCAACTGGACGGCACACTGGTGTATGTCGGCCTGCTCGGAGCCGTGACCCCGGCACTCAGCACCGTGCCGCTGATTCTCGGCCGCCGCACGGTTGCCGGATCCCTCATCGGCGGCATCAAAGAAACGCAAGAACTGCTGGATTTCTGCGGCGAACACAACATCACCGCCGATGTGGAGATCATCAAGATGGCGGACATCAACACCGCCTACGCGCGGATGCTGAAAAGCGACGTGAAATACCGCTTCGTTATCGACATCGCTACGCTGTAAGCGGTCTCAACCATAAAAAGCCCGCACAAGCGGGCTTTTTTGTGCGCATTCCCGCAAGCAAAACGCCGCAAGGCGCCCCCCGGCGTGCCGCTTCGTGTGGCATTCGCGGGGGGTGGCGCTCTGTCATGCCCGCCCCCTCTGCTGCTATGTGCGGCGGTTTTCCCATTAAATCAAGGAGGTCATATGGCAGATGCAAGCGGCAGTTTTCATGTGGTGCAGGTAGTGGCGCTTCCCGGCGCGGCGGTGGTCGCCGTGCCGCTGTTCAAGCGTTTGGGACTGGGCTCGGTGCTGGGCTATCTCACTGCCGGGCTGGTCATCGGGCCGTCCGGTTTCGGCCTCTTTCAGGATGCCTCCACGATTTTGCACATCGCCGAGCTCGGGGTGGTGATTTTCCTCTTCGTCATCGGGCTGGAAATGAAGCCCGCGCACCTCTGGCATCTGCGCCGCCAGATTTTCGGCCTCGGCAGCATGCAGGTGGTGCTGGCGGCGGTGTTGCTGACCGCCGTCGGCATCCTCTACGGCTTTTCCTGGCAGATTTCCTTCGTCAGCGCCGCCGGGTTTGTCCTCACTTCGACCGCCATCGTCATGTCCGTCCTCGGCGAGCGCCATGAATTAACCGCGCCAGGCGGGCAGAAGATGGTCTCCATCCTCCTCTTCGAGGATTTGCTGATTGTGCCGCTGCTTGCCTTCATCACCTTCCTCTCGCCGCAGCATACGCAAAGCACGACACCGCTGTGGCTGGGCATCGGCAAGGCGTTCGCCTGCGTCGCGCTGCTGGTGGCGGTCGGCCACTGGCTGCTCAACCTGGTTTTCCGCCTGCTCGCCCGCAGCAAGGCGCGCGAGGTGATGACGGCGGCGGCGCTCCTGGTCGTACTCGGTTCGGGGCAGTTGCTGGAACTGGGCGGGCTGTCGATGGCGATGGGCGCGTTCCTCGCCGGGGTCCTGCTTTCGGATTCGAGTTTCCGCCATCAGCTTGAAGCGGATGTCGAGCCGTTTCGCGGCCTGCTGCTCGGCCTCTTCTTCCTCGCCGTCGGCATGTCGCTCAACCTGCGCGTGGTCGCCGAACACTGGCTGCCGGTGGCAAGCGGCGTGTTGGCGATGATGGCGGCGAAGGGGTTGTGCATCTACGGGGTGGCGCGGCTGGCAAAAAGCAGCCACGACGAGGCGCTGGAACGCGCGGTGCTGATGGCGCAAGGCGGCGAGTTTGCCTTCATCCTCTATGCCGCCGTCTATAGTCAAATAGCCAAGAAACAGTAACATGGCGCACCGGCGCAGACCGTACAAACCAGTACGGCAAGGCGGCGCAACACCGTTACGGTTTTTTAGATATTTGACTATACAATCAGGGCGTCATCGGCAAGACGGAAAACGCGACGATGACCGCCTGCGTCGTCCTTTCCATAATCCTGACCCCGCTCTTCACGCTCCTCCACGCCAGACTGCCGCAAAAAGCGGCACCGGCGCGCGCGGCGGATGTCATCGAAGAACGGCACGAAGTGCTGCAAATCGGCTTCGGCCGCTTCGGGCAGATTGTCTATTACCTCCTGCATGCCGCCGGTTACCCGGTGGCCATCATCGACCTCGATGAACAAATCGTCGCCGGCTTCGACAAATACGGTATGAAAAGCTATTTCGGCGACGGCTCGCGCCCCGAACTCCTGCGTACCGCCGGAATCGAGACGGCGAAAGTGCTGGTGGTCGCCATCAACAACCCGGAGCAGGCGCTGCATATTGTGCGCTTCGCGCGTGCAGTCAACCCGCACATCAAAATCGTCGCCCGCGCCTACGACCGCCTCTGCACCTTCCGCCTCTACCAGGCGGGGGCGGACGAAATCATCCGCGAAACCTTCGATGCGGCGGTCCGCAGCGGCAAGCGGACACTGGAATTTCTCGGCGTGCCGCACGACATGGCGAAAAAGTCGGCCAGCTCTTCTTCCGCATGAACCGGCGCGGCATGGGCAAAATGGTGGCGCTGTACAATCCGGACATCGCCCGCTTCCAGAACCGCGCCCTGGCCGAAGAAAACGTGCATCAGCAACAACTGCTCTACGACGCCGTACAGGCGCTTTTGCACGGCGAAGAAGACGAAGAAGACCGGGGACCGGGGCGACATGCCGGAAGCGGATGACAACGCGGCGGAAGCGGCAGCAAACGGGCAGACTTGACCCGCCACCCGGCGGGCAATACCCTGCGCGCCCTTTTCTCACAGGACAGACAAACATGAGCTGGATTTACCTCATCAGCGCCGGGCTGCTGGAAATCGGCTGGCCGCTCGGCCTCAAATACGCGCAGCAGGACGGCTACCGCCTCCCCGGCATCGCCGCCGCCATTCTCTTCATGGCGGGCAGCGGCTTCCTGCTCTTCCTCGCGCAAAAAGAAATCCCGATGGGCACCGCTTATGCGGTGTGGACGGGCATCGGCGCGGCGGGTGCCTTCCTCGTCGGCGTGCTTTTCTTCAACGACGCCGCCACCTTCGGCCGCTGGCTCGGCGCGGCGCTGATTATCGGCGGCGTGATCATCATGAAGCTGTCAAGCGGGCATTGACATGAACTGGCAGGCAAAAACCTTCGCCACACTGAGCGGTCGCCGAACGGCACGCCATCTTCCGCCTGCGCGTCGCCACCTTCGTCGTCGAACAGCAATGCCTCTATCAGGAAGTGGACGACCGCGACCCAACGGCAACCCACCTCTACGCCACGGAAAATGATGCCATCGCCGCCTGCTACCGCCTGATACAGGGCGCAGAGGGCGTACACATCGGGAGGGTCATCGTCGCCCCCGCCCGGCGCGGACGCGGCATGGGCAAGACCCTGATGCAGGCAGCCCTGCGCCTCGTCGCGGGACAAGCGGCGTATCTGCAAGCACAGGCACATTTGCAGGATTTCTACGCCGCATTCGGCTTCCTGCCCATCTCGGACGTGTACCCCGAAGACGGCATCGCGCATATCGATATGCGCCGCCCGCCTGATGCCTGAATCGGGCGGCCGCACGGCTGCTTTTTTATCGCCGCTCTCTCAGTGCCTGCCAAGCGGTATCAATACCGGATGCTTGTGCGGGACGAGCTTCAGCCCGCCGGGCCCCGTAGCGTTGTCGTGCCAACGGAAATGCTGCCGGGCGGCGTGAACACTGCGCCCGTCAAGCGGCGTGTTGCGGGGGTTTTGTTGCTGCGTCGTTTTTTTGCTGCGTACGAAGCCGCCCGCAGCAGCGCGTACAAAGCCCTGCATGAACAGATGGCAAGGCGTATCATATTCACGCTTTTTCAACATTATCAGGAGGCAATATGTCTTTTTTTGTCGAGCATGCGCTCATTTTTGAGTTCATCCTGCTCATCGGTTTTCTTTACGCGGGCAGCCGCTTCGGCGGCATCGGTCTTGGGGTCGTCTCGGGTATCGGCCTGCTTTTTGAAGTGCTGGTTCTGCGCATGCCGCCCGGCAAGGCGCCGATTGAGGTCATGCTCGTTATCCTCGCCGTCGTCACCTGTGCCTCCGTGCTCGAAGCGGCGGGCGGTTTGAAATACATGTTGCAGGTCGCGGAAAAAATCCTGCGCAAGAACCCGAAGCGGGTGACGATTCTGGGCCCCATCGTTACCTGGGCGATGACCGTCATGCTCGGCACCGGCCACGCGGTCTATTCCATCATGCCGATCATCGGCGACATCGCGCTGAAAAACAAAATCCGACCGGAACGCCCGATGGCCGCCGCTTCCGTCGCCTCGCAGCTCGCCATTACCGCCAGCCCCGTCTCGGCGGTCGTCGCGCTCTATCTGGATGACATCACCAAGATCCACTTCTTTGAAGGCGTGTCGCTGCTGCAAATCGTCGCCGTCACCATCACCTCCACCTTCTGCGGCACCATCGCCCTCTCGCTGTACAGCCTGCGGCGCGGCAAGGAACTGGAAGACGATCCGGAATACCAGCGCCGCATGAAAGACCCGGTCTGGCGCGAACGCATCCTGAACACCACCAGCACCACCCTGAACGAACAACTGCCGCCCGCCGCGCGCAACTCCGTGCTGCTCTTCCTGCTCGCCCTGGCCTGCATCGTCTTCGTCGCCATGTACAAACCGATCCGCACCGTGGTTGATCCTGAACACAAGAACACGCTGCTCATCCCGCTCAGCATGATGATCCCGATGATGAAGCACAAACTGCTCTGGATGGTTCAATATGGTAAGCCGCTGCTCATCTCCATGGGCGTGATGATCCAGATGCTGATGCTCGGCTTCGGCGGTGTCATCCTGCTTGCCACCCGCACCAATGTGGCGAAAGTGCCGAACGGCGTTGTCTTCAAATCGGGCATGGTCGCCACCGTCGCCATCTTCGGTATCGCCTGGATGAGCGATACCTACTTCAACCACGCCATGCCGGTCTTCAAAGACAGCATCACGGCAATGGTGCAAGCGCGGCCGTGGATGTTTGCCTTCGCGCTTTTCGCCGTGTCCGTACTCATCAACAGCCAGGCGGCGACGGCGAAAATCCTGCTGCCGGTAGGCATCACGCTCGGCATCCCTGCGCCGCAACTCATCGGCCTCATGCCGGCCACCTACGCCTACTTCTTCATTCCGAACTACCCGTCCGACATCGCCACCATCACCTTCGACGTGACCGGGACGACGAAAATCGGCAAATGGTATTTCAACCACAGCTTCATGGCGCCCGGCCTCGTCGGCGTCGTCGTCGCCTGCCTGGTCGGCCTTGCCCTTGCCAAAGTCATCATCGTGCCGGGGGTGTAGTAGTCCTTCATTCGCGACACACAGCAAAAAGCCCGCTTGCGCGGGCTTTTTTATTGCGGGCGGTGGTTTCATTGCCCCACAGCGCATACCGTCAGGCGCGGCAACGCCAGCGGCTGGTGGCTAGTAATCACCGCCGCGCCGCCGCAGGCGCGGTGCTGTTCGAGATGCTGCAACAGGGTGGCAGCAGTCGCCGCATCCAGCGCCGTCAGCGGTTCATCAAGCAGCCACAGCGGCGGCGTATCCAGCCACAGGCGAGCAAGCTGACAGCGCCGCTGCTGCCCCGCCGACAGCAGGCGGCTTTGCCGCGTGGCAAGATGCGCGATGCCGACCGCAGCAAGCGCCGCATCCAGCCGCCTTTCCAGCCCCGCCCCGCTCATGCCGTGATAGAGGCGGGCGGCATAACGCAGATTCTCGCGGGCGGTCAACACACCCTTGATGCCCGGGCGGTGGCCGAGATAGAGCAGCGGCGCATGACGGCGGATACAGCCGTGCTGCGGTGTGGACAAACCCGCCAGCGCCTGCAACAGCGTGGTTTTGCCGCTGCCGTTCTCGCCGGTGAGATGGATGATGTCGCCTGCGGCAATACGCAGACAGTAACGGCGCAGCAACAGGGTGCTGCCTTTGAGCAGGGTGAGATTGTCGGCTTCGAGCAGGGGCATTGATAACGCGGAATGGCTGGAACAGGCGGCATTATCCCCGATTCGGTCTGAATAATTAGGGGCGCCTGCTTTCCAGCTCGGATTTTCGATATAGCTAACGGTTTTCCCTTTTGTATTTTCAAAGAAATAGACAGTCTGGCCGCTAATTTTTGCTTCTCTTACATTAGGTGGCAGTGCATTCAGGCAGTCGTTATGCACCCAAACGCCGCTGCTGCCTTTTTCTCCTTTGATGAAGTAGGTGTGATAGTCGGCGACGGTCAGGTTGTAGGCTTGGAGCGGTTCTTCCGCTATGCGGACGCTGCTCACGGTGTGCCAGCGTTTGTCGTCACCCAGCAGGCGGTAGCCTTGCCGCAGTTTGGCGGCTTCGACCCACTGCGCGTTTTTTATTTCGCCCCGGTAGTCGTGTCCCGGCGCGGCGGTGACGGGGTGTCAGCCTGTGCGAGGAAGGGGTGGATGGTGTTGGAGACGATGGTTTGGGTTTCGCCGCCTGGTGCCGTTAGGGTGAGATAAACCGTTTCGGCGTAGTCGTTTTGGTAGTGTGCCGTGACGGGTTTGTAGGCGGTGTTGCCTGTTTTTTCGTCGGTAAGTTATAGAAATTCAGTGTTTGTCCGCTGGGCGATGTTTCTTTCTATTGCAATATGAATGGGTAATTTGTATTCAATCAACGCCTACTGATCCCAGTAACCATCATCATGACCATACAAACTGATCTTATCTATCACCAATTCGTCTATAGAGGAATAGATTCCCATCTTAGGCCAAACCGCAATGCCAAAAACTTCTTCTTGCGATGCATCATGTACAACAAATTCATCATAATCGGTGTCAAAAACCAGTTCTATACCCGGACGTTTTTCTGAGACAAATTGGCCGATACGGATACCGAAAATTTCCCCTTCCCAGCCCTCGCCAAGGAATATTTCTATCAACCTGCCATCTCTGAAGCGCATTTTAAACGGCTCTCTCTCTTCATTTTCTATGAATTCAACAAGGGTAATTTCTTCAAATACAGATTTATAACATTCATCAAATTTAGAACCAAGTTTGAATTTTTCATACTTAAAATTATTAAAAATAAAATTATCAGCACCTCTTTTATCTATGGGAATCCCCAATCTTGTCATGATTTTTTCTATGTCATCTAAAAAAACAATCCAATCATATCCCACACCTAGTGTGGGAGCCAATTTCAAATTTATAGTTTCCATTAATTTATCCTCCGTCATTTTCTAAACCATCGTTTATTTACCGAATCATAGTCTATGGGGTGACCATGATTGTCATAATAGAATTGCTTGCCCTCTTTTATAGCTAGAGGGTTAAATCCAGAATTCGGATCTATTATTCTAATCTCCACGTCATCTTTATAGGTGATTTTATAATATTCCCCTTTTCCGTGTGTAGCGCCACCAGGGTGCTTTTGGATTTCTTTGACAAACGGACGGCCTTCCACTTTATATATTTTTGCTTTCCTTGAAGAGCTTCCCCTAGGCGCCTTTAGCGTGACGGTTGCGCCATCCATTTGAAATGATCTAGCCAGATCATCAATGGAAGAGCCCCATATTTGATCAATTCTACGCGGAATACCCGCTAAAGCGGCGTAATTTTCTCGCAGATAAACCCTTGCATGCGCTGATGTTGCGGGGATTCCATATGTATTAGGATTGTACACGCCAACATTGCTAGAGAGCGGTAAGGATTCAGGAGTAACAGCTTTGGGGAAAGCCGCTTGCGGGTAAGTTAAATTAACATTTCCCTTTTTTATTTTTCCATCGGGAAGTGTCGCTTTAAACATATTGTCTGATGTGGTGACCACACTGCCTTTAGGTAGTATTTCACCATTCGCCAATCGGTGTGGCTGGCTTAGCTGCACCGTCGTCCCGCGTTCTATGGTAGGGCTTTACTTTAGATATGGCGTTCCTACCAATTCAAAGTTTTGCGTAGGATTATGGTTATCTCTATTTTTTCCTATGTTTAGATCTGGGTGTCTATATTTACCTTCTGCTCTTGCACTCTCTGTTTTAGGAGCGGGTGCTTGTATTTGAGCCGAATCCTTCTCTACCTTAGGTGTCAATAATGGTCTTGTGGCGAGACCATTATTATTAGCCATCAAGTCGCCAGGCGATGATGCAGCTATGGCATTCCATTTTTCCCTTTCCCGTTCAGTTAGTCCCAATCGGTCATCGTTGCGGGATATTGCGATTGCCAGTGCTTCATCTGCTTCTTGGGGTTTCCCTATTGTGTTCCAAGACATCGCCTCTCTTTGGCCTAGGGCAGTCTTGCTTCTATTGGCGCTCCTGACCATCTGGCTGCTATATAATTCATCTTTTTGTTCTTTTGTAGATGGATAGCCGTTCAGGTGTTTAAGTTCCAACTCACCCTTTTCTACCAGTTCTTTTTCTAAAATAGCCGTTTTCTTCGATTCTTTTCTCCATTCTTCTTCGACTGCGTTTTGGCAATCTTTATCGGTATTGCAATTTTCGTATTTTTCATCCAGCTTTTCAAACGGCATGGCGCCTGCTGCCAGTAGTTTATCGGTATGCTCCTGGATGACCTTGGGTTTTTTATCGTAGTCACGCAGGCTGGCCATATAATTGTTCTCCACCGCATTCTGCGCGGTTTTTCCCGCGTTGTAGGTCGTCGCGCTGTTGCCGCCCGTCATTGCGCCTGCCCCCGTCGTCAGGGCACCGATGGTCTGGCCGAGCGCGCTTTTTTCCGCCGCCGTCAGTTGGCTGATGTCTTTGTCGTAGAGGAGTTTGGCCAGCTGCGGCGCGCTATATTCGGCGGTACCGGTTATCGCGGCACTGGCCAATACTTCGCCGGTGCTGCCGCCATTCAGCGCTGTCCTCGCTCCTGCCATCACGGCGTGCAGGGCGATGTGCTCCGGTGTGCCTTCCAGTCCGCGCTGTTTGGCTTCTTGGCCGATTTTGTAGGTGATGGCCGGCGCCAGGGTGTTGGCTATGCCGCCGGCTACGCTGTTCGCCGGCGTCAGGGCGCCGCCGAGCATGTCCACCGCGACGGCCAGTTGTTCTTGTTGTTCTGCGCGTTGCAGTTGGGCAGCCCGCTTTTCCGGGTCTCGTTGGTATATCGCTTCCCGGCGGTTTTTTTCCGCCCGTTTGCGCAGCTCGCCTTTGGCTTCTTGTACGGTGCCGGTGAAGGTTTTCATCACTTGGGCGTTGGTGCGCACGCTGTTTTCGACTTTCGCCGCATCAAAGTGGGCGTCGGCCGCGCCGCTTTGTGCTTTCGCGGTCGCGAGCGTCATGCCACGGTTGGCGTTACGGATGGTATCGGCCACGCTTTCTCCTGTCAGCGCTTGTTGGCCCGCCGCGTCGTTGATGGTGATGTTCGCAGTGTTGATGCTCGCGTAGGTGGTGCCGCGATCGTTTTTATTGGTGCGGTCATAGCCGAAGCGGTTGCTCAGGCCGCTTTCGCCCACGTTGATGGGGCTGAAGTTTTCGCCCAGCCACTGGAGTTGTTGTTGCTGGCCGCCGTCTTTGTTGCCACCCAGCGCGAAGTTCAGGCCAATCGCTATGCTTTTGCCCTGGTATTCGCTGTGGTTTTCCAGGTCTTTGCGGATAAGGCGGTCGGTGCTGAAGTGGTTTTTGCCTTCGGCTTCGGCTTTTTCCGTGCTGACAAAGGTCGCACCTTCGAGGGTGGCGGTGCCGCTGTTTTTGATGCGGAAGCCGTCATCGCCTGCGAAGAAGCCGCTCTGCCCGCCGAGGGTGTCCTGCTGGGCATTGGCGACGGCGTCGTTTTGCCGGATTTTCGCGACCATGTTTTTGCTGCGGTCGTTGCCGCCTTCCACGGCGTCTACGCTGTTGCGGCTGCCGCTTTCTTTGTTGATGGTTTTTTCGTGGGCGGTTACGCGGGTTTTTTCGTAATCGAGTCCGGCAGAGAAGCCGTAACCGTAGAGGACGTAGCCGGAGAGGGCGAAGTTGTTGCTGTCGTAGTCCATGGTGCCTTGCGGGCTGATGGCGACGAGCTCGCGCGTGTTGCCTTCCAGGCTTTTGCCGAGGAGTTGGGCGCCGCTCAACAGGGTTTTGCCGTCGCCGATGTCGGTGTGGCCCTGCAGGCCGCCGATGTGGCTCAGGCGGTAGGTGGTGCTGTTGCCGTTGGTTTCGCCTTTGCCAATGTTGGCGTTGGCGGTAAAGCCGAAACCGCCGCCGTTCGGACCCCACATGATGGCGATGCCGCCGCCGCCACCGCCGCTGTGCTGGCTGCTTTCGATGGTTTTGTGCACGCTGTCGGCAGCGAAGGTTTTTTTGCCTTCGACGGTGATGCTGTGGCAACTGGAAAGGCAGGCAAGCAAAACCGGCAGCAGTGTCATCTTCGCCCGAAGGCGGAATGTGCGCTGTGCCGGTTTTGCAGTGGTGGTCATGGGGTTACTAGATGTGTAAGGGACGCGGGCATTATGCTTGTTTGGACGTCAAGCGAGACAAATGCTGGGTTCGCCAAGCGGCGATTTTGCTGGGTCTGCGTCAAGCGGGATAAATACTGGCTTCGTACCAAGCGAGGTAAACACTGGGCTCCCGCCAAGAGGGATATAGCCAATGCTCTTAATCCTTCATACAAATCTTCCCTGAAGATTGCGCAAATGCGGAAAGATAGGCGTAAATGTCATATGAAAAAATAAGCTGATTAGCTATAAATACTGGCTTCGCCGTCAAGCGAGGTAAAGGCTGGCTTCGTGCAAAAAATCCGCCGTCCCGCAACAGATTTTTTGTTTTCGCCAAGGCGAAAGTGTCGGCTTTGGGCATTAATACCTACTTCGTCACATGGGTAAACGGTAAGAAGCCAGTGTTTATCCCGCTTGGCAGCGTGTTATGACGGATTGATTATTTATAAACCTCCGGGAAATAGGTGTTGATTAAATTGTTGTCCAATAACCTGTCCACCGTAAAATCAACGGTTTTAGAAACGGCAATCAACCCCCTTAATTCTTTGGGGAAATCTTCAATACTGCCATAAACTGTAGGCTGCAAGAAACGGAAGTAATCTCCCATTTTCGTCGGGCCATCATAACCGACCGGATAATCATCGCCTTCTTTATAACCATCTATGGCTTCATAAATATAAAAACCTTTGTTTATGGGTATGTTTGATTCACTATAGACTCCTCTATTTTTGTAATCTTCCAACATCTTTTTATACACATCATTTTTGTTAAGACCTTTATTAAACCAAAAACAATACATATCAAGAACAAATTCGCCATTTTTGTTAATTGTATAATTATTATAAATGTTGCTTTCCTCCCACACATATTCATTTATGTACCCTAACTGCTCCTCAATGTTTTTTGCACAAAGAAGAGATCTAGGAATATTCCCCCAATTATTATTAGTCATCATAGATATTTTTCCATTTTTATCCATGGCATACCATGTATAAATAGTTCCAAAATCCGGATGCCAATTAGGTCCTAAATCATTCATTTTGGTTCGCCTCCTTTAGGCCATGTGATCATACAATTCTCACAGGTTTCTACAATATCTTGCCATGGGTTTTTATTTTTCCAGGCTTTTGTAGGTCTCAATGCTTTCGTAAATTTCACATCTTCAGGTTTTACTCCTTGACGTATAAGTTTATCTGCTGCAAATACCTCTGCGCAAGCTCCTGATGTATTGTTACAAAAACTTGTGCGTTCTCCAATTTTTACTCCTAACCGTTTCTCTATATATTTTACCGTTTCTGGATGCAACATATCTGCCGTCACTTTACCATTACTAGCACCAAAGGCAATCTTTCCTGTTTTTGGGTCAAATGCAGCAATCATGGTGGCAACTTCTCTCGCTTTATTTTTTGACGGAATTTTATTAATTTCTTTCAGTAATATATTAGTTGCTTTTTCTTCCAAACCTTTGTAATTGATCTTATCATGCAATGGTTTGTTATTATAGTGTTGCGGATTGTTTCTCCCTATATTAAGATCGGGGTGTATAGATTTGCCTTCTGTTTTTACACTTTCTATTTTAGGCGTAGATGTTTGTATTTGGGTTGGATTTTTTTCTACCTTAGGTGTCAATAATGGTCTTGTGGCGAGACCATTATTATTAGCCATCAAGTCGCCAGGCGATGATGCAGCTATGGCATTCCATTTTTCCCTTTCCCGTTCAGTTAGTCCCAATCGGTCATCGTTGCGGGATATTGCGATTGCCAGTGCTTCATCTGCTTCTTGGGGTTTCCCTATTGTGTTCCAAGACATCGCCTCTCTTTGGCCTAGGGCAGTCTTGCTTCTATTGGCGCTCCTGACCATCTGGCTGCTATATAATTCATCTTTTTGTTCTTTTGTAGATGGATAGCCGTTCAGGTGTTTAAGTTCCAACTCACCCTTTTCTACCAGTTCTTTTTCTAAAATAGCCGTTTTCTTCGATTCTTTTCTCCATTCTTCTTCGACTGCGTTTTGGCAATCTTTATCGGTATTGCAATTTTCGTATTTTTCATCCAGCTTTTCAAACGGCATGGCGCCTGCTGCCAGTAGTTTATCGGTATGCTCCTGGATGACCTTGGGTTTTTTATCGTAGTCACGCAGGCTGGCCATATAATTGTTCTCCACCGCATTCTGCGCGGTTTTTCCCGCGTTGTAGGTCGTCGCGCTGTTGCCGCCCGTCATTGCGCCTGCCCCCGTCGTCAGGGCACCGATGGTCTGGCCGAGCGCGCTTTTTTCCGCCGCCGTCAGTTGGCTGATGTCTTTGTCGTAGAGGAGTTTGGCCAGCTGCGGCGCGCTATATTCGGCGGTACCGGTTATCGCGGCACTGGCCAATACTTCGCCGGTGCTGCCGCCATTCAGCGCTGTCCTCGCTCCTGCCATCACGGCGTGCAGGGCGATGTGCTCCGGTGTGCCTTCCAGTCCGCGCTGTTTGGCTTCTTGGCCGATTTTGTAGGTGATGGCCGGCGCCAGGGTGTTGGCTATGCCGCCGGCTACGCTGTTCGCCGGCGTCAGGGCGCCGCCGAGCATGTCCACCGCGACGGCCAGTTGTTCTTGTTGTTCTGCGCGTTGCAGTTGGGCAGCCCGCTTTTCCGGGTCTCGTTGGTATATCGCTTCCCGGCGGTTTTTTTCCGCCCGTTTGCGCAGCTCGCCTTTGGCTTCTTGTACGGTGCCGGTGAAGGTTTTCATCACTTGGGCGTTGGTGCGCACGCTGTTTTCGACTTTCGCCGCATCAAAGTGGGCGTCGGCCGCGCCGCTTTGTGCTTTCGCGGTCGCGAGCGTCATGCCACGGTTGGCGTTACGGATGGTATCGGCCACGCTTTCTCCTGTCAGCGCTTGTTGGCCCGCCGCGTCGTTGATGGTGATGTTCGCAGTGTTGATGCTCGCGTAGGTGGTGCCGCGATCGTTTTTATTGGTGCGGTCATAGCCGAAGCGGTTGCTCAGGCCGCTTTCGCCCACGTTGATGGGGCTGAAGTTTTCGCCCAGCCACTGGAGTTGTTGTTGCTGGCCGCCGTCTTTGTTGCCACCCAGCGCGAAGTTCAGGCCAATCGCTATGCTTTTGCCCTGGTATTCGCTGTGGTTTTCCAGGTCTTTGCGGATAAGGCGGTCGGTGCTGAAGTGGTTTTTGCCTTCGGCTTCGGCTTTTTCCGTGCTGACAAAGGTCGCACCTTCGAGGGTGGCGGTGCCGCTGTTTTTGATGCGGAAGCCGTCATCGCCTGCGAAGAAGCCGCTCTGCCCGCCGAGGGTGTCCTGCTGGGCATTGGCGACGGCGTCGTTTTGCCGGATTTTCGCGACCATGTTTTTGCTGCGGTCGTTGCCGCCTTCCACGGCGTCTACGCTGTTGCGGCTGCCGCTTTCTTTGTTGATGGTTTTTTCGTGGGCGGTTACGCGGGTTTTTTCGTAATCGAGTCCGGCAGAGAAGCCGTAACCGTAGAGGACGTAGCCGGAGAGGGCGAAGTTGTTGCTGTCGTAGTCCATGGTGCCTTGCGGGCTGATGGCGACGAGCTCGCGCGTGTTGCCTTCCAGGCTTTTGCCGAGGAGTTGGGCGCCGCTCAACAGGGTTTTGCCGTCGCCGATGTCGGTGTGGCCCTGCAGGCCGCCGATGTGGCTCAGGCGGTAGGTGGTGCTGTTGCCGTTGGTTTCGCCTTTGCCAATGTTGGCGTTGGCGGTAAAGCCGAAACCGCCGCCGTTCGGACCCCACATGATGGCGATGCCGCCGCCGCCACCGCCGCTGTGCTGGCTGCTTTCGATGGTTTTGTGCACGCTGTCGGCAGCGAAGGTTTTTTTGCCTTCGACGGTGAGGCGGGTGATGGCGCTGCCCGCCAGGTCGGAGCTAATGACGTCCAGGGTGCTGCCTTCGCCTTTACCTTTGATGTCGACGTACACGCCGCTGTCGCCGGTCATCTGGCTGGGCAGCAGGGTATCTTCGTGGGCTTTGTGGTGCACGGTGCTGTGCTGACCGCCCAGGGTGATCTGGATGTTGATGAGGTTGTTATCAGGTTTTTCGCTGGTGGCGTTCAGGGCTTTGCTGAGCGCTTCGATGCTTTTGTAGTTGGCCCAGGTGTTGTTGAGCGTGTTCATGGTGCGGACGCGGGCGTTATCGCCATCGCTCAGGGTTTTCATGGTTTGCAAGGCGGTCTGGGCGACGTTGACCACGGCGCCGCCCAGGTTGGCGGTGAAGCCGGTCTGTTTGTAGTGGCTGTGCATTTCGTGGTCTTGGCTGCCGCGCGCCGCGCGCAGACTGCCGCTTTCGGCGCTGAAGTAGATGTTGCCGGCGCGGTTGCGTTCGGCTTCGCTCATCTGCAGCCATTGTTCTTTGGTAAGCGGCCCGCCTTCGCGTCCGGCATGTACCAGGGCACCCGTGCCATCGTAGTGGCCGCCGGCCTGGATGTGGATGTTGCCGTCGATCGCGCCGACCAGGGTCGGGGCGGGGGCCTTGATGTCGAGTTCGGTCTCGCCGCTCTGGCGGCGGCTGCCGAGGAAGACGCCCCAGCCGCCGGAACCCATCAGACCGGTTTTGTGTTTGCTGTGTTTTTCGACGCTGCGATAGCTGTTTTTGCCGGCTTTGAGGTTGATGTCGCCTTTGTCAGTATGCAGCATGGTGCCGTGGTCGCTGACGATGTGCATGCCGGTGGCGTTGATGTCGCCTTGTCCCGCCGCAACGACGACGGTATCGCCGGTGATGGTGCCGGCTTTGTTCTGGTGGATTTCGGTTTCGACGTAGTCGCGCGTGTGGGTGCGTTTGAGGAGGCCGCGTTGTTTGCTTTCGCGGGCGCTGATGGTGTGCTCAACGATTTCTCCCGCCTCGGCGTCAACGCCTTTGGCACCGTAGAGGTATACCTGGCTTTTGCCGCTGTCGAGTTCGGCGGCTTTCATGGTCAGTTTGCCATCGGTGGCGATGACGGCCAGTTTGCCGTCGCCGCTGGTGTGCACGCCTTTGTGTTCGCCCCGGTAGTGGTAGTCGTAGTTGCCCGCGTCTTTTTTGTCGAGGGTTTGTTCGTAGACAAATTCTGCACCCAGGTCGGTTTTTTTGCCCTGGATGAGGGTGGTGCTGGTTTTGTCGCCGAGGTCGAGTGCGGTGGTACCGATGTTGGTTTCATCCGCTTCGCCGAGGATAACGGTGCTGCCTGTGGCGTAGCGTTTGAGCTGGCCTTCGGCAGTGATGGTGTGGCTGTTGTGGTAGCTCTTGCCCGCGTCTTTGGCGGCGTTTTCGTTGTGGTCGGCGGTTTTGGGCTGGAAGTTGAACTGTTTGCCGGCAGTGGCTTTGAAGTATTTGCCAGCATTGATGGTGCCCGCGCTGCCGTTGTAGGTGTCGCTGGCATGGACGTCGCCGTGGTTGCTGGTGTATGTGCCGCTGTGGTCAATGTTGCGGTAGTACAGTTTGAGGGCGTCGCGGCCGCCAATGTCGCCGGCGTTGTTGTGGTAGTTACCTTTGAGGGCGATGCGGTTCGCACCAATGGTTGGGTGGCTGGTGTCGAGGTCGTCCGGCCGTTTTTGTGCATAAACTTGCGGCACCTGGCGCACGATCTGGCGGCCATCGGGCAGGGTGATGGTTTTGTTGACCATCAGCACGATGTCTTCGGTGAGGCTCTTCATGTGCTCGGCTGTCAGGGCAACGCCGGGCGCGAGCTGCAGTTTGGCCCGCAGGCGTTCGCCGGCAGCAACCAGCGCGTTGAATTGGCTGCTGTCGTCCTGGTAGCCCTTGAGGTAGCGGTAGCCGGTAAGGCGGGCGATTTGGTTTCTGACGAGTTCCTGGTTGTAGTAGCGGTCGCCGATGCTGCGGCTGAAGTCAATGTAGGGCACGCCCTGCGTGGTACCGCTGTATGCCGCGCCTTTGTCGTTCAGGTCGCTGTAGCGGTCGTAGTGCGGGTTCATCGGCGTGCGTATCAGCTCGCCGTTCTTGAAGAGTTCGGGGCGGTGTTTTTCCAGGATACGGGCAAAGGTCGGATCAAGGGTATAGAGACCCCGGGCCGGGTTGACCGGGATGCCTTCAGGAGCAGCAATGTTGTCCGGGTTGATCTGGTAGAAGCTATCTTGCGGCAATGTGGGCTGGTAGTCGTTAATGGTTTGGTAGACGACGGTTTTGCCGTTTTTGTCAATGAAGTCCACGATGGTGGTGCCGTTGTTGCCACCGCCACCGTTACCGCCGCCGTTACCGCCGGGGAAGGGGACACTGCCACCACCGGTACCGTCGTCGTAGCGGTTGCCATTGTGGTTACCGCCGATCTTTAAGTGGCCCAAGGAGATTTGTATTGGTTCAGCAATATTAGGCGGGGTGTAATTGTTAAATAACTGGTAGTCATCGCGAAACCGGCTACCAAATTTGCCATTTACCGCGCGGATGGTATGCCACCCGTCCCATAGGCTGCCGTTCAACATGTTTTGCGCTGTGCCGTCAATGCTGCCTGCCGTGATGTGTCCTTCGTTGTTGGCGCTGTCGGCATTGACGGTGAGGTTGCCACTCACGCTTATGGTGCCGGGGGCAACATTGCGTACTGCACCGCGACTTTCTTCTAATAAGTAATGGTATTTGGTGTGGTGTCCATGAGGGGTCTGGCTTCGATATTCTTCCGGAATCCACTCGTTCTTCCTACTTCGGTTGGAATAGAAGGTGACTTCTGTCAAGTTGATAATATCGTTACCGACAAATTTCCGGCTGTCGATGTTTTCGATGCGAGCCGCATTGATATTGGCATCACCGCCAACCACGTTGATTTTGCCATCGTTGTCATTGCGCAGGAGGTCTGCCTGTCCGGTTGCCTGGTGATTGCCATCGAGGGTGCGGCCAACGTGGAGGCCGCCCACGCTTTCGATTCTGGCGCTACCTTCGTTGATGATCTCGCCAGCGGCCAGGTCAATGCGATTGGCGGCAGCGATGGTGGCACCATCGAAGTTTTTCAGGCTTTGCGCCTCCATCGCAACGTGTCCGCCCTGGATTTTTGCCCTGTGTCTGTTTTCGATGGTGGTGCCGGCTTTGAGCAGCAGGGTGCCGTAGGCGGCAATCTGGCCTTCGTTGTAGATGAAGTCATCGCTGGTGATTTCGGCGTTTTCCTGGAATTCGAATTCGGCATCGGGTGCAAAAGTTATTCCTCCCTTGGCACCAATCTTCGCCCAACCGCCGCTGTAATGCGGTGCATTGAAGGTGTAGCGTTCTTCAGTCCGGATGTCCATGTTGCCGCCGGTGCGCACTTCTTCCAGGTCGTCAATACGGCGCGCGCGCATTTGCAGGTCGGCCCAGCTTTCGACTTTGCCGCCTTTGACGCTATCGACGTCAACGTTCAGGTTGTTGCCGACGATGTAGCCGCCGCTGCTGTCGATGGTGGTCTTTTTGCCGTCAATGCGCAGTTCGTCCTGGCTGACGATTTGTCCGCCCTGGTTATTCAGTTGTTCGCCGTCGGTCTCGATGTGCAGTTTGTTGCGCCCGATGAGGTGTCCGCCCTGGTTGTTAATGTCGCTGCTTTGCAGGTGGTATTCGCTGCCGTCAATGCTGCCGCCCGTGTTATCGAGCTTCGGGGTTTCTATGTGCAGCTTTTTGCCGCTGTGGATGTTGCCGCCGTTGTTATTGAGTTGCGGGGTTTTGATGTGCCAGTCTTCTTCGGTGGCCAGCACGCCGCCGCTGTTGTTGATGTTGCCGGCGACATTCAGGGTGAGGCGGCCCCGGCTGGCGATTTGTCCCTGACTGTTATCCAGCTCAGGGGTATTGATGATGACTTCCTGGTCGCTGCCGATGTTGCCGCCTTTGTTCGCAAACTGCGGCGTGTTTACGGTGATGCGGGTTTTGCCGGCCAGTCTGCCGTTGTTATCCAGGGCGGCGGTATCAATGGTGGTCTCGCCCGAGGCGGCTGCCGTGCCGCTGTTTTTGAGGTGGCGGTTGCGCAGGTAGAGTTGTTGTTGGGCGTGGATAAGACCGCTGTTGTCGAGTGTTTCGCCGCTGATGCGGCTGTCCCGGTTGCTGATGATGCGGCCGCTGTTCGTCGTGTTTGGTGCTTGTAATCCGATGTTGCCACCCGCCTGGAGTTCGCCCCGGTTGTTGACGTTCCTGCTGTTGACGGTGAGCGTCTCCGTCGCACTGAGCTTGCCGCTGTTTTCGGTGGTGTCGCTGTGGATGGTGATGTGCTGCGCACTGGCGGTGGTGCCGCTGTTGTGCAGCGTCTGGCCATGCAGGGCGATGTTGTTGCTGTACAGTTCGCCCTGCTGGTTCAGCTGGGTGAAGTTCTGGTATTGCAGTGCGCCGCTCGCCTGGATGCGACCCCGGTTGTCCAGGGTACCGCCATTCAGGGCCATGTCGCCGCCGGCCAGCAGTTGGCCGCTTCCGTTGTCCCAGTGTCCCCGGTTGTAGAGGTGTAGGTTGTTCTGGGCACTGATGATGCCGCCGTCGTTACTGGTTTTTATGCTGTCAATACGCAGGGTGCCGGCTTTCACCTGGCCGTGACTGTTGTCCCACCGTTTGCTGATGTTGAATTCGGCTTTATCCGCGACTTCTATGCGCCCGAAACAGTTGTCCAGATTCTGGCTTTTCAGGTGCAGGGTGTTGGTTTGCAGGCTGCCGTGCTGGTTGTTGATGTCGCCTGCATCAAAACGCATGCTTTGGCTGCGCAGGGTGCCGTGGCTGTTGTCGAGGGTTGCGCCCTGGGTCAGGGTGAGGCGGGCAAATTCGCTGTCCTGGTGATTGGTGAAGCTCTTGCTTGCCGTGACCGAGAGCAGGTTATTGATTTCAAAGACGCCCCGATTGTTGAAGCTGGAGCGGATTTTCAGGCTGCCTTCGGGGCCGGCGGATTCGCCCCTGCTCGTGCCCGTTGCACTGTTTGCGCCCGTCCCCGGTTTTTGGGTGCGGATGCTGTTATACGGGCTGGTTGCAGTGTCGTAGTCGGCGGTATGGATGTTGAGCGAATAGGGGCCGCGCTGGGTGATGGTGCCGCTTTCGCGGTTTTCCAGGCTGTCAGCGCTGATATTAAGTAGCTCGCCAGAGATGTTGCCGCTATTGTCAATGGTGTTACCCGCGTTGAGATCGAGGGTGCTGCCCGCATAGAGGGAGCCGCTGTTTTCAATATTATTGCCGGCGTCGAGAGCCAGGGCTTCGCCTGCGCTGATCAAGCCGCTGTTCGTAATATTTTGTCCTGCTTTCAGGTTGGCGCTGCTGCCAGCGCTAATGTTGCCGTCGCTCACGATGTCACGACGGGCGTAGAGACTGAGGGTGGTCGCGCTACTGATGTTACCCCCTCCGGTGTTGCTGATTTGCCCGGCGCTGATGTCAAGCGGCGCGGTGCTGTTGATGCTGCCCCGGTGGTTATCCAGCTGACCCTGAATGATGATGGGTTTTGCGCGTTCGAAGTTGAGGGTGCCGCTGCGGTTGTCGAGGCTGCTCGCCCGAATGTCGGCATTTTCAAAGTGGCTTGTGCCACCGCGATTGTCGAATTTGCCGTCGCGCAGGGTGATTTGGCTGATGGCGACGGTGCCGCTGTTTTGATAGTCACGAATGTTAAGGTCAATGCCGCCGCCACTACTGATGTTGCCCCGGTTATCTATCTTGCCGCTGGCGGTGATGCGGCCAATGGCGTTGCTGTTTTTGTTGTCGGCGTTGTTTGGAGCTTCAGGGGTATTGTTGTTAGCTTGCTCTTGTCCAGTTGTGCGCGCTTGCAAGGTGGCTGTGTCACGGTTGCTGAATGCGTTACTGCGCAGGTAGAGGGTGTTGTTGCTGTTGTGCCGCAGTTCGCCATCGTTTTGCAGGTTTTCCAGCTGGATATCAAGGGCATTGGCTCTGATGTTGCCGCTGTTTTCCAAGGTGCCGGGTAGCTGGATATTCAGACTCTCTGCCTGGAGGGTGCCGGCATGATGCACGCCGACGCCCTGTTCTGTGCCGATGAGGCGGATGCGGCCTGCGTACATGCCACCGAGCGCGCTGCTGTCCACGGCGAAGCGCGGCGCTGCATGTTGACCGTCCGTATTTTTAGGGGTGATGCTGCCGTCGGCTCCCAGGCTGTTGTTGCCGGTGATGAGATCCACTTGCCCGGCACCTGCCTGGATTGCTCCGTTCAGCTTGATTTGCCGTGCTAGCAGGGTGGTGTAGTCGTGTTGCTGCGCGTTCAGTCCACCGGGGGTGATTTCGATCAGGCCATTCGGCGCACTGTGTTGCACCGGACTGCCCCGTTCGATAGTGACTTGTCCGGCGGTGTATTGCACTTTGCCGGCGTTGATAAATCCTCCGTTCACCATCAGCCCCGCCGGATTCGCCACGATGACGTCGGCTTTTTGTCCGGCAATTTCCACCATGCCCTGCAAGTGGGAGGGGTCTTGGCTGCGTACCTGGTTGACGATGAGCGCCGCTTCGCCCTTGGCCAGATGCGGGTTACCCGCCACCACGCCACCACTCAGGGTCGCACTGTCTTTGCGCGCGTTATTCATCACGGCGCCTGCCGCGTCTATGTCAAACCGGCTGTAGCGGTTCATCGAGATGCCGGAGGCGTCCGGAGTCTGGATGTCGATTTGTGGCAGGCCGTTCGCCGTTTTCAGAATGACTGGACGTTCGTGGGCAGGGGCGCGATCATCTTCGCTAATTACGCTTTCTGCCCAGAGTAGTTGTGGGTTGAGGCCACAGGCCAGGGTAATACAGGCCGGTAGCAGACGGATGCGGATTCCTAGCGTCCGTCTGCTATGTCCGCCATGGCTTTTGCCCTTACCGCGCGCGTATTCCCAGGTAACAATAATTTGTTGCAGGGCTGCGCTGTAGATGGTTTTGTAAATTCCTTTGTTCATGGTTGTCCTCTGTGTTCAGGTGGTGCGGGCAAGGCCCGTGGTTGTTGTGCTTGATGGCGGTTATTCAGGCTTCGTTATTGCCAGTGGTAGCCGGCGCTGAAGCCAAGTACGAAGCGGTCGGTTTTTTTCCAGTCTCGTGATTTGAGAATCGGGGTGCCGATAAAGGCGTCGTATTGCCAGCTCCCGTGGTAATTCACCGCGCCGCGTACGCCCAGTGCCGTACCCATAATGGTTTTGTCTTGCAACCAGGCGGTGTTCTTACCCCATACTTGCCCTATGTCCGCCCCCAGGTAGAGCTGGTGGTTTGGTTGGTAGGCCCAATTCAGGGTGTTGCGCCAGTACCAGCCGCTATCGCCGGAAAGGCTGTTGTTCTCGCTGAAGCCGCGTACGCTGTTGCGCCCACCCAAGGTCAACAGATCCAGGGAGATGAGGCGCCTGTCGCTGTATTGCAGGTGCAGGTCGTTCTGCCAGCTCCAGTTGCGGTTTTTATCCAGCTGAACATGCCAGCTGGAATCCAGCGTCCAGATGCCCGCTTTGGCGTTGCCTTCGTTAAAGCCTTCCTCCGGTACAGGGTCGGCACCAAGCATCCGCGTTCCTTTTTTGTAATGGATAGCGCCCTGAAAGACGGCTTGTGGGAAGAGGATGCTCTGCCGTACGCCCAGCTGCCAGCCAGCCGTGCGTCTTTTTTGCACGTCAATTTCTGCACTGCCGATGTAGTTGCGGTTTTCTCGCCACCACAAGCCGGCATCAAGCGTGGTCTTCTTGTTCTGATCGCGATAAATGGTATTGCTGATGTCGGCGGCAAATTTCTGGTTGTTGCCCTTGTAGTGGTAAACGCGGGCATAGCCGGGGATGACTTGGTCGTAGTGGTAACGGCTCGCACTCAGACCTAGCTGCCAGTCACGGTAGGGGATCGTGTAGTTGAGGTAGTAGTTATCCGTAGAGGTTTTGTGCCGCTTACCCTCGCGGTCGCGCAAGCGTGTACCCGGTTTGAGGGTACGGGTGTAGCTCGCATAAAAACTGTCACTAAAGTTCAGCGGGTTGTCCACCGCAATACTGGCAGTTGCTAGGTATTTTCCCAACGCGTTGCTGCCGCTGTCATCAATGAGGAAACTAAACTGGTAGGGGCGTCCGGTCTTCGTCCAATGCACGATTAGCTCGCTCTCACCTTCACGTGCCGCCGGCGCAATGTCAATGTTGGCGTCCAGACCGCTGAGACGGCGCACGTTATCTAGTGCTTGCTCTAGTTCACGTAAGTTGAGCACTCGTCCGCGCAGGTGGGTAAAGGTTTTTGGCGTCCGCTGTACGCCGTTTTTCTCCTCGCGTATGGCTGTTATTTTTCCCGGTAGTACGGCAAGTTGCAGGGTGTCCTGCTGCGCGCCTTGTGTCTGCAAAACAACTCGAGTTGTTACCCAACCGTCGGCAATCAGCCGGTTTTGCGCCGTTTTGATGATGTCCATCACTCCCCCGGTACGGATACAGCCCTGCGTCTTGCGGTAAATGTTTGTCCCACTTGCTTGCAGAGGCTGAGTGCCCACAGCCCGTTCCAGATAGCGGAAAAAAGCACGATTGGGTGCTTGCAGTGTGAGGTTCTTATAGCTGGTGCAGGTTTCGCGTGCTTCTTGCGATAGTGGCGTTTCGTCAGTGGCAGGAGCTGCGAAGTCAAGGGTGGAAAAGTCTTGCGGCGTTGCGTTTTGATTGAGGTGCTGCTGTCGTTCCTCAGCACGGCGATAGATCAGGTCGGGGTCAACGAGAGCGGTTTGTTGTGCCGTGGCAGACAGCGCAGCCAGCAGCAGGAAACAGGGGAGGTAGCGCATGAGTCTTCCTTGGATGATGGTCCATCCGTGGTTGTGATCAGCGGCAATTATAGATTTGGCAAGATACCGGTAAGGCCGCACCAATGTGACTATCTGTTCATGAATACCCGGCTCGCGTCAGGCGGCGCACGGCCGATGCTGTCGCGCCATTCGGCGGGGGTGCCGTGCGGGGTGAAGGCGTCATGATGCGGCGCGGGCTGGCGGAAGAGGATGTTCTCGGCGCTGCCGAGGGTGTCGCCGTTGGGCAGGATGTAGCTGCGGCCGTGCCAGCCGGCGGTGTCGGTGAGCGTCCAGTGTTGCGGCAGGGGTTGGGCTTGCAGGTATTCGGCCAAACGTTCCTGCTGGCGGCGGGAAGTAGGGATACGGCGGATGTGGCGGCGCATGATGCGCCAGCCGTTGCGTTCGCCGACTTCCGCCCAGGGCAGGGCGAAGTGCCGGCCGTTGTGGTGGAGGATGTAGTGTGGTTCGCCGTTGTCGTCGCAGGCGTCGCCGACCACCTCGAAGGCGTCGCTGATGCGCTGCGGCTCGCCGTTGCCGCCATCGAACCACAGGCCGCCATCGCGGCAGGTAAAGCGGGGCCGGTCATGCGGCACCGCCTGCGCTTTGACGGCAAACGTCGTTCTTGCAGGCGTTGAGCCGCCCAATCAGGCCGAGGATGCAGGCGGTGTCTGCGGCGGACGGACGCAGGCCGGGATGGGCATTGGCCGATTCCAGGACATTGAGCAGCGCGGACAGGTAGTTTTCGAGGGTTTCGTAGGCACTATCGGCAGCATCGCCGAGCGACAGGGTGATGTGGCAAGACATGGCAGTCTCCTTTCGTAATTTTCAGGATGACCATCGCCATTGCTGCGAAACAAGAGGGCGACGATGTACACGGGATTCGCAGTACCGCTACGAAAGAAACGGCGAGCCTTGCGGCTCTCCCATGCACACCGCCATAAAAAACGGGCGCAAGAACTGGGCATAAAAATAGCGCCAATTAGCGCTTTAATACGCTTTCGTAAATAAACGGACTGCGAAATCCGGTCGCCGTTTTTGCGGCAACAGCATAAATTACACAATCGCGGTGGCAATAGCAATAGTCAATGCAAAATATTGATTCGTGCCGAATTAACCGGCATGACCTTGTACGGTAATGGTGACAATCCATGCCTGAATATCGCGGCTGTTCCAGGCAATCCGCCGGCTGCCGATGCGGATGGGTTTGGGGAAACTCGCATCGTAATAGGGACTGTCGGGATTGCAGCGGTGCCAAATGGTAGTGCGCTTCATGCCCACTATCGCGCTGACTTCATCAACGCGTAACAGGCGCGCTTCCATTTCTTGCGGTGCAGGGGATGGGGTTTCGTTCATGACTTCACTTTCCTTCATGGCTTCTTCTCGCTGGTTTGGGGGTCGGCGCATCATAGCGGGGTTGCAAAGGGGCGGCAGCCCCTTTGGCACGCGCGGTTGGGGCAAATCGTCAGATTTGTCTACAACCGCCATCGTGCCTGTCAAAAAGCAGCAAATCGGTAATAGCCTGAAAAAACAGCCTTTGAACAGTATTGAAAGAAATAGCACGCAATGGGATTACCGTTTATTCAGAACGGTCAAAAATGGTTTAATTGAACCAATGGCAAAGCATGGTTATCAGCAGAATGGATATAGAGATTGTCGCGAATGGCTGCCAATACTGGCGGAGAAGTGTGTCAATAAGGGGGCATTGGCGCAAATGCGGGACAATATTGACCCGAAACCGTGCCATTGTTGCTTATTGGCATGAAAAGAAGACCATACTGGCGCGAATTTGCGTCTATCCAGGACTTATTGGCACGGAAGCGGGACAATATGGGCAGAAAAACGTGCCAATACCATGCTCCTCACTGCAATACGGCGACCGGATGCCGGAATAACTATTGTCATGCCATCCGTTCATGACTTGAAGGAAAAAGATGAATACGCTGCCAATAGAGCGGATAAAAAATAAAACCCGAACTGCTACTAAAAACAGTCCGGGCTAATCGCCGACCGGTGCATAATGACCGGCCCACCGCAGGTTTATACTCCCAAGCGACCAAGTCCTATATTATCCCGCATGATGGTTAAGTGCAATATACGCCTATTGTTTCGGGTAGTTTCAACATGACAGGTAGTATGCTGATGGGAAAGTCATGGTATGGGGCGCCGTTATCCGTGTCGGTATCAATGGAATGGCAATTTTGGAAGTCGGCAAGGCAGTTATAAAGCCGCCATGCCGTAATCGCACTATCCCCCGCCGCCAATCTTCGCGCGTAAATAATCCGCATACCATTGCATCATGCGTTGCCGCTCTTCCAGATACTCGGCGCGATTATAGGCAGCCCTGACCTGATTGCCCTCACGGTGCGCCAGCTGCCGCTCGATGGCGTCGGGATTCCAGCAGCCGCTTTCGTTGGGAATGCTCGAACCCATCGCGCGAAAGCCGTGCGGCACGGCGCGCCCCGCATAGCCCATGCGCTTCATCGCCAGCGACAGGGTCGTGTCGCTCAAGGGCTGGTTGCGATTGCCGGTGACGAAATACGGGCTGTTGTAGCGGTTCAGCGTGCGCAGTTCGTCCAGCGTCGCCAATGCCCAATCCGACAGCGGCACCACATGGGCAATCCCATCTTCATGCGTTCGGCGGGGATGTGCCATTGGTCGCCGCGCAGTTCCGCCCACTGTCCCAGTCTGACTTCGCCGCTGCGGGTCAGGGTCAGAATCAGGAGGCGCAGTGCCAGCGCCGTCTTGCGGTTGGGGTAGCGTTCGAGGTCTCGAAAGAAGGCGGGGATTTCCGCCACCGGCAAAGATGGCTGGTGCCGGATCCGGTTTTGCGCGCTGCGTACGGTTTTCGGCGCGGACAAGGCGGGGTTGAGCGGTCGCCTGCCGGTCTGGATGGCAAAGGCGAAAACGGCACTGATGCGCTGTTTGACGCGGGTTCTGGTCTCGGGCCTGTCGGCGAGGCGGTTCAGGATGCCGACGATGGCGGGCGGCGGTATCCCGCTGACGGCTTTACCGCCGATATGCGGGAAAACGTACCGTTCCAGGGTGTGGATGACCTGCCGGGCGTGTTTTTCGTTCTTCCACGCGGGGCGCTGGTGGGCGTACCACTCGCGCGCGACTTTCCCGAAGCTGTCCTGCTGCTTTTCCGCCTGTTTCCGCTGCTGCTTGCGGCGGTGCGGGTCGCTGCCTTGCGCGAGCAGACTTTGGGCATCACGGTGCAGTTGCCGCGCCTGTCTCAACCTGACTTTGGGATATACGCCCGGCGACAGGATGCAATCCTGACCGTCAAAGCGGTAACGGTAACGCCAGCATAGTCGTTTCAAACGGGAATGAGACAAGGCGGCGAGCCGAAGACAGTACAGATAGTACGGCGAGGCGAGCCAACACCGTATCATTTCTGTTTGAAACGACTATATTTGCCGCCGCGCGGGGTGATGAACAGATGCAGTCCGCCGCCGTCAAACAGCTTGTAGGGGCGTTCGCCCGCCGGGGCATTCTTGATGGTTTTTTCGGTCAGTCGCACGGGGCGGGAAGTCAGGGGTTCGGCGGGATTGTAACCAGCGGAAATGAACCCCAAAAGAACCCCGTTTTTCCAAAAAAGGGATTAAACGAACATGAAACTTAACAAACGAGAATAAACAGAAATTTTCCTCTACAGTTTGTTTATCAAGGGTTTTTCCCCGAACCTTTGAACGAATACGGACGAAAAAAAACGCCATGAAACATGGCGTTTTTGCGTGGTTGGCGGAGAGACAGGGATTCGAACCCTGGGAGGGCGGAACCCTCTTCGGCTTTCGAGACCGACGCATTCAACCACTCTGCCATCTCTCCGCAAAATGAGCGGCGGATTATACGCGCTTTCTTTTTGAAGACAAGGAAGGGCTGTTGTCCGTAAGGTGTTGTGTCGCTTTCATTTCCCCGGTATGCAGCACAAAGGGGTTGCGTTATGTGGACGGAGCGCTTTATTTGCCGATGCAGAAGGAGGAGAAGATATGGCCGAGCAGGTCGTCGCTTGTGGTCGCGCCGGTGATGCTGCCGAGGGCGTCGTGGGCGAGGCGCAGTTCTTCCGCCAGCAGTTCGCCGTTGCGTGCGTCCAGTTGGGCGAGGGCGTCGCGGTGGTGCCGGGCGGCCTGTTTGAGGGCGCGCAGGTGGCGTTCGCGCGCGATGTAAGGGGTTTCTTCGTGTTCGTCGCGGCCGACGGCGGCGGCGATGGCGTGGCGCAGCGCGTCAATGCCGGCGCCGGTTTTGGCGGACAGCCACAGGGCGTCGGGGTGTTGTGCCTGTACGGCGGGCGGGGTTTGGTCGGCTTTGTTGTAGGCGATGAGGCGCGGGGTGGCGGCGGTTTCCGGCGGCAGGCCGGCGGCGGGGTCGTCGCTGTCGGCGAGGGTGCTGCCATCCACCAGCAGCAGGATGAGGTCGGCACTGGCAAGCGCCTGTCTGGTGCGGCGGATGCCTTCTTCTTCGATGGGGTCGGCGGCATCGCGCAGGCCGGCGGTGTCGAGGATGTTGACGGGGATGCCGGCGATGTTGAGGGTTTCGCGCACGATGTCGCGGGTGGTGCCCGCCCGGTCGGTGACGATGGCGCGTTCTTCGCCGAGGAGGGCGTTGAGCAGGCTGGATTTGCCGGCGTTCGGTTTGCCGGCGATGACGAGGTTGATGCCGTCGTTCATGAGCCGCCCCTGGGCGCTTTGCGCGAGCAGACGGGCGAGGCGTTCGCCCCAGTGATGCAGGCGCGCAGCGAGGTCGCCTTCGCCGAGGTAGTCGTTTTCCTCTTCGGGGAAGTCGAGCGCGGCTTCGATGTAGGCGCGCAGGGTGAGGAGTTCGGCGGCAAGCGCGTTCACTTCTTGGGAGAACGCGCCTTGTAGTGAGCGGGTGGCGGCTTTGACGGCGGCGGTGGTGCGGGCGTTGATGAGGTCGGCGATAGCTTCGGCCTGGGCAAGGTCGATTTTGCCGTTCTGGTAGGCGCGGCGGCTGTATTCACCGGGTTCGGCGAGGCGGGCACCGGCATTCAGGACGGCGGCGAGGACGGTCCGGCTGACGGCGATGCCGCCGTGGCCGTGGATTTCGAGGGTATCTTCGCCGGTGTAGGAATGGGGCGCGGGGAAGTAGAGCAGCAGGCCCTGGTCGATGAGGCTGCCGTCCGCGTCATGTAATGCGGCGAGGGTAGCGTGGCGCGGCGCGAGGGTTTTGCCACTGAGTTTTTCGCCGATGGCGAGGGCGTCGCCGCCGCTGATGCGGATTATGGCAACGCCGCCCGTTCCGGACGGCGTTGCGAGGGCGGCGATGGTGTCGTTCGTCGTCATGCTTTTTGGTGTTTTTTGCCGTGTTTTTTGTAGCGGGCGTCATCAGGCGCGGGATGGTTGCGGTCGCCGTAGCGTTTGTTCATGACGTATTGCTGGACGATGCCGAAGGCGTTGCTCACGGTCCAGTAGAGGACGAGGCCGGAGGGGAACCACATGAACATGAAGCCGAAGATGAGCGGCAGCATCATCATGACTTTGGCCTGGGTCGGGTCGGGCGGCGGCGGATTGAGCTTTTGTTGCAGGAACATCAGCGCGGCGTTGATGATCGGCAGGATGAAGTAGGGGTCCATCGCCGAGAGGTCGTGTATCCAGCCGATCCACGGCGCGTGGCGCAGTTCGACGGATTCGATGAGCACCCAGTAGAAGGCGATGAAGAAGGGGATTTGCAACAGCATCGGCAGGCAGCCACTGGCCGGGTTCACTTTTTCGTCTTTGTAGAGTTTCATCATCGCCATGCTCGCGCCCTGGCGGTCGTCACCGTATTGTTCTTTGATGCGCTGCATTTCCGGCCCCAGGCGGCGCATTTTTGCCATGGATTTGTAGGCCCAGGCGGAGGGGGTGAAGAAGATTATTTTGATGAGCAGGGTCATGAGGATGAGCGCCCAGCCCCAGTTGCCGACGATGCTGTGGATGAAGTGCAGGACGTAGTACATCGGCTGGCCGATCATGAAGAGGAAGCCGTAATCGACGGTTTTGTCGAGGTTGGGGGCGACGGTTTTGAGGTCGCGCTGGATTTTCGGGCCGATGTAGATGGTGCCGGTGAAGGCGGCGCTTTGGCCGGCGGCAATTTGCTGTGCACCGCCGGTTACGCCGATGAAGTGATCGCCGCTGGTGGCGTTGGTGCTGGTGTAGAAGGTTTGCGCCTGGCCTTGCGGCGGGATGATGGCGCCGACGAAGTAGTGTTGCAGCATGGCGACCCAGCCGTTTTCGGTTTTGGTGTCGAATTTAGTGCCCAGTTTGATTTTTTCGTAGGGGTCGTCGTCGTAGGATACGGCGCCGCCGGTGTAGGTGCCGACCTGTCCCATGCCGCCGGACGGCAGCGGCTGGCCGAATACCCATTGCTGGTAGGCGTTGCCGGTCCAGGTTTTGCCGCTGTCGTTTTGGACTTTTTGTTCGAGGGTGAAGTCGTAGGCACCGCGCTTGAAGGTGTAGGTTTTGCTGACGGTGATGCCGTCTTCTTGCCAGGTGAGCGGCACGGTAAGGCTGTCCTGCCCGTCGGCCAGGGTGTATTCGCCGGCAGACGCGGTAAATTCGCTGTGGTGGGTCGGGGCTTTGTCGCCGCTGCCTGAGGTCAGGCCGCTTTGCAGCAGGAAGCGCGCCGGATTGTCGGGGTGCAGCAGGGCGAGCGGCTGGTTGCTGTTTTTGTTCGCGGCGTATTTCAGCAGGTCGGCGTGGACGATGGTGCCGCCTTTGGTCGCGATGTGCAGGTCGAAGACGTCGGTCTTGACGCGCACGGTAGCACCGTTTTCGGCGTTTGCCGCCGGAATGTCGCTGCCTGCCGTTGCCTGCGGTACGTCCGCCCCGGCGGTGTTATCGGGGGCAACCGCTGCCGGGGTGGTAGCGGCCTGCGGTGGCGCGGGCGGCAGGTTGGCGATTTGCCATTTGTTCCATAAGAGGAATGCCAGTAGGGCGGCGCAGATGTAGAGGAGTAATTTAGGGTTGTTTTTCATGCTTCACCAGGAATGTGTCAGGTACGGGGTCGTAGCCGCCTTTGCACCACGGGCCGCAACGCAGGATGCGCCAGAGGGTCAGTAATGTGCCGCGCCAGGCACCGTGTCTGGCAATCGCTTCTTCGCCGTAGTGCGAGCAGGTCGGCTCGAAGCGGCATTGTTGCCCGATGAAGGGGCTGAGGGTGCGGCGGTAGAGGCGGATAAGGGCGATAAGCAGCCGTTTCATGGAAAAATCCGCTGAAAGTGGTGGCGCAAGGTGCGGCACAGGGCGGCGTTATCGGCGTCCTGTGCCGCCGCCCGCGCGATGACGACAATATCCAGCGCACTCTCCCCGCGTTGCGGCAGTTGGCGGAAGGTTTCGCGCACCAGCCGCTTGACGCGGTTGCGCTCGTGGGCGCGGCGGATTTGCCGCTTGGCGACGACCAGTCCGAGGCGTGCCGACCCGCCCTGTAAACAAGAACGCCCCAAAACGGTAAAGCAGCGGTCGCTGCTTTTGCGTTCAGGGGCTTGAAAAACGTGGTCGTATTCGCGGCGCTGTGTCAGCCTTGCCGTGCGGGGAAAAGATGCGTTCACGGCGCGACGACCCGCGTCATCAGACGGTCAGACGATAACGTCCTTTGGCACGGCGGCGGCTGAGGATTTTGCGGCCGTTTTTGGTGGCCATGCGGGCGCGGAAACCGTGCGTACGCTTGCGGGAAATATTGCTCGGTTGGAACGTTCTTTTCGACATTTCAGGGACTCCATCGGGAAAATTCAAAGCGCGCAATCATACGGGCGACCCTATATAAAGTCAACGACGGGGCTACCGCGCGCGGGGCGATTGCGTTACATTACCGCATCCTCACAAATCATCCCGAAACCCATGCGCTACCTGTTCCTGATTCTGCTGTTCACTGCTGCCGCCCACGCCGAAGAGACAAACCGGTGGGGGCAGCTCTTCACCCCCAAAAAAGAAGACGTCATCCTTGACACCCCCGAACTCACCATCGAAAAGCCTGCCGAGCCGCTGGTCGAACGCGTGCCGGGACACATCCTGAACGGCAACGACCGCTTCCTCACCATCAACATCGAAAACGACAAATTCGGCAGCGGCTACGACCGCGACTACACCAACGGCCTGCGCCTCACCTGGTTCAACGTCGGCGCGGAACAGCCCTTCTACGCCGACTGGATCGACCGCCTCGTGCCGACCTTCAATGCCAACAAAACCACCAGCACCTACCTCTCCTTCGGCCACAACCTCTACACCCCGAGCGACATCGACCGCAGCACCCTCGACGTGCGCGACCGCCCCTATGCCGCCTTCCTCTACGGCTCGGCGGGCGTCAGCACCATCACCGGCCGCCACATGGACGACGTCGAACTCACCCTCGGCTGGGTCGGCCCCTCGGCGCAGGGCGAATTCATCCAGGACAAATTCCACCGCCTCATCCACGCCGACTACCAGCCGCATGGCTGGAAGTACCAATTGCGCGACGAACCCGGCGTCATCCTCTCCTGGGAGCGCTCCTGGCCGGGCCGGTACACCGCCGACATCGGCAAGAACCTGCACGCCCGCTTTACCCCGCACGGCGGTGTGACCCTCGGCAACATCTACACCTATGCCAATGCCGGCTTCACCATCGACCTCACCCCGGCCAACCTGCGCTGGCAGACGCAGCCGGTGCGCGTCCGCCCCGCCATTCCCGGCAGCGGCTACTTCGAATACACCGACGGCCACGGCTGGATGACCTACCTCGGCTACGACGCCCGCTACATGGCGCACAACATCTTCCTTGACGGCAACACCTGGAAAGACAGCCACCGCGTCAAACGCCGCCCCTTCGTGCAAGACCTCGCCCTCGGCGCGGCGTATAACCACAAAAACTTCCGCATCAGCTACACCGTCAACTGGCGCAGCCGCGAATTCAAAAGCCCGCTGGCAAAAAGCTCGAGCTTCGGTGCCATCTCCGTCGGCTACCGCTTCTGAACAGGGGGATGGTTTACAACAGAGACTATGAACACGTTCTAAGGGTTTGGCACATCCGGCATGCGCGGTTTTGTGCTTGCTATCAGGCTATCCGCTGCGGCCATTCGGGACGCTTTTTCCATAAAGTTGGGCGCAGCGTATATTTACACCATTTGTGCATTCCTATCGTGCGCGAAGAACAACCCTGCCTAATGCTTTCTCGCCCGCTGCCGCCGCATTTCCTTCGGGTCGGCAATCAGCGGGCGGTAAATCTCGACGCGGTCGCCGTCGCGCAGTACATAATCGCGCGGGCGCGGCAGGCTGAACACGCCAAAATCCGCCTTGCCGATGTCCAGATGCGGGAAGAAACGCACCATGCCGGAGCGCTCCACCGCCTGTTGCAGTGTCGCGCCCTCGTTCATGATCAGGGGGATGATTTTCTGCCGGTCGGGCTCGGCGTAGGCGACTTCAACGCGGATGGTGCCCATAGACCTCTTCCGCGCGGCGGGCAAAGGCGTCCACCATCGTGTTCGTCATATATTCCATCAGCCCGCCGAAAATCGGCGCAAGCAGGAAAGGCACCTCAAAATCCATCATGTAATGCACCTCGCAGCCGCCGTTATCCAGCGGGCGGAACTCCCAGCGGCCGCGCAGATGGCGGAAGGGGCCTTCAACCAGGGCAATATCCATCCAGTTGGGGTAGTCGAAGCGGTTGCGCGTCGTGAACGATTTCCTGAACGTGCCCTTCTGTGCGGTGATCTGCCCGACCAGCTCGTTGTCGGTGCGGCTTACCTGCCGCCCCTCGGCACACCACGGCAAAAATTCCGGATAACGCGTGACATCGGCGACCAAATCGAACATCTGCGCGGGCGAATAGGGCAGCCTTTTTGACCTGTGTATTTGTGGCACAATACGTCCCCAACTCAATAACGACGCGGCATTCTACCCCATGAGCAAAAAAAGCAAAGAACACGACAACAACATCATCACCAACCGCAAAGCCTTCCACGACTACTTCCTCGAAGAACATTTTGAAGCGGGTATCGCCCTGATGGGCTGGGAAGTGAAAGCCCTGCGCGCCGGGCGCGTGCAAATCAAGGAAAGCCACATCCTCGTCAAAGACCGGGAAATCTACCTCTTCGGCGCCTACATCACCCCGCTGCCTGCCGCTTCCACCCATGTCATCGCCGACCCTTCGCGCACGCGCAAACTGCTGCTGCACGGCCGCGAAATCGCCAAACTCATCGGCGCGGCGCAGCGCGACGGCTACACCCTCATCCCCGTCAACCTCTACTGGAAAAACGGCTACGTCAAAGTCAACCTCGCCATCGCCAAAGGCAAAAAAGCCTTCGACAAACGCGCCAGCGAAAAAGACCGCGACTGGTCGCGGCAAAAAGAGCGCCTCATGAAAATCCATTAAAAATCATCGGGAACCGCCATGTACGACATCATCACCCTCATCGTCGAAGACCACGACAACTTCATCCACATCCTCGCCGACCGCAAGCGCAACGAGGCATTCGTGGTCGATCCCGCCTGGGACGCCGAAGGCATCCGCGAAGTCCTCGCCGAAGAGAACCTCACCCTCACCGGCATCCTCATCACCCACAGCCACCACGACCACGTCAACGCCGTGCCCGAACTCTACGGCGAGCGCGTCAGCCTCTTCATCAGCGAAGACGAATACCCGCACTGGCCGGACTGCCCCGAAGACGCCATCCTCCTCAGCGACGGCGACGCCATCACCTTCGCCGACACCGACATCGGCGTCATCAAAACCCCCGGCCACACCCCCGGCAGTTGCTGCTACCGCATCGGCGGCGACCTCATCACCGGCGACACCCTCTTCATTTACGGCTGCGGCCGCGCCGACCTCAGCGGCAGCGACCCGCATGCCCTCTACCACAGCCTGCAAAAACTGAAAGCCCTGCCGCCGGAAACCCGCCTGCATGTCGGCCACCACTACGGCATCGCGGAAACGGGCACCCTCGGCGAACAGCTTGCCGGCAACCCCTTCCTGATGATTGAGGATGAGGCCGACTTCGTCCGCTACCGCATGGAACTCGCGGGCAAAACCCGCCACACCCCTTACGGCCCGATCAGCCGCGCCGAACTGGATGCCGTGCTGCATGGCTGACTACCACTGCCGCGCCATGCAGAAGGCGGACATCCCCGCCGCCCTTGCCCTGTGGCGCGGCACGGACGGCCTCGCGCTGGACGCCGCCGACGAACCGGGCGCGCTCGCCGCCTTTCTTGACCGCAACCCGCAACTGAGCGGCGTCGTGCTGGATGGCGGGTGCCTCATCGCCACGCTGCTTTGCGGCGAAGACGGCCGCCGCGCGACGCTTTACCACCTCTGCGTCGCCGCCGCCTATCGGGGACAACACATCGGCCGCCGCCTGCTGCAACGCGTTGAAGAACAACTGCGCTGTCGCGGCATCGGCAAAATGCGCCTGCTCGTCCTCGGCGACAACACCGGCGGCAACGCCTACTGGCAGGCGCATGGCTGGCAGCGGCAAACCACCCTCAACTATTAGCAAGACCCTGTAATCCCTGCCGTACCGCCACCTGCCAAACCGCGTTGCCGCCGGACAGCAACGTTTCCCCGTCGCGCACCAGGCAGACCATGCGGTGGGCGACTACGGCGAGGCGGGCCAACATCGTGTCAGTTCCATTTGGAACGACTATTACCGCCGCCGCCCATACCTCGCATCACTCAATAAAGGCCCGGCGAACCGCCCCTGCTATCGCCTGACCGCCCCGCAACACATCACACCGCGCCACGCACGACGCCGGGCAGACGGCAATCCTTCCTCCCGGCAAGCTGCCATCAAGCGGCGTCATTGCCGCATGCGGTCACTGACGCGATTTGTTCAGCCCTCGCCCATAAGCGAGGGCTTTTTTATCGTGCATGAAGCATCCGCCATGAATAACAGTGCATAAAGCTATACTTTGCGCCGCTTGTTTAACCGATAAAAGGCACAAAAATCATGAAGCAGAAACTCTATGCGGCATACGGCAGCAATTTGCACATCGCCGAAATGAAGCAGCGTTGTCCGCAGGCGGTGCGCGTCGGCCACGCGTTGCTCACCGGCTACGCCCTGCATTATCGCGGCAGGCCGGGCGATGCGATGCTGACCATCGAGGCGCAGGCGGGCGGCGTGGTGCCGCTCGGCATCTGGGCAGTCAGCACTGCCGACGAACAAGCGCTCGATGTCTATGAGGCGTTTCCCGATTTGTACGGGAAGGTCACGATGCCGGTCATGCTGCAAAACGCAAGCGGCGGCGAATCGCCCGCCGAGGTGTTCCTGTACGTGATGGTGGGCGGCATGCCGCACGGGCAGCCCGCCGCGCATTATGTGGAAATCTGTGAAACCGGCTACCGCGATTTCGGTTTTGACGTGAATATTTTGCGCAGCGCCGTGCGCAGCTAATGCTGCTGCCGCCGAATTTCGCCCCTGTGCGCCGCAACAGCGGTTTTTTTCTGCATAAGCAAGGCAGATGGCGCTTTTTTTCACCCAAAAGACGGGAAACTCCCCAAGAAAATGCAGAAACCCGCCGGGTTTTATGCGTATTTCCACAAAAACATTGACAATTTTGTAATAAAAGCGCATATTTCCACACCAATTCCACACCACGCCGCCCGCACCGGCGTATCCTTGCAGGAGGTAGCCACCCATCACGCAACCGCTTTTATGCCCCTATGGGCACAATATCTTTTTTTCTTTTCCGACTCAGGAGTTCCTTATGGAAAATGCCCAACATTTTCTGGATGCGCAGCAATTATGGGTGCTTTCGGGCATTCTGGTGATGGTGGCCGGTCTGGCGCTGCGTTTTAATGCCCTGCTGGTGGTAATCGTGGCGGGTTTCGTTACCGGTCTTGCCGCCAAAATGGGCATACGCGAAATCGTGACCATCATTGGCGATGCCTTTATCAAAAACCGCTATATGTCGTTATTCGTGCTGGTCTTGCCGGTGATTGGTCTCGCCGAGCATTACGGCTTGCGCGAACGCGCCGAGATTTTGATATCCAGATTAAAGGCGGTTACAGCCGGACGCATATTCAGCCTGTATATGTTTGTGCGTCAGTTGATTGTCGCCCTCGGCGTATCGATTGGCGGCCATCCGACTTTTATCCGCCCGCTCATTGCACCGATGGGTGAGGCAGCCGCGTTGAAAAACCGCCGTGCCTCGCAGGCGATTCTCGACCGTATCCGGGCACAGGCAGCCGCCAGTGAAAACTACGGCAATTTCTTCGGGCAACTGCTCTTTGTCGCCTCCGGCGGTTTGCTGCTGATTAAAAGCGTGCTTGATCAATACCATCTGCCCAGTGATTTGGCAACGATGGCGCGTTATTGCCTGCCGACGGCCGTTATTGCCCTGCTCTTCGCTATTGTCCGCTTTTATCTCTTCGATAAATCCATCGAAAAAGAAATCGCCGCCTATAACGCACAAAGCACACAAAACGATACCGTAATGCCTGATTCTGCTGCAATTTCCGATGCAACTGCCGCGAAGCCCCAGGAATAATGTCATGAAAGAAGAAATCATCCCCCTGCTTCATCTGAAAAGCTTCATCACCCTGGATTACGTCTATATCTTTTGCGCGATTTACCTGCTGATATTCGGCGTATTGACGATATTTGACCGCAAGAATCCCAAACGCATCGGCACGGCATTGTTCTGGATAATCTATGCCGTTACTTTTTATGGCTGCGACCATATTGCCAATGCTTTTTTCCATGCCGATATTTATGCGGCGGCGCGCAAAGCGGTTGCGGCCTTGGCCTTGCCCCTGTCGCAAAGCGGCGCGCTGCTGCCCGGCTATATGGATGCCGTATTCAGGCAGCACGTCAGCGCCGGGGAAATCGCCGGCTGGCTGGTCATCTTCATGGCGGTCATCGTTGCTGCCAAACAACTGGGCAAAGGCGACTACCGGGAAGCGGCAGCGGAAGCCAAACAGGCGGCCGCCGCCCGGCTCGGCAACGCGCTCTTCATTCCGGTACTCGGCGTCGGTGTGCTGACTTTCTTCATCGCCTGGCAGCGCATCACCGACCTCGGCGCGCTCATCGGCTTCGGCGTAGCCGCATTGCTGTCGCTCGTGCTGGTCTGGGTCATCACCCGTGGCTCGCCGCTGCAATCCTTCCACGAAGGCCGCCGCCTGCTCGATGCCATCGGCTGGGCCGCCATCCTCTCGCAACTGCTTGCCGCCCTCGGCGCGCTTTTCGACAAGGCGGGCATCGGCGGCATCGTCTCGCATATCGTGGCGCAAGTCGTGCCGACCCATATCGGCTTCGCCGTCGCCGCTTCTTATTGCATCGGCATGGCCTTCTTTACCGTCATCATGGGCAATGCCTTTGCCGCTTTCGCCGTCATGACGACGGGTATCGGCATTCCGCTGGCGATACAGTTGCACCATGCCAATCCGCTGATTGTGGCCCCCATTGCCATGCTCGCCGGTTATTGCGGCACATTGATGACGCCCATGGCGGCCAACTTCAATATCGTCCCCGCCGCTTTATTGGAAATGGACAATAAATACGGCGTCATCAAGGCGCAAATCCCGGTGGCATTACTGCTGCTGTGCGCCAATATTTTCCTGATGTATTTCCTCGGCTTTTAAATTGGAGTAAACGATGAAAAAACTGTTGATTACCGGCTTTCAGCCTTTTGATGGCGAATCGGTAAATCCCGCACTGGAAGTCGCCAAAGGCTTGCAGGGTAAGACCATAAATGGTTATGACGTCATTGCGCGGGAGATTCCGGTGGTGCGTTTTGAGGCACTGAAAGCCGTGCAGGCGGCGATTGAAGAAGTGCAGCCCGATGCCGTCATCGCCATCGGTCAGGCGGGCGGCCGCCCGGACATCACGGTGGAACGCGTCGGCATCAATATCGACGACTTCCGCATTCCCGACAACAAGGGCAACCAGCCGATTGACGAACCCATCGTCGCCGGCGGCCCGGTCGCCTACTGGGCTACGCTGCCGATCAAGAAAATGGTGGCGAACATCAAGGCGCAGGGCATCCCGGCCAGCGTTTCCAATTCGGCGGGCACTTACGTCTGCAACCACCTGCTCTACGGCCTGCTGCACTATCTCGCCCTCCACGGTCAGGCGGTTCCTGCCGGTTTCGTCCATATCCCCTACCTGCCGCAGCAAATGGCGGTGAAAAACGGCAAAGACGCGCAATGCGCCACCATGTCGCTCGATACCCTGCTGCAAGGCTTTGCGGCGATGATTGCCGCCTTGAAGTAATCTGCGCCGCCCGGAAGAAAATCCCGCCTGCGGGCGGGATTGTTATTTGGGGCTTTGGGGACATGCTTCATGCACGACACGCCTTTGCCGCTTGCCGTCGCGTTGGCATTAGCCATAGCGAAAAACCGCAACAGCGGACCGCTCCGTGATTCAGGCAAAAGAAAAACCGCCTTGCGGCGGTTTTTTGCATGAGCGGCGGCCTCAGAATACCGGCTGATAAGCGGCCTGCGGGTTGGCCTGGTCGATAGCCTTGATATAAATGGCGACGCGGCGGTCTTGTGCGTTCTTTTCCGCCGTGGCGTATTGCTCGCCGTAGCCTTGCACCACGAAGCGCTGCGAGTTGATGCCCTGTTGCGAGAGGTACTGGGCGACGGACTGGGCGCGGCGTTGCGAAAGCTGCATGTTGTGCTGCGGGGTGCCGCTGCCGTCGGTGAAGCCGTACACGTGGACGATGGTTTCCGGGTACTGTTGCAGGGTTTGCGCGATGCTGCCGAGCGGCTGGTAGAAGTTCGGCTTGATGACGGACTGGTCGGTGTCAAACAGCACTTCGCTCTGGATATTGAGCTGGATGGTGCTTTCATTGACGCGGTTGACCTGCACGCCGCTGTTGGCGACCTGCTGTTGCAGTTGCTGCTGCTGGCGGTCCATGTAGTTGCCGATGGCGGCACCGGCGAGGGCACCCGCAACGGCGCCGACATAGCGGCCGTTGTCGTCGTTAATCTGGTGGCCGAGGACGCCGCCCGCAAGCGCGCCGATAGCGGTACCCATCGCGGTGGACTGGTTGTTGGCGAGCAGGCCCGAACCCGATTCACAGCCGGCGATCATGAGCGCCGCAGCACCTGCCAGCAGACCGAAGTTGCTTTTTTTCATGGAATTGTCTCCTGTTGATTGTGCGGCAGGCATGATAGCGATTGCCCTTTGCGGCCTTCATTAAAGGTCATTCACGCGGCACGGCGGGCGGGACTATACTGCGGTGGGTTCCTTCCCCCGGAGTATCGCCATGCCGTCTGCTTTTTTTCTGTCTTTCCTCTTCGCGGTTCTCTCCGTTCCCGACGCGCGGATTGATCCCGCCGTGGTTGCGCAGGCGGCGCAGACCCGCGCGCCGGTCAGCGGGTCAAACGGCTACCAAGCACTTTATGCATTGCCGCACAACGACCAGGCGGTCAGGAAAACCGTTTGCCCGCGCGATACCGCCGACTGCCTCGCCTTTGCCCGCACCCATGAAGCGGTCTACCGGGCGGCACTGCCGATCTTGCAGGCATGGGATGCGCAAGTGGAAGGGTTGTTGCGGTATGACTATTTCCGTCCGCGCGAGGAACAATACGACGCTTCGGGCGTGTATCCGCCGTTCATGCCGCTGCTGGCGGCAAGATCCCTGCACGCCTTGCGTTTTATCAACGGCGACACGGCAGCGGCACAGCGCGGTGCCTGTCGCGATGCTGTTTTGGGGCGGCGGCTGGTGCACAGTCAGGGCTTGCTGCTTGGCAGCATGGCGGGCACGGCATTGCTGCAACGCAACATCGAACTGCTGGCACAGATGCGCGCCGAGCTGCCGCCGGATGCGCCGTGGCCTGCGCTTTGTGACGAACTGCAACCGCTGCTGCCGCAGGAACTCGCCCTTTGCCCGCTGATGTACGGCGAATGGCTGGGCTTCCGGCAGCCGATAGAGAAAGACTTCGCGGCCTCGCCGCCGGAAACCATCGACGACTACATCACGCTGATCTTCGCGCAGCAGATGCTGGCGCAAACGCTGCACGAAAAAATGAAAGCCTGTGCGCCGGAAGCATTGGCGGCAGTTGCGCGGGACGAAGTATGGCTGCCCGCACCGGACATCCTGCCGCAACACTGCTCGCCCGCCAACCCGTATTGCCGCCTGGTCGCCGTGGACGACGGCCTGTATCGCCTGTATCAGGCGCGCCTGCTCAACGTGAACCGCTACCTGCGCGCCCTTGCCATCCTGCGCGACCCGGCAATGCCGCTGCCCGCAGGCTACCGGTACGAAGGCGGCAAACTGCTGTTCTCGCGGCACCCGAATAGCGACAAAGAACAGGGAATGCAGGCGGTGGTGCTGCCACTGCCCGGTTCATCAACACCATGACCCGTCAAGCGAGGAGACCATCATGCTGACCCCCATTCTGGCAGCCGCCTTGTTCTTCATTCTCTATTGGCCCGGCGTGCAGCCCGATGCCGCGCTCATCGCGCAACTGCACGCGGCGCAGGGCGAAATGCACGGCACAAACGGCTATCAGGCGCTGTTTCTGCGCATGCCGTCGGGTGAGGCGGAAAAGGCGGGGCGTGACTACCTGTGTTCGCGCGAAGAAACCGACTGCCTCGCTTTCGTGCGCGCGCATCAGGCGGCATACCCGGCGATTGCGGCCGATATGCAGCGGCGGGAAGCGGCGCTGGACGCCCTGCTGCAATACGATTACTTCCGCCCGCGCCGCGAACAATATTATTTTGCGGCGGAAACGCCGCCGTTTCAGTTTCTGCTGCGGACGCGGAACCTGCACGCCTACCGCTTTGCCAGCGGCGAGGTTGAGGCGGCGCAGCGCGGCCTGTGCCGCGACCTCGTTCTTGGGCTGCGGCTGGTACACAGTCGCGGCACCCTGCTGGCCAGTGCCCTCGCCGCGCGCCTGATTGAGCGCGATGTCATCCTGCTGGCGCAGATGCGTGCCGAGCTGCCGCCGGAGGCACCGTGGCCTGCACTTTGTGACGCACTGCAACCGCTGCCGCCGCAGGAACTCGCCCTTTGTCCGCTGATGTACGGCGAATGGCTGAGTTTTCAGCACCTCATGGCGGAGGGGGACGCGGAAGTCAGCGCCACTGATGAAGTTTCTGCGGCGGTAAAAGCGCTGTATTTCATCGAAACACGGCAGGCGATGAGGCAAATCCTGTACGAAAAAGCGAAATACTGCGCGCCGGAAATCCTGGCTGCCATTGCGCGGGACGAGCTGCGCTTGCCGCAGCGCGACACCTGGCCGCGCTACTGCCTTCCCTTCGATAACCCCCTGTGCGGGATGGGCGGGCCGGATAACCACGGTTATCAGGCCGTCCTGCTCAACGTGAACCACTACCTGCGCGCCCTTGCCATCCTGCGCGACCCGGCAATGCCGCTGCCCGCAGGCTACCGCCTGGAAAACGGGCAACTGCACTTCCGGCGTCATCCCGAGCACAACGCAAAAGAAGAAGGGATGCAGGCGGTCACGCTGCCGCTGCCAGGTTCGCGCCGCCTGTCGGCGCCTTAACATGGCGGTATTTGACGCCCGGCTATAATTTTCCGCTCACCCACCGGAGGCCTCCATGACCGCACCCAGCCCCAAAATCCTGCTTGTTCACGGCCTGTTCATGCGGGCGATCATGATGATGCCGCTGGCGGCGCGTCTGCGGCGACAGGGCTGCACCTGCCTGGCGCTCACCTATCCGACCCGGCGGCAAACCCTGCATGACAGCGTCGCCGCGCACCTGCCGCTCATTCAGGACTTTGCCGCCGGCGCCCCGCTTTATGCCGTCGGCCACAGCCTCGGCGGTCTCTATTTGCGCCACCTGCTGGCGCAATGGCCGCAGGGGCTGGCGGGCGGACGCGTCGTTACCCTCGGCACCCCGCACCTCGGCAGCAAAGTCGGCGCCTACTTCCGCGCGCGCGGCTGGCGGCGCAACATTCTCGGCCACTGCTGGGAAGCGGGGCTGGACGGCAACGCCCCGCCGTGGGACGGTGCCATCCCGCTGCTCAGTATCGCGGGCACCAAAAGCATCGGCATCGGCAGCACCCTGCGCCTTTTTGCCGCCGACGAACCGAACGACGGCACCGTTGCGGTCGCCGAAACCGAGCTGCCCGCTGCCGCCGCCCGCCATCGCCTGCACACCTCGCACACGGCCCTGCAATTCGACGAGGCCGCCGCCAATCTCGCCATTGCCTGGTTTCGTGACGCATTGCCGCTGCCGTAGCCGCCGCAATTACGGAAAAATAAACATCCGGTTGCGCTAAATCACTTACAATTTATCTGTTTCATCGCGAAACATCCCTTCTTCACAAACCAAGGAAATTTCATGAAAGTATTGATGAAAAGCGCCCTCGCCGGATTACTGCTTGCAGGCATGACCATGACCGCATCCGCGCAGGCCGTCGGCGGCAAAACCTCGCAAAAACTCGGTGAAAAAATCGCCAACGAAATCATGCAGGAAATGATGACGGAAGCACAAAGCAGCGGCAAACAGCCTTCCGCCGAAGATTTCGGCAAAAAGCTGGTCGAAAAAATGCGCGCCAACCTCGATGAAATGAAAAAAGGCTCGACAGAAGACTGTGTCGAACTGTATGGCAACGACAAGAGCAGCAACTGCCAATGCGTGACCGACAAGACCGACTTTGAAAGCGTCTTTGCCCTCATGGAAAAACAAATGGCCAACCCGCAAGCCGAATCCAAAGAAGAACTCAAAGCACTGGAACAAAAAACCGAAGAAAATTACAAAGCCTGTGACCTGGATATCAGCGTGATGAAAAAGGCTTCCGAAGAAGCCATGAAAAAGATGGCACCGGCAAAAGGCTAAAAAACGGCCATGTCATAAAATCCATGCACATATGCGGGAAAATGTTTTCCGGCGGTCATGGAGCTCTGATACAAGCCCCGCCAAGACGGGGCTTTTTACTGCCACCAATCTCCAATCTTGCCATCAGAGCATCAAGATCCACCGCCCGGCCGATATAATGCGCCGCGCCCGCTCTGTTTCCCCGCAATAACCGTATCGCTGCCTTGCGCCATCCGCGAAACGGGAAACGTGGTATCAAAACGCCATTCATACAAGCGGCAACGCCGCAATTCCCTCTCACAACTTCGACCAAGACCATCATGAATATCCTGCAAAACTTCATTTTCCCCGACTATAACCCGCTGGCACCCGCAGACATGTATTTCCGGGGCACCGATGCCGGCGTATTCCTGCGCAACGAAGGCTGCCTGCAATGCAGAAAATACGGGCAATACACTTTCGATACCTACTTTAACGGTTTTATGCTCAATGCCTGGGTTGATCGGGCAAAGCTGGATTCCCTGAATGTCACCCTGCGCGGCAAAGGATTATTCCTCGTGCAATTCATGCTGGTGCGATACAGCGATTACGACAAAACGGGAAAGACCGCAAATCCTACGCACAGGGTCGTGCTGGAACAGCAGATATTGCTGACGGAAGCGGGTGTTTCCTTTGCGCTTGATGCCGCCCTCGCCTGGCCGGACGGTATGCTCTATCCCGCCATTACCGCTTTGGAAGAAGACGCGCTTTTTTATGGCGGCACCTACTGGACGGATACCGCGCCGCGCAATCCGGTCAAACTGGGCATGGTCATCACCCATTTCAACCGCAAGAACTACATCCTGCCCGCCATCGCGAGAATCAGCCGCCATATTCTCGGCAATCCGCAATGGGCGGAGAAAATCGCCCTGGTTGTCGTCGATAATTCGCAAAACATTACGGCGGAGGAAGCGGGATTGGCGCACGTCATCCCCAACCAGAATCTCGGCGGCAGCGGCGGCTTCACGCGCGGCCTGCTCTATTTGCAGGATGCAGGGGATTTTACCCATTGCCTGTTTATGGACGATGACGCTTCCTGCGAAATCGAATCCATCCTGCGCACCTACACATTGCTGCAATACGTGCAGGAAGAACGCTTCGCCGTCGCGGGCGCCTTATTACAGGAGGAATTCCCCTCCATCCTGCATGAAAAAGGCGCCGTCTATCGCCATACGCTCAATGACGGCCTGCATCGCGGTCTGGATATCAGCAGCAGGGAAAACATCCTCGCTTCGGAACACGGCGACAGGGCGGCCAATTTCGGCGCTTGGTGGTTCTTCGCCTTCAATATCCGCGATGTCGCAGTGTATCCCTATCCCTTCTTCGTGCGTGGCGACGACATCCTCTTCGGCATCAGCAACCGCTTCAACATCCTCACCCTCAGCGGCATCGCCTGCTGGGGCGATGATTTTGCCATCAAGGAAAACCCGCTTACCCGCTATCTCGGCCTGCGCAGCACCCTGGTCTGCGCGATGCTCACGGGCGATGTATCGCGGTGGCGGCTGTCGCTGACCTGCCTGAAATGGTTCGCCGCCAGCGCGCTCTCGCACAACTACGCCTCCGCCGAAGCACTGCTGCTCGCCCTGGACGATGTATGCCGGGGGCCGGACACCTTCTTGCAGGACATGACCGCCGCCGGGGTGCGCGCAAAAATGGCGCCCCTCACCGCGCAGGAGAAAATGACGTCGGTACGGCATGAAGACATCGGCGCGCAACGCGTGGGCATGCACGAAAGCCGCTGGCGCAAGCTGTGCCGCTTCCTCACCCTGAACGGCCTGCTCCTGCCCTCCTTCCTGCTCAAAGACGACATCGTCTGGCAGCGCAAAGGCTTCCGCGCCACTTTCCGCGAAATCTTCCGCTTCAAGCGGGTCTATTACGAATACGAGGCCGGGCACATCGGCTACATGGCGCATTACGACCGCAAGCGCTTCTTTGCCCTGCTCTTCCGCCTGCTGGGTCTGCTGCTGCGCCACGCATCGCACTACCGGCAACTGCGGCAGGCATACCGCTCGCGCTTCCCGGCGATGACTTCGCGCACCTTCTGGCAGACGGTGTACGCTGGCGACGACAAAACACAGGCGTAGTCCCGCCGGAGCCGCCTGCACGCAAGAGTATGTCGTCTCAACGAGAACTGATACGGTGTTGGCGCGCCTGACCGGGCACCCATAAAAATCGCTGCGCGATTTTTATGGGAAACCCGCGCCGTATTAAACATATTGTCTTCGGCTCGCCGCCTTGTCTCAGTCTTATTTGAAACGACTATACAATGGCGCTTTTTGAGGTGCCTCTTGTCCGCTTTCACCATCCGCCCGGCGCTTGCCGCCGATTTGCCCGCCATCGTCGCCATTTACAACAGCACGGTGGCGGGGCGTCAGTCCACCGCCGATTTGCAGCCGGTCACGGTTGCAGACAGGCAGCCCTGGTTTGCGGCGCACCGTGATAACCGCCCGCTGTTTGTCGCCGTCGATGACGGCGGCGCGGTCTGCGCCTGGGGCAGTTTCAGCGATTATTATCCGCGTGCGGCCTATCACATCAGCGCGGAAATCAGCATTTATGTTGCCCCGGAGCGGCGGGGCGCGGGGCTGGGCGGGCAGTTGCTCGATTTCATGCTGGCACGCGCGCCCGCCCTCGGCATCCGCCGCGTGCTGGCGGTGGTGTTTGCGCACAACGCCCCCAGTCTGGCACTGTTCCGCAAGCATGGTTTCGCCGATTGGGGGCTGCTGCCGCAAGTCTGCGATTTGCAGTCGTTTACCGCCGATATTGTGATTCTCGGCAAGTCTCTTGATTGATTCCGGATTTTTTATGACTTCAACGAAAACGAAAAACAGCCGCCTGTTTCTGGTGCTGCTGCTTGGTTCGCTCTCCGCCTTCGGCCCGTTCATCACCGACCTCTACCTGCCCGCGCTGCCGGGCATGGGTGCGTATTTCCACACCAACGCCTCGATGGTGCAACTGACCCTGACCACGTCGATGATCGGCCTCGGCATCGGCCAGCTTTTCATCGGCCCCATCAGTGACCGCTACGGACGCATCCGCCCGCTGCTGGTGTCGCTCGCGGTTTATATTGCAAGCACCCTGCTCATTGTGTTCGCGCAGGATATTGAAGGGATGATTGTGCTGCGCGCCATTCAGGGACTGTCCTCGGCGGGCAGCGTGGTGCTGTCGCGTGCGGTCGCCGCCGATTTGTATCAGGGCGAGGAACTCGGCCGTTTTTATGGTCTCTTGATGTCGGTGAACGGCATCGCGCCGATTGTCTCGCCGGTCGTCGGTGCGCTGCTGCTGCAATTCACCAACTGGCGCGGGATTTTCGTGGTGCTGGTGCTGATTGGCGTGGTGCTGATGGTGTTCAGCCTGCGTTTGGAAGAAACGCATCCGCCACACAAGCGCGTTTCCGGCTCGCCGCTCGCGATTTTTGCCGTGCTCGGCAAGATTCTCATGAACCGCACGTTTATGGGGTTTGCCGGTATTCAGGTGCTGCTGATGGGCGTACTGTTCGCCTATATCGCCTCATCATCGTTCATTTTTCAGGAGGCTTACGGCGTCAGCGATTTTGTGTACAGCATCTGCTTCGGCCTGAACGGTGCGGCGCTGGTTGGCGGGGCGGCGCTCGCGCGCAAGATGCGGGTGCAACGCGCGCTGCGCTTCGGCATCGCCGGTTTCACCGCCGCAGCGGTACTGGTCGGCCTGTTTCTGGTGGCGCATGCGCCGTTGTGGCTGCTGGAAACCGGCCTGTTTCTGCTGCTGTTCTGCATGGGCGGGGTCAATCCTGGCCTGTCCGCGCTGGCCATGTCTGCCGAGCGCCAATACGCAGGCAGCGCTTCCGCTTTCCTCGGCTTTTTCGGCTTCAGCCTCGGCGGTGCCATCTCGCCGCTGGTCGGCATCGGCAATATTTTTTATGCGACCGCTACCGCCATTGTCGTCTGCGCCCTGCTCGCCGCCGCGCTCTACCGGCAGATGCGCGACAAAACCTGAATCAGCGCAGTGCGTCGATAAACGTCTGAATCACCGCATCGGCCTCTTCCGCCGTGTAGTAGTGGCGCCGGTGCAGGTGAATGGCGGCGGGGCGGCGCTGCTGCACCCAGATGTCGGGGCGGACGGCAACGCTCAATTCCGGCGGGTGCGGCAGTTTGCGCGCAAGTTCGTTTTTTATCTCGCTGAGCAGGAAGCGCAGGCGGCTGCCGTCGCTGCCGTTCGCCACCCACAACTGCCAGCGCAAGCCTTCCACACTGCCAAGCAGCACCCGCTCGCGCCACATCGCGGGTAGGCAGGCGTTGAGCAGTTGGCGGTAGCGCATCGCCTGCCCGCTGCCCGCGTCGAGGTGCAGCTGACGCAGGATGGGTTTGAGGTGCCGCTCGGGCAGGGTGAAATGTTTTTTCATGACGGGCTTGATTGTGGTGCGGATGGACGCATATCGCGCGTATTGGGCGTCATCATATTACGGTATGATGCGCGCTGTCTTGCCGCCTGTCCGGGTGGCGCAACCCCATGATAAGGATGGAACAATGCTTAACAATATCGCTGCAAAAATTTTTGGCTCCCGTAATGAACGCCTGATTAAGCAGTACCGCAAAACCGTCAGCAAAATCAACGCTTTTGAACCGCAGATGCAGGCGCTGGATGATACGGGGCTGAAAGCGAAGACGCTCGAATTCCGCGAGCGCCTCGGCAAGGGCGAAACGCTGGATCAGATCCTGCCCGAAGCGTTTGCCGTGGTGCGCGAGGCGAGTCGGCGCGTACTGGGTTTGCGTCATTACGACGTGCAGTTGATCGGCGGTATCGTCCTGCATCAGGGCAAAATCGCGGAAATGCGTACCGGTGAAGGAAAAACGCTGGTGGCGACACTGGCGGTGTATCTGAACGCGCTTTCCGGCAAGGGCGTGCACGTTGTGACCGTCAACGACTACCTCGCCCGCCGTGACGGCGAGGAACTGGGCGAACTGTACGGTTTCCTCGGCCTCTCGACCGGCATCATCATCGCCGGCATGTCGCAGCAGGATAAACAGGCGGCGTACCGCAGCGACATCACCTACGGTACCAACAACGAATTCGGCTTCGACTACCTGCGCACCAATATGGCGCTTTCCCCCGAAGACCGCCTGCAACGCGAGCTCAATTTCGCCATCGTGGACGAAGTGGACTCCATCCTCATCGACGAAGCGCGCACCCCGCTCATCATCTCCGGCGCGGCCGACATGGATACCGACCTCTACCAGAAGCTCAACGCCATCGTCCCGGAACTTGTGCCGCAGAAAGAAAAAGACGGCCCCGGTGATTTCAGCATCGACGAGAAAACCAAGCAGGTCGGCCTCACCGAAAGCGGCCATGACCACCTTGAGGCCCTGCTGGTCGAACGCGGCATTATTGGCGCGGACGAAAGCCTCTACGATCCGAAAAACCTCGGCATCTTCCATCACCTGAACGCCTGCCTGCGCGCGCACCACCTCTATCACAAAGACGTGGACTACATCATCCGCGACGACGAAGTCGTCATCGTCGATGAATTCACCGGGCGCACCATGGAAGGCCGCCGCTGGTCGGACGGCCTGCACCAGGCGATCGAAATCAAGGAAGGCGTGCCGATTAAACAGGAAACGCAGACGCTCGCCTCCATCACCTACCAGAACTTCTTCCGCCTCTACACCAAGCTGGCGGGCATGACCGGCACCGCCGACACCGAAGCCTTTGAATTTCAGGATATTTACGGCCTGGAAACCGTCGTCATCCCGACCAACCGCCCGGTGCTGCGTCAGGATCACACCGACCTCATTTATCTCAACCAGAAGGGCAAATACGACGCTATCGCCGAAGACGTACGCGCCTGCCAGGAAAAAGGCCAGCCGGTACTGCTCGGCACCGCCTCCATCGAGACCTCCGAACTCGTCTCCGGTCTGCTCTCCAAACTCGGCATTGAGCACAATGTCCTGAACGCCAAACAGCACGCGCGCGAAGCGGAAATCATCGCCCAGGCGGGCCGCCCCGGGCAGGTCACCATCGCCACCAACATGGCCGGACGCGGTACCGACATCGTCCTCGGCGGCAGCCTGCGCGCCGAACTGAACGCGCTCGGCAAAGACGCCACGGAAGAAGAAAAACAGGCGGTACGCGACGACTGGCAGGCGCGCCACGACGCCGTTGTCGCCGCCGGCGGCCTGCACGTCATCGGTGCCGAACGGCACGAATCGCGCCGCATCGACAATCAGTTGCGCGGCCGTTCCGGCCGCCAGGGCGACCCCGGTTCCAGCCGCTTCTATGTCGCCCTCGACGACAACCTTGTGCGCATCTTCGCCGGCGAACGCATGGCATCGCTGATGTCCCGCCTCGGCATGGGCGAAAACGAAGCTATCGAATCGCGCATGGTCTCCAAACAAATCGAAGGCGCACAACGCAAAGTCGAAGCACACAATTTCGACTCGCGCAAAAACCTGCTCGAATACGACAATGTCGCCAACGAACAGCGCAAAGTCATCTACACCCAGCGCGCCGCCATCATGGATGCCGACAGCATCGCCGACATGATTGCCAACATGCGCGTCAGCGTCATCGACAGCCTCGCCGGCCGCTACATCAGCGACGAACAGGTGCGGCAGAATTGGGATCTGGACGGCCTCGAAACCGCGCTGCTGCAACAATTCGGCATCGGCAAGGATGTGGTGGACATCAAGGGCCACTGGCTCGAAGCCAAGCCGAACATGACCGCGCAGGAAATCAAGGACGGCATCGTCGAATTCCTCAGCGCCGTGCAGGCGGGCAAAGAGGCACAAGTCGGGGCGGACCTCATGCGCCGCGTCGAAAAATACGTCGCCCTGCAAACCATCGACACCCAGTGGAAACAGCACCTGCAAACCATGGACATGCTGCGCCAAGCCATCTGGCTGCGTTCGCGCGCACAGAAAGACCCGAAGCGCGAATACCAGCGCGAGTCCTTCGAGCTCTTCCGCGACCTGCTCGAAAGCATCCAGTTTGAAATCGTGCGCGTTCTTGCCCACATCCAGTTCCAGCAACAAAGCGCCGCCGACGAAGCCGACGCCATGCAGCAACAGGCGCGCGAACAGCACGACGCCGAACTCGCCCACGCCCGCTACCAGGGCGGCAGTGACGGCAGTGATGCCGCGCCCATCCCCAACCCGACGCCGGAACAACTGGCGCGCGTCGGCCGCAACGGCCTCTGCCCCTGCGGTTCGGGCAAGCGCGTCAAAGACTGCCACGGCAAACTCGCCTGATGAGCGCGCCTGTCGCCGTCGTCGCCGCCATCATCGAAAACCGCGCCGGCCAACTGCTCATCGCCGAACGCCCGCCCGGCAAGCACTGGGCGGGCTACTGGGAGTTCCCCGGCGGCAAAATCGAAGCAGGCGAAAGCCAGGAGGCGGCGCTTATCCGCGAACTGCGCGAAGAACTCGGCCTCGACCTCGCCGGCGTCCCGCTCACCCACTACTACCACGGCACACGCGGCACGGAAATCAGCATTGACTTCTACCATTGCCGCCCATCGCACGAGATGCAGCCACAAAGTCTCGAAGGGCAACGCTGGCGCTGGGTGACACGCGCCGAACTCGGCGGCTACCGCTTCCCTGAACCGAACACCGTCATCCTGCAACGCCTGATGGCAGGCCAAAATCCCTGACAAAAACCCCGCACCGGCGGGGTTTTTTATTGCGGCATGCCGTCGTGTGCGGGAGACCGTGTTGTTTTCCGGAATCGGGACAAGCGCGATGCCGGTGATGCCCGCAGGATGCGCCCTTGCTCAACGCTGATAGCGCCTGCTCTCGCGCGCCGCCAGCCAGAGGATGAATTTGTCCATGAGGAAGGTCGGCAGCAGGCGCTTGGCGACGACCATCAGCCGGGTAAGCACGGTGATGTAGTAGCGCGCTTTCGGGCGCGGCGATTCGATGGCGTGGATGAGTTTTTCGACCACCGCCTCCGGCGGCAGGGTGAAGGGCAGCGGTTTGTCGCTTTGCAGGCGGTTTTGCATGGCGAGGTAGCGTTCTTTGTGCGGGCTGTTGTCGATGTCGATCCATTGTTTGAATTGCTGGAAGGAGTTGCCGCGAAAGGCTGTTTTGATCGGGCCCGCTTCGAGCAGGCTGACGTAAATCCCCGTGCCGGCGAGTTCGAGGCGCAGCACGTCGCTCCAGCCTTCGAGCGCGTGTTTGGTGGTGCAGTAGGCACCGCGAAAGCGCATGGCGGCAAGCCCCATCACCGAGCCGGTGTTGACGATGCGGCCGTGCCCCTGCCTGCGCATGACGGGCAGCACGACCATGGTGAGTTCGTGCCAGCCGAGCAGGCCGGTATCGATCTGGTAGGCGAGCGCGACACGGCTCAGGTCTTCGAGGGCGGCGGGGATGGCGAAGGCACCGTTGTTGAAAAGGGCGTCGAGGGTGCCGCCGGTCTGTTTCAGCACCCAGTCTAGCGCCATGCGGATGCTGTCGGTTTCGTTCAAGTCGAGCTGCACCGCGTTCAGGCCCTCCTGTTTGAGTTTTTCGACGGCGGCGGCATCGCGGGCGCTGGCGAACACCTGCCAGCCGCGTTTGTGCAGCATGTGCGCGGCGGTGTAGCCGATGCCGCTGGAACAGCCGGTGATGAGGATGCTTTTGGGTTGGTTCTCTGCCATGGGGTTTTCCGGTGAGTGAATGGCGCTATGGTAAGGGAAAGCGCGCAGCGGTGCTATCGGCGGCCTGCCGGATATGTGCCCGGTCAGACGCGCCAACACGGTATCATTGCTAGTTGAAGCCGCCAGGGACTGTTGACATTCGACTTGCGCAGCGGATTTTGGCCGAAAAGCCGCCGCAATGTTAGGTGTCAACAGTCCCTGGACCAGCCCCGGGTGTGCTGTTCGACCAAATCGGCAAGCAGGGCGATGTGTGCGGGGTCGTCGTTTAGGGCGGGGATGTAGTCGTAGTGTTTGCCGCCGTGTTGCAGGAAGAGGTCGCGGTTGGTCATCGCCATCTCTTCCAGGGTTTCGAGGCAGTCGGCGGCGAAGCCGGGACAGATGACGCTGAGGCTGCCGCAGCCCGCCTCAGCCAGTGCGCGGATGGTTTCATCGGCATAGGGTTGCAGCCAGGGTTCGTTGCCGAAGCGGGACTGGTACACGATTTGCCAGCGTCCGGCGGGCAGTTGCAGGGCTTGGGCAACAGCGGCGGTAGTCGCTTCGCACTGCTGCTGATAGGGGTCGCCTTCGCGGGCGTAGCGTTCGGGCAGGCCGTGATAGGAGAAGAGCAGTTTTTCCGCCCGCCCATGGGCGAGGAAGTGGCGGCGGATGCTGGCGGCCAGCGCGTCGATGTAGGCGGGGTGGCGGTGCCAGTCGCGCACAAAACGCAGTTCGGGGATGCCGCGCCGGGCGGCGAGCGCCTGCGCGACGCCGTCGAAGACGCTGGCGGTGGTGGCATCGCTGTATTGCGGGTACATCGGGATGACGAGCAGCCTGTCGATACCGCGTGCGGCGATGGCGCGCAGGGTTTCGCCGATGGTCGGGCGCCCGTAGCGCATGGCGTATTCGACGCCGATATGGTCAAGCCCGCGCGCGGCAAGGGCCTGGCGCAGAGCGACGGTCTGCCGCGCGCTGATGGCGATCAGCGGTGCGCCGTCTTCCTGCCAGATTTGCCGATAGGCGTGGGCGCTGCGTTTGGGGCGGGTGTTGAGGACGATGCCGTGCAGGATGGGCAGCCATTGCCAGCGCGGCAGATCCACGACGCGCGGGTCGGAGAGGAATTCGCTGAGGTAGGGGCGCAGCGCTTTGCGTGTCGGCGCGTCGGGCGAGCCGAGGTTGATGAGGAGGACGGCGATGGGGGATGGGGTCATAAGGGGTCGGGGTGAGGAAAAGGGGCAAGCGGGGCAGGTGGTGGTTTCCGCCAGGCGGCGTGTGCCGGATTTTGCAGGGACGTGCCTGCGGCGTCTCCAAAACCAAAAGCTGCGTCGTTATCGTCGTTTCAACCAGAACCGATACGGTGTTGGCGAGCCTCGCCGTATTAAACATACTGTCTTCGGCTCGCCGCCTTGTCTCAGTCCTATCTGAAACGACTATGCTCCGCTTGGCGTTGTTCTTATCAAGAATACAAAAAGCAGGCGGCACCTGCCCGGTGGGCTAAATCCACCCTGCGCGCTCCCGGCATTTCACCGCTTGGCAGTCGTCTAAAAAAGAGGGCTGCGCGGTGGCAGCCCTGTGCTTGCGCTATTCGGTTCAGAGGGCGAGGTTTTTCAGGTATTCGCGGAAGTCTTCGCCCAGTTCGGGGTGGCGCAGGCCGAGTTCGACGTTGGCTTCGAGGTAGCCGAGTTTGTCGCCGCAGTCGTAGCGTTTGCCTTCGAAGCGGTAGGCGAGCACGGTGCGTTCTTTAATCAGCGCGCTGATGGCGTCGGTGAGCTGGATTTCGCCGCCTGCGCCTTTCGGCGTGTTTTGCAGGAGCTGCATGATGTAGCCCGGCAGGATGTAGCGACCAATAACGGCAAGGGTGGAAGGCGCTTCTGCCGCTTCCGGTTTTTCGACGATGGCGTCCACGGTGAAGATTTGTTCAGACAGCGCCGCGCCTTCGGTGATGATGCCGTAGCGTTTGGTGTCTTCGCGCGGCACGTCCATCACGCCCAGTACGCCCTGCTGGTGTTTTTCAAAGACTTCCACCATCTGCTTCATCACGGGTTTGCCTTCGTTGATGACGAGGTCATCGGCAAGCAGGATAGCGAAGGGGCGGTCACGCACGATGGGCTGGGCGCAGAGGACGGCGTGTCCAAGCCCGGCGGCCATTTCCTGACGGATGTAGGTGACGCTCATGTCGCGCGGCTTGATGCGGCGCACGAGTTGCAGGAATTCTTTTTTGCCGCGCTGTTCAAGTTCGTTTTCGAGTTCGTAGGCGATGTCGTAGTGTTCGGTGATCGCCCATTTGTTGCGGCCGGTAACGAAGATCATGTTACGGATGCCCGCTTCGTAAGCTTCTTCGACGGCGTACTGGATCAGCGGTTTATCCACGACGGGCAGCATTTCTTTCGGGGTAGCCTTGGTCGCAGGCAGGAAGCGGGTACCGAATCCGGCGACGGGGAAGACGGCAAGTCTGACGGGTTCACTCATGGTTTTATACCTCTTGTTACAGGGATGTGAGGACATCCAGCGCGGCGGCGAGGGTCGCGACCGGGTGGATGCTCAGGCCGCGCATTGTAGCAGAGGCGCGCGGGCGGTTAGCTTCGGGCAGGATGACCTGTTTGAAACCATGCTGCTGCGCCGCCTTGATGCGCGCTTCGCCGTTGGCGACGGGGCGCAGTTCGCCGGACAGCCCCACTTCACCCATCAGCACCAGTTCGCGCGGCAGGGCGCGTTCGCGCAGACTGGACCAGACCGCCGCCAGCACTGCCAGATCCGCTGCGGTCTCGCTGATTTTCAGACCGCCGACGACATTCACGTACACATCCATATCGTGCAGGGCAACGCCGCCGTGACGGTGCAATACCGCAAGCAGCATGGCGAGACGGCCACCGTCCAGCCCCAGGGTGACGCGGCGCGGATAGCCGCCCCCGCCGCCGTCCACCAGCGCCTGCACCTCGACGAGCAGCGCGCGCGTCCCTTCCCATACCGGCACCACCGCACTGCCCGGCTGCTGCCCGTCCGGTCGCGAGAGGAAAATCGCCGACGGATTGGCAACCGGCTTCAAGCCGCCTTCCAGCATGGCAAACATTCCCAGCTCGTTCACCGGCCCGAAGCGGTTTTTCACCGCGCGCAGCATACGGAAGCGGCTGCCTGCCTCGCTTTCGAAATACAGCACCGTGTCCACCATATGTTCCAGCACACGCGGCCCGGCGATTGAGCCCTCTTTTGTCACATGGCCAATCAGGAATACCGTCGTGCCGGTGCTCTTGGCGAAACGCACCAACTGCGCCGTGCATTCGCGCAACTGGCTCACCGCCCCCGGCGCGGCGGAGAGCGCCTCGCTGTACAGCGTCTGAATCGAATCGACCACCAGCACCTCCGGTTGCTCCGCCAGTGCCGTCGCCAAAATCTTCTCCACCTGCGTTTCGCTGAACAACAAAATCCGTTCGCGTGCGAGCCCCAGCCGCTCGGCGCGTAGCCCGATTTGCCGGGGCGATTCCTCGCCGCTCACATACAGACAGCGGCGCGTGGCAGCGATGTGATGCACCGTCTGCAACAACAACGTCGATTTACCAATGCCCGGATCGCCGCCAATCAGCACTACGCCGCCGCTGACCAGACCGCCGCCGAGAACACGGTCGAACTCGCTGATGCCGCTGGGCAGGAGCGCTTCCTCAACCAGTTCCACCGCGTCCAGCCGCTGCACCTTGCCGGCGACCACGCCCGCATAACCGCCGCCCTTGCTGCCGCGCGACGGCGCCGCTTGCACCGCTTCCTCATCCAGCGCATTCCAGGCACCACAATCGCGGCACTGCCCCTGCCACTTCGGATAGACCGCCCCGCACTCGCGACAGACAAACTGCGACTTCGCCTTAGCCATTTGTCACCACCGTGTGCACACGCGGCGACAACATCGCCGTCAACGTATAAGGAATCGTCCCCGCCTGCGCCGCGACTACCTCTACCGGATGCCCGTCGCCAAACACCAGCACCGGGCTGCCGACGGGAACCGCCTCGTGCCCCAGCCAGACCAGCGCCATATCCATCGCCACCCGCCCGACCAGCGGGAACGTCGCCGCACCGATGCGCACCTGTACTGCGCCGCTTGCAATCGCGCGCGGAAAACCATCGCCATAACCCAGCGCAATCGTCGCCAAATAACCATCCTCAGCGGCGACAAAACCGCAGCCATACCCCGCCCCCTCGCCGCGCGCAAGAAAATGCGTCGCCAGCACCGCCGAATGCAGACCAAGCACCGGACGCAGCCCCAAATCCGCCGCCGTGCGGCCGGTAAACGGCGACATCCCGTACAGCGCCAGCCCCGGCCGCACCCAGTCCGCGCGCGCCTGCGGCAGGGCAAACAGCGCCGCCGAATTGGCCGCCGTGCGCTGCCAGCCGGGCGGCAACGGCAGCGCGTCAAACGCGCGCCACTGCATCTCCGCATGCGACAAATCCGCCTCGTCGGCGCAGGCAAAATGCGTGGCAAGCCCGCGACACGGCAAACCCTGCAACGCCGCCACCGCCTGCGGCACATCCTTTGGTGCAAAACCCAGGCGGTGCATCCCGCTGTCCACCTTCAGCCAGCAGGCGGGTTTTGCCGCCGCGCGGCGATACCATTCGAGCTGCCGCCCGTCGTGCAGCCACGGCTCAAACCCCTCGGCGGCGCAGACATCGAGCTCATCGGCGGCAAACACCCCTTCCAGCAACACCACCGGCTGCGGCAGCCCCTGCGCGCGCAAGGTCAGCGCCTCCTCCATGCAGGCTACGGCAAACAGCACCGCCCCGCCCAGCGCGCCTGCCAGCGCCGCCACCCCGTGCCCGTAGGCATCGGCCTTCACCACCGTCATCACCCGCGCCGCCCCCGCCTGCGCCGCCAGCACACGCATATTGTGCCGCAACGCCGCCACATCCACTTCCTTCCACAAAGGACGCATCACACACCTCACAAACAAAAAGAGGCGCGGATTATACGCCACCGCCACCGCCCGCCACGGCCTTTGCGCGCCCGCCGCGTCTCATTTTTACCACTGCCGCGCCAATTGAAAACACGCCAGACGCCGTTATAAACTGCGTCCAACTCACCATCCGGAAGCGTCATGTTTCTCCTCCTGTCCAACGACGATGGCTACCTCGCCCCCGGCCTGCGCCAACTGGCAGACGCCCTGCGCAGCGAAACCACCCGCCTCGCCGTCATCGCCCCCGACCGCGATTGCAGCGGTGCCAGCCACTCCCTCACCCTGAAACGCCCGCTCAGCATCACCGCACACGAAGCGGGCGTCTGGAGCGTGGACGGCACCCCGTCCGACTGCGTCCACCTCGCCCTGACCGGCTACCTCGACACCCGTCCCGACATGGTCATCTCCGGCATCAACCACGGTGCAAACATGGGCGAAGACGTCCTCTACTCCGGCACCGTCGCCGCCGCCTTTGAAGGCCACAATCTCGGCCTGCCCGCCATCGCCGTCTCCACCGCCGCGCGCAACCCCGCCCATCTCGACAGCGCCGTGAAAATCACCACCGAACTCTACCGCCACATGAACGCCAACCCCCCGCCGCGCAACCTCTTCCTCAACATCAACATCCCCGACCTGCCCTACAAGGACATCAAGGGCATCCGCGCCACCGTCCTCGGCGCGCGCCACCCCGCCGGCCCCCTGCAACAGACCAGAAACCCGCGCGACAAAACCCTCTACTGGATCGGCTCGGCGGGCAACGGCACCGACAACGGCGACAACACCGACTTCCACGCCGTTGAAGCAGGCTATATCTCCGTCACCCCGCTGCAATTCGACCTCACCGCCCACGGCCAGATAAACGATCTTGCCGTCTGGCTGGAGGATATCCGATGAAACGCCTTGCCACCCTCGCCATCCTCGCCCTCATCATCACCGCCTGCGGCACCCACTACCACGGCCCGACCGCCACCGAACTGCACGGCCAGCGCGGCGCGCTGCGCCCCGGTGCCGACTACATCGTTCGTCCCGGCGACACCCTCTTCGGCATCTCCTGGCGCTACGGCCTCGACATGCAGGAACTCGCGCGCTGGAACGGCATCGCCGACCCCAACCGCATCCTCGCGGGACAACGCCTGCACACCCGCCCGCCACGCGGCGTTACCCGTGCCCCGGTCTATGCCCCGCAAATCAGCAGCATGGGACAACCCGGCTGGAGCTGGCCGACCCAGGGGCGCGTCGTGCGCGAATACGATCCCGCCACCCCCGGCGGCCAGGGCCTCAAAATCGCGGGCAGCCGGGGGCAGGCCATCCGCGCCGCCCGCGACGGCGAAGTCGCCTATGTCGGCTCCGGCCTCTCCGGCTTCGGCCGCATGGTCATCCTGCGCCACGACGACCGCGTCCTCTCCGCCTACGGCTACCTCGCCGACGTGCAAGTCAGCGAAAAACAGCGCGTAACGCGCGGCCAGCAAATCGCCACCATGGGCATCAGCCCGCAGAACATCCCCGCCCTGCACTTCGAAACCCGCAAACAGGGCCAATCCGTCAACCCCTATGCCTACATCGGCACCACCCCCCGCTACTGAGCCCCGCATGCAATACCGCTACCGCGTCGAAAACCAGAACGACACCTACCACGGCTTCTTCCGCGTACGCCGCTACACCGTCGCCTACGAGCGCTACCGGGGCGGCATGGGCGAGCCGGTCGAGCGCGAATGCCTCGGGCGCGCGGGCAGCGCCGTCGTCGCCGCCCTGCCGTACGACCCCGAACGCGGCGAACTCATCTTCGTCGAACAATTCCGCATCGGTGCGATGGTGGCAGGCAGCAACCCGTGGCAGAACGAAATCGTCGCCGGCTTCATGGACGAAAAAGACACCACCCCCGAAGCCGCCATCCAGCGCGAACTCGAAGAAGAAATCGGCACCCGCGCCCGCCGCCTCGAACACCTCATGAGCTACTACGGCAGCCCCGGCGGCAGCGCCGGGCGCGTCCACCTCTACCTCGCCGAAATCGACAGCAGCCAAACCGTCGCTTACAGCGGCATCGCCGCCGAAGGCGAAGACATCGCCGTACACCGCCTCAACTACCGCGAAGCCCTCGACTGGCTCGCAAGCGGCAAACTCGACAACGCCAACACCCTGCTCGCCATGCAGGCCTTCCTGCTGCGCCACCCGCACCTCGCGGCACAACACCAAAAGGCAAACCCATGAAGCAAACCCTCATCACCCTCGCCCTCGGCATCGCCCTCGGCCTCGCCCCCATCACACATGCCGCCCCGGCCAAACCCGCCGCCGCCAAACCCGTCGCGACCGCAAAAGCCAAACCCACCGCCAAGCCCCCGGCAAAAACAGCGACAAACAAAAACACCAAAACTGCCGCCCAAACAGCGGGGAAAACCCTGGCCAAAAGCACAAAAACTGCTCCGGCAGACAAAAAAACCGCCAAAAACACTACAAAACCCGCCGCCGGAACAGCCGCCAAACCCGCACAAACCCCATGCGAAAAAGCACAAAGCGCCGTCTTCCAGGCCGCCGCCGAAGGCCGCCTTGATGCCCTGAAACAACACAAAAACAACAAATGCGACCTGAAAAAAACCGACCCGCGCGGCTACACCCTCTACGACATCGCCGCATTGCACGGCCGCAAAAACATCACCGACTGGCTCGTTGCCAACAAAATCGCACAAAAAAACCAATACAGCAGCGCGCTCATCAAACTCGTGCAAACCGGCCTGCGCTACCTCGGCCATGACGCGGGCGCGGCGAACGGCAAACAGACCGCCGCCACCACCAAAGCCATCAAAGCCTTCCAGAAAGCCAACCGCGTGAGCCAGAGCGGCAAAATTGACACCGGCTGGCTGCCCGCCTTCAACCGCGAACTCGGCAAAAAAACCCAGGCCACCCTGAAAAACCTCGGCTACAAAACCGGCAAAAACACCGGCAACAGCAGCGCCATCCAGGCCTTCCGCCAGGAGCGGAAAATGGCCAAGGGCGGCAGCTACCTCGACGACCAGCTCATCTACCAACTCATGCTGGCCGAAAACGAAGCGGGCAAGAAGAACGACAAACGCAAAGGTGCCGACCGCCGCGCGCGTCTGGCCGCGCAAAACGCCGCACAACAACAGGAAGAAGCGCGGCGCAGCGCCGAAAACCAGCGCAAAGCCGCCGAAGCGCGCGCCCGTGCCGAAGCCGCCGCCAGAGAGGCTGAAGAAGAAGAACGCCGCATCGCCGAACAAGAACGCATCGAAGACGAACAGCGTGCTGCGCGCAACGCCGCCGAACTCGCCGCCGCGCGCCAGCAAACCGAAGCGGCAAACCGCGAAGCCCGGCAACTGCGTGCTCAGGCGCAAAATATCGGCAACGCCAACCCCGGCGAAGCCGAACAGCGCCGTCTCAACGAAGAACGCGCCGCCCGCCGCGCGGCAGCGGCGGCACAAGCCGAACGCACCCGCCAGCAGGCCGAAGCGGCGCGCCGCGCCGAAGAACAGGCGCGGCAACAGGCGCAGACCGCCGCACGCAGCGCCGCCCAGGCCCGGGTCGAAGCACAAAACGCCCTGCGCACCGCGCGCGACCCGCTCCTCGCGCAAGCCGCCGACGCCCCAGCCGCCAAACCGCGCGGCAACAAAGGCTTCACCCGCGCCAACGGCATCCTCAGCCTCGGCACGAGCGGCGGTGTCCTCAGCAGTTGCAGCGTCGGCGGGCGCAACATTGACATCGGCTGGTGCCAGCAATACTACCCGGACGGCGATGGCCGGCAATGCAGCGCCGTCATCAGCAACAGCGGCATCGTCGTCTCGCTCACCTGCAAATAAGCGGAAATCCCATGACCGAAAAACCTAAAACCTCCTTTTCCGGCTTCCCCGTGCTAATTGCGGCGGTGCTTTTCCTCGGCTTCTACTTCATCGCCTCCATCAACGCAAAAAACGAAACCGGTGCCATCCTCGGCTTCCCGCTGCTGGCGCTGGTCATCTTCATCGCAAGCGGCTGCTACAAACTCGAACCCAACCAGGCGGCAGTGTTGAGCTTCTTCGGCAAATACAGCGGCACAGTGCGCGATACTGGTCTGCGCTGGAACAACCCGCTGTATCAAAAGAAGAAAATTTCGCTGCGCGTGCGTAATTTCGAGAGCGGTCGCTTGAAGGTAAACGAGCTGGACGGCTCGCCCATCGAAATCGCCGCTGTCATCGTCTGGCAGGTCGAAAGCGCCGCCGAAGCGGTGTACAACGTGGACGACTGCGAAAGCTTCGTGCACATCCAGTCCGAAGCGGCGCTGCGCGCGATGGCGACCAGCTACCCCTACGACCAGCACGAAGACGGGCAGCTTGCCCTGCGCAGCCACGCCGCCGAAATCTCGGCGCACCTGCAAAGCGAACTGACCGACCGCCTTGCCGATGCAGGCGTCGCCGTGCTCGATGCGCGCATCAGCCACCTCGCCTACGCGCCGGAAATCGCCCAGGCCATGCTGCAACGGCAACAGGCAAACGCCGTCATCGCCGCGCGCAGCCGCATCGTCACCGGTGCCGTCAGCATGGTGGAGGCGGCGCTGGCACAACTACAAGAACACGACACGGTCAAACTCGACGACGCACAAAAAGCGGCCATCGTCGGCAACCTGCTGGTCGTCCTCTGCTCGGAACGCGGCAGCCAGCCGACGATTAACGCAGGGGCATAAACATCGCGCCCCTGCGGCGATGCGCCACGCGGACAAAAGGAGCAGGGGTATCGCCGTTTCAAACAGGAATATGACAAGGCGGCGAGGCGGAGACAACACAGACCGTACGGCGCGGGCAACCATAAAATCGCGCAGCGATTTTTATGAGAACCTGACCAGGCGGGGCAACACCGCTCCATCTCTGTTTGCAACGACTATAAAAAACCGCCCTTCGGGGCGGTTTTTTAATGGCGCGGTTTGCAGGATGAACCCGGTGTTCCTCCCGCCTGATGCGCATCCATCCGCAACGCACGCATCTTTTTCAGCGTAATTCCCGCCACGCCCGGCGGCTGATCTGCCAGCCGCTTTTCAGGATGAAGAGGGCGAGCAGGGTGCTGGCGGCGGTATCCACCCACTGCCAGCCGAGCAGCCAGGCGGCAAGCCCCGCCGTAATCGCCACCACCGAGCCGAGCAGGTCGGCCAGCACATGCAGGTAGGCGGCCTTGACGTTGAGGTTGTCATGGTCGCCGTGCAGCATCAGGCGGGTGACGATGAGGTTGACCAGCAATCCGGCAACCGCCACCGTCAGCATCGGCCCGGCCAGCATCGCCGCCGGTGCTGTCCAGCGTTCCCACGCTTCATGCAGAATCAGCAGCGCCACCAGCAGCAGTGAGGCGCCGTTAAGCAGGGCAAACCCTTTCTGTCCGCGCGGTGGGAGGTAGAGGGCGAGCAGGGCGAGGAAGAGCGAGAAGCTGTCGTTCGCCATGTGGCCGGCGTCGGCGATCAGCGCCAGGCTGCGGAAGAGCCAGCCACCGAGAAATTCCACGACCATGTAGGCGGTGATGAGGGCGAAACTCAGCGCCAGGATTTTGCGGTTCTGCGGCACATGGCTGTGGCCGTGGGCATGGTCGTGATGGCGTTCGTGCAGGGCACTCAGGGTCAGGGTGTTATCGTTCATGGTGATTTCCTCGCGGTGGGTTGGTTAACATGGCGGCGATGGTAAAGTCCGTAGCCACTACGAGGTCAAGCAGCACATGAAAATCCGGGAACTGAGCACGCGCAGCGGGGTAAATGCCGAGACGGTGCGCTTTTATGAAAAGAGCGACCTGCTGCCGCCGCCGCAGCGCGCCGCCAACGGCTACCGCGTTTACGACGAAGCGGCGCTGCACGCGCTGGCATTCATCAAATCCTGTCGCGCTCTGGGCTTCACGCTGGATGACATCCGCCTGTTGCAGCGGCTGAAAAGTCAGCCGGCGGAACATGACCGCGCCGATGCGCTGGTGGCGGCGCAGTTGCAACAGGTGGAAGAGAAGATTGCGCAGCTCATGGAAATCCGCGCTTTTTTGCAGACAATCGCGCGGGCCGACGCGCATGATGCGGAAAACTGCCCGGCGCTGGGCAGTCTGGGCGGATAAGCGGCGGGCAGGCGCGCGGCATTAGCGACGTTGCAGGCGCGTTAGCGGCGGCACCTTGCGCATGCGGGCAACAACTTGCGGATGACCGGGTTGCCCGCCTTGTCGTTGCCGGGCACCCGCACCCGGCACCCCCGTCACCTTGTCGTTATCGTCGTTTCAAACAGGGATGAAACAACGATAAAGCCGGATCGTGTCCGGCTTTGGGCAGGTTGGTTTAGTGTCCGCCGCAGCCGCAGCCGTCGTCCGCCCAGTGTTTTTTCTTCGTGGTTTTGCCGATGCCGGGGTTCAAGCTGTTGGTCGGGTCTTGTGCGCGGTAGAAGTCTGCCAGCGCTTCTTTGGCGTGGTAAAGGTGGCCGACGTTGTGTTCTGCCGGGTATTCCGCGCCTTTGCCGTCGAGGTAGGCGAGCAGCAGGTGTTTGACTTCTGCGGCGTCGGTGCCGGGTTTCAAGATGTAGTCCTGGTGCATGACGTGGCAGAAGAAGTGGCCGTAGTAGAGTTTGTGCGCGATGTACTGGTCAATTTCCGGCGGCAGGCGCTCGAACCAGTCGCGTTCGTTGCGGCGCAGGGCGATGTCAAGCGCGAGCAGGTCGCCGACTTGTTTGCCGTGCACGGCGTGGTAGCGGTTCGCGGCACCGGCAGCGGCGAAGCGGTGCAGGGTCGCCTGTGCGCCTTCGGCACCGTTGCAGGCGTAGTAGGCGCCGCGTTCGGGGTGGGCGCTGAAGTATTCGTCTAGGTAGGCAGCGGCTTCGTCCACACCACCATCGGCCATTTTCAGGATGAGGTGATGTTCGTATTTTTGGTGCATGTCGCGCATGAAAGCGGGCAGGTGCGAGGGCAGGGCGTCGGTCATGCACTGGATGAGGCGGTCGCTGCTTGCTGCCGGCAGGTGCAGTTTGGCTGCCCAGCGGTCAAAGGTGTTTTTCCAGCGGAAGAAGCGCGGGATGTGTTTGCTGCCAAGGCGGTCGATGACGAGGTAGGTGTCGCGGCCGTAGCGTTCGGCGATGTCATAGCAGTCGCGGTGCATGTATTCGCCGGAGACGGGCAGGTTTTTGAAGGTGCCGAGGATGTGGCGGCGCAGCTCGCTGAGGGTGTCGGGGTCGTGGGCGCCGATGTAGTAGGTTTGTTGGCGCGCGGGTTTGGCGAAGGTGTCGATGCGCACGGCGAAGACGATGAGGCGGCCTGCCGAGCCGGAGGCCTCAAAGAGGCGGCGACCGTCGTTGTTGTAGCGCGCGGGGGTGTCGGCGTCGATGTCGCGCACGCGGGTCTGGTATTCATGATCGGAGGTTTGCCCGCTCGCAGGCTGGATGTCGGCGTCGGTGTAGTCACCGTTTTGCAGGCGGGTGAGCAGGGCTTCGGGGTGGTCGCCGAGGTTTATGCCAAGGTGGTTGACGAGTTCGAGCTGGCCGTTTTCGTTCAGGCGGGCGTAGGCGGCCATTTCGGTGTAGGCGGGGCCGCGATGGATGAGTGCGCCGCCGCTGTTGTTGCAGATGCCGCCGATGATGGAGGCACCAATGCAGGAGGAGCCTATGACGCTGTGCGGTTCGCGGCCAATGGCGGCGAGGGCGTCTTCGAGTTCGTAGAGGGTGGCACCGGGCAGGGCAATGGCCTGTTCGCCGTTTTCGATGAGGCGGATGCCTTTCAGGTGGCGCGTGGAAACGAGGACGACGGGGCGGTCGTAGTCGCCGTAGGGGCAGGAGCCGCCGGTGAGGCCGGTGTTGCTTGCCTGCATGATGATGATGAGGTCGTGCGCGACGCAGGTTTCGGCGATTTGCCAGAGCTGGTAGAGGGTTTGTGGCTGGACGACGGCAAGCACGTCGCCTTCGCCGTAGCGGATGCCTTTGCGGTAGGGCACGGTTTTTGCCGGGTCGGTGATGGTGTGGCGTTTGCCGACGATGGCACGAAAATCGGCGAGGGCTGGGTGGTTGTTGGGATTTTTCATAGGGATCTCCTGTGGATGTTGCGGGTTTATGTTAATGCTGCTTTGTTCAGCCCCATAATTTTGTCCATCCCCCCGGCGGGAGTGGCGAAGGCGGCGTTGAGGCGGTTCCAGGTGTTGATGGTGTTGATGACGTGGGTGAGGGCGACCAGTTCTTCTTCGTCGAAATGGGCGCGCACGGCAGCGTAGTCGGCATCGCTGACAGGGTGGTCAGCCAGGCGGGTGAGGGTTTCCGCCCATTGCAGCGCGGCGCGTTCTTTGTCGCTGAACAGGGCGGATTCGCGCCAGACGGGCAGGTGATAAAGGCGCAGTTCGCGCTCGCCGTGCAGTTTGGCTTCTTTGACGTGCATATCAACGCAGAAGACGCAGCCGTTGATTTGCGAAACGCGGATTTTGATGAGGTCTTTGAGGGGGTTATCCAGTTTGAGGCTGGCTTCGAGGGCGAGCAATGCCTGGTAGGTGGCGGTTGCGTATTGGGAGTAATGCAGGCGCATGGTGTTTTAATCGTGAAAGTGCAGATGGAAGTGGTCGTCAGCCACGCCATATCCACACAATTCATACATTTCCGGCGCAACAGCCCATACGCGCTTAATCAATGCTTCGTGGTTTTCTGCTTCGGTGACGATGCCGAGAGGTTCGCATACAGCGGTCAGTCCACTGCTTTCCCTGTCACGAATAATGTCCACAGTAAAAGAGTTTGCCAGATTCTCCGGGTGCGGTTTTTGTAAAAAATATGTCTTGGTATTCATTAGATAACTCCTAATTTTGTTCCGTGGCTTCTTCCATCGGCGTCTTGCGCGAGGCTTTGTTGTCGCGGCGCGCGGCTTCAAGGCGGGCGAGGTAGGCGTCGTCAATGTCGCCGGTGATGTAGCAGCCGTTGAAGACGGAGCAGTCGAAGTCTTCGGGCAGGCTGTATTTGGTGTCCATGCAGGCGTCGATGAGGTCGGGCAGGCTTTGGTAGATGACGCGGTCGGCACCGATGGCGGCGGCGACTTCGTTTTCTTCGCGCCGGTAGGCGATGAGTTCGCTGTGCGTCGGCATGTCGATGCCGTAAACGTTCGGGTAGCGCACCGGCGGCGCAGCGCTGGCGAAGTACACTTTTTTCGCGCCCGCGTCGCGCGCCATCCGGATGATTTGTTCGCTGGTGGTGCCGCGCACGATGGAGTCATCGACGAGCAGGACGTTTTTGTTGCGGAATTCGAGGGTCATCGCGTTCAGTTTTTGCCGCACGGATTTTTTCCGCTGTTTTTGTCCCGGCATGATGAAGGTGCGGCCGATGTAGCGGTTTTTCACGAAGCCTTCGCGATATTTGACGCCGAGGTGGGCAGCAAGTTCGATGGCCGAGCTGCGGCTGGTGTCGGGGATGGGGATGACGACGTCGATGTCGTGCTCCGGCCATTCGCGCCGGATGCGTCCGGCGAGTTTTTCGCCCATGCGCAGACGGGCTTTATAGACGTTGATGCCGTCGATGGTGGAATCGGGGCGGGCGAAGTAAACGTATTCAAAGATGCAGGGCACGCGGCGCGGCGCTTCCGCGCACTGGCGGTGGTGCACGCTGCCGTCGGCGGTGATGATGAGGCATTCGCCGGGTTCGAGGTCGCGCACCACGCTGTAGCCCTGGGATTCGAGGGCGACGGATTCGCTGGCAATCATGTATTCGAGGCCGTCTTCGCCGTCGCGCACGCCGTAGATGAGCGGGCGGATGGCGAACGGGTCGCGGAAGGCAACGAGGCCGTAACCGCTGATCATGGCGACGACGGCATACGCCCCGCGCACACGGCGGTGGGTGGCGGCGACGGCGGTGAAGATGGCATCCGGCGTCGGGCGCAGTTGCGCCTGGCGTTGCAGTTCGTGGGCGAAGACGTTGAGCAGCGCTTCGGAATCGGAGCGGGTGTTGATGTGGCGCAGGTCGCTGGCGTAGATGTCGCGGATGAGTTCGTCGCTGTTGGTGAGGTTGCCGTTGTGGGCGAGGGCGATGCCGTAGGGCGAGTTGACGTAGAGCGGCTGCGCTTCGGCGGCGCTGGATGTGCCGGCGGTGGGGTAGCGCACATGGCCGATGCCGAAGCAGCCGACGAGGCGGCGCATTTCCCGTTCGTCGAAGACGTCGCGCACAAGGCCGTTGTCTTTGTGCAGGAAAAAGCGCCCGTCTTCGTCACAGGTGGCGATACCGGCGGCATCCTGCCCACGGTGTTGCAGGACGGTGAGCGCGTCATAAAGCGCCTGGTTGACGTAGTGTTTGCCGACGATGCCGACGATGCCGCACATGATGTTCCCCTCAGTTAAAACGGGCGCGGATTATACTGCCGCGCCCGATGCGGTTACTACACGCGCCCGCTGCGCGCTCAGTTAAAGGTGTTACAGCGGCTGATTTCGCCGTATTGCAGGCCGGTGTTGAGCCATTTCATGCGGTCGGCGGAGCTGCCGTGGGTGAAGTTGGCGGGGTTGACCCGCTGCCCGGCGCGCTGCATCAGGGTATCGTCGCCGACGGCTTCAGCGGCTTTCAGGCCATTGCGGATATCGGCTTCGTTGATGCGGATCTTGCTGTATTTTTCGAGTTTGTTGCCCCAGATGCCCGCGTAGCAGTCCGCTTGCAGTTCGATGCGCACGGAGATTTGGTTGGCAGTGGCTTTGTTGCTGCGGCGCATTTGCGTGTGCGCCTGACCGAGGGTGCCGAGCAGGTTTTGCACGTGGTGGCCGACTTCGTGCGCGACGACGTAGGCGAAGGCAAATTCGCCGCTAGCACCCATTTTTTGCATTTCGCGGTAGAAGGCGGGATCGATGTAGAGTTTTTGGTCGGCGGAGCAGTAGAAGGGGCCGGTGGCGCTGCTGCTGATGCCGCAGGCCGATTGCACCTGTCCCTCGAAGAGGACGAGGGTTGGCTCGCGGTAGGATTTGCCGTACTGGCGGAAGATGGGCTGCCAGACGTCTTCGGTGGAGGCAAGGACGGCGCCGAGGAAGCGTTTGGCTTCGTCGTCTTTGCCACCGCCCGCGCGGCTTTGGCTTTGCCCGATGCCGCTGCCTTCGACGAAGCCGAGCATGGTGGAGGGGTCGATGCCGAAGGCCCAGCCGATGAGGACGATGAGCAGGCCGCCGAGGCCGATGCCGCCGCCGATGACGCCGCCCCGGCCGCGCCGGTCTTCGATGTTGTCGCTGCGGCGGTTGTTTTGCCATTCCATGTTGTTTTCCTTTGTGTGTGGGTTAGTCGGTATTTTCGGCGGCCAGGCGGTCGATCATGCCGCGAAACATGAGGTCGGGCTCGATGCGGTAGTCCGGGCGGTTGCCGAAAAGGATTTGTGCGTCGCCGCCGAAGGCGAAGCGGTGGTAATAGTGGCCGGTTTCGGTTTCGAGTTCGTCCATGATGCCGTTGATGCCCGCCGGCAGGGCGTGGTGGATGCCCGCGCCGATACAGGAGGCGGTGTCGTTGCCGAGCGGGTTGGGTGTCCAGCGCATGGGTTTGAGTTTTTGCGTGTGTTGCAGCAGGGCGTTTTCGGCCAGCCGGATGCCGGGCAGGATGAGACCGCCGAGGTGCAGGCCGTCGCGGTCAACGACATCAAGCGTAATCGCCGTGCCGCAACCGACGACGCAGAGCGGTTCGTGGGTGAGGCTGCGCGCGCCGAGCATGGCGAGGTAGCGGTCAGTGCCGAGCAGGGCGGCGTCTTCGTAGGCGACGGTGAGGGTATGGTTGGTTTCTTTTTGCGCGATGAAGAGGTGCACAGGTTTGCGCCACAGGTCGTCGGCGATGGTGGCGACGTCGTCGGCGATGTCGCCGTTTTTGACGCTGCTCATGGCGATGTGTTTCGGTTCGGGCAAGAGGTGCCAGGCGCGCCACAGTTTGGTGCGCCAGTCTTCGCGGTAGGACGCCGCTTCGACGATGCCCGGCACGCTGCTGCCGTAGAGCCATTTGATGCGGGAATTGCCCGCGTCAATCAGGAGGTACACGGCTACGCCTCAAAGACGGGTTTGCCGCTGACGATGCGCACGGCGCGGCCTTTCTGGTCAATGTCGCCATCAAGGGCAAACTCGCGCCAGCGGTTGATAACGGGCAGATAGGGATACAGGTTCCAGTCGGCCAAGCGAGATAACAGCGCGCTTTCCAGCCCGTCCAGGTCGGGGGTGGTTATCCGCGCCAGCGAATTCTCGCCGAGCGGGATGACGTCAACCGTTACCCGCCCCAGCGGGCTGCCGTCGCGGCGGAAGAGCGAGCCGTCACGATGCAGGCGCAAGTCGCCGCTTTCCGCCGCTGCGAGCGTTACCGCCTGCAACAAACCCTGATGCAGCGCGGGCGTGCCGTCCAGCGGATAGCAGAGCGCCAGCTGGCCGCCGCCGCGCGCGCAGGCGGGGGCGGATTGCCGTTGCAGCCAGGCGGCGAGCGCGGCGAAATCGGGGAATGCGGATGCGTCTAGCACGGGAAAAACCTGCCATTGCTGAGTAGAATGGCGCGGCATTTTACACACGAACACAGGAACAAACATCATGCGCCCAGCCCTCATAGCCCCCTCCATCCTCTCCGCTGATTTTGCCCGCCTCGGCGACGACGTGGCTGCCGTCCTCGCCGCCGGTGCGGACGTCATCCACTTCGACGTGATGGACAACCACTTTGTCCCCAACCTCAGTTTCGGCGCGCCCATCTGCAAAGCCCTGCGCGACTACGGCATCAGCGCGCCGATTGACGTGCACCTCATGACCAGCCCGGTGGACAGCCTCATCGAACCCTTTGCCAAAGCGGGCGCGGACTACATCAGCTTCCATCCCGAAGCGACCATCCACATCGACCGCAGCCTGCAACAAATCAAGGATCATGGCCTGAAAGCGGGGCTCGTCTTCAACCCCGCCACCCCGCTCAACTGCCTCGAATACGTCATGGACAAACTCGACCTCATCCTCATCATGTCCGTCAACCCCGGCTTTGGCGGGCAGAGCTTCCTGCCGTCCGCCCTGGACAAACTGCGCACCGTGCGCCACCTGATTGATGCCAGCGGCCGCGACATCCGCCTCGAAGTCGATGGCGGCGTCAAAACCGACAACATCGCCGCAATCGCTGCGGCGGGCGCGGACATGTTCGTGGCGGGATCAGCCATCTTCAACGCGGCCGACTACGCCGCCGTCATCAGCGCCATGCGCCAGGAAATCGCCAAAGGACAAACCGCATGAATTACACCCACCAACCCGTCGTCCGCACCATCCTCGCCGACCTGCTCACCCCCGTCGCTCTCTACGACCGCCTCGCGGGCGCGCCCTACACCTACCTGCTCGAATCCGTCGAAGGCGGCGAACGCTGGGCGCGTTACTCCATGATCGGCCTGCCTGCGCGCGAAGTCGCCACCATCCGCGACCATCACCTCACCATCCGCCGCGACGGTGCCGTCATCGAAGAGCGCGAACTTGCCGACCCGCTTGCCTGGCTCGCCGACTACCACGCCACCATCCGCCCCGCGCCGCTGCCCGTTGACCTGCCGTTCAGCGGCGGCCTCGTTGGCTACCTGGCCTACGACAGCATCGGCTACATCGAAAAACGCCTCGCCAAGCGCCCGCAAAACGACCCGCTTGGCGTGCCGGACATCCTCTACATGCAAAGCCTCGACGTCGCCGTACTCGACAACCTGCGCGGCGAAGTCCACCTCATCAGCCACGCCGACCTCGCCGACCCGAACGGCCTCGCCGCTGCCGAAGCGCGACTGGATGCCATGGTTGCCGCCATCAACCGCCCCGGCACGGCACAAGTGCGCGCGCTGAACCGCCATGCCCGGCCACCTGCCATCCACCACCACTACCCCGAAGCCCGGTTCAAGGCGGACGTCGCCAAAATCCGCGAATACATCAAGGCGGGCGACTGCATGCAAGTCGTGCCCTCACAACGCATGAGCTGCGCCTACACCCACGCACCGCTCGACTACTACCGCGCCCTGCGCCACACCAACCCCTCGCCGTACATGTACCTGCTTGACCTCGACGACTTCCACATCATCGGCTCATCCCCGGAAATCCTCGCCCGCGTCCAGGGCGACACCGTCACCGTGCGCCCGCTCGCCGGCACACGCAAACGCGGCAAAACCCCGGAAGAAGACAAAGCGCTCGAACAAGAACTGCTGGCAGATGCCAAAGAAATCGCCGAACACGTCATGCTCATCGATTTGGGCAGGAACGACATTGGCCGCGTCTGCAAAACCGGCAGCGTCAAAATCAGCGAAAAAATGGGGATCGAGCGCTACTCGCACGTCATGCACATCGTCTCCAACGTCGAAGGCACCTTGCGCGACGACGTCGGGCCGATGGACGTGCTGCGCGCCACCTTTCCGGCGGGAACACTCAGCGGCGCGCCGAAAATCCGCGCGATGGAAATCATCGACGAAGTCGAACCCGAACGGCGCGGCGTGTACAGCGGCGCCGTCGGCTACTGGTCATGGGGCGGCAACATGGACATGGCGATCGCCATCCGCACCGCCATCATCAAAGATGGCCGCCTTTACGCGCAGGCGGGCGCGGGCATCGTGTACGACTCCAACCCCGACAGCGAATGGCAGGAAACCCTGAACAAAGCGGGCGCGGTCATCGCCGCCGCCGGTCTGCTGGAAGAAACGCATGCACCATGAACCGCGCTGCGCTTTTGCTTGCAATATCCCCACATGACGCCAATAATCCCCAAAGACCCACAACACAGGAAAACACCATGCCGTTTCTCGCCCTGCTGGGCATCTGGGGAGCCGCCGAAATCGCCACCCTTGTCCTTGCCGTCATGAAAATCGGCTTCTTCCCGACCATCGCCCTCCTGCTCCTGAGCAGCGCCGCCGGTTCCTATCTGTTACGCAGTCAGCAGCAGGCGGTACTGCGCATGGGACAGACACAGGACCGCGATGTGGCGCGCGAAAGCGTGTACCGCATGACGGCGGGCGTGTTGCTGCTCGTCCCCGGCTTCATCAGCAGCCTCCTCGCCCTCATCTTCCTCATTCCGCCGCTGCGCGCGCTTTTCGCCTCAACCCTGCTGCGTATCGTGCAGCCGCAGGCGGTGTACAGCACTTTCAGCTGGCAGCAGCAGACTTACCGCGCCGACAACGGCGACGAAGCTGAAACCCCGCCGAAAAACATCACCGCCACCCGTGAAGACGGCAGCGTCATCCACGGCGAACTCATCGACAAACGAGGAAATCCCCATGATTAACAGCCACCGCGCCCTCCTGACCGACCTCTACGAACTCACCATGGCGCAAAGCCATTTCAACGAAGGCCGCCAGGACGAAATCGCCTACTTCGACTACTTCTTCCGCAAAATCCCCGACGGCGGCGGCTACGCCGTCTTCGCCGGACTCAGCCAAGTGCTGGATTACCTGCAATACCTGCGCTTCGGCAAAGAAGACATCGCCTTCCTGCGCAGCAAGGGCATGTTCAGCGACGCCTTCCTCGACTACCTTGCCGACTTCCACTTCCGGGGCGACATCTGGGCGGTGCCGGAAGGCAGCATCGTCTTCCCGCAAGCGCCGCTGCTCAGCGTGCGTGCGCCGCTCATCGACTGCCACATCATCGAAACCTACCTGCTGCTCAGCCTGAACCACCAGTCGCTGATTGCCACCAAAGCGACGCGCGTCGTCCACGCCGCCGCAGGCCGCCCCGTGCTCGAATTCGGCGCCCGCCGCGCCCACGGCGGGGACGCCGCCAACTACGGCGCACGCGCCGCCTACATCGGCGGCGTTGCCGCCACTTCCAACGTGTACAGCGAATACGCCAGCGGCATCCCCACCGCCGGCACCATGGCGCACGCCTTCGTGCAAAGCCACGACAGCGAATACGACGCCTTCCTGCAATACGCCAAAACCTGGCCGGACAACACCGTGCTGCTCGTCGATACCTACGACACCCTGCGCCAGGGCATCCCGAACGCCATCCGCGTTCACAAAGAATACCTCGCGCCGAACGGGCACAGCCTGCGCGGCATCCGCATCGACAGCGGCGACCTCGCCTACCTCAGCAACCGCGCGCGGCAAATGCTGGATGAGGCGGGCATGCACGACACCAAAATCAGCGTTTCCAACGCGCTCGACGAATACCTCATCAAAGACCTCATGCAACAACAGGCGGCGATTGACGCCTTCGGCGTCGGCGAGCGGCTCATCACCGCGAAAAGCGACCCCGTCTTCGGCGGCGTGTACAAAATCGTCGCCCTCGAAAAAGACGGCGACATCATCCCCAAAATCAAAATCAGCGAGACCCTCAGCAAAACCACCACGCCGGGCTTCAAGCAACTGTGGCGGCTCTACGACAACGCCAGCGGCAAAGCCATCGCGGACGTCATCACCCTGCACGACGAAACCATCGACGACAGCCAACCCTACGAACTCTTCGACCCCGAATACCCGTGGAAAAGAAAAACCGTCAGCAACTACCGCGCCGAAAAACTCATGCAGCAATGGATGGAACACGGTGCGCGCAGCGCCCACAACCCCTCGCTGGACGAAATCCGCGCCCACTGCGCTGCCGGACAGGAAACCCTGTGGGACGAAATCCGCCGTCTGGAAAACCCGCACGGCTACTACGTTGACCTCTCGGTCGCCCTGTGGCAACTCAAACAGGATCTCATCCGCGAACACGCAGGCAAACCGCAATGAACCTCACCGCCTACACCGACTACCTCATCCGCTGGCTGGAAAACCAGCGGCAGACCCTCTACCGGATGGACGCCTACACTCTCGGCGTCAGCGGCGGCGTGGACAGCGCCATCTGCGCCCACCTCCTCGCGCGCACCGGCGCGCCCGTCCACGCGCTGATGCTGCCTGCCGCCGTCAGCAGCGAGGCAGACCAGAGCGACGCTGAAGCCGTCCTCGCCAGCGCGGGCATCAGCGGCACGACCATCAGCATCGCGCCGCTTTACGATCTCGCCATGCAACAACTCGCGCCCGTGCTCAACCCCGACCCCGAACGCGTCAACGTCCTGCGCGGCAACCTCATGGCGCGCCTGCGCATGATCCTGCTCTACACCACTGCGCAGAGCCACCGCGCCATCGTCGTCGGCACCGACAACGCCGCCGAAATCTACACCGGCTACTACACCAAATACGGCGACGGCGGCGCGGATGTCCTGCCGCTTGCCGCCCTGCGCAAAGAACAGGTTTACGAACTTGCGCGCCACCTCGGCGTGCCGGAGCGCGTCGTCAACAAAGCGCCCAGCGCGGGACTCTGGGCAGGACAAACCGACGAAGACGAAATGGGCGTGAGCTACCGCGAGCTGGACGCCTTCCTGCGCGGCGAAGCGGTGAGTGCCGAGGCAGAAAAAACCATCGCCTGGTGGCATGAACGCTCACATCACAAACGGATGCTGCCGCCCGTGCCCCCGGCACCGGATACACTCTGAGCAGCAAGAAGTCCCTCGCCGGGAGGGACTGCTTCGCGATATTCTCTTCGCCGGACGGGGCATATCTTCACGCCCATTCCGGGAATCAAGGCGCGCCGTCGGCTGTGCGGCGCGATTTTAATGACACCCCCTCATAACCCCGGGAATCCCATGCATCCGACCGAACACATGCACGAACTGCTGGCCGCCCTTGAACTCGCCCTGCTGGAAAGCGGCCGGTGGAACGAAACGCCCCCCGATGCCGCCGCGCTTGCCAGCACGGAACCTTTCTGCATCGATACCCTGCTTTTTCACGAATGGCTGCAATGGGTGTATATCCCGAAAATGCGAGCCTTCATCGCCGACAACGCCGCCCTGCCGGAGCGCAGCGGACTGTTGCCGATGGCCGAAGAAGCCTGGAAAGGCAGCGGACACGCTACCGCCGGACTGCTGCTGGTGGTGCGGGCCCTAGATGCGCTGGTCAACGGCGATGCCGACAGCGGGAAACATCTGGCATAGGTCGGGCGGCGCTACCGCAGGCATTGAGCGGTTCATTCCCTTCCGCCGGTGCCATAGCCGGATCGCCGTGTTTGGCGCGGTTCAGCCGGTGTAGTCGTTGCGGTAACGGCCGATGGCGACGAGGCAGAGGAAGCCGGTGAGGAGGTTGATGTTGAGGATGAGCGCGCTGCCGTGGTGTTGCAGGTAGAGATTGAGCGCAGTCGGCAGGTAGTAGCTGAATGTGCCGTATTCGAAGCGGATGGTTTGCAGGGCAAAGAGGATGATGAGGGTGAGGTAGCCGCTTTTGTACCCGCGTATGCTTTGCACGGCACCGTAGATGCCGGCGATGACGGTGGCGAGTGCGCAGAGGGCGGCAAAGCCGCTGTAACCGCTGTTGTGCCATGCACCGCAGATGATTTTGTGCGGCAGGGCGGCGTTGTATTCGCAGCCGATGGCGGCGAGTTTTTGTCCGCTGCCGAAGAGGCGTTTCAGCATCCACAGGGAGAGGCAGAGGCTCGCAGCGGCGAGGAGGTAGGTTTCAAGGACGGGGCGGTGCTGGATTTTTTTCATGGTTGAGGGGCGGGATGGGGCGGCAGGTCAGCGAGTTCCCAGCGGGCTTTGACGCTGATGGCGAGCGGGCTGTCGTGGCCGTCATAGCGTTGTGCGGCGGCGTAGGCGATCATCAGGGCATTGTCGCCGCAAAGGGCAAGCGGCGGGAAATGCACGCGTTTGCCGTGTTTGCCGGCTTCTTGTTGCAGGGCGTGGCGCAGGGCGCGGTTGGCGCTGACACCGCCGGCGACGACAAGGTCGCGGTAGCCGGTTTCCTGCCAGGCGCGGCGGCTTTTGATGACGAGGGTATCGACCACCGCTTGCTGGAAGGCGGCAGCGATGTCGGCGCGGGTGTGCGGGTCGTCGCCCTGTTCTTCGATGAGCAGGCGCACCTGGGTTTTGAGGCCACTGAAGCTGAAGTCCATGCCGGGGCGGTTGGTCATCGGGCGCGGCAGCGGGAAGCGTTTGCCGTTACCCCGAGCGGCGAGCTCTGCCAGTTCGGGACCGCCGGGATAGGGCAGGCCGAGCAGTTTGGCGGTTTTGTCGAAGGCTTCGCCAACGGCGTCATCCAGGGTCTGCCCCAGCATGCGGTAGCTGCCCGGTGCGTCCACCGCCATGAGCTGGGTGTGTCCGCCGGAGACAAGCAGGGCGATGTAGGGAAGTTGCGGTTGGGCAGCGGCATCGAGCAGCGGCGAGAGCAGGTGGCCTTCCATGTGGTGAATGGCGATGGCGGGGATGTTGAGGCCGTACGCGAGTGCACGCGCGTATCCGGCACCGGTCATCAGCGCGCCGAGCAGGCCGGGGCCTGCGGTGTAGGCGATGAGGTCGAGGTCGGCAAGGGTTTTGTCCGCACGTTCAAGCGCCTGGTGCAGGATATGCGGCAGGCGGCGCAGGTGGTCGCGCGCGGCGAGTTCGGGAACGACGCCGCCGTGGACGCGGTGCAGTTCGATTTGGGAATAGACTTCGTTGGCGAGGATGCCTTCGTCTGTGCTGTACAGGGCGACGGCGGTTTCGTCGCAGGAGCTTTCGACGGCGAGGATGAGCGGAGCGGTCATAGTCGTTGTAAAAAGCGGCAGCCCCGCGCGGGGTCGGGGCTGCCGTGGTATCCGTGGATCTTGTCAGGAAAGGAGCATCAAGCGTTTACCGATTTGGTCGGCGAGTTTGTTCGCGCCATGCAGGATGTGCGCCAGCATGGCGCTCTGGGTGGACTGGATGAGGATAATCAGGGATTTGTCATCCACGCTGACGGCGCTGATATAGACTTTGCCTTTTTCGCTGTCAATGGTGATGGATTTGCTGTTGCCGAGGTCGAATTCGGAGATGAGTGAGGAGCCGAGGGCAAAGAGCGAGCTACCTACGGCGGCAAGGTTGTCGGCACTGTGTTTGCTGTCGTCGGTGTGGGCGGCGATTTCAAAGCCGTCCGGCGTGGCGAGCAGGACGTTTTTGACGCCCGGTGTTTCTGCGGCAAAGGTTTCCAGTGCGCGGGTGCAGTAGCTGACAAAGGTGCTTTCGCGGTAGTCTTCAAGTGTTGCCATGGATGGACGTTCCTCAGTTGATCTCTGCTTCGATGGAAGCTATCAGGGTTTCGACCAGCAATAATACATCATCCCGTTTCCGGGCATCCACTTCAAAGATGGGGAATTTGAAGTCGCGCGCTTCGAGGATTTTGAAGCTTTCGGCGAGCGTCAGGTAGCTGTGTTCGAGGTCGCAATGGGTGATGCCGACGACGATGCTGTTCATCTTGTGTTTGTGGAAATAGTCCACGTAATACGGCAGTTCTTTTACCGCTTTCGGCATGGAGCTGTCCACCAGAACAATGGCGCCGAGTGCACCTTCGGTGACGACGCGCCAGACGAGTTCGAAGCGTTCCTGGCCGGGGGTACCGTAGAGGCCGACTTTGGTATCCGGCGGCAAGATGATTTGCCCGTAGTCAATGCCGACGGTGGTCAGCAGTTTGTTATGCGCTTTTTTGTCGCTGTTGACGACATCGGTCGAGACGACTTCTTTGTCCGAGAGCGCCTTGATTGCTGTGGTTTTGCCGGCACCCATGCTGCCTGCAAAGATAATCTTGAATTCTTGCATGATGTCTTGGTTATCCGTTTGAGGTTAGAGGCCGAGTTTTTCACGCAGGCGTTGCAGCAGGCCGCGTTTTTGTTCCACTTTTTCTTTTTCTTGCGGGCTGTATGTGCGCCTGATTTGTTCTTCGGCGATGAAGCTGCCCTGTTCGACTCTCTGTACCTGTCCCGCCATCAGGGTGGCGAAAAGGAAGCGGCGGATGCGGTCATAGGAATAGGAGGTCTTTTCGAAGAGGATTTCGATGTTGACCGGATGGGTTTGCGCACAGGTGGCAAGGCGCAGGGCTTCGGTGCGTCCGTGGCGGCCGAGCGGCTGCGGGAAACGGGTCAGGCGGTAATAGGCCCGGTCATCAATGTCCTGACGGCCGTCCATATCCGATTGCCACAGGCTTTCAAAGAGCCACAGGTCAAATTGCAGTTTGCGCGCGCTGTCGGGGATGTCGTCGTTATCGGTTATCACCCACGTCCAGGAATCGAAACCCGGTACGGCCTCGCGCGGGTAGTTGATATACACCAGCCCTTCGCGCGGCTTGATCCAGGTAATGTTGCGCTCATGCGTGGCGCGGATGACCATGTTGTCGCGGCGGCGGATATGATCGAGCAATTCGCGCGTATTACTGCTTGGTGCGGCGCCGGCCGTACGGTATGTCGCTGCGGGTGTTTCCTCGCCGGATACCGACACAGGGGCACCGTTGCCACCGAACAGTTTGTCCAGCCACAGTGCGGCATCACCACCATGCTCGGTATCGCGCAAATCCAGGGCGGGAAAATGATGTTGTTTGGCCTGTGCGGCACCGTCATCGTTGTTATAGGCACAGACGATGGGGCAATGCACCAGCGAGATATATTTCTGAATCTGGGGGGTCGGCAGGAAACCGGCGTTGATGACCACACCGTCCAGCCCCTTGTGATTGGCAGCGACCCACGCAATTCTGGAATTTTGCGGTGCGCTGTTGATAAGTTTCTTGATGCGGGTTTCCGATTCAGGCGAAAATCCGAGCAGGCAGATATTGAGATTATCCGGCATGACGAGAGTTTCCATGTCACTGAGTTACATAAAAAATAGCGCTCCCTATCAATAAGGTAGGGAGCGCGCGACGGATTCCCCCAATCAGGAAAAATCAAGTTCTTTTTCGAAGCTGCGCAGTTCGTGACGGGCCATTGCCAGGTTGGAACGCGCACGATCCAGAACGAGATAGAGGAACAGTTTTTCGTTGCGATCCAGCGGACGAATCAAGTGATAGCTCTTGCCGAGGGTGATGAGGATGTCTTCAATGCTGTCGTTCAGACCCAAGGATTTGCATACGCGACGTTTTGCATTGAGGACTTCGGTGTTGCCGGCGGAAGCCAGTTCGAGGTCAATGCCCGAACCTTCGGTAGCGAGTGCAAGACCGCTGTCCGAATCTACCAGTGCCGCTGCTTTGAAGCCGTCAATGTCTTGCAGGCTGCTGAGGTCAATTTTAGCCATTGTGATTTACTCCAAGTGATATAACTATTTTGCATAACGCCTAAGGCACCTGCCTCTATGCTTCAGCCGTACCGATCCCTAAAAATCCTTTCATAACATGACATTATTGCACAAAATACGCGCTGTTCAGCTCCTGCCTTTACCTGCCGGGGGAAATATTGCTGTAATGCTGCCCAGATTTGAACCTGATGAACCCCATGCAACAAAATTTTGACATCACCACGCTGGACGCACTTGACGCAGCCGTCGCAGCTATACGGCAACATACTGAAATAAAAGTCTATTATCTTGAAGGTGCGCTGGGTGCCGGCAAGACGGCTTTTGTCCGCAGCTGGCTGCGGCAAGCGGGTTATCAGGGTGCGGTACAGAGCCCGACCTATGCCCTTATGTACGAATATTATATAGGGCAACATACGGTTATCCATGCGGATTTATACCGCCTGACGGCGCCGGACGAGCTGTTGTACCTCGATGTGCGCGACTGGGCAACACGCGCCGGGCATATCTTTATCGAATGGGCGCAAAACGGCGGCAATCTGCTACCCCCGGCTGACGCAATATGTCAGTTTTCCCTGCATAAGGACTGCCGCACATTGTCGTTGCTCCCCTGCATTCGCTGAAAAAGCCATGACTGCTTTCCGGGAATGCGGGCATAATAGCGCCTTGACCATTCACAACGGGATACACCGTGCTGAAACAAGGACTACTACTCATACTACATTCATGGCGCAAATACCCGCTCATCCTGCTCGCTGCCCTTTTCCTTGCCCACAGCCCCGCTGCACTTGCCGTTGTCCTGCAAGACGTGCGTTACAACCGCCTGCCGGATAAAGTCCAACTCATCCTTGACCTTGACCGCCCCACCGTTTTTCAGCAATTCAGCCTTGCCGGGCCGCCGCGTATCGTCCTCGACCTGCCCGACGCTTCCCGCAGCGGGCGTGCGGGTATCACCATTGGCGCGGGTGCAGTGGACAGCATCCGCACCGGCTTCAGCAATGAAACCACCCTGCGCGTCGTCATCGATCTGCGCTATACCGCCAAAGCCAACATCTACACCATGCCGCCGGAAGGCAATCGCGGCAACCGCATCGTCATCGACATTTACGACAATCTCGCCGCGCCCGCGCTGACGCTGGAATCACTCGACAGCGAAGCACAGCCGCCCTACGTCGTCTTTGCCGGAGAAGCGCTGGAAAACATGCACGACAACGGCATCAGCATCAATAACAGCGCCCCCATCGGTAACATCGGTGCCTTTTCCCCCCCACCGGGCGGCGGACACATCGCCATCAATCCGCCGCCACGCAGCACGGGCGTGCCGGTAGACATCAACGCCCCGCCGCCGCGCAGCACCGGCGTCCCCGTCGCCATCAACACACCGCCGCGCGACAGTACGCCGCCGCCCTTCCTGCAAAACGCACCCTTGCCCGCCTTCCCGCCGGGCGGCACAAACAGCGGCAGAACCGTCGCGCAGACGCCGCCACCGCCACCACAAAACAGCCGCCCCGCCACCGTTACCGTCGAGCGGAAAATCTCGGCGACCGGCAAAGTCGAAAAACAGAGCAACATCATCGCGCCTGCCGCCATCTCGAAAAAAATCATCGTTGTCGCCATCGATCCCGGTCACGGCGGCAAAGACACCGGCGCGGTCAACCCCGGCAGCGGCCTGCGCGAAAAAGACGTGGTCCTGCAAATCGCGCACCGCCTGAAAAAACACATCAACAGCAAAAAAGGTTTCAGTGCCTTCCTTACCCGCAGCGACGACACCTATATCCCGCTGCCGGAACGCCCCGGCAGTGCGCGCCGGCGCGGAGCCGACCTCTTCATTTCCATCCACGCCGATGCTGTGGATAGCGGTGCACCCAGCGGCTCATCCGTGTACATCCTCTCCACCAAAGGCGCAACCACCGCCATCGGCAAATACCTCGAACGTACCGAAAACTCGGTGGATCTGCGCTGGGGCGTGGACGTCAGCAAATACGACAACGACATCCAGCAGGCGCTGCTCGGCATGCAGCAAGAAGCGACCATCGAATCCAGCTACATCCTCGCGCAAAAGACCCTGAACGAACTCGGCCGCATCGGCAAAATCCACAAAGGCCAGGTGCAGCGCGCCAACTTCGTCGTCCTGCGCTCGCCCGACATCCCTTCCATGCTGGTTGAAACCGCCTTCATCTCCAACCCCGACGAAGCGCGCAAGCTCGCCTCGCCCGCCTACCAGGAACAACTGGCGCAAGGCATCGCCAACGGCGTCGTCAACTACTTCAAAGAGCACCTGCCGCAGCACATGCTGCTGGGAAAATAACATGACGACAGGCCGCAAAATCGTCCTCATCGGCCCGATGGGTGCGGGAAAAACCTCACTGGGCAGACGCCTCGCCACCCGCCTGCGCTGGGACTTCGTTGATACCGACCAGGCGCTGTGCGCCCGCACCGGCGTGGACATCCCGACCATCTTCGCGCAAGAAGGCGAAGCGGGTTTCCGCAAACGCGAGCATGACGCGCTCGCTGCCGAGTTGGCCGACCCGCGCGAACGCGTCGTTGCCTGCGGCGGCGGCATCGTCATCAGGGCGGAAAACCGCCGCCTGATTGCCGGCCAATTCCTGGTGGTTTTTATCGACGTTTCCGTGCGGCGGCAAATCCTGCGTATCGGCCGCGACCGCAACCGCCCGCTGGTGCAGAGTGCGGAAAATCTGCAACAAAAACTCGAACAGCTGCGCGACGAACGCCTCGGCCTCTACGAAGGTCTGGCCGACATCCGCATCGACACCGACAACAACCACTTCACCAACTCTTTCAAGCAACTGCTGCACGAAGTGGAAACCCGCCTGCGCCGCGAAAGCTGAATTACTGCCCTGCCCTCTCCTGCCGACATGCACAAAAAAGCGCCCCTTTTCAGGGGCGCTTTCGGCATCAGGCCGGATTATTCGACGATGACTTTACCGCGCATCACGGCATAGTGGCCGGGGAAGGAGCAGAAGAACGCATAAGCGCCACCGGTTTCAAAACCTTCGGTCTTGAAGGTAACGTCGGCTTTCTCACCGCCGCCGACCAGTTTGGTGTGGGCGATAACCAGCGGGTCGCCTTCTTTCACGTAGTTGCTGGCCGGGCCGGCAGCAATACCGTCTTTGGCGGCAGCGTCAACATCGGCTTCTTTGGTGATAACAACATTGTGCCCCATGGCAGCGGCCGGCAGCTTGCCTACGTGGTCGATTTCCACGGTAAATTCCGGGCAGGCGGTTTTATTGATTTTGAATTCTTTCAGGTCGAATTTCATTGCATCGTCAGCCTTCAGCACGACTTTGCAGTCCCCCGCAGCGGCTGCGGCACCTTCAGCCGGCTTGGCGGCGTCGGCAGCCGGTTTGGCAGCTTCGGCGGCAGCCGGAGCCGGGGCAGCGGCAGAGGCTTCGGCCGGCTTAGCGTCCTGGGCAAGCACGCCGGCGCTCATCAGGGCGACAATGGCGGGGATCATCAGTTTTCTCATGGTGTGTACCTCTTGGTTAAGGGAAGGGGAAAGTTCGCGACGCATGGTATGTGCGCGACAGGCAAAATGCAATCTGTTCGCGTCTGTATTGCGCGATTTTCACGCTTTTGCACAGTGCCGTTCATGCGGCATCACCTCGCGCCGCCATTGTGTCAATAGCCGACGGTGGCCGCATCCTGAATACGCGGGTCGGATGCACCGTACAACCCTTCCGGCGTCACCATGATGGATTGCGTTGACCCCATTGTTGCTTTGCGTACCACGGTATGCCCCATGCCTTCCAGCAAACGGATGGTATCGTCGTTCAGCGCGTGTTCGACGCGGATTTCATCCGGTGTCCATTGATCATGCATGCGCGGCGCGTTAGTCGCTTCGGCGATATTCATGTCGTGATCAATGACGTTGCTGATGATTTGCAGCACAGTCGAGATGATGCGGCTACCGCCCGGGCTGCCGGTAACGAGGAAGGGCTTGCCGTCCTTGAAGACAATGGTTGGGCTCATCGACGACAGCGGCCGCTTGCCTGCCTGCACTGCATTGGCATCGCCGCCAATCAGGCCGTAACCGTTCGGCACGCCGGGTTTGGCGGAGAAATCGTCCATTTCGTTATTGAGCAGGATGCCTGTGCCTTCCGCAACCAGCCCCGTGCCGTAGCTGAAATTCAGGGTGTAGGTGTTGGAAACTGCATTGCCGTTTTTATCAACGACGGAGTAATGCGTGGTCTGATCGCTTTCGTACGGTAGCGGATTGCCGTGACGGATGTCCGCCCCGGGGCGCGCCTTCTTGTCGTCAATCTGCTGACGCAATATAGCGGCATAGTCCTTGTTGATCAGCCCGGCGACCGGCACCTTGACGAAATCCGGATCGCCGAGATACTCCGCGCGATCCGCATAGGCGGGCTTCATCGCCTCGGCAAGGCGGTGGATCGTCTGTGCGGTATTGGCACCGGAAGCGCGCAGGTCATAACCTTCGAGAATATTCAGAATCTGGATGATGTGAATCCCGCCCGATGACGGCGGCGGCATGGAAACCACCTCGTAGCCGCGATAGGTGCCACGTACCGGCACGCGTTCCACCGCCTTGTAATCGCGCAAATCAGCGGTGGTCATGCTACCGCCCGCGCCCTGCACGGCAGCGACAATCTTCTCAGCCGTCTCACCCTGATAAAAGCCGTCGCGTCCGTCTTTAGCGATGCGGCGCAGGGCAGCGGCAAGTTCCGGCTGTTTCAGCACATCACCGGGCTGCAAGGCGCTGCCGTCGGAGTGGAAGAAAATCTTGGCGGTGGAAGGCCAGCGGCGCATCCGCTCGGACAAACCCGTGAGCGAGGTGGACAAGCCCGGCGTCACCACAAACCCTTCCTCAGCCAGACGAATGGCCGGGGCCAGTACCTGCTCGCGCGACATTGTGCCGTGCTTTTCCAGCGCGAGCAGTAGCCCGTCCACCGTACCTGGCACGCCGACAGCAAGACCGTGATAACGCGAGCGTTCCTCAACCGCTTCGCCCTTCTCGTCCAGATACATGTCACGGAATGCCGCCTGCGGCGCCTTTTCGCGATAATCGATGGCAACCGTTTCCTGCTTCTGCGCATCGTGGATGAGCATGAAGCCGCCCCCGCCGATATTGCCGGCACGCGGCAGGGTGACTGCCAGGGCGAAGCCGACGCCGACAGCGGCATCTACCGCATTGCCGCCCTGCTGCAAAATATCGCGGCCGACGGCGGATGCCAGCGCCTCTTGCGAAGCGACCATGCCGTTTTTCGCCCAAACAGGGTGCTGGATGGCGTTTTCCGAAAAAATCGCCTCACTTGCCTGCGACGCGGGCGCGGGGCCTTGCAGTGCCGTAACATGCAGCGAGAGCGACATCGCCGCGACCAGCGCGGCCAGTTTCAACATACGGGTAGAAAACATAAAACAGTTCCTCGTGGTGGATGGCCGGACAATCCCGGCCGAAGCAGATTACGACGTGAACCCGCCGTGGGCAAGCACTGCCGGGCGAGGCGACAGGTTCTGTTTTCCCTCTTGTGATTTTTGCCAGATCCGCTTGCGTGACATCAAGCCATCCCCCACGGCGATACACAGGCTGCGTTAAAATAAGCGACATAAACCAGTTTCCAAGGATAACCATCATGAGCGACAACGAGCAGACAGAACCGGTCGTCTTCAAGCCCAAATCCATGGGCGTCAAGAAAAAAGGCGCGGAAAAGATCCGTCAGGTTGCGGAAAACACCGACCACATCGGCGAAGAACGCCTGCGCAAGCCACGCTGGATACGCGCCCAATTCCCCGGCGGCGAAGAAGTGCAGCGGATGAAGGCGCTGATGCGCGAGCAGAAACTGCACAGCGTCTGCGAAGAAGCCTCCTGCCCGAACATCGGCGAATGTTTCCGCCACAGCACGGCCTCGTTCATGATCATGGGCGACATCTGCACACGCCGCTGTCCGTTCTGCGATGTGGGTCATGGCCGCCCCAACCCGCTGGATGCAATGGAACCCATCCACCTCGCCGAAACCGTGCGCAACCTCGGCCTGCACCACGTCGTCATCACCTCGGTGGACCGCGACGACCTGCTCGACGGCGGTGCGGCACACTTTGCCGCCTGCGTGCGCGAAATCCGTCGTCAGGCGCCGCGCATGACCGTGGAAATCCTCACCCCTGACTTTCGCGGCCGCATGGAAAAAGCCCTCGAAATCCTGCGTCACACCCCGCCCGACATCTTCAATCACAACCTCGAAACCGTTAAACGGCTGTACGAAGAAGTGCGCCCCGGCGCGAACTACGAACATTCGCTGGAACTTTTGCGCGCATACAAAAAAGTGAGCAACAAACCCGTCATCACCAAATCGGGGCTGATGGTCGGCCTCGGCGAAGAAGTAGAGGAAATCCTCGCGGTGATGGAAGACCTGCGCCGCCACGACGTGCAGATGCTGACCGTTGGCCAATACCTGCAACCCTCGGTGCACCACCTGCCGGTCAAGCGCTACTACACGCCGGAAGAATTCCAGATCTTCACCGACGAAGGCCTGAAAATGGGCTTCACCCACGTCGCCTCCGGGCCGATGGTGCGTTCCTCCTTCCACGCCGACATGTCGGCGAAAGCCGTCCTCTGATGGGCGGCTTCGCCCGCGACGATCTCTACGACCGCCCGCAGGCGGTCGTTGACTTTCGTTTCGACGAGCGCACCGCCGCCGTCTTCCCCGACATGATCCACCGCTCCGTGCCGGGCTACGCGGCACTCTTGCAACTCTTCGCCGTCATCGGCGCGGACATCGTGCCGCCGGGCGGGCGGGTGTATGACCTCGGCTGCGCCCTCGGCGGTGCCTGCATCGCCCTGCAACAACACCTGACGGCAGACGCCGCCATTATCGCCGTGGACAACTCGGCGGCGATGACCGACCGCCTCGCCGCCTACGTTGCCGGTGCCGGCATCGCCAACATCAGCGTCACACAGGCGGACATCACCACGCTGGAACTTGCCCCCGCCGACCTCGTCCTCATGACCTTCACCCTGCAATTCATCCCGCCCGACAGGCGCGATGCCCTGCTTGCCCGCATCCGCCGCGCCCTGCGCCCCGGCGGCACCCTGCTGCTCGCCGAAAAAACCCGCCCGGATGATGACCGCCTGCGCCGCTGGCACGAAGCCTTCAAAGCCGCGCAGGGCTACTCGCAACTGGCGATTGCACAAAAACGCGAATCGCTGGAACACATCATGCAGACTGACCGCTACGCGGCGGTGGAAGACCGCCTGCACCGCGCCGGCTTTGGCGACATCATCCCCTGCTTCCGTGCCCTGCCCTTCTGCGCCTGGGTGGCGACGGCCTGAACACTGTGCCGCCAGGCGGCGCAGTTGCCGGGTTTGCTTTTTGCGTTCTTGATAGCGGCACGGAAAAAACCCCGCCAAGCGGCATAAATACCGCCCCCGTCAAGCGGTGTATCCTTCATCACCACACCCACGCGCCGCAAAACCATGCAAACCCTCCGCCAAATCCACGCCTTCCTCCCCGCCGCCCTGCTAACCCTCCCCAAAGGCATCCGGCACCTCTTGCGCGCCATCTGCCGCTTCATCCGGGACGACATCCCCGACTGGCTCTTTAATAAGTGAAGCCCGCCATATCAACAGCGCTGCACAAAAACGGCGGCAAAACCCCAAAAACAACCCGGCAGCGGGGGACATTTCCCCAATGCCAATCAAAAAACCACAACTATCTGAAAAACAAAAATAAATTCCCAAAATTGCCGACATAACGCGTAGAATGCGGCCAAGCCCATCAACCAGCCGCCAACCATGCACCGCCATCTGTGGACACTTGCGGGTTGTCTCGCCTTCATCCTCGGACTCATCGGCATCCCGCTCCCCATCCTGCCGACTGTCCCCTTCCTCATCCTTGCCGCCTGGTGCTGGGCGAAAGGCAGCCCGCGTTTCCACCATTGGCTCACCACCCACAAACACCTCGGCCCGCTCATCGCCGCCTGGCGCGAACACCGCACCGTGCCGCGCCGCGCCAAAACCCTCGCCACCCTCATGCTCGCCGTCTCACTGGGCGGCGGCATCTGCCTGCCCGATAACAATCACCTGAAACCGGCGCTTGCCCTCATCATCCTGGCCCTGATGCTGTGGGTGTGGCGCCTGCCGGAGGCCTAGCCATGTCACGATACCGCTTCCCCAACCCCGAATACGCCGACCACCACGGCCTGCTGGCGCACAGCGACAGCATCGACGCCGAACTCGTCTTTGCCGCGCACAGCGAGGGCGTCTTCCCCTGGTACGACAGCGGCGACCCCGTCCTGTGGTGGAGCCCCGATCCGCGCGCCATCATCCCCACTGACGCCGTGCACACAAGCCGCAGCCTGCGCAAACTGCTGCGCACCATGCCGTATCACCTCACCCTGGATACCGCCTTTGGCCGCGTCATCGACTACTGCGCCAACGTCCACGGCGAAAGCTGGATCACCGCCGACATCCGCCGCTGCTACACCGCCCTCTACCGCCAGGGCCGCGCGCACAGCTGCGAACTCTGGCACGGCGACATCCTCATCGGCGGCATGTACGGCGTCAGCCTGGAACGCATCTTCTGCGGCGAATCCATGTTCAGCCTGCGCCCGTCGGCGTCAAAAATCGTCCTCGTCCGCCTCTGCGCCTACCTCGCCCGTATCGGCATCGACACGCTGGACACCCAATTCCTCACCCCGCACCTCATCAGCATGGGTGCCGTCCACATCCCGCGCCGCGACTACCTCGCCCGCCTCACCGACAACCCCGACGCCCACCGTGGCCGCTGGCAGTGGCAGGAGCCCTGAATAAAAACACCCCGACAGGCGGGCGCACACTACACTATCCCCTTCCCCATAACCCACCGCCCGCCATGACCCGCCCCGACCTCGCCCGCCTTTACACCGCCAGCCCCTACGCCGCCGCCCAGCTCGAACGCCACCCCGACTGGCTCGCCGACCTTGACCCCGCCGCCAGCCCCACCGAAGACTACCGCGCCACTTACGCCGCCGAAAACCCGCCGCCCGCAGACGAAGCGGCGCTGATGCGGCAACTGCGCCAATACAAACACCGCCGGCAAATCCGCCACATCCACGCTGTTGTGAACGGCCTCATCGACGAACCCGCCTTCCTCGCCCGCACCAGCGCGCTCGCCGAAACCCTGATTGCCGCCGCGCACGACTGGCAATTCGCCGCCCACTGCGCCCGTTACGGCACCCCGCTGGATAGCGACGGCAACCCCATGCCCATGCTCATCCTCGGCATGGGCAAACTCGGCGGCGGCGAACTCAACTTCTCCTCCGACATCGACCTCATCTACGCCTACCGCGTGAACGGCACCACCAGCGGCGGACGCAAACCCGAAGAACACGAAACCTGGTACCGCAAACTCGCGCAGCGCCTCATCCACACCCTCGATGCCGCGACCGAAGACGGCAATGTTTACCGCGTCGATATGCGCCTGCGCCCCTTCGGCCAGACCGGCCCGCTCGCCCTCAGCTACGCCGCGATGGAACAGTACTACCTCATCCACGGCCGCGACTGGGAACGCTACGCCCTGATGAAAGCCCGCCCCGTCGCCGGCGACCTTGACGGCGGGCGCGAACTGCTCGCCGCCCTGCGCCCCTTCACCTACCGCCGCTATCTTGACTACGCCGCCCTGAACGCCCTCGCCGACATGAAGCAAAGCATCAACCGGCAAATCCGCGAAGAAGGCATGGAGCGCCACATCAAACTCGGCGCGGGCGGCATCCGCGAAGCCGAATTCACCGTGCAGGCCATGCAGATGATCTACGGCGGCCAATACCCGGCGCTGCAAACCCCGTCGCTGCTCACCGCCCTCGAACACCTCCGCGCGCGCGGCCTCATGCCCGCCGCCGACACCGCCGCCCTGCGAGACGCCTACCTCACTCTGCGCCGCGTCGAAAACGCCCTGCAATACCGCGACGACCAACAAACCCACAGCCTGCCGGACAACGCCGACACCGACGCTTGGCAACACCTCGCCACCGCCTGCCGCGCCGCGAGCGTCCCCACCCTGCAAGCGGACATCCGCCGGGCGCGCGACACCATCCACCGCCACTACACCGCGACCATCGCCGACGAAGACAACGCCGCGCCCGACCCCATCGCCGACGCCCTCGCCGCCGTGGACTGGACCGACCCGGACGACGCCCACCTCGCGCGCTGGCTCGCCGACAACATCGCCGACGGCGACACCCGCGCCGCGACCGCCGCGACGCTGGCCGCCCACATCCGCGCCAACAACCGCCACCGCCTGCCGCAACAAACCAATAAACACCTCGACCGCCTCATCCCCGCCATCCTCAGCCGCGCCGTACAAAACAACCAGCTCGACGGCCTCGCCGGCATCCTCGACCTCATTACCGCCGTCAGCGGCCGCAACAACTACATCACCCTCCTCGCCGAACAAAGCGCCCTCACCAACCACCTGCTCAACATCGCCGCGAGCGCCGCCTGGCTCATCCACTACATCGCCGCGCACCCGCTCGTCCTCGACGACCTCAACAACGAACGCCGCCTGCCGCCCGACCGCGCCGCCCTGCAACAAGACCTCGCCGCACGCCTGCAACACATCGACGACGAAGAAACCTGGCAACACGCCCTGCGCGACTACAAACACGTGCAAACCTTCAAAACCGCCTGGGCGGACATCCACGGCCACCTGCCGCTCATGCAAGTGAGCGACCAGCTCAGCCACATCGCCGAAACCACCCTGCAAGCCGCACTCGACCACGCCGCCCACACCCTGCAAGCCAAACACGGCATCCCGCGCAAAGCCGACGGCAGCCCGGCGGAAGTCGCCATCATCGGCTACGGCAAACTCGGCGGCCTCGAACTCGGCTACGGCTCCGACCTCGACATCATCTACCTCTACGACGACGGCGACACAGACGGCATGACCGACGGCGCCAAACCCATCGACAACCGCCTCTACCACACCCGCCTCGCCCAGCGCACCAGCAACCTGCTTTCCGCCGCCAGCAGTAACGGCAGCATCTACACCATCGACACCCGCCTGCGCCCCGGCGGGGCGAGCGGCCTGCCCGCCATCAGCATCCAGGGCTTCGCCCGCTACCAGCAAGAAAGCGCCTGGACCTGGGAACACCAGGCGCTGACCCGCAGCCGCCCCGTGGCGGGGAGCCCTGCCCTCGGCGAACGCTACACCCGCCTGCGCCACGAACTGCTCACCCGCCCGGCCAAAGCGACCCTGCGCGAAGACATCCTCGCCATGCGGCAAAAAATGCACGACAACGCCGCGCCACTGCCGCCGGACACCTTCCACCTCAAACAAAGCGCGGGCGGCCTCATCGACATCGAATTCATCGTCCAGTACCTGCTGCTCGCGCACGGCGCGGCAGAGCCCGTCCTCAGCCGCATGAGCGACAACATCCGCCAGCTTGCCGCCCTCGAAGCCACCGGCATCCTCACCTCATCGCAGGCGATGACCCTGCGCGACGCCTACCGCAAACTGCGCGCGGAAGCCCACCACCGCCAACTGAACGACCGCGACAAACGCGTTCCCGCCGCCCCCTGGCAAGCACTGCGCGACGACATCTGCGCCATCTGGCGGGACGTCTTCGCCACCGCATGAAAACCGGCATGGGCGAGACCATGACCCTGCCTGCCGGAGGCGGTATCCATCCCTGATCCCGGACATAACCCGAGGGCCGGTCGGGTGCCGCCCGCTTGCTTTGCGAATCGCTGACCCGAAAACCCCTTCCCCGCCTGCGGGGGGCAGGGGTTTCCGCTGTTTCCAAAAAGATTTTCTCGCTGCGCGATGGGTAGGTATAGTCGTTTCAACTAGGACTGAGACAAGGCGGCGAGCCGAAGACAGTATGTTTAATACGGCAAGGCTCGCCAACACCGTATCAGTTCTAGTTGAAACGACTATACCTATGCCCAATAGGGCTTTTCGCGCCGGGCGGCGTCAATACCGCCTGGCATGAAAAAAGCCCGCTTGCGCGGGCTTTTTTGCGGTTCAGAATCCCGCCTGTTGCTCCAACTGCGCGACGATGCCGTCATCCAGTTTGAGGGCGGTGGCGAGTTCGTGCAGGAAGACGATTTCCTTGCGGTCGAGTTCGCCGCAGACGACGCGCGCGGCGAGATAGAGTTCGGAGGCAAGTACGCGGTCATCGCCTGCGGCGGCGGCGATTTCCTGCGGCGTCGCCGGGCGGCGGATCTGGCCTTCCAGCCATTGCCGCACTTCCGCGCTTTCCGTGCCGATTTGCGTGAGGATGGCGCTGCTTTCCGCTTCGTCGATGCGGCCGTCGGCGGCTGCGGCGGCAATCATCACCTTCACGGTCAGCTCGCCCGCCTGTGCGGCCTGCGCCGGGCTGCGTTGTGCGGCGGGCAGGAGCGGCTGCGCGGCGGCAGCCTGCTGTTGCCCGCCCTGATAGTTTTTCCAGGCGTTGTAGGCGAGCGCACCGAGGGCGGCCATCGAGCCGAGTTCCAGCGCGCTGCGGCCAAAGCCTTTGCGCCCGGCAAGCAGCGAGAGGAGGCCGGTCGCCGCCACGCCGCCGCCGAAGCCTTTGAGGGTGTCGCGGTTGACGCCGCCGAGCAGGTTGCCGCCCTGCCGCGCGATTTGCTGCCCGCCGCTCAGTACCTGATTTAGAATGCTGTTGAAATCCATGAGATTGGCTCCTTGGCCGGTTGAATGGGGTCGTCATCTTGTCATGTTCCGGAGATTTCATGCAATCCCAACCGTTTGCCCGCCGCTATGCCACCGCTTTCGCGCTGATCGTTTTCCTGCTCTGCTGCGCGCTGTTTTTCTTCGCTTACGACCGCTACGAGTCCGCCACCCACCTGCCGAACCGCAACGCGCTGGCGGTGGATGAGGTGCTCACGCTGAAAGCCTCCGCCGACGGCCATTTCCGCACCACCGGCACCATCAACGGCGAAGCGGTGGTCTTCATGCTCGACACCGGTGCCAGCGGCGTGGCACTCAGCGAGGATCTGGCGCGCCGCATCGGCTTGCAGCCGCGCGGGCGCAGCCAGGTCAGCACGGCGAACGGCGTTACCGAGGCGGGCATGGTCACGCTGGATGAACTCGGCTTCGGCGGCTGGCAGTTCGAGCGCGTTCCCGCCGCCGTGCTGCCGCAGATGGAGGATGAAGTGCTGCTGGGGATGCGTATCCTGCGTCATTTCGAGTGGAAGCAGGCGGGCGGCGAATTGCGCCTGCAACCCGCATCCGGTTCGCAAAAAGAGTCCCCATGACGAAGCGCCTGCCGATCTATGCCGCCGCCGGCGTACTGCTGCTCGCCTTCTACGCCTGCATCCGCCATGCCCGGCCACCGCTGCCACCGGCCACCGTGACCGCAGATGTCGCGCAGGACAGTAACCGTGCACGGAGGTACTTTGGTAAAGCAGCCGATATGGGTAGCCCCTATGCCATGTACAACCTTGGCGTACTCTACGGAACCGGGCGGAGAATAGCGCGGAACAGCTAGCAGACAAAGTATTGGTTCGAAGAGACAGCGGCATCAAAAAATGGCGAAATTCTCGCCTTGCCCGGTTTGTCGGACACCCGCGTTCAGGCGCCATTGTAGTTAAATAGCAAAAAAACAGTAACCATCAAAATCATGACCTATCCAGCCCATATCCGTAAAAAAATCCT
>ERZ772766.27-NODE-27-length-101182-cov-7.795732_pt1 | contig 101182 bp, 90 predicted proteins | sample MGYA00511379_ERZ772766 | MGnify/ENA primary metagenome ERZ772766 (study PRJEB29015, sample SAMEA2737895) | human oral metagenome | biome: human oral; feature: human-associated habitat; material: dental | place: China | collected 2116 ... | reverse complement strand
TCTTCACGCTACTTTATTTGCTTATATGTATGAAATGTTAGGTGTATTAGCTATAAACAACGAAACAACACTTGTCCCATAAGGAAAATATCATGACCCAACAACCTTTAACCCTCGCTGCACAAGGCAGCTTTTTTGCCGGCGGCAAAGTGATTCAGGCAGACGGCACATACCGCACCGAAAACCCCATGTCGCACGACGGGCAAACCTTCCACGGCGACCATGCCTATGTTGCCTACCAAATCCCCGCCAACGCCCGCCGCCTGCCGCTCGTTTTCCTACACGGCGCAGGACAATCGGGACAATCGGGCAAAACCTGGGAATCCACGCCCGACGGCCGCGAAGGCTTCGGCACGCTGTTTCTGCGGCGCGGCTATGCCACCTATCTTTTAGACCAGCCACGACGCGGACGCGCGGGCAACAGCACCGTCGCCGACAACGCCCCCGTCTTGCCCAACGACCAGTTCTGGTTTGAAAACTTCCGCATGGGCATCTTCCCCGAATTATTCCAAGACGGGCAATTTCCCAAAGATGCCGCCAGCCTTGACCAGTTTTTGCGGCAAATCACGCCCAACACCGGCGCGTATGATTTGGAAGTTATCTCCGACGCCGTCGCCGCCGTGTTCGACCGCATCGGCGAGGGCGTGCTGATTACCCACTCGCAAGGCGGCGGCCCCGGCTGGCAGACTGCGCTGAAAAACCCCGAAAAAGTCAAAGCCGTGGTTTCCTACGAACCCGGCACCGAATTTGTCTTCCCCGAAAACGAAATGCCGAGCGTCGCCACGCCAGCCAACGCCGCTGCCAACATTTCACTCTCGCAGCCTATCAGTGCCGAACGTTTCGCCCTGCTGACCAAAATGCCCATCGTCATCTACTACGGCGATTACATTTCCGAAAACAACCCGCATTGGGCATCGCAAAGATGGATTGAACGCATCCATGTGGCTGAGGCTTTCGCCGAATGCGTCAACCGCCACGGCGGCGATGCGCGCGTGATCCGCCTGCCTGAAATCGGCATACGCGGCAACAGCCATTTTGCCTTTGCCGAAATGAACAACGTCGCCATCGCCGACGTGCTGGAAAAGTGGCTGCAAGAAAAATGGCTGAAATAAGGCGTCTCCCAAACCGGAAAGAACCCATGAAAAAAACACTTCCCGCCATCCTCATCGCCGCTCTCGCTCTGGCCACCCAAAGCACTGCCGCGCCGCTCACCCTTGCCGAACAGGGCAGCTTCACCGTCGGCGGCACGGTGAAGAAAAGCGAAGGCACCTACACCCCCATTCCCGCAGAAATTGCCGCCCGCAGCGGGGGCGACTTCTGGGACGCCCACCGGGCCGCCGTTGCCGCCGGGGGTATGACGATGCACGGCGACCACGCCAGCGTCTTCTACCAGATTCCGGTGGACGCCAGAAAAACGCCACTGATTTTCCTCCACGGCTACGGCCAGTCGGCGCGCGGCTGGATGACCACGCCGGATGGCAGAGCCGGTTTCAACGAACTCTTCCTACGCAAAACACTATCCCGTCTATCTCGTTGACCAGCCGCGACGCGGGCAGGCGGGACAAAGCACCGTCGCTGCCGAACTGAGCGCGACGCCAGACGACCAGTTCTGGTATGCGCAATTCCGCATCGGCGTCTATCCCAACATGAACGACGGCGTCGCCTTCCCCAAAGACCCGGCGGCGCAAGCACAATTCTTCCGCATGATGACGCCAGACACCGGCAGCTTCGACGTTGGCGTGATTACCGACAGCATGACCCAACTCTTCGCCAAAACTGGCGGCGGCGTGTTCGTGACCCACTCGGCAGGCGGCATCATCGGCTGGACGACGGCAATGGCAAGCGACAAGGTACAAGGCATCATTGCCATCGAGCCGGGCGCCTTCTACTTCTCTGAGGGCGAAGCACCACCGAAACTGGAAAGTAAATTCGGCGACGTTTCCCCGCTCACCGTGCCACCGGAACGATTCGCCAAACTGACCCGCATCCCCATCGTCATTTACTTTGGCGACTTCATTCCCGACCACCTCGACGGCACGCAGGGCGGCGAACAATGGCATATCCGCATGAAAATGGCGCAGCAGTTCGCCGATACCGTCAACAAACACGGCGGCAAGGCCGAACTGGTGCACCTGCCGCAGGTGGGCATCAGGGGCAACACCCACTTCATGTTCAGCGACACCAACAACGACGCCGTGGCCGACCACATCGCCGGCTGGCTGGCAAAGCAGGGCTTTTAGCGCGGGGAATACGGCCCCATCGCTATATACCAACCCGCCGCCATGACGCTTCCTCCGCTTGCGGGAAGCGATAGGAGAAACGAAACCGTATGGACGCATTGCTGCGCTGACGCCCCCCGGACGGAGATACAAAAAAACCGTCCGGGGGTGGACGGGGCACGCGGCCAAAGCGCCTACTTGAAGACGATGCCGGAGGCGGTGAAATCCATCTGCTCAGGCTCGACATCCAGCAGTGATTTGAACACCAGCCTGCCGATCTTCTTCAATTCTGCCGCACGCGCAGGATCAGGATGCTGCTGCAACTCCTGCTGCATCGCCATCAATAAAAAGCCCAGCCCCATTGACAGCTGATACGAATTCATCTTTTCCGTGGTCTTACCCTCAAACAGCTCGGGACTCTTGCGTAAATACTCGGCAATCTGCAAAAACGCGGGCTTGACCGCCGCATCCGGCATCGGCTGATTAAAATACGCCGCGTAAGCACCGCCGAGCAGCGCCACAATGCCCGTTGCCACATTTTCCTGCGGAATGCCATACAGCTGCTCAACGCTGCCGTCCAGCTTGTCTATACCCGCCACAATCAAGCGCCGCCCCTCCTGGCGCTGCGCCGCCGGGAACAGCTGCACCAACTGGTCAACCCCGTCCATATCCAAAAAATCGTCTCCTGTACGCACCAGCGCGCCGGTGTAGAGTATGTCCGTCGTAAAACCCTCGACGTAGGCCGAATCTTCGGGCGGATTCAAATTCTTCTTCGCCTGATTCATGGCGCGGTTATAGGCATCCTGCCGTAGCCACTGCTCGTTAAAATCAATATAATCAATGACATATTGCGCCTGCGCGCTGCCGAATCCCATCGCCAGTGCCAACACTGCCGCGCGAGCCCGCGTTTTACCGGAAAACCACATAAAACACCTCAAAAATAAAAGGAAAAAATGACCGCACGACAACGTCACGCCGCCGACAGCATCATATAACGCCCTCTGCCATAACGCGACGACGGCCCCATCCCTGCCGTGAGCCACACCGTTACGACACCGTCCCCGGCGGCAACGCCTACGGTTTCTATCGCGACCTTGGTTACGCGCTCTACATCAAGGACAGCGGTATTGCCCCGATTTACACCCTGCCGCAGTTGTGCGGCAGCGTTTCGAAAGCGACGCTACCCTTGCCACAAACCCGGCACATACCGCTTGGCGTCTGCCCAAACGTAAATCCCGCACAAAATCCCTTCCCTCCGCGTGCGGGGAAGGTGGCAAAGGCCGGAAAGGGGGACGAAAACCCGGTAATTTGCACCGCTCGGCAAGATCAGTAATGACGCCGCTTGGCAGGGCCGGTATTTGCTTGCTCGCGGCGCGGGTTGTTCCGTTCCCACAAGATCCGGAAATAAAAAAGGATGCCGCAGCATCCTTTTTTATCGCCCGGTACAAACCTCAGCGCGGTTTGCAGCCGAAGCCGATTGGGGCGCCGTTGTGGTCAAAAGACAGCACTTCGGCACGCGCGAGGTTGTTGCCCTGGGTTTTGACGAGGTGCAGCATGCCTTCATCGGAGCTGAAGATCAGGTTCTTGCCGCTGCTGGCCGAGGTATCCAGCGGCAGGCTGGAATCGCCGGAGTCGCTGTGGACGACGGCGGTCGGGGTTGCCGTGTTGATGTCGAGGTATTCGACGCTGAATTTGGCACCGTTTTCGCACTGGTAGTTGCGCGTTCTGCCCTTGCCTTTTGCCGGGGTGCGGGCGGCTCGCGGTGCCGGGGCGGGTTCGGCGTCCATTTCCGGTTCGGCTGCGGCAGGCATGGCGGCGGGAGCGGCGCGCATCGGGGCGCTGCGTTTGACCGGCATCGGATCGTTGCCGCCCATGCTCATGCCGCCGACCGGCATTGCGACGCCGTCTGCGGCACCGTCAAGATAGATGGTCACGTTGTAGGGGCGGGCGGTTTTGCTGTGCGCGGCATTCTTGTGGTTCTGCACGATGCGGACTTCGTATTCGCCGCTGTACGGCAGGGTGTGCACGGAGCCGAAGCGCATCCCCATTTGCGGGTTGAAGAGGGCGAATTCCATCGCGAAGTTTTTGCTGTTCGGCACCATGCGGATGGATTGTCCGGCGCTGCCGCTGAAGCTGTATGCGGCGATGCCGAGGCCGCGAATGCTGCCGGAGATGTGCGCCTGGCCGCCGCTGAAATTGAGCGGTTGCACCCCGATGCGGTCGCGGGCGGCGGCGGCGTTCGGCGGCATGATGGGCGTGCCGGGCGGGATGGGCTTCAGCAGGTTGCGGTTGCGGATGGCGGGGATTCTCTGCCCGCCGACGATGTAGGTTTCGTTGTAGGTCGTAGTGCGGGTCGTTTTGGCGGAACGGTTCGCTTTGGCCTTGCTTTTGCTGCGGGGGGCAGCGTCAACGGTCGTGGCGAGCGCAGCGGCGAGTAGCAGGATGAGGGCTTTTTTCATTGTGTAAACACTCCTGTGCGGATTAAGAAGAGATTGCGGTAATGTAACATATTTGTCCTTTGGCGGCAGAGAAAAATGACATTTTTTCCATGTTCCTTTTTTATCTGCGCGAAATCAGCGGTTTGTGATGAATAAAGATGTGTCGTTTATGATACGCACCGCTTCGTTACCGGAGGTTTTTTAATGTCGGAACAGGAACGCCATGCCGCTGCCTTGCGGCAGTTGTTGCAGTTGATTGTGGCGGAACCGGATCGTTTCGTGGACGCGGATGCGGCCTTGGATGATGCGCTGCTGGAAGCACGCAATCACGATCTGCCGCCGTTTTGGGCGGCGTACCGCTTGCTGCCGCATGAAGTGGTGTTTGCCGCTGCCTGGGTGGATGTGTTTGATTTGGTGGATGATTTGCGCGCGGTCGCGGCGAACTGGCAGGCGGATGTATTTTTCGGCGCGCAGGAAGCCGATGACGAGGCGGCGGTTTTCGAGACAGAACCGCGCCTGCTGCTCGCCCATGCCGCGCGGGAGTTGCAGGGCTACGGCCTGACGCTGTGGCGCTGGCAGGCGGACAATGCCGATGTCTGCGCCGGTTTTATCAGTCGTGCGGAAGACGAGGCGGCGGTGCGGCGTTGTGCGGCGTCGCTGGATGCGGCCATTGTCGCCGTGCGTGATGAGGAGGTGGCGGATGAATGGTGAGACTTTGGCGGTGACGGTCGCGCCGACGGCTGCGGAACAGCGCACGGCTTCGCGGGTATTGCAGCGCTTTTTGCCCAAAGCGGTTTTGCGCCGTGTGCGTTGGGTGGATGCGCTGTGCATGCTGGTTTTTATTGCCTGCATGTATATTGTCGTTAACCGTTTTCTATTTTTGAAAAATAGGGTGCTGCTTGCCGATGCCGACGGTATCCGTGCGCTCTGGTTCATTATTCAGGCAGTTGCCTTTGCCATCATGGCGTTGTCGGTTTCTATTTTTTATGAAATCCGCATTAAACGGTATACCGCCTTCCGCCCATTGCCCCAGCGGCAATTTATTTACACGGTCGCCCCGGAAGGCTTTTATAGTGAAGAATTGGATAAAAGCCGTATGCTTTATTTTTGGCCAACCATTGAGCGGGTAATCTGTGAACAGGGGCTGTGGTTTGTATTTATTGACCAGGCCGCAGCCTTTGTGATTCCGCAACGTGTATTTGCCGATAAGGAGACGGAGAACCGCTATTTTCAGTTGTTGCAGCATTACAGGGAACATTCATGACAGATTCGATGCAGATTGTTTTTACCACAAGCGAGCGCGAGAAACGGCAGGCGGGGCGGCGGCTTTTTCGCTACCGGGAGCCTGCCTTGCGGCGGAAATACTGGCTGGGTATGGCGGCATTTATCCTGGTCATTATCGGCCTTTGCTATTTCTATGGCCTGAAGATGGCGGAGATTTATCATGTTTTGTATGGGAATTATTATGCCTTTGCGGCATCCGCAGACATGGTGGAGGATTGCGTACTGGCAGCAGATAATGCCGGACAACGGTTGCAGTATTTGCTTTATTTGTTACTCGGCATTGTCATCATGGTTACCCTTCATCTGCGCTGGCAATTCACCTATGTCATACATAGCGCATGGTATCCGCTGGATGGGCGTTCATTCACTATTACGGTTTCCCCGGAAGGTTTGATGCAGGAAGAAGCCGGACGGGAACGGCGTTTCCATCATTGGCCTGCCGTTTACCGCCTGATTGAAGGCAAAGATTTCCTGTTTTTTTATGTGGATCGCAATATCGCCTATTTCATCCCGCTATCAGCGTTTGCCGCCGCCGGGATGGAAAGCCATGCCTTCTTCCTGCGAGCGCAACAATTCAAGGAGCACGCATGAAATCCTTTACCGTCCTGATTTCCGGCGGCGGCAGCAATCTCAAAGCCCTGCTGGATGCCTGCGCGCGTGGCGAGATTCCCGCGCACGTCAATGCCGTCATCGCTGATCGTGAGTGCAGCGGCAGGCAGCATGCCGAAACCGCCGCCGTGCCGTTTGTCCTCGTGGATCGCAAACGTGCGGATTTTGCCGCAGCGCTGGCTGCCGCTATTCCTGCCGCCACGGATCTGGTGGTGCTCGCTGGTTTCCTCAGCATCCTGCCGCCCGCGCTGGTCGCACATTTCCCGCAGCGCATCATCAACCTGCATCCGTCGTTGCTGCCGAAATACGGCGGCGCGGGGATGTACGGCCTGCGTGTGCATCAGGCGGTGCTGGACGCGGGCGAGCGGGAAAGCGGCTGCACCGTGCATTATGTGGACAGCGGCATTGATAGCGGCGCGGTCATCGCTCAGGCGCGGGTGCCGGTCTTGCCGGACGACACGGCGCAGAGCCTGCAAGCGCGCATCCAGCTACAGGAACACCGCCTGCTTACGGAAACCGTCGCCCGCCTGCTGGCGACATAGTCGCCTAAAACAGCCCGTTTGAACCGACTATAATCACGACCTTTCACGGATACGGCAAACACGCGCCAAGCGAGACAACCACGCGCTTTTGCCGCCTCCCACACAACTAACCCAAAAAGAGGAAAACCACCATGCTTAATATCCTGATCATCGGCGCAGGCGGGCGCGAACACGCGCTGGCCTGGAAATTCGCGCAAGACGCGCGCGTGCGGCAAATCTACGTCGCCCCCGGCAACGGCGGCACTGCCAACATGCAGCGGGTGCGCAACATCCCGCTCACCCGCGTCACCGACCTCCTCACCTTCGCCAAACAGAACGACATCGGCCTCACCTTCGTCGGCGCGGAAGCACTGCTCGTCGAAGGCATCGTCGATACCTTCCATAAAGAAGGGCTCACCATCTTCGGCCCCGACCGACAGGCGGCACAACTCGAAGGCAGCAAGCGCTTTGCCAAAGATTTCATGCACAAATACGGCGTGAAAACCGCCGCTTACGCCAGCTTCCGCGAACTCGGTGCCGCACTCGCCCACCTCGCCGCCTGCCCCTATCCGACCGTGGTCAAAGCCAGCGGTCTCGCCGCCGGTAAAGGCGTCGTCATCTGTCAGAATCAGGCCGAAGCCGAGGCCGCCGTGCGCGCGATGATGGAAAACCGCCGCTTCGGCGACGCGGGCGCGGAAATCGTCATCGAAGAATACCTGGACGGCTACGAATGCTCGCTGCTCAGCTTCTGCGACAGCCGCAGCATCGTGCCGCTCGTCAGCGCGCGCGACCACAAAACCATCGGCGAAAACAACACCGGCGAAAACACCGGCGGCATGGGCGTCATCGCCCCGCATCCCCGCTTCGGCGCGGCGGAAATGGCCGCCTTCCGCCGCGACATCCTCGAACCCACCCTGCGCGGCATCCGGGGCGAAGGCATGGACTTTGCCGGCGTCATCTTCTTCGGCCTGATGGTGACGGCGCGCGGCGTCTATCTGCTCGAATACAACATGCGCTTCGGCGACCCGGAAACCCAGGCCGTGTTGCCGCTTCTCGACAGCGAACTGCTCGACGCCGTGCAGGCCGCACTCGACCGCCGCCTCACGGCGGACGTTTTCCGCTGGAAAGACGCCCACGCCTGCTGCGTCGTCGCCGCCTCAAAAGGCTACCCCGGCGACTACCGCACCGGCCTGCCCATCCACCACCTCGAACAGGCGCGCTTCTACGCGCAAGTCTTCATCGCCGGTGCCAAATACGACGGCGGCCAATACCTGACCAGCGGCGGCCGCGTGCTGAATCTCGTCGGCATCGCCAAAACCGCCGCCGAAGCGCGGCAAAAAGCCTACGACGCCATCGCCCGCGTCCAATTCGACGGCATCACCTGGCGCCGCGACATCGGGGCATAAGCAGCACAAAAGCGCGGGGTTATCCCGCTTGGCGGGCATCAAGCCCGCCGGCGGCAGATTATTGGGGATTTGGGTGTTATGCCCGCCTGATGCGCCGCACGTTACGCTCTTTTCAGGGCGGTATTCCTGCGGCTACAACAGCAGCCGCCGCCATGTTCAGGCGCTTTTCAGGAAGCGCCGGTAGGCGCTGTTGTCCGTTTCTTCGGCGTAGTCGTAGCCGATGGCGGCAAGGTGGGCTTCCAGCGCTTCCGGGCGGTCGCTCTGGATGCCCGCCAGCACGCGGCCGTAGTCGCTGCCGTGGTTGCGGTAGTGAAAGAGGCTGATGTTGTTTTCGGTGCCGAGGGTGTGCAGGAAGTGCAGCAGCGCGCCGGGGCGTTCGGGGAAGCCGAAGCGGAAGAGGCGTTCGCCGGTCGCGCCCGCGCTCGCGCCGCCGATCATGTAGCGCAGGTGCGATTTGGCGAGTTCGTTGTCGCTGAGGTCTTCGCTGTCGTAGCCGTTGGCGTGCAGTTTGCCGATCAGTGCGGCGAGTTGGGCGCGGCCGCCGGTGAGTTGCACGCCGACGAAGATTTGCGCGCGCGTGTCATCTTGGTAGCGGTAGTTGAATTCGGTGATGTTCTGGTCGCCGAGCAGGGTGCAGAAGGCGAGGAAGCTGCCGGGGCGTTCGGGGATGGTGACGGCAAGGAGTCCCTCGCGCTGTTCGCCGATTTCGGTGCGCTCGGCGACGTAGCGCAGGCGGTCGAAGTTGAGGTTGGCGCCGGAGACGATGTTGATGAGGGTGAGGTTTTTGCCGCGCTGCTGCGCCGCCCATTTTTTGCTGCCGGCGGCGGCGACGGCGCCGGAGGGTTCGGCGATGGCGCGGTTGTCGTCGAAGAGGTCTTTCATCGCCGCGCAGATTTCGTCGGTGCTGACGGTAATGAAGTCGTCCACATGCGCCTTGATGAGGCCGTAGGTGAGTTCGCCCGGCATTTTGACGGCGACGCCGTCGGCGAAGATGCCGACGTGATCCAGGGTTTTGCGCGCGCCGTCGCGCACGGCGGATGTCATCGAGGCGGCATCTTCGGGTTCGACGCCGATGATTTTGATGTCCGGGCGCAGGGTTTTGGCGAGTACGGCGATGCCCGCCAGCATCCCGCCGCCGCCGCAGGGGACGAAGATGGCGTCGATGTGGTGCGGGTGCTGGGTGAGGATTTCCAGCGCGATGGTGCCTTGTCCGGCGATGACGTCCGGGTCGTCGAAGGGGTGGATATAGGTGTAGCCGTGCTGCTCTTGCAGGGCTTTGGCGTGTTGGGATGCGGCGTCGTAGAAGTCGCCGTGCAGGACGATTTCGGCGTTTTCCCCGCCGAAGCGCCGCACGGCGTCGATTTTGATGACGGGGGTGGTCACGGGCATGACAATGACGGCGCGGATGCCGAGGCGGTTGGCGGCGAGCGCGACGCCCTGGGCGTGGTTGCCCGCTGAAGCGGTGATGACGCCGCGCGCGCGTTCGCCGCTGCTCAGGCGGTACATTTTGGTGTAGGCACCGCGTATTTTGAAGGAGAAGACGGGTTGCAGGTCTTCGCGTTTGCAGAGGATGTTGTGCCCCAGGCGGTCGGAAAGGCGCGGCATGGCTTCCAGCGGGGTTTTCACTGCCACGTCGTACACGGGAGCGGTAAATATTTTCTCGATATAATGCTGCATGTTGTTTTTTCCTTAACTTGACGAGGTGTTGCAATGGATCAGAACGCGATGAAGGCGCTGGCCGCGAAAGAGGCGCTGCATTATATAGAAGACGGTATGGCGCTGGGCGTCGGCAGCGGTTCGACGGTGAACTGCTTTATCGAGGCGCTCGGCGCGGCGCGGCTGCAATTTGTGGATTTGGTCACGGCGTCGGAGGAAAGCACGCGCCGCTTGCAGGCGCTCGGCTACCGCGTCAGCGATTTGAATGCGGTCGGGCGGCTGGATGTGTATGTGGACGGCTGCGACGAGATCAACCCGCTGAAAGCGATGATCAAGGGCGGCGGCGCGGCGCTGACGCGGGAGAAGGTCACGGCGGCGTGTGCGGCGAAATTCGTCTGCATCATTGACGAGACAAAGCAGGTGCCGGTGCTGGGGCGCTTCCCGCTGCCGGTGGAAGTGGTGCCGATGGCGCGCAGTTTTGTCGCCCGTGAACTGGTCAAGCTCGGCGGCGAGCCGCGCTGGCGCGAGGGTGTGGTCACGGATAACGGCAACTGGATTCTCGATGTCCATCATCTGGAAATCACCGAGCCGTTCAAACTGGAAGAAATCATCAACAACATCCCCGGCGTGGTGACGAACGGCATTTTCGCGCGGCAATCGGCCGATGTGGTGATTACCGCCTATGCGGGCGGCAAGGTGAAAGTATCCTGAGGCGCGCCGCCGGGCGGCGGTGCCTGTGGTATGAGCAAAGCAGCGGCTATACAATGCCGCGCTTTCTTTTTTGGAGTTCCGATTTATGCAGAAGGTACTTGCCTTTATCAGCGCCATCCTGTGGCTTGCCGCCGATTATTGCAGCAAAGTGTGGGCGCAGGAGGCGCTGGCGGCGGGGAATGTCATCACCGTCAACAGCTGGATGAATTTCAAGCTCGCCTTCAACAGCGGCGCGGCGTTCAGCCTCTTTGCCGACGGCAGCGGCTGGCAGCGCTGGTTCTTCATGGCAGTCGCCATCGCCATCGGCGCCTGGCTGTGTTACGCGATTCTCTTCGAGCGCGCCACAGCGCTGATCCGCTTCGCTTATGCCGGCATTCTCGGCGGCGCGCTCGGCAATCTGTATGACCGCATTGTGCACGGACATGTGGTCGATTTTATCAGCTGGCATATCGGCGATGCCTACTGGCCGACCTTCAACATCGCTGATGTCGGCATTTGTACGGGCGTCGGCCTGCTGGTCATCGCCTGGATTTGGGAATGGCACAAGGGGAGACAGTCATGAGCGATATTCTGGTTATTCACAGCGGCGGCACCATCGGCATGAAACCCGGCCCGGCGGGGCTGGCACCCGATCCGGACTTCGTCCGCCGCCTGCAAGCGGCGCTGCCGCAAGCGGATTTTGACGTGTATGTCTGCGAACCGGCAATCGACAGCTCTTCGGCGACGCCCGCCGCCTGGCAGCGCCTCGCCGATGCCGTCGTCAAACACCGCGAACAGTACCGTGCCTTCGTCGTCCTGCACGGCACGGACACGCTGGCGTACAGCGCCGCCGCCCTGAGCGGCATGCTGCGCGGCCTCGGCAAGGCGGTAGTCGTTACCGGCGCGCAAATCCCGCTGGGAATGCCGGAAAGCGATGCGCTGCGCAACGTGCGCGGCGCGCTGGCTTTTGCCGCCCTGCCGGAATTGCAACAGGTGGCGGTGTTTTTCCACGACCGCCTGCTGCGCGGCGAAGCGACACGCAAGGTGGACGCGCAAAGCTATGCCGGCTTCGACAGCCCGAATGCCGACTGGCTCGGCGTGTTCGATGGCAATACCGCACAGTTGAGCGCGCCTGTCTTTGAAGAACGCGAAGAAAGCGCCTACCTGCGCGGCGCATGGCGCGGGTTTCAGGAAGCAGCGGTGGCGACGCTGCTGATTACGCCGGGGATGCCGTCATCCGCCTTCGCGCCGCTGCTCGCCGATGACAAACTGCGCGCTCTGGTGCTACTCAGCTATGGCGTCGGCAACCTGCCGGAACGCGACGATTTGCACACGGCACTGCGGGCAGCTATCGCGCGCGGCGTGTGTGTGGTGAATGTCAGCCAGTGTCTGCGCGGCGAAGTGGCGGGACACAGCTATGCGGTCGGCGCGGCACGCCTCGGCGCCCTCGGCGGTGGCCGCCTGACCCCGGAATCGGTCTATACCCGCCTGCACTGCCTGCTGGCGGAAAGCGATACACGTCCGCTGGCAGAGCGCTGGTTCAGCCTGTGAAAAAGCTTGGGGTTTGTCCGCCGTTATCTTTATAATAACGGCTGCAATTTTATTGCATTATCATCTGTAAACAACATGGGAGTAAATCATGAATGACTTGACTACTGGCTTAACTACTGGGCAAATAATACTACTGTTAATATTATTTATTAATATTGGCACTTTATGTATAACATTTCAACATATATTTAGATAAATACAATATAGATCTACATAACATTTTTACCTTTAAAAACAAAATGTTATTAATTGGGGGGGGGGATGATAGCAATTGCCTATATAATATTAAATTATATAGGTTTTACTAGGAGCGGCTGGTGGGCATTGCTTGCCTGTATAATAAATGTTTATTTTACTTTGACAAACACAGCATATATATTTGAATTATTAAGAAAGAAAGATGATGATTAAAATAGAAAGGATAATATCAATCACCCAAATACATTCGACAATGTAATGCGTCGTAAAAGATCCGATTATTTGCTGAAAGCACATAAAAAAACGCCCAACCGGAAAGGTTGGGCGTTTGTTGTTCAATGGTCGGAGAGACAGGATTTGAACCTGCGACCCCTTGCACCCCATGCAAGTGCGCTACCAGGCTGCGCTACACTCCGACGCGAGGCGTGCATTATAGAAATTTGGAGGGTCTATGCAAGCGCTTTTTCTTGACGGAAAGCCGTGGCTGGCGGCGGACTGGCCGCCGGCCGGCCGCTTCATCGCCGGCACGACGCTGACGGCGTCGCCGCTGGTCAGCGAAGGTTTCAATCTCGCGCGGCACGTTGCCGATACGCCGGAACGCGTCGCTGCCGCGCGGACGCTGTTTACCACGCATCTGCCGCCGGACGCTCGCCCTTTGTGGCTGAGTCAGGTACACAGCGCCACGGTGTGGCGGGCGGCGGATTATCAGGCGGGCTGCGAGGGCGACGCGCTGATTAGCCACACGGCGCGCGACGTGCCGGTGGTGATGACGGCGGACTGCCTGCCGGTGTTGCTGGCCGATGAAGCGGCGACCGTCTGGGCGGCGGTACACGCCGGTTGGCCGGGGCTACACAAAGGCATTCTCGCGGCGACGATTGCGGCGATGAACGTGCCGCCTGCGCACCTCTTTGCCTGGATAGGGCCGTGCATCCGTCAGGATAACTACGAAGTGGACGAACCGTTTTTCCAGCGTTTTGCCACGCTGGATGCGCGCTTTGCTGCCGCCTTCCGCGCCAACCGCCCCGGCCACTGGCTCGCTGATTTACCGGCCATTGCCCGCTTGCAACTGCAAGACGCTGGCCTGCCCACCGCGCAGATAACCGACTGCGGCCTGTGTTCCTATGCTGACCCGCGCTTTTTCTCGCACCGCCGCAACGGCACACAAGCGGGGCGGATGGCGAGCTTCATCCTGCCGCGCACACCCGTGCCGTAGTTTTCCCGTGCCGTCTTCCCTTGCGGCAATAAGGCGTGCGGCGCTGCACGCGTGATGGCGAGGGTCTATAATCCGTCCATCATTAACGAACGGATAAAAATCATGTCCCACCACGATACCCACTTCCTGCTGCTGGAAGGCATCCACCCAAACGCCGTCACCACCCTGAAACAGGCGGGGTTTGCCCGCGTGGAATTATTGCCGGGCGCGCTCGAAGGCGCGGCGCTGGCAGACGCCCTGCAACGCGCCGATGTCGTCGGCATCCGCTCGCGCACGCAGTTGAGCGATGCGGTGTTGCAGGCCGCGCCGCACCTGCAAGCCATCGGCTGTTTTTGCATCGGCACCAATCAGGTGGCGCTCGATAGCGCGCAAACACTGGGGATACCGGTGTTCAACGCGCCTTATTCCAACACGCGCTCGGTCGCCGAACTGGTCATTGCCGATATTCTCTGCCTGCTGCGCGGCCTGACCTGGCGCAATCAGGGGGTGCACGAGGGGCGCTGGCCGAAGGATGCCAAAGGCAACGAGGCGCGCGGCAAGACGCTCGGCATCGTCGGCTACGGCAATATCGGCGCGCAGTTGTCGGTGCTGGCGGAAAGCCTGGGGATGCGGGTGCTGTTCTACGATTTCCGCCCGCGTCTGCCGCTGGGCAATGCCGAAGCGGCACCGTCGCTGGATGCGCTGCTGGCGCAGGCGGATATTGTCAGCCTGCACGTGCCGGAAACCCCGGCAACCCGCAATTTCATCAGCGCGCGCGAGCTGTATCTGATGAAGGAAGGCGCGATGCTGATCAACGTCTCGCGCGGCCGCTGTGTGGCGGTTGACGACCTCGCCGAAGCCTTGCAGAGCGGGCATCTTGCCGGAGCGGCGCTGGACGTATTCCCGGTCGAGCCGAAATCCGCCAGTGAGGCGCTGGAATCGCCGCTGCGCGGCATCAAGAATGCCATCCTCACCCCGCATATCGGTGGTTCGACAGTCGAGGCGCAGGCCAATATCGGCCTGGAAGTGGCGGGACGTTTTGTGCAATACCTGAACAGCGGGGCGACGGTCGGCGCGGTGAATTTCCCCGAAGTGTCGCTGCCCTTGCGCGAGGATACGCACCGCCTGCTGCATATTCACGAGAACCGGCCGGGGGTGCTGTCTGCCGTCAACCGCCTCTTCGCCGAGCATGACATCAACATCACCGCGCAGACGCTTTCCACCAAAGACACGCTTGGTTATCTGGTGATGGACGTGGCGCACGGCGATTCCGAAGTCGCGCTGGAACAGTTGCAAAGCGTGAGCGGCACCATCCGCAGCCGCCGCATTTATTAACCTTTGGCAAGGCGCGCCGCTATAATGCGGCGCTTCTCAACTACGAAACTCTCAAAAAGGAAAGCCCGTCATGGCAGAAGCAGAAGAAACGGCAAAAGAATCCTGTTCGATCCTGATGATCAGCAGGGATATGGAATGGATGCTGGCATTTGGCAAAGGCGTGCAGCGTTTTTACCTCCTGAACGAACGCCGCGCGGAATCGCTGGAAGCGGCGGAATCGCGCATGCTGGAAAGCCGCCCCGATCTGGTGGTACTGGCGGTGCAGGACGGTCTGCCGTCGATGGACAAACTCCGCCCCTTCGTGCGGGAAAAAATGCAGCCGCCGGTGCCGGTCATCGTCATCGACAGCAAACCGGAAGGGCTGGATCAATGGATCAAGCAGGGGGCGGAATTTGCCTGCGCCCGCCGCGATCTGTTGAGCGCGGTCAAACACGTGCAGCAAATCATGCGCGCCGCCCGCTTCGAGCAGGTCCTGCATAACGTCGAAAGAGACGCCAAAGCCGTCGCCGAGCGCTATGAACGCATCTATCACGACCTGCCCGATCCGGTCGCCTATGTGCAGGACGGCCTTTTTATCGACGCCAACCCCGCCTTTTTGCGCACCTTCGGTGTTAAAAACCGTGCCGCGCTGGACGAACTGACCCTGATGAGCTTCGTGCCGCACAAGAGCGAAAAAGGGCTGAAATTGCTGCTGAAAAAAGCGACGGAAAAAGAAGTCGTGCCGAGCGAACGCTTCGAATTACAGACCATCGAAGGCGGCAAAGTGGATGTAAACGTCAGCGTTTCCGGCATCATCATCAACGGCGAATCCGCCCTGCAAATGTATTTGCGCAGTGCGGATGCGGGCGGCGGCAGCGCCGGCACCGGCATCGACCCGACCACCGGCCTCGCGGGCCCGCGCGTCCTCGCCGCTTCCATCAAGCAAACCCAGGAGCGCAGCGAGGCGAAAGCGGTACTCGGCTACTGGATTTACGCCTGGGTGGAAAACTACCGCGAGACCTGGCAGCGCGACGGCTACAAGGCGGCGGAAATCCTCATCGCTTCCGTCGTGGAAAACAGCAAGCGCCTGTTGCCGCCGAGCACGGAAATCGTCCGCTTCACCGACGACAGCCTCGCCCTGTGGCTGACCGGCAACAAGGAAGAAACCATCAAGCGGATGAACGGCCTGATCGCACACCTCGATGAAGTGGTGCCGGAAAACATCGGCCGCCTCGTGCACCCGAAAGTCTTCGCCGGCATCAACGAAATCACTACCGAAAGCACTTGGGACGACCTCGTCAGCAGAAGCTTCCGCGCCGTGCGCGGCCTTGCTTCAAGCCAGGGCAGCGACCGTGTCGCCGAGCCGATGAGCGGCGACATCTCGCGCAAGGACGAGCGCCGTGTCAACGCCATCCAGAGCATCCTCGACGAACAGCGCCTGCGCGTCCTCTACCAGCCGATCAGCGCGCTGGAAGTCGATGGCGTGCCGCGCTATGCCGACCGCCTGCAAATCTTGCAGGACGAAAGCGAAAGCGGCAACGCCGAAATCATGGAAACGGACAAACTGATCCAGGTCGCCGAACGCTTCGGTCTGGCACGGCAGTTCGACCGCATCAAAATCAACACCATGTTGCAGGACATCCTCTCTTACAACGGCGACCAGCGCGCCCTGCAATGCTTCATCTCGCTCAGTACCGATACCCTGCTTGATGACAGCTTCCCCGACTGGATCGACAGCCAGCTGCGCGCCACCGGCATCACCCCGGGCCAGATTGTCTTCGAACTGCGCCTCGACAATCTCGCCGGCGGCTTCACTGGCGCCATGCACCTCATCGATAAAATGCGCCCGCAGGGCAGCCGCTTCGCCCTGACCGACATCGGCCGCCTCGATAGCAACGTGCGCGAAATGCTGGAACGGGTCAAACCGGAAGTCATCAAGCTCGACATGCGCGAAATCGACACCTTCGAGGACAAAGAAGAGGAAGACTTCATGAAAGAAATCAAGGCATACGCGGAGGCGAACCATGCCATGATCATTGCCGATCACATGGAATCGCCGGCGCAGCTCTCGCGCGTCTGGCCGCACGACATCCAGTACATCCAGGGCGACGGTATCGTGCCGTCGATGGAAAAATTCACCTTCGACTTCAACGAACCGCTGTTCTAGGAGCCGTTAACCGTTTCCCGCCTGCCCGGCGGGAAAATTTTATAGTCGTTTCAAACAGAAATGATACGGTGTTGGCGCGCCTGACCGGGCACCCATAAAAATCGCTGTGCGATTTTTATGGGACCCGCGCCGTACTATCTGTACTGTCTGCGGCGCGCCGCCTTGTTTCCTTCCTGTTTGAAAAGACTATATAAACCGTTCCTGCACGAAAAGCCTGCCTCACCCATACACTCTTCGCCCCGCCACCTTGTCCCGATTTTTGCAACAACGCTATCCGCACGCCGGAGGAACCATGAAAAAAGCCCTGATTGCCGCCCTGCTGCTCGGCGGTTGCACCACCACCGCCAACTACGAAGCCGCCCTGCAACAATGGGTCGGCCGCCCGCTTGACGACCTCGTCCTCGCCTGGGGGCCGCCGCAAAGCAGCTACACCCTGCAAGACGGGCGCAAAGTCGTCGAATACCTGCGCCAGCGCGTCATCTACTCGCCCGGCTTCACCTGGTACCGCCCGCACACCATCTACCACCAGGGGCAGGCCTACAACGCCGACGGCAGCCCGGCGGGCGTCTATCAGGACAGCAGCACCATCTTCATCCCCGAAGAAAGCCCCGGCGACAGCCGCTATCTCGAATGCCGCACCCGCTTCACCGTCAGCAAACAGGGCGACATCGAAAAATGGGGCTGGGAAGGCAACGACTGCCGCCGATAACCGAAGCCGCGCATGGACATCCACGACCTCATCAACGAAATCAGGGCCGACCCGCACTGCGCCGTCTATCCCGCCGAGGCGGACATCCCGCTGCCTGCCGAACTGCCGCTGGATCTCGCCCGCTTCTACGCCGCAACCGACGGTATGCTCCTTTATAAGGACGACCCCGAGCGGCGCATCGAAATCGTCGGCAGGCGGGAATTCCTCCCCACCAACCGCAACCTCTACCCGGAAGAATGGGCGGACGCCATCGGCGACATCCGCCGCCACTGGTACCTCATCGCCCGCGCCGAGCAAGGCCGCTACATCAGCATCGACCTCACCGAAGCGCGCCACGGCGAATGCTACAACAACGACGACAGCGCCACCCCGGCCATCGCCCGCAACTTCACCGAACTCCTCGCGCTGCTCTACCACCGTCGGGGCGACATCTGGTATTGGCTGTACAATACCTACCGCCCGAACGGCGACCCGCACGACATGCCGCTCATATAACCCAACCCGCAAACCAAGGAAAACCAACCATGCAACACAAACACCTGCTTGCCGCCGCCATTGCGGCCGCCCTGCTCGCCTCCTGCTCGGACGACAAACCGGTGGAGAAAAAAAGCGAACCGGTCAAACTCGCCGCCGTCTCCGCCGAACAAATGGCGGACGAAGCCGAGGCGCGCTACAAAAAGAACAGCGAAGCCCTGGACGGCGAATACCGCCGCGAAGGCAGCGGCGCTGTCTCGACCGGCAACCTGACCCTGCCGGCAGATAACGGTGAACCTGTCACCCTGACCATCACCGACACCATCACCTACGACCAGAGCCTGCGCGACCAGGGCATCATCGCCCGTGTTGAAACCCGTTTCGCCCCGCAGGAAGCCTTTGCCCAAGCCATCAAAGCCTTTGTCCCGTGGCGACCGGCAGACGACAACTTGATCCCTGTCATGGCAAACCACCTGCAAATGCGTAACGATCTGCTTGCCGACGACAACGTCCACAGCACCTTCGGCTTCACCCCCTTCCAGACTCAGAAAGACGGCAGCAGCATTGATTTCAAAGGCGGGCAATACGAGCAACGCTACAACGAAAAAACCCCGGACATCAGCGACTACCGCCTCACCATCGAACCGCTGACCATCACCGACAGCGGCAAAGACGGCAAAGGCAGCACCACCACCTTCACCGCCATCAAAGGCGACTGGGGCAACAAAGCCGACGGCAGCGCTTATCTCAACATCGAGCCCATCAAAATCGAAAACACCAGCGGTGTCGGCCTGGGCAGCCTTGAAATCGAAGGCATCAAGGGCAGCGGCAGCGGAATCGCCTTTGATAAAGCCCTCGGTGCCTACCTCGGCAAAGGCGGCATCAACATCGCCAACATCCGCTACACCCAAAACGGGCAAACCACCAAACTCGGCGACATCAACCTTGATATCGACAACAACAAAACCGCAGGCGGCAATTACAACAGCGCCTTCGGCCTCACCCTCAAACTCGACGGTGCCTCACTGCAACGAAACATCCCGCAACTGCCCGTTGCCCCGCAAAACCTGCGCCTGAACGTGTCCGTGAGCGACATCAGCGCCCGTGCCAATGCCAGCCTCAGCGAAGCCATGCAGCTCATCAGCGCGCAGACACAACCAGGCAGCACCGACATCCCGCCCGCCGCAAAAGACAAATTCGACCTGGCACTTGCCGACCTCATCCGCGACAAAACCCGCTTCAACGCCGAGCTCAGAGTCGAAACCGACAGCGGCAACGCGGGCGTGACGGCAGCCTTCGGCATCCGCAAAGACAGCAGCGTCGCCCAGGAAACCTGGCAGAGTGCCCTGAACGACGCCAACCCGGCCACTCTGCAAAACCTGCTCAAAGAAAACCTCGACCTCAACATCGACGCCCACATCAGCAAAAACCTCGCCGATAAAACCGGCCTAACCCCGCTGATCGAAAGCCGGGGCGCGATGTTTATCACGCGCGCCGATGACGAATACCGCGTCAAACTCGAAAACAACAACGGTAAAATCACCCTGAATGGTATGCCGATGCCCTTCTGAGCGTATCGCGCAACAACAAAAAACCCCGCTTAATGCGGGGTTTTTCTCCATCCGGGCGGCATCACAGGCTGGTGACGCAGGTGATGAGCCCCAGCACCACCCCGGGTGAGTTGGCAATCGCAATCGGCCAGTCGCGTTGTTTTTTGAAAAGGCCATACACCACCCACAAGGTGCAGTTGATGGCGGCGCAAAGCGGCTGGATTGGGTTACCCTTGTGGCCGGCCAGGTTGGCTTGAATTTGAAAGATATAGGATGTGTACATACAGATGGAAGCGATGGTGGCGATAGTGGCCAAAATACGGATCTGTTTTTCATTCATAAGGTAACCCTCTGATAGATGGACAATATTTTTCGGACATTCAGTGTAACATATCAGGGCGCCCTGTGCAGGCGGCGTTTCGGACGCGTATCATGCCCGCCTTCCATCTCATCCAGACAAGGAGCCCCAACCATGCTGCTACACATCGGCGACAAGCACATTTCATCTTGGTCCCTGCGTCCGTGGATTCTGCTGAAAATGGCGGACATCCCCTTTGCGGAAGAAGTGCACGCCTTCCTGCCCGACCGCACCACGCAGCGCCGCCTCTGGCGCGCCTTTTCGCCGACGGCGCAGGTGCCCGTGCTGCATGACGGCGAGCTGGTCATCTGGGACAGCCTCGCCATCTGTCTCTACCTCGGCGAGCGTTACCCGCAGCTGTGGCCAGACGACCGCGCCGCCCGCGCCTGGGCCTATGCGGCGAGCGCGGAAATGCACGCCGGATTTACCGCATTGCGCAGCCAATGCGGCTTCACCGTGCGCCCCGCCGCGCCCATCACCGCCCCCGATGCGGCACTTGCCGCCGACCTTGACCGCCTCAATACGCTGTGGACGGAAGGACTGGGCCGTTTCGGCGGCGACTATCTCGCGGGCGGGCGCTTTACCGTGCCCGACGCCTTCTACGTGCCGGTGGTGCTGCGTCTCCATCATTACGGCCTTGCCGGCCGCCTTGCCCCCGCCGCGCGGGATTACCTCGCCCGCATCCTTGCCCTGCCCGCCGTGCAGGCGTGGTGCGCATGACCCTGTCCCGGATGAAACCCCGCCATGAAAACCACCGAATTCTACAAACACATCAGCGCGCCGCTACAACCGGCCATGCGGGCGCTTGGCTTCGCCAAGAGCAAAAGGACCATCCCCTGCTGGCAGCAACCGCTGGCCGGGCAGACTCTTTACTTGTTTATAAAAGCCGGGAAATACACATGGCAGGACGGGCTGGGTAGTGATTTCAGCCTTTATGCCTACCTGCGCGACAGCACCGCGCCGCCACCCGATCCCGGCGAATCCGACGCGCTTTACCCCTTTGACTATGCCGATGAAGGGCTCAAAGCCCGCCTTCTGGCGCAAAACCGCGTGGTGTACGAAAAAATAGCCGCGCTGGATATCGGTTATCTGCAAGGTTTCGAGCGGCAATGCGCGGAAACCCGACGGGAAGCATTATTGCCTGACCTGTGTGCCGATATTGAAAGCGAACGCCCGTGGATCACGATCAATAAACCCCTGTATTACTACGATGCCGCCGACGCGGCCGCCTGGAGCGAACCTGTCCGGCTGCTGTTTCAGGCCGTCACGAGCGGCGTGCAGACGGGGCTGTACTACGGCGATAACACCTGCCTGCAGCGTCTGGCAGCCTTGAACCCCTAAAACCCCTCCAAGCGGGATAAAACCTGGCCTTGCCGCCAAGCGGGATAACCGCGCCTTTTCCATTCATTACGATCACGCGATACTCATGACCTACACCGCCCTGCACAACCACAGCGAATACTCCCTCACTGACAGCATCCTGCGCATCGAAGACATCGTCGCTTTCGCCAAAGCGCAGGGGGCGGAAGCCATCGCGCTCACCGACCGCAACAACCTCTACGGCGCGCTCAAACTCTACAAAAAAGCGCGGGCGGCGGGCATCAAGCCCGTCATCGGCTGCGACCTCACCATTCGGGATGCCGACGGCAGCGACAACCAGCTCGTCCTTCTCGCGCAGGATCACGCGGGCTTTATCCACCTCTGCGAACTCGTCAGCGCCGCCTACCAGTACGACCAGGATGCGCAGGGTATCGCCGTGCACATCGACCGCCTCACCGCCGAACAATGCGGCGGCCTCATCGCGCTTTCCGGCGGCCTTTCCGGCGATCTTGCCCGCTTCCTGCGCCGCAACGATCCCGCCGCTGCCGAAGCCCGCGCCGCACACTGGCAACGCATCTTCCCCGACCGCTACTACCTGCAAATCGCCCGCCACGGCGAAGCGGGCGAGGCGGAATACGAAGAACTCTGCCAAACGCTGGCGGGCAAACTCGGTCTCGCGGCGGTCGCGACCAACCTTGCCTGCTTCGTGAATGCCGACGACTACGACAACCACGACATCCGCGTCTGCATCAGCGGCGGCTGGCAGCGCAGCGACGGCAAACGCCCGCATGACTACAACCGCCGCAACCACTTGGCCACCAACGAAGAAATGGCGGAACGCTTTCATGACGCCCCGGAACTCCTCGCCAACAGCCGCGTCATCGCCGAAAGATGCAACCTCGAACTCACCCTCGGCAAAAACTACCTGCCCGACTTCCCGCTGCCGGAAGGCGTCGCCATCGAAACCTATCTGATTGAGCAGGCGAAAAGCGGCCTTGAAGCGCGCCTTGCGACCCTCTTCCCCGACCCCGCCACCCGCGCGGAAAAACGTCCGCCCTACGATGCCCGCCTCGACATCGAACTCGGCGTCATCAACCAGATGGGCTTCCCTGGCTACTTCCTCATCGTCGCCGACTTCATTCAGTGGGCGAAAGACCAGCACATCCCCGTCGGCCCGGGGCGCGGCTCCGGCGCGGGCTCCCTTGTCGCCTACGCCCTGAAAATCACCGATCTCGACCCGCTCGCCTACGACCTCTTCTTCGAGCGCTTCCTGAACCCCGAACGCGTCTCCATGCCCGATTTCGACGTGGACTTCTGCATGGAGCGCCGCGACGAAGTCATCGAATACGTCTCGAAAAAATACGGTGCACAGCGCGTCTCGCAAATCGCCACCCACGGCACCATGGCCGCCAAAGCCGTGCTGCGCGACGTGGGGCGCGTCCTCGGCATCCCCTATCCCACCGTGGACCGCCTCGTCGCCACCGTCCCGCCCGTCCTCGGCGTTACCCTGCCCGATGCCCTGGGCCAGAGCGCGAAAAGCAAAGACAAACCCGAACTGCGCTCAGACGCCATGCAGGACATCTACAATACAGACGAAGACATGCGCGAAATCATCGACATCAGCCTCGCCCTCGAAGGCCTGACGCGCAACGTCGGCAAACACGCGGGCGGCGTCGTCATCGCCCCAACCAAACTCACCGACTTCTCGGCGCTCTACAGCGAAAGCGCGGGGGCGGCGATTGCCACCCAATTCGACAAAGACGACATCGAAGCCGTCGGCCTCGTCAAATTCGACTTCCTCGGCCTACGCACCCTCACCGTTATCGACTGGGCGCTTGATCACATCAACCGCCGCCGCGCCCGCGAAGGCGAGCCGCCGCTGGACATCAGCACCCTGCCGCTGGACGACCCCGCTACCTACAAACTGCTGCAATCGACCCACACCACCGCCGTCTTCCAGCTCGAATCCAGCGGCATGAAAGAACTCATCCGCAAACTCAAACCCGACACCTTCGAAGACATCATCGCCCTCGTCGCCCTCTTCCGCCCCGGCCCGCTCGGCTCCGGCATGGTGGACGACTTCATCAACCGCAAACACGGCCTCGCCGAAGTCGAATACCCGCATCCCGACCTCGAAAACATCCTGAAAACCACCTACGGCGTGATGGTTTACCAAGAACAAGTCATGCAAGTCGCGCAAAAACTCGCCAACTACAGCCTCGGCGAAGCGGACAACCTGCGCCGCGCGATGGGCAAAAAGAAAGCCGAAGAAATGGCGCGCAACAAAAACATCTTCGTCAGCCGCGCCGTCGAACGCGGCGTGCCGGAAAAACAGGCGACCGACATCTTCGACCTCATGGCCAAATTCGCCGAATACGGCTTCAACAAATCACACAGCGCCGCCTACGCCCTGCTTTCCTACCAGACCGCCTGGCTCAAAGCGCACTACCCCGCCGAACTCATGGCAGCCGTGCTCACCTCCGAAATCGAAAAAATCGACAAAATCGTGCGCTTCACCAACGAAGCGCGCGACATGGGCCTCACCGTCATCCCGCCCTGTATCAACCGCTCCCAATACGCCTTCACCGTCAGCGACAAAGGCGAAATCATCTACGGCCTCGGCGGCGTCAAAGGCGTGGGCGAAGCCGCCATCCACATCCTCCTCGAAGAACGCGAAAAACACGGCGACTACACCTCGCTCGAAGATCTCTGCCGCCGCCTCGACCTCAAAAAACTCAACCGCAAAACCCTCGAAACCCTCATCTGCGCCGGCGCCTTCGACAACATCGAACCCAACCGGGGCGCGCTCTTTGCCGCCGTCGAACAAGCCATCCGCCTCGCCGAACAACACCACCGCAACCGCGACCAGGGCCAGGGCGACATGTTCGGCCTCTTCGGCAGCGACGACACCCCGCCCGGCCTCATCCTCAACCCCGCCGAACGCTGGGAACTGCGCGACACCCTCACCGCCGAAAAACAAACCCTCGGCCTCTACCTCAGCGCCCACCCCATTGACGAAGCGCGCGACACCCTGCTGCAAATCAGCCGGGGCAAAACCATCGCCGACCTGCAAGAAAACATGGAAAACTGGCAACGCCCGACACGACGGGGTGACGCCATCGAAGTCCTGCTCAGCGGCGTCGTCATCGAAGCACGACATATGACCAGCAAAAAAAACGGCAGCCCGATGGCGTTCATCACCCTGGATGACCGCAGCGGACGGCAGGAAATCGGCGTCTTCGGCGAAGCCGCAGAAAAATACCGCGAGCTCTGCCAAAACGACAACATCCTCATCATCCGGGGCAAAGCCGACTACAACCCCTACAAAGAAGAATGGCGCATCAACGCCGACGCCATCTACGACTACTACGAAGCGCGCTACAGCCTGCTGCAAAAACTCGACATCCACCTGAACGCCGCCGACGTCAACCGCGACACCTGGCAACAACTCAAAATCGCGCTTGACCCGCTTGCCGACAAACAGGGCGTGCGCATCAGCATCACCCTGCACGCGAACGACATCAACGCCAAAGGCAGCCTGCACCTGCCCGCGCACTACCGCATCGGCCACGAACAAATGCAGCACCTGAACACCCTGCTGAACCACCCGCCGATGCAGCGGCATTACTGAAACAAGCGCAGGACGAACATAGGGCGGGCTTTAGCCCGCCAAAAACAAACCCCGCAGCGACAAAATCCCGCAACCATCCCGCTTGGCGAGCCCAGTATCTACGCTGCTTGGCGGGTTTGACTACGGCAGCATGGAAAACGTGGAGGCGTTGCCTGCAACGCCTCAAAACAAGAAACGGCGTAGTTACCCCGCTTGGCAGATCCGGAATTTACGCCGCCTGGCAGGGGGGGCAGGCTGACAGTTTGGGATGGAGACGTTGCCGCAACGTCGTCTCATGCCCTCCCAAGAACTAAAACCGTTGCGGCAGATGGTTTTTGCTCTTGGTTAGGGTCTGTTGACACGCAACATTGCGGCAGTTTTTCGCCGGAATCCGGCATCTGCTGCATTGAAAAGGCGCGCGAGGTGTCCAACCTGACTGCGCTTTTTGCCTGTATCTGCCGTTTTTGCCGCAAAAATCCGCTGCGCAAGTCGAATGTCAACAGCCCCTAGTCCAATTCTTTTTCTTTCAGCCGGTCGGCCATGAGCTCGGCCAGTTGCGCGTTGTTTTTTTCGCCCATCAGGAAATGCGAGTTGCCTGTGATGCCGCGTTCCGGCAGGTGGACGAGTTCGGCTTTGCCGCCGTGGCGGTTGATGGTATCGACGAACTGTTTCGCCATCGCCAGTTCTGTGCCCCATTTGTCTTCGCCGACGTTTTCCGAGCCGACTTTGATGTAGTCGCCGTAGTAGAGGACGATGGGGATTTGTGTCAGTTTTTTGAAGTCGGCTGCCGGCACGGCGAGGGCGGAGGCGGAGAGCGCGGGGAAACGGGCCTGGGTGATGTGCGGCATGTCGTTTTCCGGAAAGAGGAAGGGCGTGCCGCCCGGTTCCCAGGCGACGATGCCTTTCACGTTGTCGCTTTTGATGGCGGCGCGCCAGCCGATGGTGCCGCCCATCGAGTGAGTAATCAGCACCGCGCCGCCGGTTTTGTCGGCGAGTTGGGCGAGGACTGCGGCGTTCAGGTCGTTATCGAGCGGGCCGCTGCCGATGGTCCAGCTTTGCTGGAAGGCGGTGTAGGCGTCTTCGCCCGCCGGGAATTGCGCGTTGGCGACGGGGTTGCCCTTGTCGTCGTAATGCCCCATGCGCGAGAGTATCCACAGGGTTTTGTCGCCGTACATCGGGTTGCTCGCCCACGGGGTGTCCGGCGTGACGGCGGCGGTGGAGAGGTTGGACTTGCCGCTTCTCGGCTGGTCGAGCAGGTAAACGCTGTAACCTTTGCGCAGGAAGAGGGTGTCGAAGCCTTCGCGACCATCCACCGTGCTTTCCCAGGTGCGCGAGGATTGTGCGCCGCCGTGCTGGAAGATGAGCGGGATTTTTTTGGCATTGACCGGTGTCTGGTATTTGACGTAGGCGAAGTCGCCATAGGCGCGCTGGCCATCGGGCGAGGTGAAGTTTTCCGGTTTGAAGGTGCCGTCGTGGGTTACATAGCTGCCGCCGATGGTGAAGCTGCCCTGTTTGTCGATGGTGAGCGGGGCGGCGTGCGCGGCGGTAAGGATAAGGGCAAGGGCGGTAGCAAGCAGGGACGGGTCATGGGGTTCCTCATTGTTGCGGGCGGCTGTCGCTGATCATGAAGTTGGCGATGCGGCGTTTGATGAGCCAGTGGCCGTTTTCTTTGATGTAGCTGTCGTTGTAGCGGACGTAGTGGTTGTGGATAAGCGTCTGCCCGTCTTTTTCTTCGGTGAGGACGACATGGCAGTAGTTGATGGCGTCCGCGCTGGTGTCATCGAGACGGGTGACGGTGAACTGGCCGTTCAGGTGATAGACGCTTTTGAAGTTGGCGAGGAAGTCGGTGAAGACCCGGACGATTTCCGCGCGGCTGGTCATGTCGGCAAAAGGGTGCCGCCGATGTAGGTGGTTACATGGGCATCAGCGGTGAAGAGCGGCCCTTGTTCGGCCACTTTCTTTTCGTCGGCGAGGTTGGAGAAGGTGTCAACCAGTGCTTTCAGCGCCTGTTTTTCCAGTAGTTCGTTCATAAATATTCCTTGGTTACGCGGCGCGGGATTGCGCCGACATGGTGCATTGTAGGGCGGCATCGGCAGTGGATAAACGGGGCGGCGGCGTTAAGGCCTATGAACGGCATTCATGAATGGGCAAGCGCCGCCACCGCCTTTTCCCCATCACTTGCGCCCATCATTCGACGGCCTCCGGGCGGCGCGCTATCATCCTGCCTCCTCTGCGCCATCAGGGAAATCCCATGCAATATCTGCTTCATCATCAAGCGGCTGTGCCGCTCTTGGAGAGACCCATGATACCCGCTCTTTGCTTCTCTGCGGCGTTTTTGCCGCCTGCTGCTGGGCGCTTGCCGATATGCTGCTGGTCGGATTTGTGCCGCAGGCGGCGGATTATCCGCTGCTTGCCGCGCTGGATGACGCGATGCCGGGCGATGCCGATCTCGCGGCGCTGATGCTCGGCGCTTCGCCGCAGCGCTTGCTGTGGGGCGTGTTGCCCGCCACGTTCAGCGTCATTTTCTATTTCGCCGCCGCCTGCGGGGTGTACCGCTTGCTGCGTCCGTCCCGCTGCGCCCGCATTTGCTTTGCCCTGCTCGCCTGCGGCGTCGCCCTGTCGCCGCTCGGTCATGCGGGGTTTTATTTTCTTGGCCGCAGTGCGCAGGCGCTTGTCGCCGATCCGTCCGCCGACAAAAGCCTCTTCATCGCGCTGTATGGCGATTTTTACCGCGTCCTGGTTATTCATTGGGCGGGTTTCGTCGGCCTCAGCGCGCTCGGCTATCTGCTGCTGCTTTTCGCCGTCGCCGCCGGACAAAGCGCCCTGCCGCGCACGTCGGCCTGTCTCACCCCCGTGCCGGTCGACATCCTGATCGCCGCCACTTGTCGCCTTTTCCCGTCCTCCACCGCTGCAGCAATGATCGGCGGCGCGACGTTCAATCTCGCCCAGCTGGTTTTTTATCTGGCGGCGCTGGCCTGTCTGTGCGACGGTCACAGATGCGGCAGGCCGTCCGCCTGACAGCCGCCGGGCAAGGCGTTATCATCCCGCTTCCTTCACGTTATCCGGAAAATCCCATGCAACATCTGCTTCATAATCTTTACGTCAGCGGGCAAATCCAGCCCGACGAGTTGCCCCTCCTGCGCGCCCGTGGCATCACGCAAATCATCTGCCACCGTCCCGATGGCGAAGGCGCGACGCAGCCCGCGTTTGCCGCCATCGCCGCCGCTGCCGCCGCCGAGGGCATTCACACGCTGCATCTGCCGGTGAAGGGCGGGCTGTTCCCGCCGGAGGTGATTGCGGCGACGCATGAAGCGCTCGCAAGCGGTGAACCGACGCTGATGTTCTGCAAGAGCGGGATGCGCAGCACGCTCGCCTGGGCGCTGGGCGCGGCGGCGGCAGGAACACCGGTCGATGAACTCGTCGCCCGTGCCGCCGCTTGCGGTTATGACCTGGAACCGCACCGCGCGCTGCTGGTCGCGGCGGCGGGCGAGTCTTTATAATGCCGCCTTTTTGCGCGAGGCCCCATGCTTATTCACCGTTGGCAGCGTCATCCGGCGTTGCCGCATCCGGTCGCCCTTGCCATCGGTAATTTTGATGGCGTCCACCGTGGTCATCAGGCCATTTTGCATACGCTCGCAGCGGAAGCGGCGGCGGATAATCTCACCACCGCCCTGCTCAGTTTTTTTCCGCATCCGAAGTCGCTGGTCAGCGGTGAGCCGCCCGCCCTGCTCACGCCGCTGCGTGACCGCGCCTATTGGCTGGCGCAGTGCAGTTTGCAGCACTGGCTGCTGCTGTCGTTTACACACGCCCTGATGCGCAAGGAACCGGAAGACTTTATCCGCGAGTATTTGCTGCCGCTGCGGCTGCGTTTTTTGCTGGTGGGCGACGATTTCCGCTTCGGCTTTCGCGGGCGCGGCGATGTCGCGCTGCTCTCGCGCTTTGCGGCGCAGGCGGGATTTCGTGTGCAGACGTTGCCGACGGTGCTGGCGGACGGCGCGCGCGTGTCCAGTTCGCGCATCCGCGCCGCGCTCGCCGCGCACGACATCGCTCACGCCCGCGACCTGCTGGGGCATGATTTGACCTTCACCGGCAAGGTGCGCCACGGCGCGGGGCGCGGTCATGCGCTCAGCACGCCGACCGCCAATCTGCATCTGCCCGCCAACTGGTGCCTGCCGGACGGGGTCTATGTGGTGCAGGTCGCCGTCGCGCCGGATGACGCCTTGCACTGGGGCGTCGCCAATATCGGCACCACGCCGACCTTCGGCGGCTCCCGGCGCAAGCTGGAAGTGCATTTGCTCGACCGCAGCGCCGCGCTTTATGGCGCGACGTTGCGCGTGCACATCCGCCATTTTTTGCGCGACACCCGCCGCTTTGCCGACGCCGCCGCGCTGCAAGCGCAAATCCGCGCAGACATCGCCGCAACCCGATTTTTTATTCAACAGGAACAACAACATGGCTGACTATAAAGACACTCTGAATTTGCCCACCACCGATTTCCCAATGCGCGGCAATCTGCCGCAACGCGAGCCGGAAATCCTCGCTTTCTGGCAGGAGAATGATATTTACGGCAAACAGCGCGCAGCGTTTGCGGGCAGCCCGAAATTCATCCTGCACGACGGCCCGCCTTACGCCAACGGCACCATCCACGTCGGCCATGCCCTCAACAAAATCCTGAAAGACATCATCACCAAATCGCGCCACCTGCTCGGTTTCGACAGCCCCTATGTCCCCGGCTGGGACTGCCACGGCCTGCCGATCGAGCAGAAGGTGGAGCAGAAAATCGGCAAGCCGGGCGCGAAAGTGAGCGCCACCGAATTCCGCGCCGCCTGCCGCAGCTATGCCGCAAGTCAGGTCGAGTTGCAAAAGGCCGATTTCATCCGCCTCGGCGTCTTCGGCGATTGGGCGCAACCCTATCTCACCATGCAGCCGCAGACGGAAGCGGGCATCGTCCGCGCCCTGCGCGACATCGTCGCCAACGGCCATGTGGTGCGCGGTTTCAAGCCGGTCAACTGGTGCCTGGACTGCCGCTCCTCGCTGGCCGAAGCAGAAGTTGAATACGAAGATAAAACCTCGGAATCCATCGACGTACGCTTTGCCGTGCGCGACACCGCCGAGCTGGCCCGTCGCATGAATCTCGCCACTGCGCCTGATGCCGTAGATGTCATCATCTGGACCACCACACCGTGGACCCTGCCCGCGAACCTTGCCGTCGCCCTGCACCCCGAACTCGAATACGCCCTCATCCACGACGGCAGCCGCTACTTCATCATCGCCCAAGACCTCATCGACAGCGTGCGCGAGCGCTGGGGCGTGGAAACCCCTTGGCAAACGATCGCCACCGCCAGTGGTAAAGCGCTGGATCGCCTCGTCCTCGCCCACCCCTTTATCGAGCGCGACAGTTTGCTCATCAACGGCGAACACGTCACCCTCGATGCCGGTACAGGCTGCGTCCACAGCGCCCCTGCGCACGGTGTCGAAGACTTTGAAGTGTGCCGCCACTACGGTATCGGTGTGGATGTGAACCCCGTCCTGGCCGATGGCCGCTTTGCCGACGATACCCCCTATTTCGCCGGCGAAAACGTCTTCAAGGCCAACCCCAAAGTCGTCGAACTCCTCAAAGAAAAAGACCGCCTCGTCCACTACGCCCCCATCCGCCACAGCTACCCGCACTGCTGGCGGCACCACAGCCCGACCATTTATCGTGCCACCGCGCAATGGTTCATCAGCATGGACAAAAACGGCCTGCGCCAAACCGCGCTGGATGGCCTGCAAAACGTCCGCTTCACCCCCGAATGGGGGCGCAGCCGCCTGACCAACATGATTGCCACCCGCCCGGACTGGGGCATCACCCGCCAGCGCTACTGGGGCGTGCCGCTGTGCTTCGTGCAGCACAAAGACAGCGGCGAACTGCATCCGGATATCCTCGCCATCATGGACAAAGCCGCCGCCGTCATCGAAAAAGACGGCATCGAAGCGTGGTTCACCCTCAAACTCGAAGACCTCATCCCCGCCGCCGATTGCGATAAATACGAAAAACTCAACGATGTGCTGGACGTCTGGTTCGACTCCGGCAGCACCCACTACGCCGTGCTGCGCCAGCGCCCCGACATCGGCTACCCCGCCGACCTCTACCTCGAAGGCTCGGACCAGCACCGGGGCTGGTTCCACTCCTCGCTGCTCACCGGCTGCGCCATCGACGGCAAACCGCCCTATCGCGGCCTCCTGACGCACGGCTTCACCGTGGACGAAAGCGGGCGGAAAATGAGCAAATCGCTGGGCAACGTCGTCGAGCCGCAAAAAGTCATCAACAGCCTCGGCGCGGACATCCTGCGCCTCTGGGTATCGTCTGCCGATTACAGCGCCGAAGTCAGCCTCTCCGACAACATCCTCAAACAGCGCGCCGACGCCTACCGCCGCATCCGCAACACCTGCCGCTTCCTGCTCGCCAACCTGCACGACTTCGACCCCGCGCGCCACGCCGTGCCGCTTGACCAACTGCTGGCGCTGGACCGCTACGCCCTCGCCCGCGCCAACGAACTGCAACGCAGCATCCTCACCGCCTACGAGAACTACGAGTTCCACCTCATCTACCAGCAGCTCTTCAACTTCTGCGCGGTGGACATGGGCGGTTTCTACCTCGACATCATCAAAGACCGCCAATACACCGTCGCTACCGACAACATCGCCCGCCGCAGCGCGCAAACCGCCATCTGGCACATCCTCGAAGCGATGGTGCGCTGGCTCGCGCCCATCCTCAGCTACACCGCCGAAGAAATCTGGCGGCACATGCCGGGCGAACGCGCCGAATCCGTCTTCCTCACCCGCTTCTACGACGACCTCGCCGACTACGACCCGCAATACGACGCCGCCTTCTGGGCGGAAATCATCCGCGTGCGCGAAGAAGTCAACGCCGCGCTGGAAACCGCGCGCAAAAACGGCGACATTGGCGGCTCGCTCGAAGCCGCCCTCACCATCACCGCACCGGCGGCGACCCTTGCCACTTTGCAGCGCCTCAAAGACGAACTGCGCTACGTGTACATCGTCTCCCACGTCGAACTGCGCGCCGGCGACACCCTCGCGATAGACGTGCAAAAAGCCGCAGGCGAGAAATGCGAACGCTGCTGGCACATCCTGCCGACCGTCAACCGGGACGCCGCCTACCCCGGCCTCTGCCCGCGCTGCATCGACAACATCGCCCACGGCGGCGAACACCGCAAATACGTCTGACTGCAAGACCTTTGCCCACGACAACATTTCGCCAGGCGGCGCAAACACCGGCGCCGCCGGGCGTCCATGCGGGAAGTTTTTATCGTGTGCGAAGCTGCAACACAAAAACCCACTATCGCAGGGCGGGCTTCAAGCCCGCCCTGCCTTTAAAATCCCGCCGGGCGGGACACGCCGCCCTCCCCACACCACGAGCACAACCATGACCGACATCAGCCAACTGCGCGAGAAACTCGCCGCCCTCGACAACAACGGACAACGCCAGCAAACCGCCATCGCCGCCTTCGATGCCGCCGAAAAAGCGGGCGACAACGACACCTGCGCCGCCATCGCCGGACACATCATCGGCGCAGACACCCTCGACGAACGCTTCAGCCCCGGCCTGCAAATGTACCTCCTGCAATGGCTGAGCGATTACCACAGCGAGCGCTTCGTCGCCTGCTACAACGACGCAAACGCCGGCGAAGACGACAAAAACGCCGCCTGGCAGCCGCTCATGCTCAACCTCTGGCAGCACAAATGGATCATCGCCAAACTCGCGCAAGACCTCGACATCCCCAAAGAACGCCTGACGCTTGCCGGCGAAGTTATGCGCGAGCGCTACGACTGGGCGGGACTCAGCCAGTCCGCCGTGCACAAAAGCCTCATGCTCATGTGCATGGACATGGGCGATGTCGAAGGTGCCAAAACCCACTACACCGCCTGGCAGCAAACCGAAGCCGATTCCAGCGCCGACTGCGACGCCTGCGAACAAACCGAACTCGTCAATTACCACCACTTCACCGGCCAGTACCACAAAGCCGTCGAACTCGCCGCCCCCATCCTCAGCGGCGCACTCACCTGCGCCGAAGTCCCGCACATCACCTACTACCCCGCCATCAGCAGCATGATCCACACCGGCGACTGGACACGCGCCGCCGCCACCCTCGATGGCGCCGTCAAACGCATCGCAGCAGCGGGCGACGAACACATCCACCTCATGCCGCGCCTCATCCAGCTCGAAAACCGCCTCGGCGCACACGACCGCGCCAAAGAACTGCTCGAAACCCACAACGACGCCATCTACGCGCGTTGCGCCAACAACAGCTTCACCTACCTGCAATACCTCACCGCCGCCGCGCCCTACTACCCGGACGCCGCCGGACACGCGCGCACCCTTGCCGAACAATACGACACCCGCAACGGCAACCACTATTTCCGTAACCAGATAGCGTCGCTGCTCACCCCGCCCACCCTGCAATGACCATCTTCGTCCGCCTCTTCCTCGTCTATGGGCTGGTGCTGACCCTGGGCGGGGCGCTGCTCATGCGCGACGTGCAACAACAATTGCGCCCCGGCATGCGGCAAGTGCTGGAAGACACCCTTGCCGACAACGCGCAAATCCTCGCCGCCGCCCTCGCCCCCGCCCTCAAAGACGGCAGCATCCGCGACCCCGCCCGGCAGGCCGCCCTGCGCGCCGACCTTGCCCGCCCACGCGACATCCACATCTACCAAAACCACAAAACCGCGAACCACCAGCAACTCATCATCACGGATGCCAAAGGCATCGTCCTCTACCACAGCGACCCGCTGGAAACCGGCAAAGATTACAGCCGCTGGAACGACATCCTGCGCACCCTGCGCGGCGAATACGGCGCGCGCAGCAGCCACGGCGCAGACGGCAGCACCATGTACGTCGCCGCCCCCATCCGCGACGAAGCAGGCCGCCTGCTCGGCGTCGTCAGCCTCGGCAAACCCAGTGCCGACATCCTGCCCTACCAGGCAGAAACCCAGCACAAACTGCGGCGCAGCGGCGCGCTCTACCTCGCCGCCAGCCTTGCCCTCATCGCCCTGCTCACCCTATGGATACGGCGCAGCATCAACCTCGTGCGCCGCTACGCCACCGCCCACGCCCCCATCCCGCCCGCGCCGCGCTTCCATCTCGCCTCCGAACTCAACCGCCTCACCGCCGCCATCGGCAACATGCGGCGCGAACTCGAAGACCGCGACTACGTCACCCGCTACATCGAAACCCTCACCCACGAACTGAAAAGCCCGCTCACTGCCATCACGACCAGCGCCGAACTCCTGCAAGACGACCTGCCCGCCGCCGACCGCGCCCGCTTCGCCGCCAACATCGCCCAACAAAGCAACCGCCTGCACGAACTCGTGCGCCGCCTGCTCGAACTCTCGCGTCTCGAAAAAGACCCGCTCCACAAACAGCCGCTCGACATCGCCGCCCTCTGGCACAAACTCCTGCGCGCCCAACACGCGCGCCTCGCCCAGAAACACCTCAGCTTCCGCGAAAACATTACAGTGGAGAAAGAACCTCCCCCGTGGCCGCTTCCCGCAAAAACGCAAGCGTTTTTGCGGGTACCCGGCGGGAGGGGTTGGAGTGGGGGCAGCGAAAAAACAGCGGCCCATTCCCCAACACACGACGCGGATGCCGTGGAAAAAAATATTTTCCCTGAGGAGAGCGAGCGGGGAAAAACACAGACCGCGACGACGAAAGAGGACAGCCAAAAAAACACCACCGACACAGCGCTAAAACCGCCGCTCACCCTGAACGCCGACCCCTTCTGGCTCGAACAAACCCTCGCCAACCTGCTGGATAACGCCATCCGCGCCGCCCCGGACGGCAGCACCCTCACCTTCACCGCCGCCCAAACGCGCAGCCACATCACCCTCAGCCTGCACAACCCGACCACCGCGCCCATCCCCGCTTACGCCCTGCCGCGCCTCTTCGAGCGCTACTACACCCTGAACCGCAAAGAAAACAGCGGCCTCGGCCTGACACTGGTCGCCGAAACCATGCAGCGCCACGGCGGCAGCGCCACCGCCGAAAACCACGCCGACGGCCTGCGCATCACCCTGACCTTCCCGCGCTGAACCACCTGCCCCGCCAAGCGGCATCAATGCTGACCTTGCCAAGCAGCATAAACACCGACCCCGCCAGGCGGCATAAACGGGAGTTTCGCGTCAGCGCAATCCCTTCCTCCACTTGTGCGGGGGAAGTTGCTTGAAATAAAGTCGCCAAGCGGCGTAAACACCGGGCTCGCGCAGGATGGGCTTCAGCCCATCAAGCAAGCACAGCCTGCTTTTTGCATTCTTGATAGCGGCGCGAAGAAGCACCGCCAAGCGGCGTAAACACCGGGGCACCGGGCGGAAAATCTCCCTTCCCCCGTCGCCTCGCGACACTTCATGGGTATCCCGCCTCCCGCTTGCGGAATGAGGGGTTATCCTCTGTTTTCTAAAAGATTTTTCTCGCTGAGAGATGGAGCAGATACCCATGTCCAAAGGGCAGGGGCTTTTTTGTTGCGCACGAAGGCAAGAAGAAGCGGGGCGGGCTTCGCGATGATTGATGCGGAATATGAAAACGGCGGACATTGCCCGCCTGTTTTCCGCTTATTTATCGCAATATCAGCGGCGTATCCCTATTTTGCATTTCCCCAATCACACGAGCCGCTTCGCCGTGCGTGTGCAGGGTGGTGATGATGGCGTCCGCTTCGTTTTTGGGCGCGATGAGGATGAAGCCGATGCCCATGTTGAAGGTGGCGTAGCTTTCTTCGCGCTGGACGTGTTGCAGGATGATGTCCGCCAGCGGCAGGGTGGGGAAGGTGGCGGTATCGACCACGGCGGTGAGGCCTTTACGGTAGGCGCGCGGCAGGTTTTCCGGCAGGCCGCCGCCGGTGATGTGGGCAAGGCCGTGCACACGGTGTTTACCGAGGACGTCGAGGACGGGTTTGACGTAGATTTTGGTCGGGGTGAGCAGATGTTCGCCGATGGTTTTGCCGTCGTGCGTGGTGCCGAGGTCGGTGAAGATTTTGCGCAGCAGCGAGTAGCCGTTGCTGTGGAAGCCGCTTGATGGCAGGCCGATGAGGACGTCGCCGGCTCCGACTTTGCTGCCGTCGATAAGGTCATCTTTTTCGACGACGCCGACGGCGAAGCCCGCGATGTCGTATTCCCCCGCCCGGTAGAAGCCGGGCATTTCGGCGGTTTCGCCGCCGATGAGCGCCGCACCCGCTTGTGCGCAGCCTGCTGCCACGCCTTTGACGATGTCGGCGGCAACGGCGGGTTCGAGTTTGCCGCAAGCGAGGTAGTCGAGGAAGTATTGCGGCGCGGCGCCGTGGCAGAGGATGTCGTTCACGCACATGGCGACGGCGTCGATGCCGATGGTGTCGTATTTTTCGAGGGCAAAGGCGATTTTGAGTTTGGTGCCGACGCCGTCGGTGCCGGAGACGAGGATGGGGTGTTGGTAGCCGCTTATGTCGTAAAAGGCGCCGAAGGCGCCGATTTGTCCGAGGACGCGGGCGTTGTGGGTTGCGCCTGCGTATTGTTTGATGCGTTCGACGGTGTCGTAGCCCGCTTCTTTGTCCACGCCCGCGCTTTTGTAGTCGAGGTTCATGTTGTTCTCCGGTTTGTTGGGTTAGCGGGCCTGGTTGTGTATGTTGCCCTCCTCCGTCGCAAAGCGACACCTCCCCCCGCAGGCGGGAGGAGGGTTTTGTCTGGTGTTTATTCTTCTTCCGCTTCTTCGCGTTCTTCAAGGCGGTCGAGGATGTCCTGGTAGGCTTCGAGCAGGCCGCCGAGGTCGCGGCGGAAGCGGTCTTTGTCGAGTTTTTCGTTGGTGTCGGCGTCCCAGAGGCGGCAGCTGTCCGGGCTGATTTCGTCAGCGAGGACGATGTCGCCGTCGGCAGTGCGGCCAAATTCGATCTTGAAGTCCACCAGCAGCACGTCGCATTCGTCGAAGATGTCGAAGAGGACGGCGTTGATCTGGTCGGTGAGTTCGTAGATGCGGTCGAGTTCGTCGTAGGTGGCGATGCCGAGGGCGACGGCGTGGTCGTCGTTAATCAGCGGGTCGCCGAGTGCGTCGTTTTTGTAGCAGATTTCAAAGATGGGGTATTCGGTCTCGGTGCCTTCTTCGAAGCCGAGGCGCGCCGCCATCGAGCCGGCGATGACGTTTCGGACGATGACTTCAAGCGGGATGATTTCGACTTTTTCGCAGAGCTGTTCGCGCTCGTTCAGGGTTTCGCGGTAGTGGGTGGGGATGCCCGCCTCGATCAGGGCGCGGAAGAGCAGGGTGGCGATGCGGTTGTTGAGGATGCCTTTGCCGTCGATGATTTCATGTTTGGCGCCGTTGCCTGCGGTGGCATCGTCGTTGTAGTGGATGATGACGAGTTCCGGATCATCTGTCGCATAGATGGCCTTGGATTTGCCGGTATAGAGCAGCGCTTTTTTTTCCATGTTACACCTCGGTTAGGATTGAAGGACGCGGGCATTATAGCGGCTTCGCGCCGCTTGGGACTATAATCCGGACCCGTCATTTCAACTGTTTGCGAGGTAGTTATGCCCATCGTCAATATCAAGATTGTGGAAGGCCGCAGTGTCGAACAGAAGCGCGCGCTGGCGAAGAATGTCACCCGCGCCGTGGCGGAAAGTATCGGCGTGCCGGAAAGCGCCATCTGGATCAGCATCGAGGACTTGCGGCCGGAAAATCTCGCCCAGGGCGGCGAGCTGCGCCTGGACCGCAAGTGACGGACGAAATGGAGGCGCGCCTGGAACGCCTGGAATCGCGTCTCGCCTATCAGGAGGATTTGCTGGCGGAGCTGAATGCGGGTGTGGCCGCCCTGCGCGAGCTGCTGGATTTGCAGCAGGGGCAGTTGCGCCTGCTGTGGCAACAGTTGCAAGAGCGCGATGTGCGCGAACCACGCAATCCGGCGGACGAGATTCCGCCGCATTTTTGATGCTGGCGCTGACTGCCGGGGTGGACGAGGCCGGGCGCGGCGCGCTAGTCGGCAATGTCGTTGCCGCCGCAGTGATACTGCCCGCGCGGTTCGCTTTGCCCGGCCTGACTGACAGCAAGAAACTGCGCGCGCGACAGCGCGAGGTGCTGTTTGACGGCATCACGGCACAGGCATTGGCGTGGTGCGCCGCTGTTGCCTCGCCCGCCGAGATTGACGCGCTGAATATCCATCATGCGACGCTGCTCGCCATGCGGCGCGCGGTCGAGGGACTCGCGACCGCGCCGCAGCAGGTGCTGGTGGACGGCAAGTTCACGCCCACTCTCGCCATGCCGGCGCGGGCGATTGTCGGCGGGGATGCGAGCGAGGCCTGCATCGCCGCCGCTTCCATCATCGCCAAAGTTACGCGGGACCGGCAGATGGCGGAGCTGGACGCACGCTTTCCCGGCTACGGTTTCGCCGCGCACAAGGGCTACGGCACGAAGGCGCATCTCGCCGCGCTCGTCCGCCTCGGTGCAACGCCGGAACACCGCCGCAGTTATGCGCCGGTCAGGGCGGTGCTGGCGGGCGATTTGTTACAGCAGGAATAGTGTGGCGAGGCCGAGGAAGATGAAGAAGCCGCCGGAGTCGGTCACGGCGGTAATCATCACCGAGCTGCCGAGTGCCGGGTCGCGCCCCATTTTTTCCATGATGACCGGGATGAGGACGCCGACGGTCGCTGCCAGCAGCAGGTTCAGCGTCATCGCCGCCACCATGACGAAGCCGATGCCGATGCTGCCGTAAAGCAGCCAGGAGACGAGGCCCATCACGCTGCCCCAGAGGACGCCGTTGACCAGCGCCACGCCGATTTCTTTGCGCAGCAGCCTGCCCGCCTGGGCGGTGGAAAGCTGCCCCATCGCCAGCGCGCGCACGATCATGGTGATGGTCTGGTTGCCGGAGTTGCCGCCGATGCCGGCGACAATCGGCATCAGCGTGGCGAGGGCGACGATTTTTTCGATGGAGCCTTCAAAGAGGCCGATGACGCGGCTGGCGACGAAGGCGGTGCAGAGGTTGATGGCGAGCCACACCCAGCGGTTTTTCACGGAGTCGAGCACCGGCGCGAAGAGGTCTTCTTCTTCCTGCATGCCCGCCATATTGAGCATGTCGGCGTCGGATTCTTCGCGGATGACGTCGACGATTTCGTCGATGGTGATACGGCCGATGAGTTTGCGTGCGCCGTCCACCACCGGGGCGGTAACGAGGTCGTAGCGCTCGAAGGCTTGCGCGGCGTCTTCGACGTCGTCTTCGGGGTGAAAGAGGACGACGTCTTTAATCATGATGTCTTCGATGCGTTTGTCGGGGTCGGAGACGAGCAGTTTGCGCAGGAGCAGCACGCCGCGCAGCACGTCGTCGTCGTCGGTGACGAAGATTTTGTCGGTGTGATCGGGCAGGCGGTCGAAGCGGCGCAGGTAGCGCAAGACGACTTCGCAGGTGACGTCGGCGCGGATGTTGATCATTTCAAAGTCCATGATGGCGCCGACCTGGTGGTCGGCGTAGGACATCGCCGCCTGCACTTGCGCGCGTTCTGCGGCGTCGCGCGTGCTCAGTGCTTCGTGCACGACTTCGCGCGGCAGGTCGTCGGCGAGTTCCGCCAGTTCGTCGGCGTCCAGATCATCCACCGCCGCCAGCATTTCGTCCTGATCCATCATGCCGATGAGGCTTTCGCGCACGGCGTCGGAGACTTCGAGCAGCACTTCGCCGTCTTCTTCCGGCACGGCAAGGTGCCAAACCAGCATCCGTTCTTCCTGCGGCAGGGATTCGAGGATGTCGGCGACATCCGCCGGGTGCAGTTCGACGAGATTGGTGTTGAGTTCGGTGAGCGCCGCCTGTTGCGCGGGGTCGTCCAGATGTGTCGCCCCGGCCATGATGGCGGCAGCAGCGGGCATCAGGGTCTCGACGAGCTGGTGGATGCGTTCGATGTCGGCTGAGGGGCGTTCGCGGGTTTCGGTGTTGTGTTCTTCAGTCATGGCGGTTCCTCGCGGGCTGCGCAAAAGGGGCGCAGATTGTACCTGTTTTATAAGGCGGGGCGGCGGTAGAGGTGCAGCGGGTCGGCGGGCAGGGCAGGGCGGTTGCCTTTCAGCCCTGGCAGGCGGCGGTAGGTGTCGTTCTGTTCGAGGAGGATTTTCGCGCTCTGCCGCAGGGCGCGGATGTCCGCTTCCGGCAGGTAGAAGGTGGTACCGATGTTGAGCACCTGCTGTTTCAGCGCGCCGTCGGGCAGGTCGTCCAGGTTGAGGTCGATGAAGTGCAGGGCGACGTGGCGGTTGTTGCCGCGCGCGTTCCATTCGTCCACGAAGCGGCGGAAGTTGCGGATGCTTTCCTGGGTGTTGCCGTCGATGGGGACGTTGATGATGGCGCCCGCCACGTCCACCAGGCCGGGGATGGCGGGGCTTTGGTCGATGCTGCTGTCGAGGCGGTTTTGCGCGTTGACGCTGATGACGACGATGTCGCGCACCTTGCCGCCGGTGATGTGGCGGTAGATGTTGTCGCCGCCGTAGATGTCGGCGAAATCGAGCAGGCTGCGCAGGCCGAGGTTGTCGGTCAGGCCGCCGTCGAGCAGGTGGATGTAGGGGCGGGCGGCGCTGTCCTGATAGGGGGCGGTGAAGCGTTGCACCGTTTGTCCGCCCGTGGCGCGCGGCGGCGGTTGATAGCGGCAGCGGCCGCCGTGGTTGTTCAGGGTCAGCGGCGCGAAAACCAGCGGCACGGCGCTGGACGCGGCGACGGCGCGGGCAATCGGCAGGCGGCTCAAGTCGAGACACAGCGCGTCGAAAAATTCCTGCGTGAATTCAATACGCTGGCCGATGCTCATGTCGGTGGCGCTGATGACGGCGAACGGCCCTTTGCGCCCGTCATCGAGCGCGGCGAAGGTCGCGCCGTGGTAGAGCAGGCGGTCGAGTTCTTCGGCGAGCAGGTCGCCGCGCCCGAATTCCGGGGCGGTGAGGCGCGGCAGGTTGGCGAGCGAGAAGAGCTGGCGCAGCACCGCGCTTTGCAAATTCTGGCGCAGGAAGGCGCGCTCGAATTGCGGCACGGTGTCCGTGCCGTGCAGGGCGAGGTAGGTGGCGAGGATGGAACCGCCGGAGACGCCGTGCACGAGGTCGATTTTCGCCAGCAGCGGCTCGGTTTTGCCGTAACCGGTAACGGGCGTCGCCGCCAGCGTTTCCAGCACGCCGTAGCCGAAGGCCGCCGCGCGGCTGCCGCCGCCGGAGAAGAGGAGGACGAGCAGCAGGCCGTCGTCGTTGTGTTCGGTATCCAGCGCCGCTTCCAGGCGGTAGCCGCGACTGCGGTCCACATGATCAAGGGTGGCAAGCGGCTGATACTCGATGAGCGAACAGGCGGCGAGCAGGAGCGGCAGCAGGAGGACGGTGAAGCGGCGCATGGTCAGGCGGTGAGGTGGGCGAAGAAGCGGGTGGCAACCGGCACGCTGATGACGATTTCGACGACGAGGAAGACGGCGAAGGCGGTGTAGCCGGTGCGCGGCGGCTGACGGCGGGTCATGATGCCGATGACGACCAGGGCGAGGAAGGCGATGGCGGCGAGCACGGCGAGATAGCAGATGATGACGATGCCGGCGAGAACATAGCGGGCGGCGGGGTTGTGCGCACTTTCCGCCATAATCCGGCCGGCGAGCAGGAGGAGGATGTTGTCGATGGCAAGCATGGGGACTCCGGGGTGGTGAAGGCGGCGGGATGGTGCGGACGGGGCAGCCCGTTTACGCTTCAAGCCCCAGCAGGCGGGCGACAGTCTGCATCGCCGCTTGGGCGGCAGTTTCGTCGATGGCGCTGTCCGTCGCGACGACAGCGGCGCGGCTGCCGCCCGCTTGTCCCGCCTGCATCCGTGCCTTGTCGCCGAGCTGGCGGCGTTCGCCGGCCTCAAATGCGGTGAAGGTGCGGCGCAGGAGTGGCAGCAGTTCGGTGAAGCGGTCTTCCGGCAGGGCGCGCAGCCAGTCGTTGATGATCTGCCACAGGGTGTCGTGCACGAGCAATACGGTGCCGCTTTGGTAGAGGAAGCCTTCCAGCCATTGGGCGGCGTCGGCGTAGTTGCCGCCGCGCGAGAGTTGGCGGTGCAGTTCAGCGGCGACGGTTTCTGCGTCGGTTTGCTGGCGGTCGTAGTGGTCGCGCCAGGCGTTGCCGGCGAGCAGCGGGTGGATGTGTTGTGAGGTGGTTTGGGCGTGGATGTAGTCGTGCCAGTAGCGGTCGGCATCCGCGTCGTTCAGTGCGGCGAGGGCAGCCCCGGCACTGCGGGTAAGGCGGCAGAGGGTTTGCGCGCTGTCGTTATCGATGTTCATGCAGCCCTGGACGCCGCCGGCGGCGAGGCGGGCAAGCAGGGTATCGAGCAGGTGGGCAAGGGCTGCGTTGTCTGTTTGCCGTACGTTGCCGTAGCGCAGGGTTTCGGCGAGGTGGGGCAGGGCGGCGAGGGTGTCGGCGAGGTCGCGGTTATCGACGCTGAGGGCGGCGATGGCGGCGGCGAGTGCGGCGACGAGGTTGGGCAGTTCAGCGGGCAGGACGTGTTCGAGGCGTTCGGCGAGCGCGGCGAGGCTCTGGTCTTGGTGCAGGGTGCTGGTGATGTAGGCGGTGACGGCGCTTTCCAGGGTGTTGCCGTACACGGCTTTTTCGGTGAGACGGATGTGTTGTTCGGGCTGGTATTCGAGGCGCCAGGCTTCTTTGTAGGTGCCTTTGCCGCTGCGCGCCAGCGGGGTGGCCCACAGGCCGCCGTCAAGGAGGTTCAGGCGGTGGATGTATTGGCTGCGCGCAAGGTCAAGCGGTTTGCGCAGGTCGAGGATGATTTCTCGGCTTTCGGCGGTTTGCGGCAGGCGCAGTTGTTTGCGCTGTTTGTCGATATCGGCGATGAGCGGCAGTTGCGGGGTATTTTCGGGGACGCTGCCGATGGTGTCGCCGATGAGCCATGCGTGCTGGATGCGGTCGATGATGGCGCTGTCGCCCATGCCGATGATGCTGGCGAGGGCGTCGGTGTAGTCGGCGAGGGCGACGCGGGTCTGCCCGCGCAGGGCGGCGGTGGTGCGCGCGAGGCGCAGGGTTTCGATGAGGTGCGCCGCCGAGATGTCGTAGTGTTTGGCGCGCAGGTGTTGGGCGGCCCGGCCCAGCCAGCGCACACCGTCGTCATCGGGGTGTCGCCAGAGGTGGGCGTACCAGTTCGGCGCGCGGATGCCCGCGCCGTAGCCGCTTTGGCGGGTGAGGCGGCTGTTGGTCCAGGGAATCCAGGTGCTGTCCACTTTGGTTTTGGCAAGCCCTTTGAGCAGGGCGTTGTCGTCCTTGACGGCAACCGCGCTTTGCAGGGCGGGGATGTGCCAGGCACCGCAGATGACGGCGAGGCGTTCGCTTTCTTTGGTGGCGGCGCGGATGGTTTTGCGCATCCATGCTTCGCGCTTGAGGTCACCAGCGCTGGTCGCTGCCGGCAGGGCATCGCGCAGGGCGGCAATGGCTTCGGTAACGGCGGCAAAGAGGTCTTCGCCGTCGCCGCGCTGTTCGACGGTGGCTTCCCACCATTCTTCGCCGTCGCGGTAACCGGCGATGTCGGCGAGGTCGTCGAAGGGGTGGCGGGCGGCGGTGGGGGTGTCGTCGTCTTCGTCGTGGTCGTCGGCGAGGCTGTGCGCCAGCGGCAGGTCACAGAAGGTGAGCGGGATGTGATGCGCGAGGGCGTATTGCATGGCCTGCCATTCGGGCGACCAGGCGGCGAAGGGGTAGTACACGGCACGCTGTGGGGCGTCGGGGCGGTAGGCGAGCAGGGCAACGGGCGGCTGCATGGCGGCATCGGCGACAAGCGGCAGCAGGGCGTCGGCTTCGGGCGGGCCTTCGAGGAGGATGCGGTCGGGTTGCAAGGCGTCGAGCGCGGCGAGGAGGTGGCGGGCGGAGCCGGGGCCGTGGTGGCGGATGCCGTAGTAGTGGATGGACATGGTTTGGCGTTTCAAGGTGTGCGGTGGCGGGGTCCGTGTTTTCGCCGCTTGGCGGGGCTTTTGCCAACAGCAGAAAAGGCTGGCTGCGCCTGCCCGGCGGGCTGAAGCCCACCCTGCGAACTCTGTTTTGTTTCTTGGGATTGGGATGAGATGTTGCGGGCAACGTCTTTACAAGAACCGGTGTTTATGCCGCCTGGTGGCGGGTTTTGCCACCGGGCTCAGTTGCCCGGCCCCCAGCCTTCGACGGGCACGCCGGTGCTGCCGCCGCCACCGCCCCAGTTGCCGCCGCCTGCCGGTTGTTCCCATTGCAGGCCGCCGCTGTTGTTGTTGTCGAAGACGCCGGTGCCGTCTTCGTCGTCGCGCTGCACGGGGCGCGGGGCGGCGCAGGCCTGGTAGTGGGTCGGCTCGGAACCGGCGATGAAGGCGTATTCGGCCGCGCGGCCGCCGCAGCCCTGTCCGGCCAGTGCGCCGCTGTATTTGTCCACCATGCGGGTGACGATGCCTTCCGGTTTTTTCAGGTCGAGCGGTTCGTTCGGCAGGTTTTTCATGATGTCCATCCACACGCGCATCGCGCCTTTGCCGCCGGTCAGACGGGTGATTTTGTTTTCGTCGTTGCCGACCCAGACGACGGTGAGCAGGTTGCCGGAAAAACCCGCAAACCAGCTGTCGCGATAGCTGTCGGTGGTGCCGGTTTTGCCGGCGATGTTGAGCGCCGGGCTGACTTTTTCTTTGAGCGCGGTGGCGGTCCCCCGGCGCGGGATTTCCTGCATGGTGGAGGTGACGAGGTAGTGCGGGCCCGGCTCGATGGCTTTCACCGCCTTGAGATCGAAACGGCTGACGATGGCGCCTTCCTGGGTGGTGATTTCACGGATGGAGCGCAGCGGGATGAGGTAGCCGCCGCTGGCGAAGGTTTCGTAGATTTGCGCCACATCGATGGCGCTCATGCTGATGGCGCCGAGGGAAACGGAGGGGTTGTTGCGGATGGGGTTGTCCGGGCGCGGCTTGTAGCCGAGGCGTTGCAGGGTGTCGGTGACGTCCTTGATGCCGACGTCGAGCGCGATGCGCGCGGTCGGGATGTTGTAGGAGCGGATGAGGGATTCTTGCAGGGTGACTTTGCCGTGGTTGCGTTTGTCGTAGTTTTTCGGCGACCAGGTTTTGCCGCCGGTTTTGTAGTTGAGCGGGCTGTCATCGAGCGGGGTGGCGAGGGTGTAGAGCTGCGGGTATTCGAGCGCGGTCAGATACACCATCGGCTTGACGACGGAGCCGATGTTGCGCAGGGAGTAGAGGGCGCGGTTGTAGCCCTGTTCGTTCGGCACGCGCGAGCCGATGACGGCCAGCACTTCGGCGTTGCCGGTGTTGACGACGACGGCGGCGCTTTGCAGGAAGTTCTTTTTCAGGCCGTTGCGTTTTTCCAGGGTCGGCAGGGCACCGGTCAGGGCGTCCTGGGTTTTTTGCTGGATGAGCGGGTCGAGGGTGGTGAAGATGTTGAGGCCGTCTTTGGTGAGGTCTTCTTCTTTGTAGTGTTCGCCGAGCTGCTGGTACACGAGGTCAACAAAGGCGGGAAAGCGCACCCGCGCGCGCTGGGCATCGACCGGCACGACGTCAAGCGGCAGCGATTGCGCGAGTTTCATGTCGGCTTCGCTGATGAGGTTGTTCTGCTGCATGAGGCCGAGCATCATGTTGCGCCGTTGCAGGGCGTATTCGGGGTGGCGGCGCGGGTCGGCAAGGCCGGGTTCGCGCACGAGGCCGATAAGCATGGCGACTTCGTGCAGGCCGAGGTCTTTGAGTTCTTTGTCGAAGTAGTATTCGCTGGCCAGCCCGAAGCCGTGGATGGCGCGCTGGCCGTCCTGACCGAGGTAGATTTCGTTGAGATAACCTTCGAGGATGTCTTTTTTGCTGTTGTGGTATTCGAGGACGAGTGCCATCAGCACTTCTTTGAGTTTGCGCGACAGGGTTTGTTCGTTGGTGAGGTAGTGGTTTTTGATGAATTGCTGGGTGAGGGTACTCGCGCCCTGTTTGCCGGATTTCTGGATGTAGGTAATGTAGATGGAGCGGGCGAGGCCGCGCGGGTCAATACCGGGGTGGCGCCAGAAGTTTTTGTCTTCGACGGCAATCAGGCTGTCGATGAGCACCGGCGGCACGTCTTCGAGGTTGACCAGCACGCGGTCCTGCTTGCTCGCCGGGTAGATGCTGGCGATGTGCAGCGGTTCGAGGCGTTCGAGGACTTCTTCTTCAAGTGTGCCGAGGTTTTGCACACCGCTGACTTTGTTGTTGTCGAACTGCACCTGCATCCGCCGCGCCGGACGCTGGCCGTCCCAGAAGTTGAAGGGCTGGGCGTAGTATTCGACGGTGTTGCCGTCGCGGCGGTACTGCTTGATGTTGTTCGGGCTGGCGACTTCGCGGTAGTCGAGCAGTTTGAGTTCGGCGACAAGGTCGTCAGGGGTAAGCGTCGCGCCTTTGTAGAGTTCGAGCGGGCGGGCGTACACGCGCGCCGGCATGGACCACAGCGCGCCGCCCAGTTTGCGGTCGTCAAGGTGGTATTCTTTTTCGAGTTTCATCGCGTACATGAAGAGCAGCACGCAGCCGAAGATGCCGAGGATGACGAGGAAGTAGAAGGTGTTGCGGATGAGGCGTAACAAGGGTGTTCTCCGGTTGGGTTAGACGGCCACGGGTGCCTTGATGGGCGGATGGCTGTGGTAATGCTGTAACTGGATGTCGTCGTAGTGGTAGCTGTCGATGGTGGGCGCGTGGCGCAAGGCAAGGGTCGGCAGCGGGTAGGGCGCGCGGGCGAGTTGTTCGCGCGCCTGGTCGAGGTGGTTGTTGTAGAGGTGTACGTCGCCGCCCGTCCAGATGAAGTCGCCGGCCTGCAAATCCGCCTGCTGCGCCATCATGTGCGTCAGGAGAGCGTAGCTTGCGATGTTGAACGGCACACCGAGGAAAACGTCCGCCGAGCGCTGGTAGAGCTGGCAGGAGAGGCGGCCGCCCGCGACGTAAAACTGGAACAGGGTGTGGCAGGGCATCAGCGCCATCTCCGCCAGTTCGCCGACGTTCCAGGCCGAGACGAGCATGCGGCGCGAATCAGGGTCAGTTTTCAGGAGATGCAGGACGTGGGCAATCTGGTCGTGTCCTGCCCAGTCGCGCCACTGCTTGCCGTACACCGGGCCGAGGTCGCCGTTTTCGTCCGCCCATTCGTCCCAGATGGTCACGCCGTTATCGCGCAGGTAGCCGATGTTGGTCTCGCCGCGCAGGAACCACAGCAGTTCATGCACGATGGATTTGAAATGCACCCGCTTGGTGGTGAGCAGCGGGAAACCGTCCTGCAAGTTCAGGCGCATCTGGTAGCCGAACACCGAGCGGGTGCCGGTGCCGGTGCGGTCCGCTTTGGCGCTGCCGTGTTCGAGCACGTGGCGCAGGAGGTCAAGATACGCTTGCACGCGCCCCCCGCCGCAACATCAGCCACAGGCCGAGAATCAGCATCGGCAGGCTGAGCGCCTGCCCCATCGTCAGCTCGCCGATGAGGAAATTGACCTGCCCGTCCGGCTGGCGCACCAGTTCGACCAGCGAGCGGAACAGCGCGTAGAGGATGAGGAACAGCCCCGATACCTGCCCGCTGCGGCGCGGTTTGGCGGAATAGAGCCACACGGCGATGAAGAGGACGATGCCTTCCAGCCCCGCTTCATAGAGCTGCGAGGGGTGGCGCGGGATGCCGTCGCCGGTGCCGGGGAAGACCATGCCCCAGGGCAGGTCGGTCGGGCGGCCCCACAGTTCGCCGTTAATGAAATTGCCGATGCGGCCGAAGAACAGCCCCGGCGGAATCATCGGCGCGACATAATCCGTTACGTCCCAAAAACCCTTGCCCTTCTTGCGCGCGAACAGCCAGAGCAGGAACATCACCCCCAGCAGGCCGCCGTGGAAAGACATTCCGCCTTCCCAGATTTTCAGCGGATAGAGCCAGTCGCGCGCCCAGTACCCCATGCCGTAAAACAGCACATAGCCAATCCGCCCGCCCAGCACCACGCCGAGCATCAAATAGGTCATCAAATCGCTGACATCTTCCTTGTTCCAGGCGGGATTTGACTTGGTGCGGCGCACGCCGAGCAGATAAGCGCAGCCGAAGCCGATGACATACATCAGGCCGTACCAGGTCGGGTGAATCGGGCCGAGCTTGAAAATATAGGGGTTGAAATTGGGGAATTGCAGCATGAACCTAAAACCTTCTACTGAAAAAACAGCGCATTACAGTCGCATCAAGACATAAAAAACGCGCGCGATAATAGCATAAAGCCTGTGCACGGCGGGGCGCGGGCATTAGCGGATACGGATGCGGCGCGAGGCAAACAGCCCTTCGCACACCCGCTGCGCCCGCCGCCCTAACCATAAAAACAGCAGAATGCTGAGCGGCACGGCCACAAAACGACTCAACCACACCGTGCGCTGGAATTGCCGGTAGCGTGCGCGGAAATAATTGTCGCCATGCAATGACTGGCCATCAATCTCTATCGCATAGACCGCATCGACCCGCCAATTATTCCGGTAATACCACACCTTTATCGGCTTTCCGGCAAAGCGATAGACCTCATCGCAGGCATCTTGCTCAAAATGAAAATCGCAATTCAGATAGACACCATCAATCAGCAGATAAGACCTGATTGAATGTCTCGTTTCAATAACCCAGGGCGCCGCCGGCGTTTTGCCCTCCACGACCCGCATCTGCGCCAGCGGGATTTCCGGCGTCTTGTCCCGCAAAATATTGGAATTCTCGTTATAGCCTGCGGCAAAAACCACAAGCAGCAATATGATATTTATGGAAAACATGCCCGAATCCAGACCGGAACGCACATATCGCGTTTCCGTCTGACGCGGCAAAATGCGCAGATGATTTGCCCCATTATCTGCAACAGGCGCAATACGGTGACTGGGTACACCATCATCCGCAGAAAGATAAATGGTCTGAATATCGAGATGTGCATAATTCTGCCAGCCCCAACTCCATACCATCGGCAATGTATAAATGGCAGTAGCCAGCACCCAAGCCTGAAAATATCTCTCGCGCCACGGCAACAAATACAGCAGCACAAATACCGCCAGCGTCAGCCAGAACAGGTTCCTGGCCGGCGTGCGGTCAGGATAAATCAGCATGGACATGCCGATGGCATCATCATCCTGCCGCGCCAGCAGCAGTTCAGGGAAAGGGTCGTGATCGGGGGTGGTCATCGCGGTGGCTGTATGGTGAAGGGCAGGGCGCTCAGGCAGGACTGGCAGGCGGGCACAGCCAGCTTTCATCCAGCTGCGGGTTCTTGCGGAAGGCTTTGCCGTGTTCATCAATCACCGCATGCCATTCCTGCGCGGTGTGCAGGCTGATGTCTGCCGGCAGCGGCATGCACTCGGCGCGCAGGGCGGTGTAATCGCGGGCTTCACTCAGCCCGAGGCGCTGAAAGAAGCGCAGGGCGTAGCGGTCGGCAATGAAGACTTTGCGTCCGAAAATGTAAAGCAGCATGGCGTCCGCTGTTTCCTGCCCCACGCCTTTCAGGGTCAGCAATTCCGTGCGCAGCGCGGCGGTCGGCACGTCGGCAAAGGCGGCGAGATCCCCGCCCTTTTCGATAAACCATTGCACCAGTTCCTTGATATACACGCTTTTCTGTTTGTAGAACCCGGCGGGGCGGATGCGCGCCTGCAAGGCCTCCAAAGGTAACGCTGCTAGGGCAGCGGGAGTCAGCATGTCTGCCAGTCCCGCCAGCGCTTTTTCCGCATTCTGCTGGGTCGTCTGCTGGATCAGGATCATCGATACCCAGTCGGCAAGGCGGTTTTCCTGACACCACCAGCGCTGGTCGCCGTAATGTTCGCGTAGGCGTTCCAGGGTGGCGAAGATGCGGGCGCGCTTCATGCGCTCAGCCACCGTGCCGCCGCGATACCGGCGGCGAAGCCCCAGATATGCGCCGCCCAGGAAATCTCCGGCCGGTATTTGAACAGCGACAGCAGCAGGCCGCCATAGAGGAGGAAGGCGGCGGCGGCGTAATAGAGGGCGTGTTTGTCGCGGCTGAACCAGGCGTAGGCGAGGAGGAAGCCGAACAGGGCGAAGACCAGTCCCGAAGCGCCGAGCATCACCGCCCGCCGCCCGAACAGCCACACGCCCAGCCCGCTGCCGCCGGTGGCGATGAAGAGCAGCAGCAGGAACTGGTGCAGCGGCAGCAAATCGCCACTGAGAAAACCGAGAATGGCGAGCGGGATGGAATTGGAGAGCAGATGGGTGAGATCGACGTGCAAAAGCGGCGCAGTAAAGATGGCGGGCAGGCTGAGGAAGCGGCGCGGATGAATGCCGAAAACGGGGCGCAGCATCTTGCAGGTCAGCAGGTCAAGGATAAAGCCCGCCCACATCAGGGCGAGCAGGGCCAGCAGCGGATTGCGGGCGGCGTAATGCCAGAGGGTGGCGGGGTCAGGGAGCATCTTCCGTGGCGGGTGGCGGTTTCGGCGGCATTCTACTGCGCGGTATGGCCGCTTTCGAGGGCTGCGCCGGCTGTATCGTCAAGCACTTTGCTCATCGGCACGGCACATTCCATGACGATCAGCGCCGCCTGCGTCGGCGGCAGGGCGTCCTGCGCCAGCATTTTCTGCACGGCAAGGCCGTAAGCGAGGTGCCATTCCGGCGGCGGGACGCGCAGGCGGTCGAGGATGCCCGCTTGCAGCGGCTGCCAGAGTTGCAGGCTTTCCAGCGGCGTCATGCGGATTTCCCGGCCGCGCGGCAGGCGGGGAATGCCGAATTGCGGGGCGCCGACGGTTTGCGTTACATGATGGCGGATGGCCTCGATGTCCGGCAGTGCGGCATCGCGGTATTTCTGCATGGCGGTGCCGAGCAGCGACCAGACGGAGAGGCGGTCTGACAGCAGCAGGCGGTCGATTGCCTCGCCATAGTAATAGTGATGTCCGGCAACATCGCTGACCGTGATGAGGGTATCGTTTCCGAGCAATGCGGCGCGCAGGCAGGCCTGTCCGGCGAGACTGCCGAGGGTGGCGAAGGCGCTCTCGGCATGCGTGCGCCTGTCTTCATGCAGGATGGCCGTGATGTTTTCATAGATTTCGACGGCGGCGATCTTGGCGGCGATGTACGGCGTGGTTTTACCGGGCGGCGGTGTGGCGGGGTCGGTTGCGGGGTTCATCGGTGATTCTTGACGGATAAGGCGTCGGATTGACAAAAATTATATGCAAGAACCGTACCGTTCCGGCGGCAAGACGGCATTTTCCCCGCCGCTGCACGGCAGGGGCGGTTTTCCGCAAGAAAAAGCCCCTTTGGCGAAGGGGCTTTTGCGGTGTCGCTCAGTTCTTTTCCTGATCCACCAGGCGGTTCGCTTTTATCCACGGCATCATGTCGCGCAGTTTGGCGCCGACGATTTCGATGGGGTGTTCGGCGTTCTGGCGACGGCGGGCGGTCATGGACGGCGCCCCCACTTTGTATTCGGTGATGAAGCGCTTGGCGTATTCGCCGTTCTGGATGTTGGCGAGACATTCTTGCATCGCGTAACGGCTTTCCTCGTTGATAACCGCCGGGCCGGTGACATATTCACCAAATTCGGCGTTATTCGAGATGGAGTAGTTCATGTTGGCAATGCCGCCTTCGTAGATGAGGTCCACGATGAGCTTCATTTCGTGCAGGCATTCGAAGTAGGCCATTTCCGGCGCATAGCCCGCATTAACGAGCGTCTCGAAGCCCGCTTTGATGAGTTCGACCACGCCGCCGCAGAGTACGGCCTGTTCGCCGAAAAGGTCGGTTTCGGTTTCTTCTTTGAAGCTGGTTTCGATGATGCCCGCTTTGCCGCCGCCGTTCGCCACGGCGTAAGCGAGGGCGAGGTCGCGCGCTTTGCCGCTTTTGTCCTGCTCAACCGCGATGAGGTGCGGTACGCCGCCGCCCTGCTGGTAGGTGCTGCGCACGGTGTGACCAGGCGCTTTCGGCGCAATCATGATGACGTCCAGATCGGCTCTGGGGCTGACTTGTCCATAGTGGATATTGAAGCCGTGGGCAAAGGCGAGCGCCGCGCCGTTTTTGATGTCGGCTTCGACGTTGCGATAGACCTCGGCGATGTTTTCATCCGGCAGCAGGATCATGACGATGTCCGCACCTTTAACGGCGTCTTTGACGGGTTTGACGGTGAGGCCTGCGTTCACGGCTTTTTTCCAGCTTGCGCCGCCTTCGCGCAGGCCGACGACGACGTTCACGCCGCTTTCTTTGAGGTTGTTGGCATGGGCGTGACCCTGTGAGCCGTAGCCGAGGATGGCGACGGTTTTGCCTTGCAGGACGCTCATGTCCGCATCTTTGTCGTAATAGACTTTCATGGGTTCTCCGGTTGTGGGTTTGTTGAAATGATTAAATGGCGGATCGAAGCCCGCAACGGTGTCATTGCGCCTGTTCGCCCGTCAGGCCGCATCCTTGCGCGACAGCGTCGTTGGCCACCGTCAGTGCGTCGAGTTCGGCGCTGGTGTCCTGCTCGGTGAGGTTGTGCAGCGCCCAGAAACGGAAGAGGCGCGGGTAGTCGGATTTTTCCGCAGCGCAGCTGCACGCCCCGGCTTTTTCCACGCCCCGCTCGGCGATGCAGGCTTCTATGGAGGCTTCTTTGTATTCTTCTTTCCGGGTTTCGAGGTAGGCGGTGAAGGCTGCTATTTTTGCCGCTTCGTCCGGCGCTTTTTTTGCCGCCTGTTTGGCGTTTTCGATGATTTCAAGGGTCAGTTTGTTGAGTTTGCGCCCGGGGTAGTCGAACTGCGCGAGGGCATGGCCTGCCAGCAGGACGCCGAGGATGAGGAGGGCGGTTTTTTTCATGGCGGTTCTCCGTGGGTCAGTCGTTCATAATCAGGCACTTGCCCGTGCCGGTGGCGGCGAGGCCGGTAACGCCGGTGCGCGCCATTTCGGCGATGATTTCCGGTTCCAGCACGCCGATGAAGGCGTCGAGTTTGCGCTGTGAGCCGGTGACTTCAAAGATGACGGTGCTTGGCGTGATGGCGATGATGCGCGCGCGGAAGGCTTCCGCCAGTTGCAGATATTGGCCCCGGTTTTTCGCGTCCACGTTGATTTTGATTAAGAGCATTTCGCGGTCGACGAATTCGGTGTCGGAGAGGTTCACCAGCTTGATGACCTCGATGAGTTTGTTGAGCTGTTTGTTGATTTGTTCGATGAGTTTTTCGTCGCAGTAGGTGACCAGCGTCAGGCGCGAGATGGTTTCGTCCTGCGTCGGCGCGACGTTCAGGTTTTCGATGTTGAAGCCGCGCGCCGAGAAGAGGCCGACGACGCGCGAGAGCGCGCCTGCGCGGTTTTCCATGAGAAGGGAGATAACGTGTCGTTTTGTGCTCATATCAGTACCATTTCCTGGCTGTCGCTGTCTTGGTCGTTGTCTTTGTTGCGGCGGCAGCTTTTGCCGAGCAGCATTTCCGCCTGACCGCCGCCCGCCGGTATCATCGGATAGACGTTTTCGCTAGGGTCGATGACGATGTCGGCGAAAACGGTTTTATCTTTCTGGGCGATGATGTCGCGCAGGGCCGGTTCGAGTTCGTCCGGGCGGCTGATGCGCACGCCGCTGTGCCCGTAGGCTTCGGCAAGTTTGATGAAATCGGGTTGCACATCCATGGTGCTCATCGAGTAGCGGCGGTCGTAGAAGAATTCCTGCCACTGCCGCACCATGCCGAGGTAGCCGTTGTTCAGGCAGAGGATTTTCACCGGTACTTGATATTGCAGGGCGGTGGTCATTTCCTGAATCATCATCTGGATGGAGCCGTCGCCGGTGATGCAGTACACGTCTTCGTCGGGGCGGGCGATTTTCGCGCCAATCGCCGCCGGATAGCCAAAACCCATCGTGCCGAGGCCGCCGGAATTGATCCAGCGGCGCGGTTCGTGGAAGGGGAAGTATTGCGCTGCCCACATTTGGTGCTGGCCGACATCAGACGCGATGATGGCTCGCCCGCCGGTGAGTTTGTAGAGGGTTTCGATGACTTGCTGCGGCTTGATGCGCTCGCCGTCGGTTTCGTATTTGAGCGAGTCAACCGCGCGCCATTTGGCAATTTGCGCCCACCAGTCGGCGGTATGCGCGGGATCAGCTGTCTCTTCGCCTATCTGGTGCAGCATCTCGCCGAGCACAGCGCGCACCGAGCCGACGATGGGGATGTGCACGGTGACGTTTTTCGAGATGGAAGAGGGGTCGATATCGACGTGGATGATTTCCGCATGCGGGCAGAATTTGTTCACATCGCCGGTGACTCGGTCATCGAAGCGGGCGCCGACGGCAAAGAGCACATCGGCATGGTGCATCGCCATGTTCGCTTCATAAGTGCCGTGCATCCCCAACATCCCCAGGAATTGCGGGTCGTTGCCGGGATAACCGCCAAGCCCCATCAGCGTCCCCGTCACGGGCAGGTGCAGGCGGCGCGCCACATCAATCAGTTCCGCGTGGGCATTATCAAGAATGACGCCGCCGCCGAAGTACAGCACCGGTCGCTTTGCTTTTTTCAGCGATTTCAGCGCGCGCTTGATTTGCCCGACGTGGCCTTCCACCGTCGGCTGATAAGAGCGCAGCGAGACTTCGTCGGGGTAGTTGAAATCGGTGAAAGCACCGGTCACGTCTTTGGCGACATCAATCAGCACCGGACCCGGTCTGCCGCTGCGCGCGATATGGAAAGCCTTTTTTATGGTCAGCGCCAGTTCTTCCACATTCTTCACCAAAAAGCTGTGCTTGACGCAGGGACGGGTGATGCCGACCGCATCTACTTCCTGGAAGGCGTCGTTACCAATCAGCGCCGACGGCACTTGGCCGGAAATGACCACCAGCGGGATGGAATCGGCATGGGCGGTGGCAATCCCGGTCACGGCATTGGTCAGCCCCGGCCCGGAGGTAACCACCGCCACGCCGACCTTGCCGGAGGCGCGCGCGTAACCGTCCGCCTCGTGTACCGCGCCCTGCTCGTGGCGGGCGAGAATGTGGGTGATGTCCTTCTGCTTGTAAATCGCGTCATAAATATGCAGTACCGCACCGCCCGGATAACCGAAAACGTGCGTTACCTGCTCCTCGCGCAGTGCCTCGATGATGATGTCTGCACCGCTGATGTGATGTTTTTTTTTCGCCATAGCTGCTTCTTCTCATTACGGGCGGGTAACAGTACGCATCGCATCAAGAGGCGTCAAGCGGCATTTCTCCGTGCTGCCCGGGTGGCAAACGGCAGGATGGCGGTGGGCAGGGGAGATAATGATAAAAATCACCCGGCAAGGCGGGTGATCGCCGCCCGGCAAGCGGTAACTAAGGGTGAGATTCCCTAATAACGGCGGCAAACGGCAGATGCGTTAAAAAAAACGCGGCGGCGCGGGATTTTTACGTTTTCGCGGCAATTTTGAGCGAATTTTGCCGATGAAAAAGAGAAAACCGGTTAACAGGGCATGGCGCGTGGTGAATTGCCGAAACCCGCCGATGCCGACGGCACAGGGCAAACAGCGGGATTGAACGCAACCGGTGCGGCTCCGGCGGATATAGTCGTTTCAAATAGGGCTGGGACAAGGCGGCGAGTCGAAGACAGTACAACCGGTACGGCGGGGCGGGCCAACGCCGTATTAGTTCTGGTTGGAACGACGATAAATTGCCGAAACACGGGGCATCCGCTACAATGCGCGCCCTTCCCGCCCGTAGCTTAGTGGATAGAGCGTTGCCCTCCGGAGGCAAAGGTCAGGGGTTCGAATCCCTTCGGGCGGGCCATCTCTTTCATTGTTTTTTCCTCTTTCGCGCCAACTTTGTTGGCGCTTTTTTTACGCCACTTTCAACTTCACGGCAAAGCGCCCGGCATTGCGGCGGCAGCAAAAAAGCGGGCTGAAGCCCGCTTTTTTCAGTATGACCCTCAACCGGCGCGGATGCCCCGGGCGGCGTACTGTTCGCGGTCGGCGTCGCTGATGGCACGCAGGACGCGGCAGGGGTTGCCGACGGCAATCACCCCGGCGGGGATGTCCTTGCTGACGACGCTGCCCGCGCCGATGGTGTAGAAGCGTTTGCCGGCGTGGATGTGCCGCCCGTAGTCGCAGTAGAACGGCGCGCTGATGTGGATGCCTTCCGGCAGTGCGCCGAGCAGTTCGGTAAGCAGCGCCGCCCGCGCCGCGTCGTCGTGCGGCGGGATTTGCGTGTTGTAGCGCCAGAGGAGGCTGCGGCAGCGGTGACGCGTGGCGACAAGCACCGCGTCATAGGGCTGGTGCGGCGCGCCCGCAAGCATTTTTTCGTATTCGGTCATCAGTATTCACCCAGCGGTTTCTGCGGGTCGTATTCGCCTGCGACTTCTTTGACGACGGCCTGCCCGCAGAAGCGGCCGTTGGCGTCGCCGGTCAGTTGCGGGTTGCCGTAGAGTTCCCAGCCGTTTTGCAGGGCTTCGGTAACGCGACGGCAGAAGGCGGCGTCATCGGCGCCGGTGAGGAAGCGGTAGATTTTCATGGTGTCTCCTTGTCAAGGGGGGAAGCGGGATGATGCCGCGTTCATGGCGGCGGCGCAACGGGGCAGGGCAGGGCGGTCATGCCCCGTCGCCGAGATGCTGCGCGCAGCACCATCCGGACGACCACGCCCATTGCAGGTTGTAGCCGCCGAGCCAACCCGTTACATCCAGCGCTTCACCGATGATGAAGAGGCCGGGCTGTTTCTTTACAGCGAAGGTTTTCGGGTCGATTTCGCGCGTGTCCACGCCGCCGCTGCTCACTTCCGCCTTGCCCATCCCTTCGCTGCCGCTGATGGCGACGGCCTGATGTTGCAGGCCGTGCATGATGTCGCGCAGGGCGGCGTCGCTGTATGCGTGCAGGTCGCGGTTGCCGTGTGCGGCGGCAAAGTGGTCGGCGACAGCTTTCGGCAGGTGCGGGCGCAGGGCGTGCGCGAGGCTGTGCTGCGGGTGGGCGCGTTTTTCCGCCATCAGGTAATCGGCGGGCAGATCGGGCAGGTGGTTGATGACGATGGGCGCGTCTTTTTGCCGGTAGCCGGAGATTTGCAGCACGGCGGGGCCGCTGATGCCGCGATGGGTGTAGAGCAGGTCATCACGGAAGCTGGGCGCGCCGGCGGTTGTGATGCTGACTTCGTGGCTGATGCCGACGAGGCCGACGGGCGGAGTCGCGAGCGTGAGCGGCACCAGGGCGGGACGGAAAGGGTAGTTGCGAATGCCGTACTGTTTGGTGACGCGCAGGGCGTAGTCGCTGGCGCCCAGTTTGGGATAGCTTGGCCCGCCGCAAGCGATGACGAGTTGCGGTGCGCGGAAATCGCCGTGGCTGGTTTCGACGCGGTAGCAGTCGCCGTCGTAGTGCTGGCTGTGGATGGCGATGTGGTGGTGTAAGTGAACGCCGCTGGCGGTGAGGCTGTCATGCAGGGCAGTGAGGATGCCGCGCGCGCGTTCGGCGGCGAATATTTGCCCCTGGTGCTTTTCTGCGGCGGTGATGCCGCGTGCGGCGAACCAGTCCAGCACCTGCCACTGGTCGTGGCGGGCAAGCGCGGAGCGGACAAAGGCGGGGTTGTGGCCGTGGTAGGCCTCGGCGCTGAGGTGCAGGTTGGTGTAGTTGCATCGGCCACCGCCGGAGACGCGGATTTTCGCGCCGATGTCGCGGTTGTGTTCGAGGAGGCAGACGCGCAGGCCGCGTGCGGCGGCGTGAATGGCGCAGTAACTGCCGGAGGCACCGCCGCCGATGATGAGGACGTCGTAGCTGTGGGTCATGGGTTATCCGTGCGGATGGCGGGAGGGACGGCAATGATAGCGGAAGGCATGCGGGACATCCGAACACAGTGTATGTCCGGTGCAGGCAGTTCCAGCCTCACGGGCACAGGTATCCGCCCTTCCCAACAGTTGCAAAACAGCTGAAGAAACAAAGGGAAGCCCCTGGCCTGCGGGCAGGATGGGAACCGCTTACGCGGTGAGAAGGGGCAGGGGCGAGGGCGGTCGTCCGCAGGGCGAATCTCGCCCGGCGGGACAGACGGGCATTTTTTGCCCCCTTTCCGCCCCCGGCCACTTTTCCCCGCAAGCTGGGAAGGGATTATTCACTGTTTTTAGAACGGCCATACAAAGACGGCCATTCATAAAATCCGGCACCGCATTTTCTTGGAGAAAACACGATGAATTATCGGCCGTTGACGAGTTTTTCCCGGTTCACGCATTTTCGCGAGAAAGAAGAAAAGCGGCAGAAAGATTGCAAGTTGGCACTTCACCGGCAAGTCGCTACAATCCGCGCCCGGAATGCGGCATGACCTGCCGCTTCAATCTTGTTAACCTCTTTGGAGCCCTTAATGATTGGCATATTCAAACCGTCGCCGGATGCACCCCGCCTGCCCGCCGACAAAATTGATCCCACCTACCGCCGCCTGCGCTGGCAAGTGTTCTGCGGCATTTTCTTTGGTTACGCCGCCTACTATTTCGTGCGCGGCAACTTCAACCTTGCGCAAAAGGGGCTGATTGACGCCGGCCTGTACAACAAAGAACAGCTCGGCCAAATCGGCACCGCCGTAGGTCTCGCTTATGGCCTGTCGAAATTCCTGATGGCATCCATTTCCGACCGCGCCAACCCCAAAGCCTTCCTGCCTTGCGGCCTGCTGCTTTCCGGCTTGTGCATGACCCTGATGGGGACCGTACCCTTCTTCACCACCAGCGGTGTTGTCATCGCCTTCATCATGATCTTCCTCAACGGCTGGTTCCAGGGCATGGGCTGGCCACCCTGCGGCAAGACCATGGTGCACTGGTGGTCGAAAAAAGAACGTGGCTCCATCGTCTCCATCTGGAACTGCGCGCACAACGTCGGCGGCATGATGCCGGGACTGATGGTGCTGCTCGCCGGCTGGGTCTTCTACCAGCAACATGGCGTCAAGGCGACAGAAGCCGACATCTGGCGGCAAGCCCTCTACTATCCGGGCATCATCGCCATGGTGCTTGCCGTGCCGGTGTACTTCGTCATGAAAGACACCCCGCAATCCTGCGGCCTGCCGCCAATTGAGCAGTGGAAAAACGACTATCCGGAAAACTACGACGAAAAAACGGCGGAAAGAAACCTCACCACCAAAGAAATCTTCCTGACCTACGTCCTGAAAAACCGCCTGCTGTGGTACATCGCCCTCGCCAACGTCTTCGTCTATCTCATCCGCTACGGTGTGCTCAACTGGTCGCCGGTGTATCTCAGCGAAGTCAAACACTTCGACTTCAAAGGTACCGCCTGGGCCTACACCATCTACGAACTCGCCGCCATCCCCGGCACCCTGCTCTGCGGCTGGGTCTCGGACAAAGTTTTCAAAGGCCGTCGCGGCCTGACCGGTGTCGTCTTCATGACCCTGACCACCCTGGCTGTCGTTGCCCTGTGGATGCATCCGGCGACGCCTGCCGACAAGCTGGCCCAATATGCCAACGTGGAATGGTTCCGCAACCCCTATCAGCTCACCGACTTCATCCTGCTGACCACCGTGGGCTTCCTCATCTACGGCCCGGTCATGCTCATCGGCCTGCACGCCCTGGAACTCGCACCGAAAAAAGCCGCCGGCACCGCCGCAGGCTTCACCGGCCTCTTCGGCTACCTCGGCGGCACCGTGGCCGCAGCCTATGTCATTGGCCGCACTGCCGAACGCTACGGCTGGGACAAAGGTTTTGAAGTCATCGTAGGCGGCGGCATCATCGCCATCATTCTGCTGGCCATTACCACTATTGAAGAAGGCAGACACAAAGCCAAAATCCCCGAATCCAAGCGTCTGCAAAAATAAACCCGCCTGACGGCAAAAAAGAGGGGAACCCGACGGTTCCCCTCTTTTTTATATAGTCGTTTCAAGCAAATAGAAATAATATGGTGTTGGCGCGTCTGACCGGACATCCATAAAACGTTCCTTCCCGTATCCGCTTGCCTCGCGCCCGGTGTTCGTGCCGCCTGGCGGCTTTGTGCCGTGCTCCGGGGGCATCAGTCGTTAAAGGAAATCTGGGAAGAGTCGCTGATGGTCATTTGTGGGTTTTTCCTGTTTTCCTCGATCTTGCCGGAGACGCAAACATCGGCATGCGCCAGTTGGGAGGCTTGGCGGGCAAGCGCCTTGCTGGTTTTCCCAACTACGGCGGTAAAAGACTGCTTGGGGGGCGCTGCCTCGAAATAAAGCGAGATGCTCTTTTTGGTCTCTTTCAAGGCGGCAACCCTGCCGCAGACGCGGCGGGTTTCACCGATATGCTGCCCCGCTTCGCGCGCGGCGATGCTGCCGTCGTCACCATGTGTTTCCTGTTTTGCCTGTTGGGGAGGCGGATGATTTGTTTCGACCGGCGCAGGCGGCGGTGAGACAGCGGCAATGCTGCCGGTGGATACGGCAGGCAGCGCCGCTGTCCCGGTATCGCGCCCGGAGGCAGCAGGCGACGCCGCTCTTCCGTCCGTGCTGCCGGGCGGCTCGATTACCGGCAGTTCGGTGAGTACCGCCGATGGATCCACCGCTTGGGCGGTGGCGTTTTTTTTCGCCATTTTGCCGGCGTAGTAATAGCCGCCTGCCGCAATCGCAGCGAGGGCAAGGATGGCGGCGACAGCCGGCAGCAGGGATACCGCCGTTTTTTTCGCCTGCCCGCCGGTGTGGAAATCGTCACCGGCCGCCCCATGGTGGATATCGCTCATGATGTCTTTGAGAGTTTGGATATCGGCGATAAGGGCCTTGATGTCGATTTCGTTGGCGATGACGGCGGCAAGCGATGCCCGCTGGTATTGGCGGATTTTCTCTTCGTAGGTGCGGATGTGCGCGTCAAGTGTCCGGATCTGCATGTGCAACTGGGCGTCGTTTCTGCCCTTGCCCGCCGCCTGCGCAACCAGGCGGTCGGCATTTTCTTTCAGGCTGCGGGCTTCCGCCGCCCATAGCTTTTTCAGCGCCAGGATGTCGTCTTGGTAGGCTTCGATGATGGCGGCGTTGTCTTCTTTCTTGTTCTTGGGAGTGTAGTCCCCTTGCGCCTGCGCGCGCAGGATGTCGCCGATTTCGTTCATGATGACATCGGGCGCATGCTGCATCTTGGCGGCACCGTAGCGCAGGATGGCGGGGAAGGCGGCATTCAGCGCGTTTTGCTGTTCGAGGTATTCGTTGAAGCGGCGGTAGTCAATGTCGCCGTCGGCAGACTTGTAGGGGGCGAGACCGTCCAGTTCGATGGCCAGACGCTGGTGTTTGTCCGGATTGCTGACAAGGATGTCAATGCTGCGCTCAACGCCTTTGCTGTCGGTAAAGCGGTGTGTCGCGCTGAGGTCTTCCGGACTGATGTCGTCGATTTTGCTCAATATCTGCCTGACAAATTGCTCTTTAAGATTCGCCGGATGTTTGAAGTGCTGTTTGTTGCGCTGTATCCACAGTTCCCAGTTTTTCATGTGTCGTGATATTCCATTCTTGTCGCGGTTCGTGAAAAACGCCCCCTTGCGGAGGCGTTGCTATCAGGTCAGCCCGCCGGTTTTTCCCGCTTGCGGATGTGCAGTTCTTTGAGTTGTTCTTCGCTCGCTTCCGAGGGGGCGTCGGTGAGCGGGTCGTAGGCGGTCTGGGTTTTCGGGAAGGCCATGACGTCGCGGATGGATTTGGCGCCCGCCATCAGCATGATGAGGCGGTCGAGGCCGAAGGCGATGCCGCCGTGCGGCGGGCAGCCGTATTTGAGGGCATTCAGCAGGAAGCCGAATTTTTGTTGGGCTTCTTCTTCGCCGATGCCGAGGCTTTGGAAGACACGTTGTTGCATGTCGTCGCGGTGAATACGGATGGAGCCGCCGCCAACTTCGATGCCGTTCAGCACCATGTCGTAGGCGCGCGAGAGGACTTCGCCGGGCTTGGTATCGAGTTCGTCGAGGTTCGCGGTTTTCGGCTGGGTGAAGGGATGGTGCATGGAGTACCAGCGTTTGTCTTTTTCGTCGTATTCGAACATCGGGAATTCGATGACCCACAGCGGTGCCCAGGCGCAGGTGAGCATATTGAGATCGTGCCCGATTTTGATGCGCAGCGCGCCGATGGCGTCGTTGACGATGTTCGCTTTGTCGGCACCGAAGAAGATGAGGTCGCCGTTTTCCGCGCCGACGCGTTGTACGATGTCAAGCGCGATAGCACCTTCTGCACCGCCTTCTTTGGTGAGGAATTTCACGATAGGCGATTGCAGGCCTTCGGCGCTGGTTTTGTCGTTGACTTTGATGTAAGCGAGGCCTTTGGCGCCGTAGCGGGCGACGTAGGCGGTGTAGTCGTCAATTTCTTTGCGGGTGAGTTTGTTGCCGTCGGGGATTTTCAGGGCAACGACACGGCCGTTTTCTTGCGCGGCGACACCGGCGAAAACTTTGAAATTGCTGTCTTTGACGAGGTCGGCGATGTCCACGAGTTCGAGCGGGATGCGCAGGTCGGGTTTGTCCGAGGCGTAGCGGCGCATGGCTTCGCGGTAGGTCATGCGCGGGAAGGGGTCGGGCAGGTCAACGTTCAGGTGTTCTTTGAAGATGCCGCGAATCATGGTTTCCATGAGCTGCATAATGTCTTCTTCTTCAAGGAAGGAGGTTTCGATATCAAGCTGGGTGAATTCGGGCTGGCGGTCGGCGCGCAGGTCTTCGTCGCGGAAGCAGCGCACGATTTGGTAGTAGCGGTCGAAACCGCTCATCATCAGCATCTGTTTGAAGAGTTGCGGCGATTGCGGCAGGGCGAAGAATTTGCCGGGGTGGGTACGCGAGGGAACAAGGTAATCGCGCGCGCCTTCGGGGGTAGCTTTGGTCAGCATCGGGGTTTCGATGTCAAGGAAACCGTGACCATCCAGGTAGCGGCGCAGGGAGGAGGCGACTTTGCTGCGCAGGATGAGGTTTTTCTGCATGACGTCGCGGCGCAGGTCGATGGTGCGGTTTTTCAGGCGCACTTCTTCGGAGACGTTGTCTTCGTCGAGCTGGAAGGGCAGTGCTTCGGATTTGGAGAGGACGGTGAGCGTTTTGCCGAGGATTTCGATTTTGCCGCTGAGCATGTCGGGGTTTTCAGTACCGGCTGGGCGCAGGCGGACTCGGCCTTCGATGGCGAGGCAGTATTCGCTGCGCACTTGTTCGGCGAGGGCGAAGGCTTCGGCGGTGTCGGGGTCGATGACGATTTGCACGAGGCCGCTGCGGTCACGCAGGTCGATGAAGATGACGCCGCCGTGGTCGCGCCGGCGGTGTACCCAGCCGGCGACTTTGACGGTTTCGCCGTCGAGTTTTTCGGTCACGTCTGCCGCATAGTGTTGTCTGTACATGTGTTTTCCTTTATTGGCTAATGTCGGTATTGGGTCAGCCGGATGCCGCCGGGCTGCAAGCGGCCGCATTATAGTGGCTCAGTTTCGCTCCCGATAGATTCGCAGGCCGACTTCGCGCGTGGCTTCGAGCGCGCCGGGTTTTTGGATGTCGAGGCGGACGTTTGCGGCGAGCGGGTAGGCGGCGAGCAGGTGCGCGGCAAGGTGTTCGGCAAAGGCTTCGATGAGGCCGTACCTGCTGTTTGCAGCGTAAGCGGTGATGTCGGCGCAGATGGCGGCGTAATCCAGCGCCTGTTGGATGTCGTCAGATGCCCCGGCGGCGCGGGTGTCGGTGCCCAGTTCGCAGTTGATGATGAGGGTTTGCTTCGCCGCGCGTTCATGGGGCAAAATGCCGATGACGGTTCGTACCCGCAGTGCATGGATGTAGATGATGTCTTGCATAGTCATAGGGTTATGGATTGTTTTTTCTGAATTATCGCACTCAGGGGGTGTTATGCAACATTTTCTTTTCTGCTTTTTCGGCGCGATTGCCGGCTATGTCTGCGGTTCGCTGTCATCGGCGGTCATCGTCTGCCGTTCCATGGGTTTCGGCGATCCGCGTACGCTCGGTTCGGGCAATCCGGGGGCGACCAATGTGTTGCGTATCGCCGGGGAAAAGGCCGCCGCCATCACGCTGGCGGGCGACGCGCTGAAAGGCTTTATCCCGGTCATGGTTTTCATCATCCTGCGCCGCTTCTTCCCGGCCGGGGTTAGCGATTTGGTGATTGTGCTGGTCGGGCTGGGCGCGTTTTTCGGCCATCTCTATCCGGTGTTCTTTGATTTCGAGGGCGGTAAAGGTGTCGCGACTGCGTTTGGCGTCCTGCTTGCCTGGAATCCGATTGTCGCCCTGCTTGCCGCCGCCATCTGGGGGGCGGTCTTTTACAACACGCGGATTTCCTCGCTGTCCGCCCTGTCCGCCGCTGCTTTCGTCGCCGTGGCCTCGATTTTCTATACGCCGGGAAAATCTGGAACGTGGATGCTGCCCGCCGTCTTCATCATCGTCGGCATGCTGTTCTACCGCCACCGCAGCAATATTGAACGCCTCATCAAGGGTGAAGAGGCACCGTTCGGCGGCGGCAAAATGAAAGATCCGTTCGCCGATGAAGACGATGACGACGAGTGAGCAGGCAGGAAGAAGCCCCGGGAAACCGGGGCTTTTTTGATCAGGCGGCGTGATAAACGGTCGGCTTGGCGTGAGACTCAACCAGGGTTTCCACCGTTTCGCAGCATCTGCCGCAGCAGCTGCCCGCGCCCAGCGTGGCGGCAATGGCGGCGGCGCTGTCGTGGCCCTGTTCAATGGCGTTGATGATTTGGCGATCGGTAATGCCTTGGCAAATACAAACGTACATGTGGATAGGAAGAAATGTTATTTGAATTTAATGTAGCGGCAAAGCGCCGTTGAGTCAAACCTTTTCACCGGCGGCGCGTTGTGCGGCGGCGGCGCATATGAAAGAATAGCCGCATGGATAATGATCAACCTGATAACAATATATTTGATGCCCAGGGCTACCGCTTCAATGTCGGCATCATCCTCTTGAACACGGGCAACCAGGTTTTCTGGGGGCGGCGCAGCGGGCAGGATTCCTGGCAGTTCCCGCAGGGCGGGATTAACGCGGGGGAATCGAGCGAACAGGCGATGTGGCGCGAGCTGTTCGAAGAAACCGGCCTTTTGCCGGCAGATGTCACCCTGCTTGGCGAAACGCACGACTGGCTCTACTACCGCCTGCCGGTGCGCTTCCGCCGTCGTCGCCGGCCCGGCATGGTGCAGTGCATCGGGCAGAAGCAGAAATGGTTCCTGCTGCGCCTGGAAAGCGGCGATCCGGCGGTGAACCTGCATGCCTCCGGCCAGCCGCCGGAGTTTGACGAATGGTGCTGGATTGATTACTACACCCCGCCGTCGCAGGTGGTGCATTTCAAGCGCAAGGTGTACCGCCAGGCGCTGGAAGAACTGGCGCAACTGCTGCCGGATGCGGTGCGTCAGCCACCGCCGCCGCGTGTCGCGATGCAGCAAACGGCCGACAAGCAGAAAGCGCCCTCTTTCGCCCGTCAGCACAAATAAAGGAACCCCGCAGCAGCGGGGTTTTTCGTATCCGCAACCGGCAGGCGGGAAACGGCACGGTCTGTGCCGCGCGGACGGCTGCCCGTTTTCAATCAAAGGTATAGCGGAAACCGAGGCCGATACTGCGTAATTGCCCGTAGCTGTGGCGGTCGGGGTGGGTGCGGTATTTCCGGTTGAAGAGGTTGTCCACGTGCAGGCTGATGTCCGCTTGGGGGTTCAGGCGGTAGCGGGCCATCACGTCCACCACGGTATAGGCGTGCTGGCGGCTGTTGGCTTCGGCTCCCGCTTTGGCGGCCGGGTCGTTCAGGCGGATGGTGACTGGGTCAATGTGGGTTTCACTCTGCCAGCGCAGGCCGCCGCCCAGTTCCCAGCCGCGCGCGGCGCCGGGGGTGAAGTCGTAGTGACTGTAAAGTTTGAGGCTGTGCACGGGTACGCTGTCCGGATTGAGGCGATTGCCGCTGCGGTCGCGGCTGCGGGTGTAGGCATAGCCGCCGTTGATTTGCCAGTGCTCGTTCAGCGCCCCGCCGATGTCCGCTTCCCAGCCGCTGTTGGTGGCGCGGTCGGCGGCGCGGTAGTAGGTGTCGCCGGCGTCGTCGCGCCCGGCGGCGGTGGCCAGGTTGTTTTTCCGGGCACGATAGACGGCGGCGGAAGTGTTCAGGCGGCCGTCCAGCCATTGGCCTTTGATGCCCGCTTCGAGGTTGTTGCCCTGCATCGGCGGCAGGTAGTTGTCGTTCCGGTCTTTCTGGTTCTGCGGGTTGTAGAGGCTGCTGTAGCTGGCATAGGTGCTCAGCCCCGCGCCCCAGTCATAGCTGAGGCCGGCATAGGGGGTGAAGCGGCTGTAGCTGTTGTGGTTGCGGCGCACGTTATGGCTGTCGCCGCTGCCGCCGATGCGATGGTGGTTGTAGCGGCCGCCGAGGATGAGGCTCAGGTCATCGCCGATGTGCAGGCGGGTGGTCAGGTAACCGCCGATTTGCCGCTTGTCGCCGTTCTGGGGAATGGAAGCCTGATAGCCGGTGGGTTTGGGATAGTCGCCTGTGCGCGAGAATTCGTAGATGTTGACGGCATTCGGGATGAGGCTGCGTTCGCCGGTTTTGTGGTCTTTGCTCCGGTAGCCGTTGAGACCGGCGGTAAGCTCGTGTTCGCGGCCGAAGAGGGTGTATTTGCCATCGAGGGAGATACTCAGGCTGTGGCGGCGCGGGGTGGCGTGCCAGTAGCCGGGGATGAGGTCCGCCCGGCCGCTGTCGTGGTCCACGCCGAGGATGCCGGCGGTGCCGTAGTCCTGGTGGAAGCGGCCGCGCCAGTGGTTGTATTCGATTTTGCCGCGCCAGTCCGGGCTGAATGGGTGTTCGGCGCCGAGGAAGAGGTTGAGATTGCGGTGGTCGCTGTAAGACCAGTTGGTGGCCGGATTGTCGCGCGGGCCGAGCGGGGTGTAGTCGCCCCGGTTGTCGTAGGTGATGATGCTGTGCGGCGCGTCGGCTTTTTCTTTGGCGGCCTGGTAGTCGAGGCCGCCGTAGAGGCGGCTGTCGTTTTGCCGGTATTCGAGGATGCCGTAGAGTTCGCCGGCGCGTTCTTTTTCGCGTTGCCGCCAGCTGTCGCCGCGCTCACCGCTGATAATGGCACGACCGCGCAGGCTGCCGTCGCTGTTGAGGCTGCCGCTCAGATCGGCTTCGAGATTCAGGTTGTTGCGGCTGGCGACGCCGAGGCCGGTTTCCAGCCGCCGCTCGGCGTCGGGGCGTTTGCGCCGGATGTTGATGCTGGCGCCGGGTTCGCCGCTGCCGTCGATGAGGCCGTTGACGCCGCGCAGCACTTCGATTTGTTCGATGGCGGCGGTGCCGACGTTGCCGCTGTCGCTGAGGCCGTCGGCGGCGGGCACGCCGTCCAGCTGGTAGTTGCTGATGCGGTTGCCGCGTGCGTAGAGGTAGTTGTAGCCGGCGCGGTTGGAACCGTAGATTTGCTGGCTGATGCCGGTGCTCTGGCGCAGGGCTTTATCCAGGCTGCGGCTCTGCTGGTCGCGGAGCTGGTCGGCGGTGATGATGCTGATGCTGTGCGGGGTGTCGCGCAGGTTCAGCGGCAGGCCGAGGCTGCTGCTGTCGCGGGCGGTGTAGCTGTTGCGCTCGGCGTGGACGGTGATAGGGGGCCAGTTGGGTGGTGTCGCTGTTCCCGGCGGCGGCAGCGGCGCTGAGGATGGCAAGGGCGAGCAGTTGCGGTTTCATGGTTGTTCCTGATGGGCGGGATGGGCGTTGAAGGCGTCGCGCAGTTGGGCGGCAGCCTGTTGCAGCTGTTGGGCACCGCCGGCGACGATGTAGTTGGCGGTGGGCATGAGGACGATTTGCCCTTTCTGCCAGGCGGTGGTCTGGTGTACCAGCGGGTTGTCCAGCACGGTCAGCGCCGCCGGGCCCGGCTCGCCGAGGGCGGCGGTGCGGTCAATGACGAAAATCCAGTCGGGATTTTTCTCTTTTATATATTCCATCGCGACGGGCTGGCCGTGGCCGGCGTTTTCCAGCCCCTTATCCACCGGTTCCAGTCTCAAATCGGTGTGAATCCAGCTCCCCAGCCGCGATTGGGGGCCGAAGGCGGAGATTTTGCGACCGGTGATGGAGATGACCAGGCCGCGCCCCTGATTTTTCGCGGCGACGCGGGCTTCGGCGAAGGTTTTTTCGATGGACGCCACCAGTGTTTCCGCCTCCTGTTCCCGGTTGAAAATGCGCCCCAGGGTGCGGATTTGCGCTTCCCCGCTGGTGCGGATGTTGGCGTTATCTACGGTTAAATCGATGGTCGGCGCGACGCGGGCGAGGCCGTCATAGGCCGCCGCCCCCGGCCCGCCGGTGATGACCAGCTGCGGGTTATAGGCATGCAGCGCTTCCAGATCGGGTTCAAAGAGGGTGCCGACGGTTTTTGCTTTGGCGAAGAGCGGCTTGAGATAGTCCACCTGCACCGGCGCGGTGGTGGCGGGGGTGGCAACGCCCAGTTGATTGAGACTGTCCAGCGCTGCCCAGTCGTAAACGGCGAAGCGCTCCGGGTTTTTTACAACGGAGGCTGCGCCGCGCGCGGTGGGCACGGTCAGGTTTTCGGCGCCGGCGAAGGGCAGGGCAGCCAGCAGGGCGGCTGCGAGCAGGGTACGGAACATGGCTTTTTCCTGAAAAAACGGGCCATCTATTTCAGAACAAAGGCGGCGGTGCGGGAAGCGCTGCCCCGCGCTAATTCCCGCCCGGGTGAGAAATATTCCCGTTTGGGTACAATGCCGTCCCATGAGCGCCTATCAGCATTACTACGACTACCTGCAAACGCCCGCCTCCGGCTGGCAGTTGCACCATGCCGCCGCCGGCCAGCTGCACGCCGCCGCCCGCGTGCCCCGCTGGCAGCTGGACATCAGCGTGCACTGCTTCGGCAGCGGCCTGACCCTGTCCCGCCTGACCGGCCGGGGGGCGGGTAGCTTCCCCACCACCCTGCGCCGCATGCAGCACCACTGCGCCTTCTTCCTGCTGCTGGCCGGCGGCAACCGGCTGCGGCTGGACAATGGCCGCGCATATTGCCCGACGGCGGGGGAACTGTGGCTGGTGCGCGGCGCGCTGACCGATGTGCGGGAAAACCTGCGGGCGGACGGCGACGGCCTCGCCGCCCTCCATCTCGATTTCAGCCCGGAACAGCTGCGCCGCTGGCAGGAAGAGGGGCTGCTGGAACGGCGTTTCTCCGCTTCCGGTTTCGTCCACGAACGGTTGAGTACGCGGGTGGCCGGACTGGTCGCCCTCGCCCGGCCGCTGCTGCAACGGCCGCCGCTACCGGACAGCCTCGGGCGTTTAACCCTGGAAGCGGCGGCGCTGGAACTGACCGCGCGGCTGCTGCGTTTTAACCTTGGCTGCCGGAACCCCCGCAGCCACCGCGCCCGCATTGACGAGGCCGCCGACATCATCCGCGCCGAATACCGGCAACCGCTGACCATTGCGGCTCTCGCCCGTCGCGTCGGCCTGAACGAATGCTATTTGAAGCGCTACTACAAGGCGCAGACGGGGGAAACCATCGCCGCCAGCCTGCGCCGCCACCGCCTGCACGCGGCGCTGCGGCTGCTGAACGACGGTGCCACGGTACAACAGGCTATGGCCGCCGCCGGCTACCGCTCGCCCGGCCATTTCGGCGCGGCCTTCAAGAAACAGTTTGGTTGCCTGCCGGGGGAAGTAGTACAGGGCAACCCGTAAAGTGGTGCAGGGCAACCCTGTGCTTCTCTGCGACATTCCGGCGACATTCTTGAACCCGCTGCGGCCTTTGCGGATAATCTGGCGGCGTCGGTATGATGACAAACATTACAAATGCGAGAGTTTCCTATTTACAAGCTATAAGCGACGGCGTATCGTAACGCGCGGGTAAATACCCATATTTCCACACAATCTTTATGAGGCTTATCATGAAAAAACTGTTTTTCCTGTTGTTTTGCGCCTTCTGCGCACCACTTTTTGCTGCCGACAAGCCGTTCACCGTGGTCACCACCTTCACCGTTATCGCCGATATGGCGCAAGAAGTCGCGGGCAATGATGCGCAGGTGCTGTCCATCACCAAGCCGGGCGCGGAAATTCACGATTATGAACCGACGCCGCAGGATTTGGTCAAGGCGCAGCAGGCGGACTTGATTCTCTGGAACGGGCTCAATCTGGAACGCTGGTTTGAGCGCTTCTTTGCCAACGTCAAAGGTGTGCCGTCCGTAGTGGTAACCGAAGGCATCGAGCCGATGTCCATTCACGGTGGCGATTATGACGGCAAGCCAAACCCGCACGCCTGGATGTCGGTCGCCAACGCCAAAATCTATGTGCAAAACATCGAAAAGGCGCTCGCCAAGCACGATCCCGCTCATGCTGACAACTACCACAAAAACGCCGCTGCCTATCTTGCGAAACTGGATGCAATGGATGCCAAACTGAAAGCGGAAGTCGAAAAAATCCCGGCGGAACAACGCTGGCTGGTGTCGAGCGAAGGCGCGTTCAGCTACCTCGCCAGAGACCTCGGCTTCAAGGAAGCCTACCTGTGGCCGATTAACGCCGAACAGCAGGGCACACCGCAACAGGTCAGCGCCCTGATTGAAACCGTCCGCGCTAACAAAATTCCGGTGGTCTTCAGCGAAAGCACCATTTCCGACAAACCCGCGAAACAGGTCGCGAAAGAAAGCGGGGCGAAATACGGCGGCGTGCTTTATGTGGATTCCCTCTCCACCGCCGACGGCCCGGTGCCGACCTACCTCGACCTGCTCAAAGTCACCACGGATACCGTCATCCATGGCTTCCAACCCTGACGCGACCTCGCTGGCAGTAGAAAACGTCAGCGTTACCTATCCGAACGGCCACCGCGCCATCGAAAACGTCAGCTTCACCCTCGCGGGCAGCACGGTGTGCGCCCTGGTCGGGGTGAACGGTTCCGGCAAATCGACGCTGTTCAACACCATCATGGGCATCGTCCGCCCGCAAAGCGGCACGGTGCGGGTCAACGGCCTGCCCGTCGCTCGGGCGATGCGGCAAAACGGCATCGCCTACGTGCCGCAAAGCGAAAACATCGACTGGCACTTTCCCATACTCGTCAAAGACGTGGTGATGCTGGGGCGCTACGGCCACATGGGCTTCCTGCGCCGTGCCCGGCCGCAGGATCATGCCGCCGTCGCCGCCGCACTCGACCGCCTCGGCATCGCCGATCTGGCCGGGCGGCAAATCGGCGCGCTCTCCGGCGGGCAGAAAAAGCGTGTCTTCCTCGCCCGCGCGCTCGCCCAGGAAAGCCGCATCATCCTCCTGGACGAACCCTTTACCGGCGTGGACGCCAACACCGAATTCGCGGTGATGGAACTCCTGAAAACCCTGCGCGGCGAGGGCTACCTGATGCTCGTCTCCACCCACAACCTTGGTGCCGTGCCGCAATACTGCAACGAAGTCGTCCTCCTCAACCGCAGCATCATCGCCCACGGCGGCATCGACGAAATTTACACCGTTGACAACCTCGAACGCGCCTTCGGCAGCGTCCTGAAAAACATCGGCCTCGGCGACGTCGCCCCGCAAGTGCGCATCGTCAGCGACGACGAGCACCCCGCCGTCTTTGTGGATGACCGGAGCAGCCGCCCATGAACGCCCTGCTCGAACCGCTCGCCTACGATTTCATGCTCAAAGCGCTGCTCAGCAGCGCGGCGGTTGGCGGCGTCTGCGCCCTGCTCTCCGTCTATCTCATGCTCAAAGGCTGGTCGCTCATCGGCGACGCCCTCTCCCATGCCGTCGTCCCCGGCGTCGCGCTCGCCTACCTGTGGCGGCTGCCCTACGCCCTCGGTGCCTTCACCACCGGCATCCTCGCCGCCGCCGCCATGCTCCTGCTGAAACGCCTGCCCATGCTGCGCCAGGACGCCATCATCGGCTTCGTTTTCACCCTCTTCTTCGCCGCCGGGCTCTTCATCATCTCGCTCTACCCGACGGCGGTGAACCTGCAAGCCGTCATCTACGGCAACATCCTCGGCATCGACGACCACGACCTGTGGCAAATGCTCGCCATCTGTGCCGTCTCGCTCATCATCCTTGCCTGCAAATGGCGCGACCTCATGCTGCTCTTCTTCGACGACATCCAGGCCGTGACGGCGGGTCTTGCCGTCAACCGCCTGCGCTGGCTCTTCTTCCTCCTCGTCAGCGCCGCCGTCGTCGCCGCCCTGCAAACCGTCGGCGCCATCCTCGTCATCGCCCTGCTCATCGCCCCCGGAGCCACCGCCTACCTGCTCTGCCACAGCTTCGGCCGCGTCCTCGTTACCGCCTTCATCATCGGCACCACGACCGCCGTCCTCGGCACCTACCTCAGCTACTTCATGAACGGCAACACCGGTGCCGTCGTCGTCGTCCTGCAAGGCGGCCTCTTCCTCGCCGTCTTCACCTTCCGCCGCCTGCAACACCTCGCCGCCCTGCACCACAGCCACCGCCCATGAACATCCTCACCGACGCCCTGCAATATCCCTTCATGCAACAGGCGCTCGCCATCGCCCTGCTGCTCGGCATTACCTGCGCGCTGCTCTCCTGCTACATCGTCCTCAAAGGCTGGGCGCTGATGGGGGATGCCATCTCGCACGCCATCCTGCCCGGCATCGTCATCGCCGCCGTCCTCGGCCTGCCGCTCATCCTCGGTGCCTTCGCCGCCGGACTTGCCTGCACCCTCGCCACCGGCTGGCTTGAACGGCGCAGCACCCTGCAAAGCGACACCCTGCTCGGCATCGTCTTTTCGACCCTCTTCGCCGCCGGCATCCTCCTCTTCCAGCGCAGCGACAGCGACCAGCACCTCACCCACATCCTCTTCGGCAACCTGCTCGGCATGGAAGCGGGGCAACGCTGGCAGGTCATCATCATCAGCGCCCTGGTGCTTGCCATCCTTGCCGTCAAATGGCGCGACTACATGCTGTTCGTCTTTGATGAAGCGCAAGCGCGCCTCGCCGGCCTTTCCGTGCCGCTCCTGCACACCAGCCTGCTCATCATGCTGACCCTGACCGCCATCGGCGCGATGCAGGCGGTCGGCGTTGTCCTCGTCGTCGCCATGCTGATTGCCCCCGGCGTCAGCGCGCAACTCGTTACCGCACGCTTCCACCACACCCTCGCCGTCGCGGTGCTGCTGTCCGTCGCCGCCAACATCGCGGGCGTCCTCATCAGCTTCCACTGGGACGCCTCAACCGGCGCCAGTATCGTCCTCTGCCAGGCGGCGGGTTTCTTCCTCATGCTGGGGCTGCGCGCCCTGCGGCAGGCGGGGAAACGGGCGGGGTAGTCCGCAACCGTCACCCCATGCAATGACCATAAAAAACGCCCCTTGCGGGGCGTTTTGCGTGGGCGCGTGTCATACCAATTCCGGAAATCAAGCCGGCAAGGCGGGAGGCTCGCCAACACAGCCAGATGATTTTTGGGGATGGGTATCAGGCTTTCGTGATATGCGGCCTGCCGTCTGCGATGGTGACGGTTTCGCCGTCGTCGTAAGCGGTGAAGATGATGGGGGTGATGAGGCTCGGCACTTTGTCGCGGATGGCGTCCAGATCCACTTGCAGGATGGGTTGGCCGGCGCTGACACGTTCGCCTTCTTTCCCAGTGCGCCGGCGGCAAAGGCCGGGTCGGGGATGTCGCTGGCGGCGAGGATGTCGCCCGTCAGTGGCATGACCCATTCGGCGGGGATGGGGTCGGTTTGGGTTTGTTTGCCCTCACCCCCTACCCCCTCTCCCGCAAGCGGGCGAGGGGGTTCTTGGGTTTCAGGCGCGTTTGTAGCGGCTGCCGGGGCGGTTTGCCGTTCCGGGTTGTAGCAGCTGCGTGAGAAGGCAAGTGTGAGGCTGAAGGTGATGGCGAAGGCAATCGCCATGCCGATGATGTACGGCGTGAGGTATTGCGCACCGATGGAGATGATGCCGGGGATGCCCGCTGCGCCGAGGGCGACGGCTTTGGTGTGGTAGAGGGTGATGTACGCGGCGGCGCAGGCGGTGCCGATAAGGGCGGCGTAGAAGGGGTAACGCAGGCGCAGGTTGACGCCGAACATGGCCGGTTCGGTGATGCCGAGCACGGCAGAGATGCCTGATGCCGAGGCGACGCCTTTGAGTTTGGCGTCTTTGGTGGAGAAGAGGGCGCCGAAGGCGGCTGCGCCTTGTGAGATGTTGTTCATCGCTGCGATGGGGAAGATGAAGGTGCCGCCGGTTTTGGCGATGTCGGCGATGAGCTGGGTTTCGACCGGGATAAAGCTGTTGTGCATGCCGGTGATGACCACGGGCGCGTAGAGGGCACCGAGGACGGCCCCGCCGATGACACCGGCGGTGTTGTACAGCCATTGCACGGCGTCGGTGAAGGCAACACCGGCGTCGCGGGTGAACGGGCCAACGACGGTGAAGGTGAGCAGTGCGGTGATGAAGATGGCGAGCAGCGGAGTGAGCAGCAGGTCAACGCTGGCGGGGATGATGCGGCGCAGGCTGGTTTCGAGTTTGGCGAGTATCCAGCTTGAGACGAGGATGGGCAGCACGGTGCCCTGGTAGCCGACGCGGGCGATGTCGTAGCCGAGGATGTTCCAGTGTTGCAGGGTGCCTTCTTCGATGGCTTTGGCCAGTGCGTAGTTGTTGGTGAGGTCGGGGTGCACCATGATCATGCCGAGGACGGCGCCAAGGAAGGGGTTGCCGCCGAAGATGCGTGTTGCCGAGAAGGCGATGAGGATGGGCAGGAAGACGAAGGGGGCGTTGGCGAAGGTGTTGATCATTTCCGCCAGCCCTGCCCATTGCGGGTAGGCCTCAATCAGGGTTTTGCCTTTGATGATGAGGTCGTGTGCGGTCAATACGTTGTTAAGGCCCATTAGCAAACCGCCGGCGACGATGGCGGGGATGATGGGGACGAAGATGTCCGACAGGGTTTTGACGAAGCGTTGCAGCAGGTTGCCTTTGGCAGCGCCGAGGTCTTTGGCTTCCTGGGTGCTGACTTGTTTGACGCCGGTGATGTCAAGCAGTTCGGCGGTGACTTTGTTCACAGTGCCGGTGCCGAGGATGATTTGGAATTGTCCGGCGGTGAGGAAGTTGCCTTTGGCAAGCGGGATAGCGTTAATGGCGGCCTTGTCGATTTTGCTTTCGTCTTTGAGCACCATGCGCAGGCGGGTGGCGCAGTGGGTGGCGGCGGCGATATTGGCTTTGCCGCCGACGGCGGCGATGATGGCCTCGGCGGTCGCACGGTATTCATTCATGGGAAGGTTCTCCTGATGGTGGGTGGTGGGGGCGGAAGACGGCGGTGGCGCCGCGTTTTTGCAAAGCAGCCAGTAGCGGGGCGGCAAATTTGCGGGCGATGTTGTCGTCGCAGGTGATTTCTGCTTCGCGGCTGAGGGCAAGCGCTGCCGCCGAGCTGAGGTTCAGGTAGTGCGCCAGCCATTGCCGCACGGCGGTGGGGTTGGAACCGATGGTGGTGATGACGAGGCTGCCGCGTTCCCAGTCGTAGGGGTCACAGGGCGGCTCGTCTTCTTTTTCTGTGGCGGTTTCTGCGGCTTCGCGCAGTTCGGTGCAGACTTCCTGCCAGTATGGGTTGTCCGCTGCGCAGTGCTGTTCGATATAGGCAGCGGCTTGTGCCAGGTCGTCCCTGCAAGCGGCGAGGTGGCGCAGGGTGTCGGTAAAGGCGGCGAGGCCGGCGGCGACGGAAGGGTTGCCAGCTGCCCTGGCCGTGGTAGGCGAAGGCGACGGGGTAGCCCGCCGCCGCTTCGTCGAGGTCGATGATGAACAGGTCGGCGAAGTCGTTGGTGCAGATGACGTATTGGCTGGTTTTCAGGTAGCCCGCCGTGCCGTCGCGTTCGTCGTCCTTGTAGCCGTCCTGGAAAGCGTCAAGCGCGTCAGCATCGGCGTAGTCCAGCGGCAGGCTGCCGCAGAGATTGTCATCCGGCGCAATTTTGGCATTGAGGAAGTCGCGCAGGGCGGCGGGCAGGTTCACGCGTGCTTCTCCGCGCGGAAGGCATGCAGGCGTTCGAGGTCGGGCATGCTGTCGATGGCGCCGCGCCCGAGGGTGGTGATGGCGCCGACTTTGGCGGCATGGTCGAGCAGCGCCTGAATCCGTTCTGCGGCGAGATCACCGCGTGCGACAAGGCCGAAGAAATCGCTTGCCACCAGCAGGCCGCCGATGAAGGCGTCGCCCGCGCCGGTGGCGTCCACGGCGTTGACGCGGTAGGCCTCCGTCCGCCCGCGTTCGCCGTTTTTGTCGTAGATGGCCGCGCCGTTTGCGCCGCAGGTATAGGCGACGAATTTGACGTGCCCCCGGAAGAGTTGCGGGATGCCGCGTGCGGGGTCGCTCTCGCCGGTGACGAAGGCGAGTTCGTCGTCGGAGATTTTGATGATGTCGGCCAGCGGCAGGAATTCGTGCACGGCGGCGTAGAGGTCGGCGGGGTTTTTCCACAGCGGCAGGCGCAGGTTGATGTCGAAGGAGATGGCGGCCCCGGCGGCGCGGAATTTGGCGATGGCGGCGCGGTGTGCCTCGCGCATCGGACAGGGAACGAGCGAGACCGAGCAGTAGTGCAGGATGTCGCCCGCCTGCGGGGTAATGTCGGCGAGGTTCTCCGGCGCGTAGAGCATGTCCGCCGAGGGGTCGCGGTAGAAGGCAAACTCGCGCTCGCCGCTGTCGTAGAGGGTGACGAAGGCCAGCGCGGTTTTCGCCGCGCGGCTGTGTTTGAGGTAGCGGGTATCGACCCCGGCGGCTTCCGCCGTGGCGGCGATTTGCGCACCGAAAGCGTCATCGCCGACCTGGCTCAGGATGTAGCTTTTGCCGCCGAGCTTGGCGTAGGCGGCGGCGACATTGAGCGGCGCACCGCCGACGGCGGGGGTGTAGTGCATATCGGCAGCGGGTTTGCCGCTGCGGCTGGGAACGAAATCGATGAGGGCTTCACCGATGGCATAGAGCGCCATGTTTCCTCCTGTGGCTGGTTGTGGTTCGCCGTTATGGTAGCGATTGGGCCGGGGATTGACAATTGGCAAGGAATGGCGGTTTTGCGGGCGTTTTTAGGGGGTTAGGTGTTGTTTTTGCGTTCTGTTACAATACAGTCCGCTTGGTGATGATTGTTGTCACCGGCAATTTGAAATTAAAGAGGTGTTTTATGCAAGATGGTTTTGATTTTATTTGATTGGGCAGTATATGCTTTCATATATTAAAGATTATCAGGTTATTATTTCTGCGTCCTCAGCTTTTCTGGGGACGCTTTATATTATTAAAACAAACAAGCTCAATACGCGGCGGAAGAATGCCGCCGATATTGTTTGTGCTATAAATGACGACCGCTTTATGAACGAAGGATTGCAAGAAATTCGCAGCATCATGAATGGTGAAAATGCCAGCGGGCGTTTTAGCGAATTGGGTAATCTCAAGGTTAGAGAAGAACAGCGTATCCAGCAAAGCCGTATTGCTTATGTTCTGAATCGTTATGAATATTTGGCGGTGGGTATTTTTTGCGGCACTTATGACGAAGAGATTATCAAACGTTCCAGTTATAACAAACTGATCCGGATTTTCGACCAGTGTTACCCCATGATTGAAACGGTAAGGCGGGTGACAGGCAAGGAAACCATCTGGCTGGAAACCCAGGAATTGGTGGCACGCTGGAAGCGCTATCCGTTGCAGGCGGATAGTAAAAAGCGCCATCCACGTTGGTGGCGCATGATTTTGCCGTGGTAATGAATAAGCGTGGGATGTCCCACGCTTTTTTGTTTTACAACAACGGGCTCACCAATCTTGCGCAGCGTTCGATGAAGCGTTGCAGGCGGCGGCGCTGTTCCCATTTTTTCAGCTCGACCGCTTCGCTTTGTTGCAAGTAGCCGTCGAGCAGGGCGCGGATGGCGGCAACGGTGTCCGGGGTGTACAGCGCGAGGCTGACTTCGAGGTTGAGGTAGAAGCTGCGCATGTCCATGTTGACCGTGCCGAAGAGGGCGAAGCGGTCGTCAATCACCACGGCTTTGGTGTGCAAAAGGCCCGCATCGAAGGTTTTCAGGCAGACGCCTGCGTCCAGGAGCGGGCGGTAGTAGGCGCGGCTGGCGTAGCGCACCAGGCGCGAATCGACGCGGCGCGGCACGATCAGCGTCACAGCCACGCCCCGGCGGGCGGCGATGATGATGGTGTTCAAGAGCGCTTCGTCCGGCACGAAATACGGCGTGCTGATGATGATGCTTTCCTGCGCGACGTTGAGCGCGTTGACCAGCACATCGTACACCAGCGCGGTGTCGCTGCCCGGATGCGAGGGGATGACTTGCAGCAGCGCGCCGCCGCTCGCGGCAGGCCGGGCGCGGTCGGGCATTTCATTGGCGTAGCGGTTCAGGCGGTCGAGGGTGGCGCTCAGGTTGTGGTCGTTCTCAACCGCCCAATCGCCGTAGAACACGGCTGCCAGTTCCTGCGCCACCGCGCCTTCGCAGCGCATGACGGCATCGACCCATTCGCCCACGCCCGCGTTTTGCTTGAAAAGGCGCGGATCGACGAGGTTGTAGCTGCCGGTGTAGGCGATGCGGTAGTCCACGACGAGGATTTTGCGGTGGTTGCGCAAGTCGCCGCGCACCCACGGCGCATGCCACAGGCTGAAGGGCAGGGCTTCGGTCAGTTCGACTCCCGCCGCGCGCAGTCTGCCCGGCCAGGATGAACGCCAGAAGTTCTGGCTGCCGAGCGCGTCAGCAAGCAGCTGGCAGCGCACGCCGCGCGCTGCCGCCCGCATCAGCGCCTGCAACACGCCTGCGATGCGCCCGCTGCCTTCGACGATATAGAATTCGAGCAGGCAGCAGTGCTGCGCGGCGTCGATGTCGGCGATGAAGGATTGCAGGATGGCGTCGGTGTCGGCGAGGAGGCGGCTGCTGTTGCCGCCGGTCGCGCCATAACCCGCGTCCACCTCGACCAGGCGGGCAATCTGGCGGAAACGCGTTTCGCACAGCGGCACACTCTGCGGCGGCAGGAAGCGGTCGGCAAAGGCTTCGTGGAAGGCGTGCAGTTCCGCCTGCCGCTTGGCGCGCGCCCGCCCCAGCTTCGGTTCGCCAATCAGCAGGTAGAGCAGCACGCCGAAATACGGGAAGGCGAACAGCACCGCCAGCCAGGCCAGCGCCGCGCTGCTGGAACGGCGCGCGTAAATCACGCGCAGGGCGATGATGACCGTCAGGATGAAGTGGCAGAGGAAAAACAGTTCGAGCCAGTGCATAAGCGCCTCGCGGTGAAAAAGAAGCGGCAAGTATAGCCGCTATAATGGCCGCATCCCCCCAGTCTTATTGGTCATGCGCATCCTCAGCTACAACATCCAGGCCGCCATCAACGCCCGCAGCTACCTCAGCTACACCTACCAATGGCACCGCCAATTCCTGCCCGGCCCGGCCAAGCGCAAGACGCTGGCGCGCATCGCCGCCTACATCCGCGATTTCGACCTCGTCTGCCTGCAAGAAATCGACCTCGGCGGGCTGCGCAACGGCTTCAAGAACCACGTCGAACAACTGCGCGGGCTGACCGGCCTCGCCTACCACGCCGAACAGGTGAACCGCCGCCTCGGCAAACTCTCGCTGCACGGCAACCTCATCCTCAGCAAGCGCCCGCTGCGCGAAGTGCTGAACGCGCCGCTGCCCTCGCGCATCCCCGGGCGCGGCGTGCTGGCGGTGGCGGTGGCTTGCGATGACGGCGAACTGGTCGTCGCCAATGTCCACCTCAGCCTCGGTGTGCTCGATCAGCACAAACAACTGCGCTTCATCCGAAACCGCCTCGCCGCCTACCCGGACGTACTGATTGCCGGCGACTTCAACTGCACCCCGGACGCGCCGCAACTGCAAATCCTCACCCGCCACGGCTACCGCCGCCTCGGCGACGACACGCCGACCTTCCCGAGCTGGAACCCGCACAAAACCCTCGACCACGCCCTGCTCAAAGGCGCATTCACCGGCGACTGCCGCGTCAGCAGCCACGCCGACAGCGACCATCTGCCGCTCTTGGTGGAGGTGAAATAAAAAATCCCGCCTATGCGCCGGCAGGCGGCTTTTGCAAATGGTGCGTCTGCGGTTCAAGGCCGCGTTCGCGGTAGGCGGCGTAGCGGCGGCGGGTGCTCGCCAGCACGTCGGCCTGCGGGCTGACGATTTCAAAGACGCGGTTGCAGCCGCGCGGCAGGTCGGGGGTGGTTTCGTTGCTGAGGTTGATGAGCACGTCGCAGGCGGCGGCGCGTTCCGGCGGCACGGTGAGCACGGCGGCGGCTTCACTTGCCAGCGGGTCGCCGCTGCGGCAGTGCGGCAGGAAGCTGTCGGCGCGGTAGTGCCACAGGGCGTGGTCGAGTTGCGCCGCCATGTTGTCATCCGCGCAGAGGATAAGGGTTTTTTGGCCTTCCTGCTGCGCTTTTTCCGCGAGTTTGCAGACGAGGTCGAGGCGGTGTTCGAGGCCGCTGCCGTCGGGCAGGATGTAGAAGCGGATGGTGGGGGTCATGCGTCGTTCTCTTGCGGCGGTTGCAGGTCGATGGCACGCAGGCTGCGCCAGACGGCGGCGAGGATGCAGAGGGCGGCGATGGCGGCAGGGGCGGGATGGCTGTCGCGCAGCAGCCACAGTTGCCGGGTGGTCTGGATGAGGGCGGCGGCGTAGGCGATGTTGGCAAGGAAGCGGAGGAAGGTGAGGTCGTAGTCGCGGTAGCGGCGCGCGCCGTCGGCAAGGCAGGGGATGAGCCAGTAGAGGGCAAGCAGGGGGTCGCCGGCGGTGAGGTTGAGCGGGATGCCGAGGGTGATGCTGCTGTACAGGTAATGGCAGCGGGGGATGTCGTCGGCGGGGAGGCGGCTGTATGCGAGGACGGCGGTGAGGATGCCGCAGGCGGCAACGGGCAGGTGCCAGGCGGCGGGGGCGTAGGTGCCGAGCACGGTGTAGCAGGCGAGCGCGCCCGCATAGATCGGCGCCGGGGCGGCAAACGGCAGCACCGCGCCGCCGCGCGTGATACGCAGGTGGATACTGCGCCACAGGCCGTAGGCGCAGAGGATGGCGAGGGCGAGCGCGGTTTGTTGCCATTCCGGCCACCGGGCGGGGACGGCAGCGGCGGCAAGCCCCAATGACGGCAGGACGAAACGCGGCAGCAGGATGACGGCATCAGGGAAGGCGGCGCGGATGGCGTCGTCGTCGAGGTCAAGCTCGTTTTGCAGCTTGGCGAGGTCGTCGTCCACCAGGATGATGAGGAAGAGCTGCATCGGGAAGGGCTGCCGCAGCCAGTGAGCGAGAGGCGGGTAGCGCGTGGCGATGATGGCGAGGGCCTTGTCGCGTTCGCCGCAAACGATGAGGGCACGCAGGTAGTCGTCGCGCAAGGGGTCGTCGGGGTCAAGTCCGCGCAGCAGGCGGTACTTTTCCACGGCCCAGATGAGGCTTTGCGGGTAGCGGCGCGGGCGGTCGCGCGCCTCAATCCAGCTCGACAGGATGTCGCGGTAGTCAAGCTGTTCGTCAATGGTCGGCAGTTTGCCGCTTTGTTCCTTGAAGAGGGCGAGCAGGGCATCGTCGCTTTTCGCCTTGCGCCAACTGCGGCTGAGTTGACGCGGGTCGAGTTGCGGCGCGTCGTCCGTGCTTGGGGCGCGGGACATCTCTGCCGCGCCCGTGCTGTATGCCAGCGCGGCTTCATAGGCGGCGCGCAGGGCGATGAAGCCTTGCGGGTCGCGGTCGGGGCGATGCTGTTTGAGCTGTTGCGCATAGGCGCGCTTGATGGCGGCTTCGTCGCGGGTGGGGGGAATGCCGAGGGTGTGCCAGTGGTTCATGGTCGGGGCGGATGGGAAAAACGGCATGATAGTGCGCCCCCGGCAGGCGGGCAAGGCGCTGCGGGGGCCGGGGCGGCGGCTTATAATGCCGCCGTTTTTCCCATGACCGAGGTGTTTTATGAATCTGACGGTGATCGATCATCCGCTGGTGGCGCACAAATTGTCGCTGATGCGCGAGGTGGATTGCAGCACGTACCGCTTCCGCACGCTGACGCGCGAACTGGCACGGCTGATGGCCTATGAAGCCAGCCGCGAGCTGCCGAGCGAGGAATACGTGTTGCAGGGCTGGTGCGGCGAGGTGACGGGGCGGCGCATCGCGGGCAAGACGCTGACGGTGGTGCCGATTCTGCGTGCGGGACTGGGCATGCTTGACGGCGTGCTCGATTTGATTCCGACGGCGAAAATCAGCGTGGTCGGCCTGCAACGCGACGAGGAAACGCTGCAACCGGTGCCGTACTTCGAGAAATTCACCAGCCGCATGAACGAGCGCCCCGCCTGGATCATCGACCCGATGCTGGCCACCGGCGGCTCGCTGGCGGCGACGATCGACCTGCTGAAAAGCAAGGGCTGCAAGGACATCCAGGCGCTGGTGCTGGTCGCCGCGCCGGAAGGGGTGCGGCTGGTGAACGCGCGCCATCCCGACGTGCAGATTTTCGCCGCCGCGCTGGATGATCACCTGAACGAACACGGCTACATCATCCCCGGCCTCGGCGACGCGGGCGACAAGATTTTCGGCACCGTCATCAGCAGTTGAAGCATCTGGCAGAGAACCCCGCCGCGAGCGGGGTTTTTGCGGCACACCCGCCAGACGACAACACCGGACAAAAACAAAACCAGCCATGCGCATCGAACACATCCGCCTGCACAACCTCAACTCCCTCGTCGGCACCTGGGAAATCGACCTCACCGCCCCCGCCTACCGCGCCGACAACCTCTACGCCATCACCGGCCCGACCGGTGCGGGCAAAACCACCCTCCTTGATGCCATCTGCCTCGCCCTCTACGGCCGCACCCCGCGCCTTCCCCGCATCAACAAAAGCACGAACGACATCATGAGCCGCTACACCGGCACCTGCTTTGCCGAAGTTACCATCGCCGTGCGCGGCAAACGCTACCGCTGCCATTGGAGCCAGCGCCGCGCCCGCCGCCGCGCCGACGGCGAACTGCAAAACCCCAAACACGAAATCGCCGACGCCGCAAGCGGCCAACTCCTCGCCGCCAGCCTCAAAACCACCGCCGCCGCCATCGAAGCACTCACCGGCATGGACTACGCCCGCTTCACCCGCGCCATGCTCCTCGCCCAGGGCGAATTTGCCGCCTACCTGCAAGCCACGCCGGACGAACGCGCGCCGCTGCTCGAACAAATCACCGGCACCGCCATTTACAGCCAACTCTCCATCCGCGCCCACGAGCGCTACAAAGCCGCGCGCGACACCCTGAGCGCCCTGCACGCCGAAACCGCCGGCATCACCCTTCTGACGGCAGAAGAAACCGCCGGACTCGAAGCCGAAAAAAACACCGCCGAACAAGAAACCGCCGCCCTCGCCGCCGCCCAACAACAAACCGCCGCCGCCCTCACCCGGCTGGCCGACATCGCCCGCCTGCGCGCCGAACACGGCACCCTGCGCGCAGCAGCCGCCCAGCTCGAACAAGAAGCCGCCGCCTTCGCCCCCGCACGCGCCCGCCTCACCCGCGCCAACCGCGCCGCTATGCTGGACGCCGCCTACACCCGCCTCACCACCCTGCGCCAGCAACAAAACGACGACGAACGCGCCCGCGCCGCCCTCGAAACCGACCTGCCCGGACAACAAAACGCGCTGGCCGCCGCCGAAGCCGCGCTTGCCGACGCCCGCGCCGCCCTCGCCGCCGCGAGACAACAACACGACGCCAACCAGCCACACTGGCAGAACATGCGCGCCTACGACCAGCGCCTCGCCGACCAGCAACACACCCTGCGCGAACACGCACAGCACCTCGCCGCCGCCGACAACGCCCTCGCCGCCGCCACCGCCCGCCACCGCGCCCTGCAACAACAGCACGACGACGAAACCCGGCAGCTCACCGCCAGCGCCGCCTGGCTTGACATTCACGCAGCCGACGCCGCCCTCGCTCGCGACCTCGACACCATCACCCTGCGCGTTGAGGACCTCGCCGCCCAACAAAAACAAAACGACGAAACCGTTGCCCATACCCGCGCCACCCTCGCCCGACACCAAGAAAACGAACGCGCCCTCGCCGCCGCCGAAGCCGCCTGCCAAAAAACCGCCGCCCACGCCGCCAGCCTCGCCGCTGCCCACGACCGCGCCAAACAACGCCTCGCGCAACACCTCGCCGGACGCAGCCTGCGCGACTACCGCGCCGACAAAGACCGGCTCGCCGCCCAACTCGCCGCCGCGCAAACCAGCGCCGACCTCGCCACCCGACGCGCCCAACTGCACGACGGCGAACCCTGCCCGCTGTGCGGCGCGACCGAACACCCCTACACCCACGGCCATACCCCGCAACCGGACAGCCTCCGCGCCCAATACGACGCGCTCAACCGCTACATCACCGAGGCAGAAACCTGCGAAAACGAAGAACACAACGCCGCCAGCGCTGCCCGGGCCGCCGCGCAAAACGCCACTGCTGCCGCGCACAACCGCGACCTCGCCGCGCAAAACCACGCCAACAGCCGCGCCAACCTCGCCGCCGCCCGCCGGCAAAACGAACAACACGGCGCCGCCCTCGCTGTCGCCCGCGCTGCCCTCGCCCGCCAACTCGCGCCCTATTACCCCGCCGCCAGCGGCGAAAACACAGGACGGGCTGCAGCCCACCAAACCAACCCCGCCGACACCGCCCCAAACCCCGCCAACACACACATCCCCGACAACCCCGCCGCCATCCTCGCCGCCCTGCGCCAGCGCCTGCATGACCGGCAAACCCGCGAACAACACCAGCAAACCATCCAGCAACAACACAACAATACCGCCGCCGCCCTCGCCGCCGCCCAAGCCACCCTCACCGCCTGCGAAAACACCCACGAGCAGGCGGCTACCGCTTACAACGCAGCCCTCACCGCTTGCCAAACCACCCAAAACGAACGCCGTGCCCGCTACGGCGAACGCGACCCCGACGCCGAAGACCGCGCCGCGCAACAGACCATCAGCCGCAGCGAGCGCGACCACGAACGCGCCGAAAACGACCGCCGGCAGGCACACGACACCCTGCGCGACAGCGAAACCCGCCTCCACACCCTGCGCGAACGCCTCGCCGCAAACAGCGCCGCCATCACCGCTGCCGCCGCCCAATTCCAAAAAGACGGCGAAGCGGCGGGAATCACCGAAGCAACCGCCCAAAGCGCAGAGTGGACTTCAACCCACCCAACAGAAGTCGCCGACGCCACAGCAAGCGAAACCCGCACAGAAAAATCCCCTCTCCCGCTTGCGGGAGAGGGTTGGGGTGAGGGTATCTCGCGCAGCGAGACCCATATCACCGACCTTAGCCCCGCCGAAACCGCCTACCTCGCCGCCCGCCTACCCGCCGCCGAGCGCGAACGCCTCGCCGCGCAAGCCGCCGGTCTCGACCGCCGCCAACAGGACAACCACACCCGCCTGCACGACTGCGCCGCCCGCCTCGACACCGCCCTCGCCCGGACACCACCCGGCGAAGACGAAACCGCCCTACGCGACAAACAGGCCGCCCTCGCCGCCGCCTGGCAAACCTGCAACCAGACCATCGCCGCAGCCGCCTACCGCCTCGCCGAGAACGAAAAAGCCCGCGCCGCCCTGCGCGACAAACAGGCCGCCATCGCCACCCAGCAAACTGAAACCCGCCGCTGGCAGGCACTGCACGACCTCATCGGCTCATCCGACGGCAAGAAATACCGCAACTTCGCGCAAGGCCTCACCTTCGCCGCCGTCATCGCCCACGCCAACCGCCAACTGGCACGCATGAACGATCGCTACCTGCTCACCCACGACCCCGCGCGCCCGCTCGAACTCGATATCATCGACAACTACCAGGGCGGCGCAACCCGCACCACCAAAAACCTCTCCGGCGGCGAAACCTTCCTGGTCAGCCTTGCCCTCGCCCTCGGCCTCGCGCAAATGGCGGGCGAAAACATCCGCATCGACACCCTCTTCCTCGACGAAGGCTTCGGCACCCTCGACGAAGAAACCCTGGACAGCGCGCTCGACACCCTGGGCGCCCTGCGCGCCGACGGCAAACACATCGGCGTCATCTCGCACATCGCCGCGCTGACCGAACGCATCCCGACACAAATCCGCATTACCCCCGAACAGGGCGGCCGCAGCCGCATCGACGGCCCCGGCTGCCGCCGCTGCGACTGAATATAGGCACCTCCATGCACCACCGCTACCCCATCATCATTCCCCGCCGCTTGATTGATAAGACGGTCGGCATGGCCGTCTTTGACGGCAAGCAATTCACCCTGGATAGCGGCAAAAGTTATCCCACCGAGGCATTGGTCGATATGCGTTTTGGCGCTATCGGTCATCCAGCGCGAGATTTGTGGTCATTTTTATTATTTCTGGCTGTGTCGCTCAGTTGCCTGTTGTTGTCCGCCCTGTTTTTTTATGTCGCCTCCGGAACCAATTTGCTGGAAATTGCTTTCTCTTTTGTCGGTCTTATCTGTATTGTCATTGGAATATGGGCAGCCGGATATTTCCAGCCGCGAGAGTATTTGCAACTGGTCTTTACCGATGGCAATGCCATTATTCTGCGCGCGCCCCGTTCTTTTCTACCGTTATTAAGGCAATTAAAGCCACAATGGGCATGGCAGGACAGACTGGAGAATCCCTGTCCGCGCTGGGCGCGGGTGCCGCTGGGGCTGTGCTGCTGGGCGTTATGCGGGGTTGTGATGTATTACGCCGCCGTGCCGGCCTGGCGCGCGCCGGATGCTTTTTTCAACGTCTGCGTCTTGCAAGAAGACTATCCGTTTTTTATCCGCTTCGCCGACAAGGAACAATGGCAGGGGAAACCCCTCTGCCCGGCGCCCTACGATTTCCAGCATGAAGAAGGTTTTTATCGCGTGATTATTCAGCGTGAAGGCGATGTTTTTTATGCGGCGCTTTGGAATGACGGCCCCGCTGATCCGTTTGAATATGTTTACCGCGTCAATGATGACAGGATTACCCCGCTTAAACAGCGCACCGGCCTGTTGATGGCGCGCGCCATGACGATTTTCTTTGCCATCCTGCCTGCCGCCATTTTGTATCGGCTGATTAAGGTACTGTGGCGTTTTTATTTACGGAGGCGGTATGCGGCAAGATGAATTGTTGCAGGAAATCATGAACCGCTACGGCGTGGCGGCGGAATACCCGTGGCGGCGCTATCCGCAATATGCGGTGTTCCGTCATGCGGACAACCGCAAGTGGTTTGCCGTGCTGATGAACCCGCCGGGGCGCAAATTGGGGCTCGCGACGGCAGGGGAAGTCGCCATCCTCAATGTCAAAATCCGCGCCGAGGAGAACAGCCTGCTGCGCGGCATGGACGGCGTCCTGCCCGCCTACCACATGAACAAGGAACACTGGGTCAGCCTGCGTCTTGACATGCTGCCTGATGCCACGCTGCTGGATTTGCTGGCAGACAGTTATGGCCTGACCCGCGCTAAAATCCGCCACAAATTGCCATCGTCAGACCTTTTATGATTTAGGAACTTTTATGACTACTCCCAATAACGACAAAATCCTTATCCTCGATTTCGGCTCGCAAGTCACGCAGCTCATCGCCCGCCGCGTGCGCGAGGCGCATGTCTATTGCGAATTGCACCCTTACGATATGCCGCTGGCCGACATCAAAGCTTTCAATCCGAAAGGCATCATCCTCTCCGGCGGCCCCAATTCCGTTTATGACTCCGACTATCAGGCCGATACCGGCATTTTTGCCCTGGGCGTGCCCGTGCTCGGCATCTGCTACGGCATGCAGTTCATGGCGCATCATTTGGGCGGCGCGGTGCAACCCGGCAACCAGCGCGAGTTCGGCTATGCGCAGGTAAAAACGGTGGACAGCGAGCTGACCGGCGGCATTTTTGACGGCGCGCCGCACACGCTGGACGTATGGATGAGCCACGGCGACAAAGTGAGCAAGCTGCCCGACGGCTTCGTCGTCATCGGCGACACGCCATCCTGCCCGATTGCGATGATGGAACACGCCGCCAAGCGCTTCTACGGCATCCAGTTCCACCCCGAAGTGACCCACACCAAACAGGGGCGGGCGCTGCTGGACCGCTTCGTCCTCGACATCTGCGGCGCGCGCCCCAGCTGGACGATGCCGAACTACATCGACGAAGCTGTTGCCAATATCCGCGCCCAGGTCGGCAGCGACGAAGTCATCCTCGGCCTGTCCGGCGGCGTGGATTCCTCGGTTGCCGCCGCGCTGATCCACCGCGCCATCGGCGACCAGCTCACCTGCGTTTTTGTTGACCACGGCCTACTGCGTCTCGGCGAAGCGGAAGCGGTGATGGACATGTTCGCGCGCAACCTCGGCGTGAACGTCATCCACGTTGATGCCTCGGCGGATTTCATGGCGAAACTGGCGGGCGTGACCGATCCGGAACAGAAGCGGAAAATCATCGGCGCGGCATTTGTCGAAGTCTTCCAGCGCGAGGCGGGCAAGCGGCAGAACGCGCGCTGGCTGGCGCAAGGCACGATTTATCCGGATGTAATCGAAAGCGCGGGCGCGAAGACGAAAAAAGCCCACGCCATCAAGAGCCACCACAACGTCGGCGGCCTGCCGGAAACGCTGAACCTGCGCCTGCTCGAACCGCTGCGCGACCTCTTTAAGGACGAAGTGCGCGAGCTCGGTGTCGCCCTCGGCCTGCCGCGCGAAATGGTCTATCGCCACCCCTTCCCCGGCCCCGGCCTCGGTGTGCGCATCCTCGGCGAAGTGAAGCGGGAATACGCCGACCTGCTGCGCCGGGCGGATGCCATCTTCATCGAAGAACTGCGCGCGGCGACGGACGAGAACGGCACCTCGTGGTACGACCGCAGCAGCCAGGCCTTCGCCGTCTTCCTGCCGGTGAAATCGGTGGGGGTGATGGGTGATGGCCGCACCTATGATTACGTCGTGGCACTGCGCGCGGTCATCACCAGCGATTTCATGACCGCGCACTGGGCGGAGCTGCCCTATGCGCTGCTCGGCAAAGTATCGAATCGCATCATCAACGAAGTGCGCGGCATCAACCGCGTGGTCTATGACGTGAGCGGCAAACCGCCGGCGACGATCGAGTGGGAATAAGGCGGCAGGAATGCAGACGGGGCGGTTGATACCGCCCCGTTTTTTGCCTGCACCCGTGCGGCGGGTTCATGCCTTGTTGGCACCTTCGGGGTGCAGGCCGATGCCCTGGTGCCGTTCGTGCAGGCGGGCGAGGACGTCCGCCCAGTCGAGGTTGCGCGCGTGCAGCAGCACGGTGAGGTGGTAGAGCAGGTCGGCGATTTCGCCGCTGAGTTCGTCATCGTCGCCGGCAACCGCCGCCAGTGCGGTTTCCACGCCTTCTTCGCCGACTTTTTGCGCGATTTTTGTAAGGCCGCGTGCGTGCAGGCGGGCGGTGTAGGAGGTGGCCGGGTCGGCGTTTTGGCGGGCGGCGAGTTCGTCTGCCAGTTGCGCGAACCACGGCCAGCCCGGCGGCGGTTCGCGGTCGTAGGCGTGAAAGCAGCTCGTCGCGCCGGTGTGGCAGGTCGGGCCCTGCGGTTCGGCGAGGATGAGCAGGGTGTCGTTGTCGCAGTCGAGGCTCATCGCGCAGACGCCGAGGTAGTGGCCTGAGGTTTCGCCTTTGGTCCACAGGCGCTGTTTGCTGCGCGAGTAGAAGGTGACGCGCCCTTCGTTTTGCGTTTTGACCAGCGCCTCGGCGTTCATGTAGCCGAGCATGAGCACGGTGCCGCGCACGGCGTCCTGCACGATGACGGGCAGCAGGCCGTTGACTTTGTCCCAGTCGATAGTGTTTTGCATGGCAGGCTCCGGACGGTTATGGGGTGACGGCATGGCCGTCGAGGTCGAGGAGGCGGCGTTCGCCGTCTTTCTGCACGGTGGCGCGCCCGTCTTTGTACGGCCAGACGGTGTCGTACTGCGGTTTGACGGTTTCTTTGCCTTTGGTGTCGATGAAACCCCAGCGGCCGTCTTTTTTCACCGCCGCGCGGGCTTCGCCGTAGGCGAGGACGTCCTGGTACTGCGGCCTGACGGTCTCGCGCCCTTTTTGGTCGATGAAGCCCCAGCGACCGTTTTTTTCGACGGCGGCGAAGCCTTCGCTGTACGGGCGGATGCGGTCATAGCGCGGGAGTTCCTTGTCCGGCAGGCGTTGCATGTGGCGGGTATCGGCGGCAACAGTGGCGGTCATGCCGTCGGTACCGCCGTTGCCGGCGAGCGCCTGTCCGCCCGCGCTGCCGCCGCCGGTGCCGCCGGCGGCACTGCCGCTCAGGCTGTATGGCAGCGCTGTGGCGTGGCCGGCGGCATGGTCGCCGTCTGTGCTCGTGACATTTTGCGCTGCCGTGCGGCGGGCGGCGGCCGGGGAGGCATCTTTGTGCGCCGTGGTTACGGCGGCGGCACGGGCAGGCGCGGCGGCACCGCCGCCTGCATCCATCAGGGCGTTCAGCAGCGCGCCGCGATCTACCGCCACGCCGGATTTGACCTGGTTGCCGCTTGGGTCGATGGCGCGGGCGATGTCGAGCGGCAGGGCCTTGCCGCTGCCTTTGGCGGGGCTGTCGGCGCGCAGGCGGTAGTTGCTTTGCCGGCTGCCCGCCGCTTCACGGGTGAAGTAGGGGTTGTCCGCCGGGCTGCCGAAGAGGTCAAGCGCGTGCCGTTCCAGGCCGTTGATTTTTTTGTTCACCTGCCGGGCGGCGGCGATGTCGCTCGTGCGCATGAAGCGGAGGTTGTTCGCGCCCGCCACATCCGCCAGATCCCAGTTCATCAGGTAGGGTTCGCGGGCGAGACCTCTGCGGTAGTAGGCGTTGTAATCCAGGCCGCCGAACATGTCGTTGCTGTATATGCGGCCGCCGTCGGGGTCGTCGTAGCCTTCGGTGCGCACCAGAATGGCGCGGTAGGTTTCGCTGCCTTCCGTTTTGCGCGAGGAGAGGATGTTGTTATAGACCTGCAAGCCGGTGGTGTCCCAGCTCAGGCCCTGTTCTTTCGACCAGGGTTCTTCGCTCAGGCAGCGGCCGTTTTTGTAGTAGTTGCAGCCGCCGGTACGCGGTTCTTCTTTGAGGTTGAGCGGGTTGAAGACGTGCGAGAAGGTGTTGTTGTAGATGCGGCTGTTGCTGGAACCGGCGAGGTAGATGCCGCTGTCGCTGTTTTCGACGATGTTGGAGGCGAGGATGCCGCTGTCGCAGACTTCGTACATCATCGCGGTGGAGACGCCGGTGAAGAAGTTGTTGGTGATTTTGGTGTTGATGCAGCCTTCGTCGCACCAGTAGCCGGGCGGGCGGTAGGCAATGTCGCCGCTGTCGTCCACAATGTTGCCCCGGAAGACGGTGTCGCGGGCGTGGGTGATTTTGGCGTGGCCGATGGTGCAGTAGGCGCCGCAGTCGGCCATGAGGTTGCCGGCGGTGTTGTTGTTGCGGAAGTAGCTGTTTTCGATGCTGCTGCCGTGGGCGCGGTTCATGCCGATGGCGGTTGCGCCGTTGTCGATGGCGCGGATGTTGTTGAGGCGGACGCGGCGCGCCTTGTCCACGAAAAGGGCGGTGTTGCTGTTCTGCGCGACGATGCCGTCTTCCATGCGGCTGTCGTCGCCGTTGATACTGAGAGCGACGGGGCCGCTGAAATCGCCGAGGCGTGGGTCGCCTTTGAGCCCCCAGGACTGGTGCGGCGCGTAGTGGGCGATGTTGATGCCGCGCACGGTGAGGTGTTTGCCGGTAGCGGTGAAAGCGCGGGCGCGTTCGCTGATTTCCACGCTGTGCCCGTTCGGGTCGCTGCCGAGGTAGTAGGTGATGGCGTCCTGCGCGCCGAGGCGGTAGCCGCTCAGGTTGTTGTCGGGTTCGACGGTGGTGGTCGGGGTCTGGTCCTCGACATAGAAGGTGCCGGCCTTGACTTCGGCCTTGCTGCCGACCTGGGTCAGCGGGCGGTCATCGATGAAGACCTGTTCGGGATAGGCGGCAACGCCTTCTTTCGACGGGTTGGCGTTGACGGTGCAGACGTGGCAGAAGTTCTGGAAATCGCCGGTCACTTTCCACAGGCCGCCTTCTTTTTCGAAGCGTTCGGCAGGGACGACGTCGCTGCCTTTCAGCCAGACATCGCCGTGCGGCTCGGCTTGCAGGGTGATGCGGTTGCGGGTGATGAAGAAATGCGGCTCGCGGTAGATGCCGCTTTTCAGGATGAGGGTCGTGCCGTCGCGCGCCTTGTCGAGGGCGGCCTTGATGGTGCGGTACGGTTTGTCGCGGCTGCCGTCGCCGTCCGCTGCGGCATCCGCCGCGACCCAGAGGACGTTGGCGGCAGGCACGGGATAGTTGTGATCGGCGACGTCGTAAAGCCGGTGCTGGCGGGCGAGGGCGGCAAGCGGCAGGACGGCGATGAACAGGAGCGGCAGACGGATGCCGCGCAGGGTGTGGTGATGCATGGTGTTCTCCCGGATTACGGTTTGGCCATGCCCAGTGTATAGCGGGGCGTCGGTGAAATCCATGCAGGCGGGGTATTGCCGTTCGCTCCGCAGGCGGGGGCATAGGTATTTTGATATTTGGGTTAAGTAAGAAAATCTGGAATAGGCAAAGAGAAGCCACCCCTGCCGCTTGTGGGGGAGGGCAGGGCGGGGCATCCGCAGGACGAATGCGGGGGAGGGCAGGGCACAGAATGGGGGTGTTCATCCGCGGGACGAATCACGCCAAGCAAGGCAGGCAGGCGCGCCTTTTGCCCCTTTCGTCCTCCGGCGCACGCGGGGGAAGGGGATAACCAACTGTTTTCAGGAAGATTTTCCTCGCGGCGCGATGGGTAAATGCCGATGCCCCGCAAGCGGGGGAGGGGACAACCGCTCACAACGGCCACCTTGCAAACGCCGGGCTGTCGGCGCAGGTTGCCGCCTGTTTTTGCCGTCAGGCGGTTTTTTTCGTCCGCCCGGCTTTGGCGGGTTTTGCCGCTTTCGCCGCTGTTTTCGCAGGTTTCGCCGCTTTCGTGGGTTTTTCTGTTTTTGCCGCTGTCTTGGCGGTTTTTGCCGCTTTGGTGGTTTTTTCCGTTGTTACCGCTGTCTTCGCGGTTTTCGCCGCTTTCGTGGGCTTCTCTGTTGTTTTCGCGGGTTTTCCCGCTTTCGTGGGTTTTTCCGCTTTTGCCGCTGTCTTCGCGGGTTTCGCCGCTTGGGCGGGTTTTTCCGTTTTCGCCGCTGTCTTCGCGGTTTTCGCCGCTTTCGTGGGTTTTTCTGCTTTTGCCGCTGTCTTCGCGGGTTTTGCCGCTTTCGCTGCAGTTTTCGTGGTTTTCGCCGTCTTGGCGGGTTTTGCCGTTTTTGCCGCTTCTTCGCTTGTGGCGGTTTTGTCTGCCGGGGCGGGCGTCGGCGCGGCGGCGGTTTTGCCGCGTTTTTTGCCGCCGCCGAGGGTTTTGCCCCGGTGGGCGATGAGTTCAAAGTCGATTTTGCGGTCTTCGAGATCGACTTTGGCAACCTGGATTTCGACTTCGTCCATCAGCGTGAAGCGGTAGCCGCTGCGTTCGCCGGCGAGGGTGTAGGTGTCGCTGTGGTAGTGGTAGTAGTCGTTGGTCAGCGTCGAGATGTGGACGAGGCCGTCGATGCCGAGGTCGTCGAGCGTCACGAAGAAGCCGAAGTTGGTGATGGCGGCGATGCGGCCGTGGTAGTGCTCGCCGATGCGGTGGCTCATGAATTCGCATTTGAGGAAGTCCATGGCGTCGCGGGTGGCTTCGTCGGCACGGCGTTCGGTCATGGAGCAGTGTTTGCCTTTTTCCGCCATGCTTTCGGCGCTGTACGGGTAGTTGTCGCGTGTGCCGCCGTGCAGGTGGTGGCGGATGGCGCGGTGTACGAGCAGGTCAGGGTAGCGGCGGATGGGCGAGGTGAAGTGCGCGTAGTGTTCGAGCGCGAGGCCGAAGTGGCCACGGTTGTCCGGGACGTAGATGGCCTGGCTCATGCTGCGCAGTACCATGGTTTCGATTTGGGCGTAGTCGGGGCGTTCGGCGCAGCGGGTGAGCAGTTCGGAGAATTGTTGCGGGGTGGCGCTTTCTGCTCCGCCCTGCCAGCGGATGCCGCGTTTGCCGAGGAAGTCGATGAGGCGGGCGAGGCGTTCTTCGCTGGGGTCGTCGTGGACGCGGTAGAGGGCGGGGATTTTGTATTTGCCGATGGTTTTTGCCGCGCAGATGTTTGCCGCAATCATGCATTCTTCGATGAGGCGGTGCGATTCGAGGCGTTCGCGGGTTTTGATGGTTTCGATTTTGCCTTCGCTGTCGTAGATGAATTCGGGCTCGGCGGCGTGGAAGTCGATGACGCTGCGCGCTTCTCTGGCAGCGTGCAGGATCTGGTACACGCTTTTCAGGGTGTCGAGCGGACGGGCGAGTTTGGCGAAGCTGTCACGTAGCAGGGTGTTGTCGGCAAAGAGGATTTCTTCGACGGTTTCGTAGGTGAGGCGCGCATGCGAGTGGATGACGGCGTCGTGGAAGGCGCTGCGCTTGATGCTGCCGTCCGGCGCGAGAGTGATTTCGCAGACCATCGCCAGGCGGTCCACCTCGGGGTTGAGCGAGCAGAGGCCGTTGGAGAGTTTTTCCGGCAGCATCGGGATGACGCGGTCGGGAAAATACACGGAGGTGCCCCGGTTGTAGGCTTCTACGTCGAGCGGGCTGTCGGGGCGGACGTAGTGGGCGACGTCGGCAATGGCGACGTAGAGGCGGTAGTTGCTGCCGCGTTTTTCGGCATAGACGGCGTCGTCAAAGTCGCGCGCGGTGATGCCGTCGATAGTGACGAAGGGCAGGTGGCGCAGGTCGAGGCGGTTGTCATAGTCTTCCGCTTGCAGTTCGTCGGGCAGGCGTTCGCTTTCGGCGAGGACGTCGGCGGGGAATTCGGCGGGGATGTTGTGGTTTTCGATGGCGATGTCGGTTTCCATGCCGGCTGACATGGCTTCGCCGAGGACGGCGATGATTTTGCCGATGGGCTGCCGGTAGCGCGAGGGGTAGGCGGTGATTTCGCCGATGACGACTTGTCCGGCTTTGCCGCCGCCGAGTTCGCCCGCCGGTATGAGCATGTGCTGGGTCAGGCGGCGGTTTTCCGGGACGAGGGTCCAAACGCCATGTTGTACGGCGAGTTTGCCGACAATGCGTTTTTGTGCGCGTTCGAGGATTTCCACCGGCGCGTAGTCTTTGCGGCCACTGTCGTCTTCATGTTTGACGCGGGCAAGGATTTTGTCGCCGTGCATGAGTTCGGCCATGTATTTGGGCGGGATGAAGCCGTCCGGCTCGCCGCTTTCCGGGCTGAGGAAGCCGTAGCCTTCCTGGTGGGCGATGACGAATCCGGCGACAAGGTCCATTTTGCGGGTGACGCCGTAGCGCCCCTGCCGGTTGCACATGAGCTGCCCCGCCGCGAGCATGGCTTTCAGGCGGTATTGCAGGCGGTCGGCTTCGTCGTCGTCCATGGCGAAGGCGGCGGCGATTTGCGCGAAGGTGAGCGGTGTGCCCTGTGCTTCGAGCCAGGCGAGGAGGTATTCGCGGCTGGGCAGGGGGGTTGCGCCGTATTTTTGTTGTTCGCGGGCGTGGTAGGGGTCTTCCGTCCGCCAGTTTTTTGCGTTTTTCATGGTGTTTCGGTGAGTGTTAGCAATGGGTGTCAGGCAGTTTTGATGCGCCACGGCCATGTTTGTCCGGCCAGAAAGGGGACGACTTCGCCGTCGCCGTAGGGCAAGGTGTCCGGGAAGGTTTGCGGGCGGCGTTCGAGGATGATTTCGCCGCTGTTGTAGGGCAGGCCGTAGTAGTCGGCACCGTGTCTGGCGGCGAAGGCGGGCAGTTTGTCGAGCGCGCCCGCCTGCTCGAAGGCGGCGGCGTAGAGCGGCAAGGTGGCGTGGCCGGTGTAGCAGCCGGCGCAGCCGCAGGCGTTTTCTTTGGCGTGTTTTTCGTGCGGGGCGCTATCGGTGCCCATGAAGAAGCGCGGGTCGCCGCTTGCCACCGCATCCAGCAGGGCGCGGCGGTCGTTTTCGGTTTTGAGGATGGGCAGGCAGTAGTAGTGCGGCTTGATGCCGCCGACGAGCAGGGCGTTGCGGTTGAAAAGCAGGTGGTGCGCGGTGATGGTGGCGGCGAGGTTGTTTTTTTGCGCGCGGATGTAGGCGACGGCGTGCGCGGTGGTGATGTGTTCGAGGACGATGCGCAGCTGCGGGTGGCGCCCGCGCAGCTGGTCGAGCACGGTGTCGATGAAGGCGGCTTCGCGGTCGAAAATGTCAATGCCGTCGGTCGTTACTTCGCCGTGGATGAGCAGCAGCAGCCCCGCTTGCGCGATGGCATCAAGGATGGGGTCGAGCGCGGCGGCGTCCGCCACGCCCTGGGCGGAGTTGGTGGTCGCGCCCTTCGGATACCATTTGACGGCGACGACGCCGGCGGCTTTGGCGGCGCGGATGGTGTCCACAGTAAGGGCGTCGCTGAGGTAGAGGCTCATCAGCGGGGTGAAGTGCGCGCCTGCCGGGATGTGGGCGGTGATGCGCGCGCGGTAGGCGGCGACGGCCTCGATGCTGTCCACCGCCGGGGTGAGGTTGGGCATGATGAGGGCACGGGCGCATTGGTGCGCGGCGTCCGGCACGGTGCGGGCGAGGGCAGCACCGTCGCGCAGGTGGATGTGCAGGTCGTCCGGGGTGGGCAGGGTGAGGGTCTGGGTCATGATGGGCTCCGGTTTCGTCTGGATGGTTTGGGTGGCAGCTCCTCTTGCTGCTGCTGCCGCTTTTTTCGCTGGCGCTGCACAGTCCCGGCGGCTTCCCCACGGGGCAGGGTTCCTGCCCCGCCCGGCGGCTCAACTGTGTTCGTTGCGGTTGAACCAGTGGCGCTGGCGGATGCGGGTCGCTTCATCGGTTTCGCTGTTGCGCTGGATGAGGCAGGTGTCAAGCGAGGTAGGTTCGAGGGTGAAGGCGATGGCGTGCAGGACGTTGTCGCGGAAGATGTGCAGCACGGAGGCGTTGCCCGGTGCGGCGTAGCGCAGGTGGCGCGCCAGCTGGCTTTCGTCCGCACGGTAGCCGTTGACGGCGACGAGCTGGTCGTCCATGGCGATGCCCGCCAGCGCCGCCGGGCTGGTGTCGTCGATACGGGTCACGCGGCAGTATTCGCCGCGCTGTTGCCAGCGGATGCCGGGGTCGCTCTGGTAGCGCTGCGCGGTGGGCACGTCGCTGCCGAGGTCGCCGTTGCTAGCGGCAGGCAGCATGTGGATGGTGAGGCCGATGTATTCGGCGGCTTCGTCCAGAGGCAGCGGGTCGGTGCTGTGCATGAGGCGGCGGATGAAGCCGCGCAGCGGGGTTTCGAGGTCTTCCGGCAGGAGGTCGGCGGTGATGCGGATGAAGTGTTCTTCGTCGATGTCTGCGCCGCTGCGGTGGTAGTCGTGCCAGAGGCGGTGCATGACCATCGGCAGGCTGACGCCGTCTTCGCTGTGCGCGCGCAGGTAGATGTCGAGGCAGAAGGCGGCCAGCGCGCCGTGGACGTAGTAGGTGGTGCTGCTGTTCACGGTGTCTTCGCCGCCGTTGTAGAGTTTGGTCCAGGCTTCGTAGCTGGACTGGGCGAGCGTTTGCACGTGCCGCCCCGGCCGCTGGCGGTAGCGGGCGATGTCCTGGGCAAGCAGTTCGAGGTAGGCGTGGATGGTGATGACGCCGCTTCTGACCAGCAGCCAGTTGTCGAAGAAGGCGGTGAAGCCTTCAAAGAGCCAGAGCATTTCGGTGGGCTGTTCGTGTTGCAGGTCGTAACGGCGGTATTCGGGCGGCCGCATCGCCTTGATATTCCAGGTGTGGAAGTATTCGTGCGAGAAGAGGCCGAGGAGCTGGATGTAGCGGTTGCTGCCCCGGTTGTCCGGTTCGGGCAGACTGTCGCGCGAGCTCATGAGCAGGGTGGAACGGCTGTGTTCGAGGCCGCCGTAGATGTTGTCGCCGAGGTGGAGGAGGAAGGTGTAGCGCGCCATCGGCGGCAGGCCGCCGAAGAGCATGACGGCTTCGCGGCAGACGGTCTGCACGTCGCGACGCAGGCGTTCGTGGTCGTAATCCCAGCAGCGGCCGCTGATGACGATGTCGTGCGGCACGCCGCCGGCGGTAAAGGAGAGGATGGTGAGTTCGTGGGCGAACATGAGCGGGGTGTCAATCATCTGGTCGTAGTCGTCGAACCAGTAGGCACCGTCGCTGCTGGTTTGCGCGCCCGCAATCTGCCAGCCGGCACGGTGGCCTTCGAGGGTAAGGTTGAGCCGCTGCGGCAGGTGTTCCATGCCTTCGACGGCAAGGCAGGCGGCGCAGGGGTTGAGGAAGCCGCGTTCGTGGTCGAGATAGCAGCCGCGCACGCTGATGTCGCGCGCGTAGATGCTATAAGTGATGAGCAGTTCGTCGCAGCCTTCGGGCACGTGTACGCGCCAGCGCGAGGGGGTCTCGAAGGTATGCGGGATGAGGTTGCCGTCGCGGTTGCGCACGGCAAGGCGCGAAAGCAGGCGGGCAAAGTCGCGGCGCATGTAGCTGCCCGGTATCCATATCGGCAGGTAGAAAACGATTTCACGCGCAGATGCCACCGGTACGCGCTGCTGCACGGCGAAGCGGTGTCCGCCGGGCGCGGGGGTGATTTGGAAAGCAATAGCGGAAGCTGACATAATGGCCTCAGAAGCGAAGTTAAGCTGCGTTATCTTACCATTTGCCTCATCAGCGGCTTGAAAAAAGCCCCGCCGCCGCCATTTCCGCGCCAGTATTTCCGAAGCATTGTCATGAGCAACCCATACGATTTTGACACCGACAGCGACACCCTGACCGCCGACCCCGAGCTCGACGAACCCCGCCTGTTTGAAGTCGTCCTCCTGAACGACGACTACACCACGATGGAATTTGTCATTGACGTCCTGATGCGTTTCTTCCGCAAGGACTTTCCCGAAGCGGAACGCATCATGTATCAGGTACACGAAAAAGGCAGCGGCGTTTGCGGCATCTACCCGTATGAAATCGCCGAAAGCAAGGTCAACCAGGTCATCGAACACGCGCGCAGCCACGATTTCCCGCTGCTGTGCATCCTGCGACCACATTAAATAGAGGAGAAACCCATGCTATCCACCGCACTCGAAAAAGCCGTTGACCGCGCTTATCACAGCGCGCAAAGCGCCAACCACGAATTTCTCACCCTCGAACACCTGCTGCTCGCGCTTCTCGACGAACGCAGCGTGGTGGATGCCCTGCTCACTTTCGGTGCGGATCTCGCCAGACTGCGCGAACAGCTCAACAAATACCTCAGCGAGCACTGCCCGCAATTCCCGCAGGACAGCGGTGGTCGTGTCACCCAGCCGACCACCGCCTTCCAGCGCATGATTCAGCGCGCCGTGCTGCACGCGCGCAATGCCGGCAAGCAGGAAGTGAGCTGCCTGAACGCGCTGGTCGCCATCATCAGCGAACGCGACAGCTATGCCGCCTACTTCCTGCGCCAGCAGGAAGTCGAGCGCCTTGATCTCGTCAACTACATCACCAATGGCGGCGCCCAGCCCGTCAAAGAAGGCGAAGAAGGCGGCGACGACGAACGCGGCGACGCCCCGCGCCGCACCGCCCTCAGCGAATTCACCAACAACCTCAACCGGCGCGCCCGGGAAGGCCGCATTGACCCGCTCATCGGCCGCAGCCGCGAAATCGAGCGCACCATCCAGACCCTCTGCCGCCGCCGCAAAAACAACCCCATCCTTGTCGGCGAAGCGGGCGTGGGCAAAACCGCCATCGCCGAAGGGCTTGCCAAAGCCATCGTTGAAGGCGATGTGCCGCCCATCCTCAAAAACGCCACCATTTACAGCCTCGATATCGGCTCGCTGCTCGCCGGCACCAAATACCGGGGCGACTTCGAGAACCGCATCAAGGCGCTGCTGAAAGAACTGCGCGCCATCCCCGACGCCATCCTCTTCATCGATGAAATCCACACCATCATCGGCGCGGGCTCGGCGAGCAACAGCAGCATGGACGCCTCCAACCTCATCAAACCGGCGCTGGCCAACGGCGAACTGCGCTGCATCGGCGCCACCACCGACAAGGAATACCGGCAAATCTTCGAAAAAGACCACGCCCTCGCCCGCCGCTTCCAGAAAGTGGACATCGCCGAACCTGCCATTGACGACGCCATCGCCATCCTGCAAGGCCTCGTGCCGCGCTACGAAGACTTCCACCACATCCATTACAGCCTTGACGCGATAGAGGCCGCCGTGCGCCTCTCCGACCGCTACATCAACGACCGCCGCCTGCCCGACAAGGCCATCGACCTCATCGACGAGGCCGGTGCGCGCCAGCACCTCATCCCCGAAGACGAACGCGGCGACACCATCGACGCCCTCGTCATCGAAAAACTCATCGCCAGCGTCGCGCGCATCCCGGAAAAAAGCGTCAACAAAGACGACCGCAACCAGCTCAAAACCCTCGAACGCGACCTGAAAACCGTCGTCTTCGGCCAGGACGAAGCCATCGAACACCTCGCCGCCGCCATCAAACTGAGCCGCGCCGGCCTGCGCGACAACGAAAAACCCATCGGCAGCTTCCTCTTCACCGGCCCGACCGGTGTCGGCAAAACCGAAGTCTGCCGCCAGCTCGCGCACGTCCTCGGCATCAAGCTGCTGCGCTTCGACATGAGCGAATACATGGAAGCGCACACCGTCAGCCGCCTCATCGGCGCACCGCCCGGCTACGTCGGCCACGAACAGGCGGGGCTGCTCACCAACCAGATCCAGAAAAACCCGCATGCCGTGCTGCTTTTGGACGAAATCGAAAAAGCCCACCCCGACATCATGAACCTGCTCCTGCAAATCATGGATCACGGCATGGTGACCGATGCCACCGGGCGCGAAATCAACTGCCGCAACCTCATCATCATCCTCACCAGCAATGTCGGTGCCTTCGAAATGGAAAAAAACCGCATCGGCTTCGCCGCCGCGAACAACAAAGAAAGCAGCGACGCCCAGGCCGAAGCGGCGGTCAAACGCCACTTCACCCCCGAATTCAGGAACCGCCTGGACGCCATCATCCGCTTCGCCCCGCTTGGCGCTGACGCCATCCGCCACGTCATCGACAAATTCATCATCGAACTCGAACAACAGCTCGAAGACAAACACGTCAGCATCAGCCTTGAAGAAAGCGCCAAAGACTGGCTGGCCAAACACGGCTACGACCCGAAAATGGGCGCACGACCCATGGCGCGCCTCATCCAGAAACACATCAAACAGCCGCTGGCCGAACAACTGCTCTTCGGCGCGCTGGCCGAACGCGGCGGTCATGTGAACGTGACCATCCGCGACGACGCACCAGCGCTCGACATCACCGCCGAAACGCCCGCGCCCAAAGACGTCCTGCCGGAACTGTGAGCCTCCCCTGCCATTAAAAAAGCCCCTCCATCAGAGGGGCTTTTTTTAGTCGCCTCAAACAGAAATGATACGGTGTTGGCGAGCCTCGCCGTACTACCTGTACTGTCTTCGGCTC
>ERZ772766.26-NODE-26-length-110015-cov-12.827146_pt1 | contig 110015 bp, 93 predicted proteins | sample MGYA00511379_ERZ772766 | MGnify/ENA primary metagenome ERZ772766 (study PRJEB29015, sample SAMEA2737895) | human oral metagenome | biome: human oral; feature: human-associated habitat; material: dental | place: China | collected 2116 ... | reverse complement strand
TGGCCACCACGGTGCAGGAATCATCGATCCACGTGTTCAGGACCCCGAGCGTGAACTCTTCTTTGCCCAGGAAGCGTTCCAGTTCGTCGAGGAAAATGATGGCGCCGCGAACGGGTCTCTGCCGGGTTTTCAGCAGCTTCTCCACGTCGTCCTCGCTCTTGGGGAACAGGACGCGGGCTTCGGGCCATTCCTCGCGGAGCACCTGGACCACGAGACGGGTCTTGCCCGCCATCGACGGGCCCTCCACCAGGACGGGGGTGCGGTCTTTCAGAAAATCGTGAAGCTTGTCGTGCGCATCGCGGCGAACGTAGTCATTGATATTCCTGTCGGACCTGTGAATGCGCAGCGATTTCAGGTCTGCCCTGCCGATCGGGCCGGAATCCCCGGACACCTCGGCGATCCATTTATTGAGCGCCCGCGCCGAGATCCAGTTCCTGACCGGCGGTGTGAAATCCGCGACAACGCCCACAATGGCTCCCAGAAGTGAACCGAGCACGCTCCACACCCCGCCGAGGGAACTGAGGAGGGGGATTGCGGCGCCCACGATGGCCCCGATAACTGGCAGGAGCAGCCACCACACCGACGTGCCGGGGTCGAATGATCGCGTGGACCGTTTCGACATCCTTGGCTCCCTCCGGCGCTGTCCCGGAAACAGGATAGTGGAACGGAGGGCGGCGAACCGGGCTCAGTGGTCAGTCGTCGTCGCGGTCGTCGCCGTCGTCGTCGCTGTCCTTCTTGGTCGGTTTGGCTGTCGCGGCTTTCGTGCTCTTCGTGCTTTTCGTGCTCTTTCTGTCATCGTCGTCATCGTCGTCGTCCCGGTCGATCTTCTTCGAGGTCGTGGTGGGGACGGTCCTGGTGGCGACGGTCGTGTTGGCCGGCCTGCTGGTGGTTTGGGCCGTGGAACTGGTCGGATCCGCGGGGCCCGCCGGGTCCACCGGGGTGACCTCCGTGGGGATCGGGGGCTCGGTGGGGGAGGGATTCTCCGACGGGGCGGGCGGGGAGACGACGATCGCCGGCGAGTTCAGTTCGGGTTCCGCCGGGTGCGCGAGCTGGAACAACAGCCCCGCAGTCAGCAGCCCCGCGGCACCTATGCCCACCAGGGTGAGGGTGAGGCGGGTTCGTTCCGACTTCATTTTGCTTCTCCTTCCGCGTGATTCAAGTGAACCCCATGTGGATGAGGAATCGCGCAGACCTTCATGAGGAAGTTCTCATAAAAAGCCACGCCGGTTGTCAGTACAAATTTCTACGACCCGCGGCGGGAGCCCGTCCGGACCCGACCTGCCCGGGCGACCCCGATCGCGGCAAGCTGGCGCAACTCGCGCAGGAGGGTTATTGTATGTACAAAGCTCCCGGCGGTTCCGGCCGTCGGGCCAGCGGACTGGACGGACCCGAACGCGGTGCAGTCGGCACTGCTGCCGGTGGGGGACGAAGCAATCCGCCGGACCAGCCTGAACGCCCCAGAAACCAGGGAGAGGTACATGACCAAAATCACCCACTGGATCGACGGCGCCCCCTACGAGGGCCAGCCTTCCCACACGATCCCCGTCGAGAACCCCGCCACCGGCAAGGTCGTCGGTGAACTGATATCCGCCAGCCCGGCCGACCTCGACCACGCCGTCGCCAGCGCCAAGGCGGCCCAGAAGAAGTGGGCCAAGGTTTCCCTCGCCAAGCGCACCGCCATCATGTTCAAGATGCGCGAACTGGTGCTGGCCCACCAGGACGAGCTGGCCAAGGCGATCGTCGAGGAGCACGGCAAGGACTACTCCGACGCCATCGGCGAGATCCAGCGTGGCCGCGAAACCCTTGACTTCGCCTGCGGCATCAACGTCGCCCTGAAGGGCGAGTACTCCTTCGACATCTCCACCGGCGTCGACATCCACACAATCCGCCAGCCCGTCGGCGTGGTCGCGGGCATCTGCCCCTTCAACTTCCCCGTCATGGTGCCGATGTGGATGCACCCCATCGCCGTGGCTGCCGGAAACGCCTTCATCCTGAAGCCCGCTTCCCCGACGCCCACCGCGTCGCTGATCATCGCCCGCCTCTACAAGGAGGCTGGCCTGCCCGACGGCGTGTTCAACGTCCTCGCCGGTGACCGCAACCTGGTCTCCAACATCCTCACCCATCCCGGGATCGACGCCATCTCCTTCGTCGGCTCCACCCCGGTGGCGCACGTCATCCAGGACACCGGTGTCGCCCACGGCAAGCGCGTCCAGGCCCTCGGCGGCGCCAACAACCACGCCATCGTCCTGCCCGACGCGGACCTCGAATTCGCCGCCCAGCACATCTCCGCCGCCGCCTTCGGTGCGGCAGGTGAACGCTGCATGGCGCTGCCCGTCGTGGTGGCCGTCGGTGGCATCGCCGACAAGCTCGCCGAACTGGTCGCCGCCAATGGCGCGAAGATCAAGGTCGGTTTCGGCCTCGACGAGGGCGTCCAGATGGGTCCGGTCATCACCGCCAAGGCCCGCGACCGCATCGTCGGTCTCATCGACGACGCCGAGAAGCGCGGCGCGAAAGTGACGCTCGACGGCCGCGGCCTGAAGGTCGAGGGCTACGAAGGCGGCTTCTGGCTCGGCCCCACCATCCTCACCCACGTCCCGCTCGACGCCCCCGCCTACAAGGAGGAGATCTTCGGCCCGGTGCTGTGCATCGTCGACGCCGAGAACTACGCGGAAGCCATCGAGATCGTCAACGCCAGCGAGTTCGGCAACGGCGCGGCGATCTTCACCAACGACGGTGGCTACGCCCGGCGTTTCCAGTTGGATGTCGAAGCCGGCATGGTGGGCGTCAACGTGCCCATCCCCACCCCGGTGGCCTACTACTCGTTCGGCGGGTGGAAGGAGTCGCTGCTGGGCGACACCCACATTCACGGCCCCGAGGGTGTGCACTTCTACACCCGCGCCAAGGCCATCACCACCCGGTGGCCCTCGGAGTCCGGTGCCTACGCCGCGACGATGAGCTTCCAGCGCGAGGAGTGAACCGCCCCACGTGAAAGGTGCTGGGCCGTGAGCAGTGGTGAACGGTCCGGCGAACTTTCCAGCCCCTGCCCCGGCGAGTCAGGTCGCCGGGGCAGGAACTTTTTGTGGACGGGGAGCAGGATCGAGTTCAGTCGGGCAGCTGTGGGGACGCTCTTGGTGCCGCGGGCGGGAGTCCGTCTCCCAGTGTTTCTTGGTGGAGCGTGAGACGCAGAACGCGGTGACCTTGGAGGTCCCGAAGGGCTGGGTTCTCCTGGACAGGAAGGCCAGGGCTGAGAGATCCATGACCGATGCCGTGGAGAAGGGGCTATGTTCCATACGGTTTTCCTAGGTTCCCGTGCGATTGGTGGTTCGGAGGCGTGGGGGTATTCCGACATGGGAAAAATTGTTGGTCAGGAGGACAAACTCTTTCCCTTCCAGATCTGGTTCATTTGGCGTGAGGACGGCCCACCGGTCGGATTCTCGTCGAGCCCGGGAAGGGCGATCACTTCCGTGACTTCTTTTGCGACGGACCCCGCAACCGGGAGGCGATCAGGATCGCCAATGCCGCCAGGCAACTGATCCCCGCCATGACCCCCAAGGCCGCGGTTCGTGCCGGGCGCGGGTCCGGTTTCGGTTCCGGGGGCGTCATGAGCGGGGTTTCCTGTTTCGTGGGGGCCGGGAAGCGGGGATTCTCCGGGCCCTCCAGGGAACCGTCGTTGACGAAACTCAGGGCATCGTAGGGGGCGACGATTCCCCAGCCGATCAGTTTGTCGCGATGAGAACGCGACGGGCGCAGGGCCGTCGCCAGGATCCGGTGCTTCCAGTCGGCCGGGGTTTCATCCGGGTACTTGGCCACCACCAGCGCCGCGATCCCCGCCACGTATCCGGTGGCGTAGGAGGTCGTCGGCTGGTTCCCGGCGAACATGCAGTCGCCGTCGCCGAAGAAGGTGCTCAGCACCTGCGACCCTGGGGCCGCCACCTCGACGTGTTCGCCGTGGAGCACGGAATCCGACGGGGCCCCGTTGGCGTCCACGGCCGTGACCGACAACGCCTGGGGATAGGCCGCCGGGTAGCGCGGCGCCTTGGGATCCTCGGTCCTGTTCTGCTGATCCTGCGGGACGTTGCCCGCAGAGGCCACCACCAGCGCCCCCGAAGCAGCGGCGTGCTCCACCGCGGCCTTCAACTCGGGCAGATCCGTGGGGGAGGACTGGGCCACGACTATCACCTTCGCCCCCTGGTCGGCGGCCCAGACGATGCCCTTGGCGGTGCGGGCCCCGTCGGGTCCCTTTCCGGCCGAGGTGGCGTCGTGCTGTTCGCTGACGTAGACCCGGACCGGCAGGATCTCGGCCTCCGGCGCCAGGCCCACCAGGCCGGAACCCTCCACCTCGTGGGCCGCTATCTGCCCGGCGATGGCGGTTCCGTGTCCCGCGGCATCCGTACGTCCGTCGCCGCTGTCCACCAGGTCGATGCCCGGCAGCACGTTCTCCGTGAGGTGGACGTTTGATGCGACCACCCCGGAATCGACGATCGCCACCTTCACCTTGCTGCCCCGGGAGAGCTGCCACGCTTTCTTGATCCCGAGGAGGGAGATCACGTTCGGGGCCTGCGCCACCATGGCGGTTGTCCCGATCTGGCAGGGGGTGCTCTTGTCCTCGGCCACCGTGTTTATCCTGCTCTGCCCGTCGCTGGTCAGGGCCTGCGCGGGCAGCGACGGGACCAGGAGGGCCACTGCTCCGCAGACGGCGGCGAGTTTCCCACCCAGGATTCGCAGCCGGATCATTGCTGCCCCACCGTGGCCCAGGCGCTCTCGGGTTCGAGCGCGGTTCCCTCCGGTATCAGCGCCGTCCACTCCGCCGGGATCACGTGGACGTCGTTGTCCGTGTATCCCAGGCGCGCCAGGGATTCGGCGGGCTGGGCACCCAATCCGTGCAGGGTGCCGAGGTCGGAGACCAGCATGACCATGCCGAGGGTGCCCCCCGACGTGGCCCGGACCAGGGCACCCGACCCGCCCAGGACGGTGGTGGGGGTCGGGACGGAACGCAGCTTCTCCTCCGCGTTCGCCTCGGCTCCAGAAGGCGCCGGGAGCACTTCGACGAGGGCCTCCCGGGTCATCGAGTACAGCGCCGCCACCGATGATCCGTCCGAGGACTGCGACAGCTGGGCGCAGGGCAGGGAACCGCCCGGAACGGTGTCCTCGATGCGGCGCGGCCAGTCGGCCGGGGCGATGCCCGCCGGATCCACCTCGACGGAGGACATGTCGGAGAACGAGACGGTCAGGGGAGCCTCGGTCTGGTGGAGTTTGTCCGCGGTCTCTGACAACGTCGCCACCTTGCCGGAACCAGTGACGACGTAACGCCGCTGCGAACCGTGATCGTCGACCTGGATGACGGTCCCGATGGTGACCGTTCCCAGACGCTCCGGCATGCCCTCCACGGGTTGGCCCGCGTTCGGTACCTCCAAGGGCTGCAGGTCCGAACCCAGCTTGAACAGGGACAGCCAGGCGGCATCGACCTCGGCCGGTGTCGTCGATTCCATCCCCAGCGCCAGGAGCACCTTGTTTCTCTGCTCCCGCGGGATCTTGTGGCGCAGGCCGTCGGCGATCAGGAAGAAATCGTCCTGGTTCTTGACCAGGACACTGCCACGCCGGGTTCGGGGCTCGGGCAGGTGCGCCACCCAGGTGTGGGTCTTGCCGGGAATCGCGCAGGAGAACCAGAGATCCGAGTGGAGCTGACCGGCGGGGGGAACGTCGTCGGGAACGCCGGTGATGCCGATCTGGGTGCCGCGGCTGATCCCGTCGATGGTCGAGGAGGACACCTCGCTGACCTGGTACTTGCCCGACTCCGACAGCAGGCGCGCCGAGGTGACGTTGGTGACCGGGCGCAAGGTGCCCTTGATCGTGTAGTACCGGGAACCGGTTCCCTTCACCACGATCAGGGTCGAGTCCTGCCAGCCGTTCGGCAGGGTCGGGGAGAACTGGCTGATGATGGCCCCGACCCCCAGCATGATCGCTACGACGACCACGCCCACGATCAGGGGAATGAACGGTGATTTGGACTCCAGTTCGCGGCCTCCGGGTATCCCGGAGGAGAACGCCGTGATCAGGCGGCGGCGGTTGTAGCGCTGGGCCTCGAGGATCTCCTTGTTGGACGGCATCAGACGACCCCCCAGACCAGTGCCGCCAGCGGCAGGATCCCCAGCAGCACGAGGACCCCGGCGACATCCGCCAACCGGGTCAACCAGGGACGCAGCTTCTGCGAGACCACGTTGGCTGCCAGGAGCAGCACCGCGGCCAGGATGATCGCGCCGAGGGTCCAGGGCAGGGCGTCAGGAATGACCGTCGTGGTGGCCACCGCGGCGACGACTGTCAGGAACATGCCGGTGAGCACGCCTATGACCACCTCGACCGAGGAACGCAGCGACCGGGTGGCCAGCATCAGGGCCAGCCCGACACAGGCCAGCATCGTGATCGCCGTGGGGGAGGTCGCCATCAGCGGGGCCAGGACCATCATGGCCGCCGAGCAGCCCGCCTTCAGCGATATCACCAGCACGCGGGCGTTCCCGACGCGGGAGTACACCCGCACAGGGTCGATTCTCTCGTTCTCCCGGCTGGTGCCGATGGTCGTGGGCAGCTGCGCCATGGCCACCCAGGGTGCGCTGAGCGTGATCACCACCAACAGGGCGAGGGTGGTGGCGGCCGCCCTGTCGGGAGGGATGTCCATCATCCCGACCAGTCCGCCCACGAGAATGAACGACACACCCGCGGTCATGGGGGCGGTCATGGAGACCCGCAGGTCGGAGGGAAGGACCAGGAGCGTCGCCGAACCGGCGAGCAGACCGATGCCGGCTGCCGCCAACGGCAGCGAGAACCAGTGCCCCGGGGTGACCGCGAAGGCGGCGCAGGAGATCAGGACCGGGGTGGTGTGCCCCAGGGACAGCGCGCCGGGGCGATTGGGCATGCGCGCCACGACCGCGGCGGCCAGGGTGGTGAGGACCGCCCCGCAGGCGCCCACCGTCGCGGTCAGGACAGGTTCCCGTGAACCCGTCACCAGGAGCAGGGCGGCCAGCAGCACCAAGGCTGCCGAGGCGTGGGCCGAAAGCTGGACGGAACTGGTCTTCTCCCAGGGGACGGAGTTCTCGGCCACCGCGGTTCCCACGGCCTCGACCAGGTCGTCGTAGCGCTGGTCCTTGACGTTGGTGCCGCTCGGTTCCACGGTGAGAACCGCCCCGGGACGGATTCTCTGGTCGGGGAGGGACTCCGACTGGTTCAGGACGCGACCATCCGAGGTTCGAATGGTGAAACCCCGGGTGGCGGTTCCCGGATCCAAGGGGCGCAGGGCCTTGATGATCGCCGGCATCAGCTCGGCCAGCGCGATGTTGGGTGGAACCGATATGTCAGTGGTGTCCCCCGCCATGCTCAGCGAGATCGGCAGGAGGGCACCGACGGGGGAGCTTTCGGAGGACGGCATGGGGTTCCTTTGTCGTGCTGGCGCTGGAACGGGTTCCTCCGCCAAGGCTACTTCCTCCGGGAGGTCTCCACTACTCGAAAGTAAATTGAAATATTGATGAATGCTGCTCCACGGTTTCTTTCGAAATCCCTCGTTCGTGAACTGTGGTGTGCGTTAGGGTTGAGAACAGTTACCCGCGGTGCAGCAGGTCGCGTGCATCGCACACATCCACCACACCGGAGGACGAACCATGGCAGGTACCGTACGCATCGTTCAAGGCGGGCTCAAGGCCGGCTCCGATGCCACGCTGGAGGCTTACAACGAGGTGTCGGGGCACATCAAAGGTGTCGACGCGAGCAAGGAAGCGGCCCGGGCCGGCTGGCAGGGCCAGGGGTCGGACGCCATGTATGCGGCCGCCATGCTCTGGATCGAGAAGGCAACGGCGCTCAACAATTCGCTGCTGGGGTTCAGCGACGCACTCAAGGGGTCCGAGGCCAACTCGGGGCAGGCCGAAGTGACTCATTCCGCGGCCTTCCTGAACCTCGAGAAGCGAATGACCGGCGGCGGCGCAGTCTGAACTGCGAACGTGTTTTCGACAAAGAAAGGCGTGAATCAAAATGAGCATTGAAAAAGACATGATGGTCAACTACTCCGCCATTGATCTTCTCAGTGAAGATATCAACAAACACCACCGGGGTATCGAGGCGAGCATGGACACGCTGACCGGAAAGCTCGACCTCATGGAGAGCAGCTGGGACGGCGAAGACAGGGAAGCCTACGCCGTACGCAGAAGAGAGTGGAACCAAAAGGAGCTGGAGATGCGCTCGGCCCTTCAGCAGTTCAACATCGAGGTGTTCAACGCAAAACTCGGTTACCACGGAGCCGAGGTTCAGAACAGAAGAATCATGGACAACGTGGAAATACCCAAGGCCTGAGGTTGGATTTGGCAGTTGACCAAGTGTGAAAACGGGGCGGGAATCCTTGGATTCCCGCCCCGTTCCCTGTAGCTGAGGCGATCTCTCATCGCGGCGAACCGCTCATGATCATCATGGTGCGTTCCCCCATGATGATCGTCGTCCCCGGAGGTAGCAGGGTGCGTCTGCCGCGCACCAGATGGGCGACGGCACCGGCGGCGTTACGGACGACGGTTCCGTTCGTGGATGCGGCATCCTCCACCCAAACCCCACCGCTGGCCGGGCCGAGTCTCAGATGGGTCCGCGAGATCGAGTTTGTGGGATCCGGTATGACCAATCGGCGTTCCCCGTTGGTGCCCGTGGGTTCCCGCCCCACGACCAGAACGGAATCCACCTTCTCGCGCTGGCCGGAATCCACGACCAGCCAAGCCTGCACCGTGCCCGGGAGCCCGGTCGGGCCGGTGGCGGGGGCCGGCGAGGGTTTCGGCGGTGTGGGCGGTGGTGGCGCGGCCCTGCGTGGTGTCAGGGGGTCGGTCTGTGCGTTCCCGGGAGGTGCTGCCGGGGCCGGTTCCCGGGAAGCGGCCCTGCGTGGCGTCAGGGGACTGGCCGCGGGGACGGGCGAAGAGGGCGATACTGGGGCGCCTGGCACCGGGAAACTCGAGTTCTCCTGCCCCCGGGGAAGCGGTTCCTCGGTTTCTTCATCCCCGTCCCCGGAACCGGGGCGGGATTTCTCGGACCGCAGATCGAGCACCGCGGTTCCGGCGACCCGGTCCACCAGATCCCTGCCGTCGCGGCTGAGGAAACTGACGACCAGCGGACCCACAACGGTCACGTGCAACAGGATCATCAGCGCGGTACGCACCAGCTGCCGTTTCAGGCCCGGGGCGTGATCGCTGCCGTCGGCGACGGCGACCGTTCCGGAGAGCAACGCGCCCGGGGTGCGTCCGGTGCGGGCGCGCAGCAAGGTGAGGACGGCGACCAGCTCCACGATTGCGATGCCCGTCAGCACCGGGGAGTACAGGAGCCGCCAGAGCGGGCCGGCCACCGCCACGACGCAGGCCAGATCCGTCAGGTAGGACAGCGTGCGGGTCAACCCGCTGGCAGGGACCGGGAGGTCGTCGTGCTGTTCGGCCTCCACAGGTTCGGGGCCCGCATCGGGGAACATGGTTTCGGCCCGGGGCGGGGGGAGAGCGGTCAGGTCGAGCTGGGTCATGATGCGATCTGCCGTACCAGGTCGAACAGGCCTGCTGCGTAGGCGGCCGCAGGGGGAAGAAGGATCAGGGAAAGCGTCTGCGTGATGTCCCCGGCGCGCCCGAGCAGCGCAGATTCGGTGCCCTTGGCAAAAGACGTGGTGATGATGCTGAGCGACGCGGCCGCGATGATCATCAGCAGTGCCATCACCTGCGACCCCAGCGGCTGGGAGAGGCCGAAGGCGGACAGCGTCGCGGCGACGATCGCCAGGGCGGCGATGCGCGGCAGGATGCGGCCCGGGCGGTCGCGGCGAGCGCGGGGCGCCAGCGCCAGGGCCAGGAAGGCGCTGAGCATCATGACCCCACCCGCTATCCCGGTCGCTGGCTGACCGGACCTCATGAGCCCCGCGGCGGGGAAAGCGCAGATCCCGGCCGTTCCGCAGCACGCGATGAGCAGCAGCTGCCCCCGGGCGTTGCCCTCACGGATCGAACGGAGAACCCGGTTCGCGGTGATGGGGGCAGGGGCCGCGACCTCCGGGGTGCGGACCGTTGGCGCGGAGGTGGTGACGGTGGGAAGGTCCAGCAGCTGGGTCTCGGGGATGCGGAACGCGAAGGTGGGGATGACGGTCACCGTCATGGTCGCGACCGCCAGCACCAGGGCCGAGATCGCGGTGACGGGAGCGTCGGTCACCGCGAACAAACACGTCAGGACACCGGCCAGCCCCCACAAGGCGGCCATGGTGGAACTGAGGGCGGACCTGTTGTCGACCAACCACACCACCAGCGCCGCGACCAGCGCGGTCCATGCGGTGGCCGCCAGGGCCAGCCGGGGCAGGGATCCGACATCGGTGGGGAGCAGCGCGGTCCCGCAGACCCCGATCAGGGCGGTGGCGACCAGGAGACCGGGGGCGGTGCAACGCATCCGCCGCCACTTGAGCGACCATCCGAGCGCGACGGTGCAGGCGACGGCGGCCGATCCCCTCAGCACGTCGGAGACGGGCCACCAGCCGAGGACGGGACCTGCCAGGCACGCCGTCTCGATTCCCGTGACCAGGGTCAGGAACAAGGACAGCACGAGCGTGGGACGAAACCACGGGGAGGAGGCCCGGACCGCCACCTGGTGCGCCACCCGCTCGCTCTCGGCGGGACCGGTGAGCGTCAGGACGGTTCCGGAGGTCAGGTCGCTGCCGAGGGCCAGGTCCAGGTCGACGGGGGTGCCGTCGGGGTGGGTCAGACACAGCGTCTCGGGGTCGGCGTCGATCCGCAGCATGGACATCACCCGCGCCACCGTCGTGCCGACCGGAACCGCGATGTCCTGTTTTGAGGCGCCGTGAAGGATCGTGGTCGACGCCAGCTGCGTGGCCATGGAATCCTCCATTTTTCAAGGGAATGAACCGGGGTGTGGTTCATCTTTCTGACGATAATATGAAACGGGCTTGGGCGACATCCAGACCATGAAAACGCGACCGGAACATAATGTTGTGACCACTTGAGACGGGGAGTACCAAGGCATGGTTCAACCCATACAGGACGAGGGGACCACGGCTCCCGAGCTTCCCTCCGGGCAGATCGAGATCCAGGTTCCCCCCGACCAACCCGAGGCCGCCAGCATGGGCACCGCCCTGATGACCGTGGTCCCGATGATGGGCTCGGTGGGCGTCATGGTGTTCATGGCGCTCTCGCAGGGGCAGAACACCCGGATGCTGCTCATGGCCTGCGCCATGGTCTTCGCGATGCTCGTGATGGTGGGTTTCAACATCTACCGGCAGGTGGCGGGGCACAGCCAGAAAGTCGACACCCTGCGCCGGGAATACCTGGCCTATCTGGGGGAAACCCGCAAGACGGTTCGCACCGTGACCCGAAGGCAGCGCAACTACGTCGGCTGGCAGCTGCCCTCCCCGGATTCCCTGGTTCTGATCGCCCACGAGGGAACACGCCTGTGGGAACGCAACACCGACAACGAGATGGTCACGCACGTGCGGTTGGGTTCCTCGTCCCAGGAGCTGGCGATGCAGCTGGTGGAACCGGAGCTGCCACCACTGGCCAACCCCGACGTGGTCTGCCTCTCCGCCATGCGGCGTTTCATCGATGCCCACTCGATGGTCGAGGAACTGCCGCTGGGGGTCATGCTGGGTGACTTCAGCCACATCGACGTGGCCGGGCCCGCGGAGGCGACGCAAGCCCAGGTGCGTGCCATGACGATGCACGTCACCACCCTGAGTTCGCCGCAGGCGATGCGCGTCGCGGTTTTCTGCTCCGAGAAGAACCGCGACGAGTGGGAATGGGTGAAATGGCTTCCCCACGCCCGGTCCACGCAGCTCAGCGACGCCCTGGGGCCGGCCCGCATGGTGACGACGGATCCCGAGGAACTGGTGCAGCTGCTCGGGGAGGAGATCACCGGACGCGGCGTGTTCCGAGCACGTTCGGAAACCACCGACTGGCCGCACCTGTTCTTGATCCTGGACGGGGTGAGCCTGCCGATGAACACCTCCCTGGGAGGGATCGGCGGGCTGGAGGGGGTCACCGTGGTGCGGACCATGACGTCGTGGGGTCCGATGACCTCTCGCGCGACCCTGCGCATGATCCTGCATCCCGGGGCGCGGCCCGGCGACCGCGGACGCATGGAACTGCTGCTGCTGGACCAGGAACCGATCCTGGCCACCCCGGACGCGATGGGCATCCCCCAGGCCGAAGCCATCGCGCGACGCATGGCCCCCTGGATGGCGGAGGACCGTCCCGAGGCCGAGGCCCCGATGGGCAAACCGGACCCGAAACGCTCCCAGAACCTGATGGAGCTGCTGGGCACCGGCGATGTCCGTGACTTCGACCCGGACCGGCAGTGGAGGCGACGGGAGGGCCGCGACCGGCTGCGGGTGCCGTTCGCCGTCACCCCCGAAGGGGTTCCGGTGGTCCTGGACATCAAGGAATCCGCCCAGCAGGGAATGGGGCCGCACGGCTTGCTGATCGGAGCCACCGGTTCGGGCAAGTCGGAGGTGCTGCGCACCTTGGTGCTGGCGATGGCGATGACGCATCCGCCGGAGCAGCTGAACTTCGTCCTGGTCGACTTCAAGGGTGGCGCCACCTTCGCGGGCATGGCGGATCTGCCCCACGTCTCGGCCATGATCTCGAACCTGGAATCGGAACTGTCCCTGGTGGACCGCATGCAGGAGGCGCTGCGCGGCGAGATGGTGCGACGGCAGGAGATCCTGCGGCAGGCCGGCAAATACGCCAACGTCACCGACTACGAGGCGGACCGGTTGGCCGGAAAACACGACCATCCACCCATGCCGGCGCTGTTCATCATCCTCGACGAGTTCTCGGAGCTGCTGAGTGCGAAACCGGAGTTCGCCGACCTGTTCGTCGCCATCGGCCGGCTGGGACGTTCGATGTCGATCCATCTGCTGCTGTCCTCGCAGCGCCTGGAATCCGGGCGCATGAAGGGCCTGGACTCGCACCTGTCCTACCGGATCGGGTTGCGAACCTTCTCCGCGGGCGAGTCCCGGGACGTGCTGGGCGTGCCGGACGCCTACGGACTCCCGGGCTACCCGGGGGTGGGATACCTGAAACCGGGAACGGACGAGATGATCCGTTTCCGGTCGTCCTACGTGGCCGCCCCTCCGCCCGCGCGCCCGGACGACCAGGAACTCCGGGAGAGGATGCGCGATGCGCCCATCAGGATCCTGCCTTTCACCACCGGGACCGTGGTCCTGGAGAAAACCGACGCGGAGCAGGAACCAGAGGTCGTAGGCACCAGACCCGAGGACGCGAAGTGGGATGACATGACCCAGATGGACATCGCCGTCGCCCGGATGCGGGGCAGGGGAATCCCGGCCCATCAGGTGTGGTTGCCGCCGCTGGACGTGCCGGACACGCTGGACCAGCTTTTCGGGGATCTCGTGGCCGATCCCGAGCTGGGCCTGATCTCGCCCTCGTGGCGTGCCCGCGGCCCGTTGCGCATTCCGCTGGGCACCGTCGACCTTCCCCTGGAGCAGCGCCGCGACGTGCTGGAGTTCGACTTCTCGGGAGCCAACGGGCATTTCGCCGTCATCGGTGGTCCCCTGACGGGAAAGTCGACGACCCTCCGGTCGGTGGTGATGGCGTTGAGTCTGGTGCACACTCCTCAGGAGGTGCAGTTCTACGTCATCGATCTGGGTGGTGGCGGTTTCACCGCTTTCAACGGGGCGGCTCACGTGGCGGGTGTGGCGACCCGGGACCGGCCGGACGTGGTGAACCGCATGCTCTCGGAGATCGAGGGCATCATCGACGACCGCGAGAAGTATTTCCGCGGGAAGCGGATCGACTCCATGGACACCTACCGGCAGGGACGGGCCGAGGGGCGTTTCGACGACGGCTACGGTGACGTGTTCCTGGTGGTCGACGGCTGGGCCGTGATGAAAACGGACCTCAACGACGTGGACACGAGGATCCTGGCGATCATGACCCGGGCCCTTTCGTTCGGTGTTCACGTGTTGTTGAGCACCAACCGCTGGGCGGACATCCGCCAGCAGGTGGCGGACGCGATCGGGTCACGGCTGGAACTGAAACTGGGTGACGTGATGGACACCAGGCTCGATCGCAAGGTGGCGAAGGCCGTGCCTCCGGAACGGCCGGGACGCGGACAGGAGATCGGGCATCACCACGTTCTCGTGTGCCTGCCACGCATCGATGGCGAACAGGATCCGTCGTCCCTGGGCAAGGGCGTGGGGACGTCCCTTGAGCGCATCGCCCAGGCGGCCCCGGCGCCGGGGCCGAAGCTGCGCCTGCTGCCCATCCACGTCACGGCGGAGAAGATGCTGCAGCACCCCGGGGCGGCGGAGGGCCTGGTGCTGGGGGTGGAGGAATCCCGGCTCGGGCCCTTCATGTTCCATCCCCGCCAGGACAGCCATTTGTTCCTGCTCGGCGACGCGAAATCGGGCAAGACCACGTTCCTGCGGTCGTTCGTCCAGGAGATCATGCGCAACTTCTCCTCGCAGCAGGCGCAGATCTTCGTCGTGGACTACCGGCGGTCGCTGCTGGACCAGGTGCCGGCGGAATACCTGGCGGCCTACATGACGAACCCGGAAGAAACCGAGGGGGTCTTGGGGCATCTCGCCGAATTCCTGAGGGCACGCATGCCCAGCGATTCGGTGACCTCGGATCAGCTGCGCAACCGCTCCTGGTGGACGGGAGCGGAGGCGTGGGTTCTGGTGGACGACTACGACCTGGTGGCGATCCAGGGAAACAACCCGCTCACGGTGCTGCAACCGCTGATGGCCCAGGCCCAGGACCTCGGGTTGCACATTCTGGTGGCGCGCCGGATGGGTGGCGCGTCCCGGGCGCTGTACGAGCCGGTGCTGCAATCCATGCGGGACCTGGGGGCCACCGGCATCCTGCTGTCCGGCAGCCCGGAGGAGGGCAGCATCATCGGTCGTGTGAAACCGGTGAAGTCGTTGCCGGGCCGCGCTCAGGTGATCTCACGCGACGACGGCTACTTCCGAGCGCAGCTGGTGTGGGCAGATCAGCGCTGAACGGCTGGCTGCGTCAACCCGTGCGGGCTCGGAGAGTTTTCTCGGTTCCCCTACCGGAGGGGTGCCGGGTTGGATAGAGTTACGGGGTGAGCCAATGGTGGCAGGAGGTCAGTGCTGATGGGTGATATTGAGTTCAATCGTGCGGCTGTGGGCATCAATGCGAAGAAGGATTGGGAGGATGCGGACAATTTCGGGCAGGTTGGTGCGTATATTGACAAATTACCGAGTACCGGAATTGCTTACCCTCTGCCCGCCGGTCCCAACGAGGGAGTCCAGGCCTTGGCGTCGAAAGCTTTGAATTTTAATCAGGTGATGAGATGGGCGGCAGCGGAGTACTCGGATGCCTGTGGCGTTCTGGGGTCGGGGCAGGAGCAGGTGATCTCGAATTATGACGAGACGGAGAAATTCAATGATGAGAAGTTCCAGAGGATTGCATCGAGGATGAGCGGAGGCGATCACTGATGACCGTCCGGGGCAAGGATGTGATGCCGCTGCCGCCTGATGTCCGGGATGCTGTTTCCAGGCTTGCGGAGGGTTATCGGTATGCGCGGGGGATGATCCAGAGCACACAAGTGTATTCGTGTCCGGTGTACAGGGTGCCGGAGTGGGTGGGGGAGGCGAAGGACGCCTATATGGAGTCGATCCGGAGGCTCGGTAAGCATACGCATGGTTTCGCTGGGGTATTCGTGTCGCCGGCCGCGGCATTGGGGCAGTGGTCGGATGCGGTCGACGTGGCCATTTCGAAGACCGTGCCCGAGCTGTGGGAGCGCTATGACCAGGCAGAGAGGAATTACCAAGGAAATCTTCAGGACCTTGCGGAGCGCGTCCGGCAGGAGACGGATGCTGGCCGGCAGGTTTCCGCTGAGGAGATAGCGGATGAGAAAAGGACCCTCTTGGAGCTTCGCGACGAGGACCAGGCCAACATTCTCGCCGAGTACAAGGCGGCCATGACGGCTCTTGACGCGGTGGCCGGGGAGGTCGCCGGGAAGTTCACTGCAGCTCTGGATTCCTTTGTAGAGCCGGGGAAACAGGGGTCGCGCAATCAGGTTGGCTCGGCGTTGTTCAATGATATTCCCGTGGTGGATGGTCAGGCCGAGTGGGAGCAGGCGCAAGAGCTGGCGCCGCAGGCCGCGAGGTATTTGAAGAACTCCTCGCCAACCCCGGATGAGATCATGGAGTTCAATGCCAAGTATGGGGGGATGTGTTCGAATCCCTTCTTCGCGCAGGCGCTTGCACAGCACGTCACGCCGGAGGACATGACGAAGTTCCTCATCAAGGCGGAGCAGTATAAAGGGCAGCTGGCCAACAGGGATGCTTATGACGAATCTCTGAAATCCCTTTCTGCTTCCTTGGGGTCGTCGATGGTGTTGTCTACGGGAGGGATGAATGCGGATCCGGCGAACGCGCATGATCAAGAGGCTTTTTCTGCTGCTAAAGCAGGACTCGTAACTGATTCCGGTAAATCCATAAGCGCCCTGACCAGCGCCAGGCTGAATCAGTGGAAGACTGTTGGGAATACCTTGTACCGCAGTGATGGTGCTGCCGTCGGTGCGGGGCAGGAGTATCTGGGTGGGAACTATGGACATCATTATGGGTATGAATATCTGGGGACGCTGTTGTCCAGTGCCGCCAATTCGAATCCCAACTTGGCCCTCGGTGCCGAATTCCTCAACGAGAAGTCGTCGTCAGGTGGTGTTTCTGGGTCACTGGCGCAGGACATCGTTGCCTTCGACCACAAGCATGGCGCGGAAATAGCGCAATACGGTGGATATGGAAACTGGGGCCAACAGTTGCCTCCTGGAGGCAACCGGAATGCAACGGATCCTGTGGAATCCATGCTGAAGCTGATGGATGAGCCGAGCTCTCTGCACGACGGGTCTTTGGACGGGGTCCCGCAGCATCAGGACTCGATTTCGGATCAGAATGCCAAGAGGTTCGAAGCCGTGCAGAAATTCCTGACTTCCGATACGACCTTCGATGTGAATGCGGAAGATGTCCCTGCGCGCGAGAACAAACTTGAGGCGAAGGGGCCGATGAACATGACTCGCTACCTCACGGGGTTCCGAGGCAATGAGTATTATTCTGGTACTCAAGATGGCGGGGACAGCCTGGGTCGGGTTTTGGCTCAGGCAGCTGCGGTCGAGACCGAGCCACGTGGGCTCGATATAGAATCCGAAGAGTACAAGGAGTGGCGTGAGCGGTCCAAGCGTGCCGCGCTGGTTTCTGGAAATTTCTTGCGCGGATACCAAGAGGGATTGGACATCAAGAACAACCTCATCAACGGAGAGGATCCCTTCGGGGCCCAGCACAGGTCTTTGCGGAACTGGGCAGGGTCCATCCTCGCTCCGCAGGTGGAAGGGCTCACCAAGTCTTTGGGTAAGCCTGAAGGCAGCGCTCCAGTTGATGTGGCTCCTCTGACGGGTGAGAATCAATATTTGATCAGCTTGAATGAAGACTGGTGCAAACGGATCCTTGGGCCGAATGGTTTGTTCACCGATCTCGGGTTCGACCAGCCGCTCGCCAACGGACGTGAATCTGCCATAAACGTGCTTAGAGTGGCTGCCCACGCATCATACGAGAAGGACCTCTCCGAGGTTTTTGCTAGCAGGAATACTCTTGGGGAAGGTTCTCCCGGAAGTAGTAATGCGTTGACCATCAAGGATGCGGTGAAAGGTGTCCAGAACAAGTGGGCGCCCATATTGAACGATCTCGCGTATTCTCCAGCGGCCGCATCGGAACAGGCTGGGAAGGCATTGGATGCAAACAATGCTCGATGGAACTCTCTGATTCAGAAAGGGCTCGGCGCGATACCTTTCGGCAGCATCATTGGTGAGGGACGCAATGTTGCGAAGTGGCTGGTTGAGCAGACAAAGAGCGTCGGAGTGCCAATGGCATTGGATGCTCTTCTCGATGAGAACAATGCAGAGGTGGCGCGCCAAGAGGGGGTCGCTGCTGGCCACAAGGAACGAAAATGGGCGGACGATGTGTTCTACCAGGCCGTTTCAGAAGGGAAGTACTGGGGTGAGGACGAGAGATTCTCGCCCAAAAAGTATATTGAAAACAGTGGAAGAGAGGTTGTTAATTTTCTTGACAGCAATGGTGAGGTCAAGCCGTACAACCAGATGACTGAGAGAGAGAAGGAGTCGTTCCGGAGGTATATCTCCGCAGAGCGGACGACGAGGGCGGATGGGGTGATGGTCGGGGGATTGAATCCGATTTATAGGGAAGCCCCCATTGCGATGGATGCCGCCATGAACGATGCTGAGACCAAACGTAAAGAGTTTATGGGGAAGAAGTAATGAGTAGCCGGATGTAAGGGTGGGTATTGTGTTTGATTTCAGGCGGTGTGTAGCTGCCGCTGTTGTTGTGGTTCTTGGTTTGTCGGGTTGTGGTGTTTCTTCGGATGGTGTGTCTCCGAGTCCTTCTGTGTCGTGGGAGGAGCGTAACACTCCGGATATTGTGACCATTGCGGTGCCCGATGGATGGGAAGTTCTTAAACCCGGGGAGATTCCCGGGATTTCGCGCTTGGTGCTTGTCAGTGATCGTGAACCGCGTGGTCAGGAAGGGATTAGTATCGGTAATTTTTCTCCCAAGATTGTTGGGATGCATGGTCCTGATGTTGACGTGAAGTATAGGCGGGATGAGGGGGTGGAGCATGGTACTGCTCAGGAGAATCTGGTTGGGCGGGGGATCCCGTTGGAGCCCAGGCTGATTGCTGGTGTCAAGGCGTGGGGGTATGCCGCGACGGCGACTTTTGGTGAGGAGAACACCTATCCCATTCAGCGGTGGTTTCTGTGGCGTGAGGACGGGGTGTGGCTGATTTCGGTTGCTGGTTTCGCGAACACCTCTGTGATTCCTGCTGAGTTGATTGGGGCATTGGACACCATTTCTTTCATTCGTCCGTCGGGTACGCCTGCTGCGCCGTATACGGTGACTACCGCTTCGCCGTCTCCTGGGCCTTCGCCCAGCGTGACTGAATCGTGAGGGTGGGGCATCGGTAGGCCGGGTGTGTCTCGTTATGTCATGTGGAAAGATTCTGCCGAGGTTGTGGAAGATTTTGTGGCGTATACAGTACAAAATCTTTTCAGGCGTCATGTGGGAGGAGGGTTGAATCCTGTTCGCTAAAGGGCCTCAAGGTGTTCTTTTTGTTTTCAGTGTTTTGCTGGTGGTTCTTGTGTCAGGATGTGGGGGTGGTGCTTCGAATCCCAGTGCCTCTTGGGTTGAACGCGAAGTTCCGGATGCCGTGGCCATAGCGGTGCCTGATGGGTGGGTTCTTCTGGATCGTGGGGAAGTGAATGATCCTCGTGGTTTGGTGATAGCCAGTAGTCATCATCTCCCTCCGGTAGAGGGTATTCAAATTCATAATTCTCCACCTGATGTGGAGGATGCGCATGGGCCGGATAATGATATGGAGTTCCAGCGAGATCAGATGGTGTCCAGCCTGCTGAAGACTGATTATGCAAGTAGCGTCCGGGCTTTGGAGTCCAGAATGATTGGCGGCACGCAGGCCTGGGGATACTCCGCGATGATTACTTATCGTGATGGTAGCACTGTCCCCACTCAAAACTGGATGTTGTGGCGTGAAGACGGGCATTGGAGTATTGATGTAAAAGGTTTTGCGAACACCTCCGTGATTCCTGCGGAGTTGATTGGTGCTTTGGATACTATTTCTTTCATTCGTCCGTCGAGTACGCCTGCTGCGCCGTATACGGTGACTACCGTTTCACCGTCTCCCGGGCCTTCGCCCAGCGTGACTGAATCATGAGGATGGGTCATCACTGGGCCGGGTGTGTCTCCTTATGTCGTGTGGGAGAAGTCGTGTGGGAGAAAGGATGATTGTGAGGCGTAGGGGGGTTGTGTTGGGGCTGGTTGCTATTCCGTTTGCCTCTGGTGGTGTTGGTGGGTGTTCGTTTGTGGGGCCTGTGTCTGATCCGACTGCTTCTGCTACGGCTTCTGTGAAGAGGCGGCGTTCCACTGTGGTTATTGAGCCTCCGGAGGGGTGGCAGCTTTATTACCCTCCGGAGAGGGTTGTTGGTCCTATAGCGCGTGTTATTCGGTTCGCTCATCCAGGGGATGAGGAAGAGGGTATCGCTGTTACATTCTTTGAAGCGCGCGATGAAACAATCGATGTTGAACCTCATATTAATGAATGGATTGTTCGGGAGGGCGCTAGACGGTATCCAGATGTTGAGTTCCTTGGTTCGCGGTATTTGGACGGGGAGTTGGCTGCGGGTGCTTCTTTCACCCGTAAGACGGACAAAGGGGTGTCTCATGCGGTTCAGCGGTGGGAAGTGTGGCGTGAGGATGAAGGTTTGTGGGATTTTGAGTTGCGTTCTGCGCCGGATGCTTCGGTGATTGCTCCGGAGCTGATTGCGGCTCTTGATACCGTTACTTGGGTTGATGCTCCGCCGAGTTTCAGATGCTCTCCGGCATTGAGCTCTGATATAAATTGTTGACTCTTGGTGGGATTCGTTTGTTGGGTGGTGGTCTTGTGGCTGTGGTGAGGTTGGTGGTGATCGGATTTGGGGTGAATTGTGTTTGATCTCAGGCGGTGTTTAGTTGTCGCTGTTGTTGTGGTTCTTGGTTTGTCGGGTTGTGGTGTTTCTTCGGATGGTGTGTCTCCGAGTCCTTCTGTGTCGTGGGAGGAGCGTAACACTCCGGATATTGTGACCATTGCGGTGCCCGATGGATGGGAAGTTCTTAAACCCGGGGAGATTCCCGGGATTTCGCGCTTGGTGCTTGTCAGTGATCGTGAACCGCGTGGTCAGGAAGGGATTAGTATCGGTAATTTTTCTCCCAAGATTGTTGGGATGCATGGTCCTGATGTTGACGTGAAGTATAGGCGGGATGAGGGGGTGGAGCATGGTACTGCTCAGGAGAATCTGGTTGGGCGGGGGATCCCGTTGGAGCCCAGGCTGATTGCTGGTGTCAAGGCGTGGGGGTATGCCGCGACGGCGACTTTTGGTGAGGAGAACACCTATCCCATTCAGCGGTGGTTTCTGTGGCGTGAGGACGGGGTGTGGCTGATTTCGGTTGCTGGTTTCGCGAACACCTCTGTGATTCCTGCTGAGTTGATTGGGGCATTGGACACCATTTCTTTCATTCGTCCATCGGGTGCGCCTGCTGCGCCGTATACGGTGAATGCCCCGTCGCCATCTCCATCTCCTGGTGCGACGGAATCATGAGGACAGATCATCGCGGTCTTCCGGAGCTCCATGCTGTTTTCTGCCGACGCGTCTGCGCGACCCCGGGCGGACACGTTCCCGGGAAGCGGTTGATGCTCCGTGTCCGGGATCCTGGCTTGTCAAGGGCGGTTCACCGCGGTTTACGGCGACACGCGCAGCGGGTTGGGCTGACCTCCGTGCGAGCTAGCGTTGGCTGGGCCAACCAACAACGACGTATCAGGAGTGGGAGGTCAATGGTGAGCGACCTGAACATTGTGACAGGTGACTTGGAGGCCCTGTCGACGGATGTGAGCAACGTGGCAACGGAGATCAGCGGGGTGAACGTGACGACCGACATGGCCGACGCCCCCTCGGCGATGCCCGGATCCTCATCCGCCGGCTCGATCACGTCAGCGGCCAGCGCCATCGAGGAGCGGCGCAGTTCCGCCCAGACGTGCTACGAGGACTTCAGCGCCGATGTGACGACCGCGGCAAACAACTACGGAGTGTCCGAGGCGAACGTCGAGACGGCCATGCGTTCCGCAGGGCATGTCGACACAGACGCAGCCAATTGATTGGAAAGGTTGTGAATCATGGCTATTTCATGGAGTGATGTCCAGCAATGGAATCCGGCGAACCTGAACACCGCCGTCCAGAATCTGACCAGTTCCCGTCAAACCTTGACGACTGAGGCCGATAACGCGGTTTCCGCGAAAGGGAGGGTGCAGTCATCGGGTGCTGCGGTGACCGCCATGCTTGGTTCGTTGGGCTCGCTCAACGGGAGTCTTGACCGCGTCGTTAATGACGTCTCCGAGCTCATGATGGCAACGGCCGATGCCTCCGACGGGGTATGGGACGTCCAGACCAAAGTGGCCGAATGCACCTCCTTCGTGGAGCAATACCCCTACCTCAGCATAGGGGAGGACGGGACGGTGAACTGCGAGGAGGAGCAGGCGACCACCATGGAGCAGGCGGCCCCGAACGGACCCGGCCAGACGGCCACCAGAAACGCCGACCGGCAAAAGAACGCCCAAGAGCTGAGGGATTTGATCAAGGCCGCCATTGACCGCGCCGTCGAGGTCGACAACGACTACCTCAAGAGACTGAACGCCTTGGCCAACGGCACGTATGTGTGCGCGGAGACGGCGGCCAGCGACTCCCAGGGCCTGCCGGATCTCCCACAGGCCGGCTGGTCCGCAACTGAGGTTTCGGTCTGGTGGAATGCCCTGACCGAGGCGGAACGCAGAAAACTGATCGAGAAACACCCCGACGCAATCAGGAACCTCGACGGTCTCCCCGGAGGCGCCCGGGATGAGGCGAACCGAAGCGTTCTGGAGAGGGAAACCACAGCCGCCGAGAATCATCAGAAGAGCGTCCAGGAAAAATACGATGCCGAGCAGAAGAAAATCGACGCAGCCCACAAGTGGGCGGTACTGACGAACTCCGGAAACAGTGCGGGTGTTCTGATCAAGCCGCCAAACCCCTTTGAGGAAGAACTGCAACAGGCCAATCGGCGGGTTGCTGATCTGGCCAAACTGAACGAACTCGCCGGTGTGATGGAGGAGGACGGTTCCGGCGGGTACGCGACGGGCGCCGACGGGAAACCCAGGCACCACTACCAGTTGCTCACCCTGGACGTGCCCGAGGGGTACGACAAGGACGTGAAAGCCGCCGTTGCCGTTGGCGACGTGGACAAGGCAAGCAACGTCGCCACCATGGTTCCCGGGATCGGAAACACGGCCAGGAACGGCATGGACGGGATGCTGAACAACGCCGAAGCGTTGCGTACTGCCGCCGGCGCCGACAAGACGGCCGTCGTCGCATGGATCGGCTACGACACCCCGCCGGGCCTCCTGGAGTCCGATTCCAACGGGAGCCAGACGGATTACATGACACCCGCGAGAGCGGACGAGGCGGCTCCGGCCCTCAACAGCTTCGAGGAAGGCCTCCACGCGTCGCACCAGAGGCAGGGCGTGGACCCCAACCTGACCGTTCACGCTCATTCCTACGGATCCCTCGCCGCCGGCACCGCCCTGATGGACACGAAGACGGGTGTCGTCGACGCCGCCCAGTTGCATGGATCCCCCGGGGCGCGAGCCACCGACGCGCACCAATGGAATGTTCCCTACGGTCACATGTATGCATCTGCCAACGGACATGATTATGTCGCGGGCTTAGGGCCCGACAATGCATTCGGGGATGATTTCGGACCGGACCCCCGGTATGTTCCCGGAGTGGGGAAAATCGCCTCGACCTCCAATGGCGGGCATTCCGACTACTGGAACAATCCCGAATTCATGGAAGATGCCGCCCAGATAACGGCGGGTGAGGATCCGTCCGTGAACCGCGCCGACAACGCGGCGGCGGCCTCCGTCAACGCCAGACACTCCGGACAACACCACTGAGAATCCGGACGACGCGAAGGGAAACCTCCGGAGACGCCGTTTGGGCGGAACCGTTGGGTGAACCCATGAAGCGGGGCTCATGACCCGATCGTCATGAGCCCCGCACGTAGCGTGTTCAACGCCGCCCCGTGAAAAGTCGCCGCACGCCGGCTAATCCCGAATCACCAGGCGTCCCCGTCATCCGTGTCCAAGGGACGAAGAGAAGCGGCGTCGCCCGCCCCGAACGACGAGGAATCGACGGACCTGCTGGCGTCGTCGTCGACCCGGACCACTTTGTACCCCTTCGTGTCGCGGGAGTTCTCCTTCTCCTTGGAGCTCCCCGCGCCCCCGGCCCCACCGTAGCCGTAAGGCATCGTTCCGGGACGGAGGGCAGAACCGGGGGCGCCGGCGCGGGCCGCCCCCAGGGGCAGCGCGGCATTGAGGTTCCCGGCTCCCTTGGCGGCCAGGGCGCCAGCACCCAGAACCCCGCCGGCTATGCCGGTGGCCTTCGCCCCGCTCCCCGAAGCGAGCCCCGGAGGAGAATAGTCGGCGCGCCAGCGGGGATCGTCTGCATTCAACACGTCGGCGGGAACATACCCGCCCACAGGGCCGTCCGGGGTCATGCGGGCATTGATGGGGTACTTGAGCATGTCCCGGGGCCACTGAAGATTTCCTGTGCCGCCCCGGGGATCGTGGGTCGTGCGCAGCAGTGTGCCATCGTCCCCGGGATGGAACCTCCCGAACGGCAGGGCTGAACCGGCGGCGCCTCCGGAGGAGCCGCCCGCGCCCATGGAGCGGGGAGAGGACGCGGAGGAATGGGAACCCCCACCGATCCCGCCACTCCCTGCGCTTCCGGATCCCCCGCCGTCACCCTGGTGCCCGGAGTCCACCGTCACTTCGGCAGCTTCGTTCAGGGCGTTGTTCATTTTGTCCAAGATCGCGCCGGCGGCTTCCTCCCGCTGGCGGTTCCGTTCCTCCATGAGATTGGCGTAGTAGGTGTCGCAGGGAATCGCCTCGCCGGCCACGCTGACTTCTTTTCCGCTGTGCCATTCTTCCATCTCGTGATGCGATATCAAGCTTTTAGACATGGTCCCGAAACTGGCCACTGCCTCCGTCATGGCGTTGCAGGCCGCCTCGTGATTGCTGCGCAGCGTTGTGAGGTTTTTCTCGTGCATCTCGAAAAGCGCTATGTAGGAATCCAGTTTCCTATCGATCGCGGTCTTTATCATGCCGGTGATTCCGGGATTCTGCCTAACCCGGGCCACGATTCCCTTGGCTGTCTCGATATGCGAACGGATCTCGTCCATGTCGGAGGTTCCCTGATCCGCGGTGTTCAAATTAGCCACCGCAGTCAGTCTCTCGTACAAAGGGCTGTCAGGCATTGATCAAACCTCCTTTGCGCGCCCGAGGCCCGGCGCGTACGGTCTCATGGGGTCGCCGTCAGATAATCCCGGACCCTTGTAGTACTCCTTCAGGGCATCGGGTATGGGAGCGGACGGTTCTGGGCTTTCCAGTCTCTTCATCAAAGCCCGCTGAGCGGCCACGACGTCGTCTTCGTGGGATTCCAGGGATGTGACGGTGTGCTCGAGGGCCTCCACGAAAACCCTGAGCTGCTCCGCCAGCGAACGGAAGTCGTCATGCAGGGCGTTGAGGTTCTTCTCGTATTGCGCCTTGTAGGCCAGCGCACCCGCCTCAACGCCCCAACGGCGCTCGTTCTGGGATGAGGCCATCATGCTGCTTCGTCTCGCCGCCCTGGTGGCCTCGGGGGCGGCCCACTGGCTCACCAGGTCCTTCGACGCCTTCGTCTGGGCGCTGTCGTACGTGAATTCATTCATCAGCTGCTCCTACCGGGGAGGTGTGGAAAACATGATAGGGGTCGGTGTGGTCCGCGGTGGAGGGTTTTCAGAAAGTTCGTTCCGCGGACTCCGGAACGGCCCGACGGGCTCTGGACGGGTGGTGTTCCCGCCCGACCCAGAAGCGGGTTTCGTCTCGGGAGAGTACGCGGACAACGGCGAGTGACCCGCCGGAAAACAGGCCCTTGACCTTGTCGTGGCGTCATGGCCTTGACTTGCGAGTGTTGGCCCCGGGAGCCAACCTGCCAGCAACCACACAGGAGGCGCGATGATGGATGAACGTTTCATCATCCGGCGAGCCACGGTCGGGGACCGCGGTTGTGTTTCGGTTCCGTCGGTTTCCGGCCCACCGGAAATCTGGACCCGTCCCCGGGCCCACCGCTGCCGAGGGACGGTGCCGACCTCATCCACCTGCAACTCCTCATCCCGTCGGAGCCGTGACATGAATGTGGTTCTCCGAGAACAGGCGCCGCGGATCCCGAAGAAGAGGCAATTGCCCCGGGACCGCAGGGAATCCCTTTCCCGATTGGAACTCATGGACACAAAGGTGGGTTGACGATGACGATCAGTGGTTTCTTCTCGAGCGAACTCAAGTCGGTGGGGGAAGCCGCCGAACCGGCCCGCGCCGTGGTCTTCGTGCAGGGTCTTCACAAGTGGCACGGGATGTTCGAGTCCCTCCGGGGCGTCGACTTGGAGGTGACCCGTGGCGAGGTGGTGGTGATTCTGGGGCCGGACGGCGCAGGAAAGACGACCCTGATGGAAATACTGGGAGGTGTGCGTACCCCCTCCTCCGGTGTCGTGAAGGTTTTCGGCGAGGACCCGAGCTGCGCCGGTGAGGCGTGGCACGCGCGAACCGGCACAGTCCTCCAGATGTGGCGCGAGAACAGCGGGTGGCGAGTCCGTGACCTGCTCGAGTACTGCGCCGCGCGCTACGCATCGATCAGGACCCCCGGCTGTCCGCAGCCGCGTCCCGTGGGTGATGTGCTCGAACTCGTCCGCATGACCGGGAGCGCCGTGAAACGGCTCGGGGCGTTGCACGACGGGCAGCGTCGACGGTTCGACATCGCGTTTTCCCTCATCACTCGGCCCGAGATACTCCTCCTCGACGAACCGACCAAGGACTTGGGACCGGCCGCACGCGGCGAGTTCCACGAGGTCATCCGCTACTTGGCAACCGGGGAGGGCATGACTATCATCCTCACTACCCGCGATCTGGCCGAGGCGCAGAGGATCGGTGACAGGGTCGCGGTGTTGATGCAGGGCCGGTTGGTGACGCAGTGCGCCCCAGCGGAGGCGTGGATGCGATACCCGGGTACCCCGTGTGACTTCCGGGACCTGCTCGGTCACAACTGGAAGGAACAACCTCGGTGGAGATCCTGAACGTCCGCGGCCTGTGCAAGCGGTACCCGTCCTTTGAACTGAAGGACGTCTCATTCGCGATGCAGTCCGGCACCATCATGGGATTCGTCGGCAGGAACGGCGCGGGAAAATCAACGACGCTGAAGTCGATGCTGAACTTCGTCCACCCCGATGCGGGCGGTGTCGAGTTCTTCGGGCTCGATTTCCGGAACCACGAACTGGAGATCAAGGAACGCATCTCCTTCACCTTCGGGGAGGTGAACTTCTATCCGAAGAAACGGATCCGGGACGTCACCGACGTGTTCCGCCGGTTCTTCCGGTCCTGGGACGAGACCGCCTACCGCTGCCTGCTGGAGCGTTTCGAACTCGTCGAGACCAAGAAACTCGACGAACTCTCCCAGGGCATGCGCGTCAAATACGCGGTGGCGTTGTCGCTGTCGCACGGGGCCGAACTGATTCTCCTGGACGAACCCACCAGCGGCCTCGACCCGGTTTCCCGCGACGACCTGCTCGACGTGTTCCGTGATGTCGTCGCCGAAAATGGCGCCAGCATCCTGTTCTCCACCCAGATCATGACCGACTTGGAGAAGTGCGCCGACACCATCACCTACATCCACAAGGGCAGGATCCTCGCCAGCACGACCTTGGGGGAGTTCACCGGCGCCTACCGAAACGTCAGCGGCGAATCCGCTCGAACCGGCGACGACGTTCGCGGACTCCTGATCGGCTGCCGGGAACGCGACGGCCGGTTGGAGGCGCTGATCCGCGCCGAGAACGCCCCCACCGCCGAGGCCAACGGCCTCCAGGTGGGCGCGGCAGACCTCGAATCCATCATGATCCACCTCGAGCGGAAGTGACCACCGCCGTGAAAAACCTGCTGCTGAAGGAACTCAAACTCGCGAACCTGGTGCTTCCCGTGGTGATGGGATCGCTCTGCCTCCTCATGCTCATCCCGACCTATCCCCTCTACGTCGGGCTCATGTACATGTGCCTCGCGGTGTTCTTCACCGTCATGCACTTTCGTGAGGCCAACGACGTCTACTTCTCCATGCTGCTGCCGATCCGGAAACGCGACGCGGTGCGCGCCCGGGTGCTGCTCTGCTGCCTCTTCGAGATCGCCCAGCTGGTGGTAGCCATCCCCGTCGCGGTGCTGCGCAACGTGCTCTACGAATCGAACCCCGCCGGAATCGAGGCCAATCCGGCTCTCTTCGGTTCCGCGCTGATCATGTTCACGATCTTCAACTTCCTGCTGCTGACGATGCACTACAAGACGGCCCACAACATCGGGGCACCGTTCGTGGTGGCGGGCGTGGCGGTGCTGCTCTACATCAGTCTCGCCGAGGTCCTGATCCACATCGTTCCCTTCCTCCGCACCCACCTGGACGTGGTGGGTGAGCACGTCGGGACGCAACTGATCGTCCTCGCGATCGGGGCCACGGTTTTCGTCGCGGGCAACATCCTCACCTACCGGGTCGCCGCCGCCCGCTTCGAGAGGGTCGACCTGTGAGCAGGCGATCCCCTGCCACCCTTCACCGGAAGGTATGGCCTCCCGGGCCACCGCACATCCCGGGGTCCGGGAGTTTGTGAGGTTTTCCTGATGAGACGGTGAGGGCTCCCCGAACCGGGGAGCCCTCACAACGTATCCCGTGGTTCCGCGCGCTACCTGTTCTTGCGCTCGTCGATGATGATGGCGACGACGATGATTCCGCCCCTGACCACCCTCAACCGTTTCAGAACCGTTTCAGAAGGTCACTCGTAGGGGAGGTAACCGTTGCGGTGGATCTCCTCCAGATCCATGCGGGCCCGCAGGATCCGGGCGGTCTCGTCGCTGATTCTCCGTTCCCGGACGAACTGGCCCAGCAGCTCCCGTTTCCGTCGGAGAACCGCCCCGTGGAGGCGTTCGAGGGCGACGATCTCCGCCACGTCCTCCTCCTCGTCGTCAGCCCCGATGTGGGCCGCGATGTCGTCGAGGCGCTCCTCCATGGCCTCGGCGACCCGTGGGGAAACCCCTGCCTGCTCGGCCAGGGCGGGCAGTTCGGGGCGAACGGCCTCCAGGATCGCCAGCCGCCCCTCGGTGGTGAGCTGTTCCTCGGTCAGCTCGGCCTCCTCGTCGTCGCCGGTGTGACCGCCCTTGGCGGCCCACGCGATCACCTTGGGCAGCAGCGGCCCCTGCACCGCCATCCCGATCACGATCGCGAGGGCGGCGACGAGAACCACCTCGTCGCGGTAGGGGAACGGTGAACCGTCTTTCATGGCCAGGGGGATCGACAGCGCGATCGCCAGGGAAACCCCGCCGCGGAAGGCCGAGATCGCGCTGACGACCCGGGCCCGGTAGCTCAGGCGCCGTTGCCGCTGTTCAGGCCGGCGGTCGAGGGCGCGGATGATCATGACCGTGATCTGCAGGAACACGAAACGGGAGACCACCAGGGTCACGGCCACGCCGACCGCGATGCCCGCCAGCGTCAGGAGCTCGGAGAAACTGAAGTTGACGACCAGCAGGCGCGTCTCGATGCCGATCAGCAGGAACAGGGCGCCGTTGAGCAGGCTGGTGGCCAGCGGCCAGAAATGTTCCGCCTGGGTCCGCGACTCGGGGGTGCTGAGCTGGTTCGACAGCGTCGAGATGATCAGGCCCGCCACTACCGCCGCCAGCACACCGGAGGCGTGCACCAGTTCCGCGGCCAGATAGGCGGCGTACGGGGTGACCAGGAGGGCCATGTTGATGGTGATGGGCTCGTGGAGGCGACGAAAAGCCGGGTAGGCGACCGCGGCGACGGCGATACCGATGAGGATCCCACCGAAGAACGAGACCACGGCCATGCGCGTGATGTCCCAAGGGGTGTACTGGCCGCCGAGCGCCAGGCCGACGGCGATGGTGTAGACCACCAGGGCGGTGCCGTCGTTGGTGAGGCTCTCGGCCTTCAACAGCATGAACTGGCGGCGGGGCAGGCCCTTGGCCAGGGCGGCCGCGGCGGTGGCATCGGGCGGGGCGACGGCGGCACCCAGGATCAGGGCCGCCTCCCACGGGATCCCCAGCGACGACGCGATCCACGCCACGGCGAAGGCGGTGGCCACCACGAACACCGTCGAGGTGATCAGGATGCCGCGCAGGTCGCGTCGGATGGCGTTCTTGGAGGTGGTGAGGCTCTCCCAGAACAACAGGCCCGGGAGGAACAGCAGCAGCACCACCTCGGGGGGCATGTGAAGACTCTCCAAGCCGGGTACGAAGGCCAGCGCGAACCCGAGGAGGACCTGCGTCAACGGCACCGGAAGACGCAACTTGGGGGCCAGGGCGTTGCCCGCCACCACCGCAATCCCGACTCCGACCGCGATGATGAGACCCTCCATGCGCCACCCTTCCCTGATTTCCCTCGGCGAATCCCCGACTTGGAGCCGGGCTGGTTGAATTATCTCCCATGTCCCCAAACCGGCTTTGTTCTTCTCAGAACTGGCCGTGTCGAAACTGTGGTGACCGTGTCTGGGAGCTGGGGTCGGGTCTGTTTCGGCTGCCGGGGGTTTCGACTCAGCCGTTCGCTGGCGCTCACGTGCTGGCTCAACCGGCTTCAGAGGAAGGGCGCTCACGTGCTGGCTCAACCAGTTTCGGGGAAAAATCGGAGACTACTTCGCGACCTCCGTGTCGTCGACCTTGGGGTAGTGGTGCCACTCGTGGAAGTCGGCGCGCGGCGACAGCTCCTGGTCGTTGAGCCGCACCGCACCGTTCTCGCTGGTGTCGAGGATGGCCTTCATCTCCCGGTAGGAGGAGTCGAAGCGACGCATGAAACCGACGGTGACGAGCTTCTTGCCCGCCTTCTGCTCGGCCTCCATGATGTGCGCACAGGCCTCGGCCATCTCATCAAGGGTTTCTCCTCATGGATCTGCCTAGAATGCGGCCCATGGACACTGCCTTGTTCGAGGAACGAGTCAAGGAGATCCCGAGGTTGAGGAGTTGCCTCTCCGGTGGCCGGGTCGAGCGCTGGCCGCGAAAACAGGCGCTGCGTGACATGCTCTTCGACATCGTCGTCGGCTGCATGCAAGAAGGGCCTACATGGACGGAGCGTGAGATCACCCAGGAGCTGGCCGCGATCACGGCGGACCCCGTGACCTTGCGGCGCGCCCTCATCGACGAGGAACGGCTGGTGCGCTCACCTGACGGAAGCCAGTACCGGCTGGCATCGAAGGTTGCGTCCGGGTAGTCGTTCCCGGAGAGGACCCGCCTCAACTAGGGAATTCGCGCTCGACCCGCTGGTTGTGAACAAGCTCGTGGGTTCGCCCCAATCCGGAATCACTTCTAAACCTCAGGGTCCGCGTCGCTTCCGTCCTCGAACCGGTGATCGTGACGTCCGGTCAGGGGTGTTTCGGACCGGACCGTGTCAAGGCACGCCTCGTCGGTGTTCCTTGTCGTGTAGAGCTGCATCTGCCTCACGGCCTTGCCCAGGTTCGAGTACCGGGTGGCAAACTCTCCGAAGGCCGGGTCGAGCTGGGAGGACAGGCGCTGGTTGACATCGCTGACGATGTTCACCACTGGTCAGGCTCCAGGTCGCAGTCGACGGCCAGAGCGTTCCAGTCCTTCAAGGTGATGTTGCCGGTGTGTCGCCACGACCCGATCGGCAATGACAGCGAGACGACCCGGGTGGCGTCGGCGTCTGAACTGCCTGACGAGCTGTCGAATCGCCGCACCCAAACCGTCCCGCACCTGCGGGTCGTTGTCGACGAGGATGACATCGTGACCGTGGGCTGCACAGGCGATGGCGACATCCTTCCCCTCCGATCGTCACGATCGAGCGGGTGGGTCCAGAGTTCGTGATTCCCCGGCACCCAGATCACACGGGCGAAACGCTGTCGAAGCTCCGCCAACACGTCCAGGACGACCCGGCTCTCCTCGGCCACGTCACCCGCGATGAGGAGCCAGTCGCCGGGGTGTGCCGGCCGCAGCCTGCTCACGATGTCCGCGTTCCCCTGATGTGCGACATGGAGATCACTGACAGCGAGCAGGTGCGGGTGTTCCTGAGAACGGCAGTGGTTGGGTGATCATGACCGAGAAGTACGACTTCGGAGGACAGGCGTGCCGGGACTCAGTCGCGGCTCACCAGGGCGCGGATGCTGAAGAACACGCCGAAGGCTGTCCATGCGCTGAGGACGAGGACGTCCTGCATGTCAACCGGGTAGGTGTCCGACAACAGCCCTGCCCGGATGAGGTCGCCGGCCGGCCGGAAGGGCAGCACGTCGTGCAGCGCCTGGAACCAACCCGGAAGCTGCGAGGCCGGGAAGGTGACCGGCGAGAACAGCATGACGAAGAAGACCAGCACCTGGCTGATGAGCTGGGCCAGCTGCGGTGACAGGAGCACTGCGAGCGCGTAGCCGACCGAGGTTGCCATGACCGTGACCAGGAGCCATCCGCCGATCAGCGGCAACCAGGCGAAGCTGTAGTCGAACCCGTAGCGCAGGTGTGCCACCAGGACGGTGACCGGGATGGCCGGCGCCGCAATCAGGGCCCAGACGACCAGGTCGGAGATGAACAGCAGCAGCCGGGGCACCGGCAGTGAACGCAGGTAGGTGAACTGGCCGCTGGTGCGTGCGTGCGCGACGCCCTGGGGACACAGGACCAGGCCGATGACCATGATCATGACCGTGGGTGCGCCCGCGGAGAGGAACTGGGCCGTGGGCACGTCGATGCTCGGGATCAGGAACCCGAACCCGACGATGACGGCGCCGGCGACCAGGGCCTGCACCAGGGTGAACAGCGGAAGCATCGCCCCGTTCTGGGCGAGGTTCCAGCGGAAGAGGACATCGTTGATGGTCCAGTGGCCGACCGGCTCGGGGACCGGTCGGACTACCCGGCTGGTCGGCTGGGTCGTCAGCTCAGACATTCGCGAACTCCTGGTTCGAAGCGGTGGCAGTCACTGTGAGGTAGGCGTCTTCCAGGGTCACGGGGGTGAGGGCGTAGCCCTCGATGTAGTCGCGCGAACGCAGCTTGTTGGCCCAGGACACAGCCCGTGCTGCGTCGTCGGCGGAGACGTTGAGCATCACGCGCCGCCCGATGCGGACGCGACGGCTCACGGCGAAGGGGGTGGAATCCTCGGTGGGGTCGATGCCGTCGGGGTTGAGGGAGACCTCGAGGCGCAGATCGGCGTCGATGCTGGCGCGCAGCGACGTCGGCGACCCGGCGGCCACGACACAGCCACGCTCGAGGATGACGAGTTCGTCGACGACGCGCTCCGCCTCGACGACGTTGTGGGTGACGAGCAGGACGCCGGCCCCCTCGTCACCGAGGCGGCGGACCATGTCCCACAGGCGGCGACGGCGCGATGCGTCGACATCGTTGGTCGGCTCGTCGAGGATGACGAGAGGGACCTCGCTGACGGCAGCCATGGCGAACGCGGTGAGTCGACGCACACCACCGGAAAGACCGCCGCCCTCGGGCAGCGCTCGGCGCTTGAACCACTCACGGATGTCGAGTTCGTCCGCGAGGCGCTCGGCCGCGGCGCGGGCATCCGCGCGGGACATGCCTCGAAGCTCACCGGCGATCTCGATGGCCGACTTCGGCGTGAGACCGTCGAGAGGCGCTTGGGCCTGCGCCTGGAGGGCGACACAGCGTCGCACCGTGGCTGGGTGTGCCACGGCGTCCACTCCGGCGACCCGGATGCTTCCGCTGTCCGGGCGAAGAAGGCCGACTACCTGTGAGACGAGGGTCGTCTTGCCTGCGCCGTTATGGCCCAGCAGCCCGACGACCTCGCCGGCACGAACCCGGAGATCGACCTGGTCGTTGGCCACGACATCGCCGAAACGCCGCGTCAAGCCGTCGACCTCTAGTACCACATCGCTCATGATGACTCCCTGTACGGTGACCCGACCAACGGCCCTTAGGAATCCATACCGTCGGTATCGTGATTCCGACGGTATGTCACATACCGCCGGTATGTCAAGGGATCGACGACACTCACGTAGAGTCCCCGCGTAGGTAGGGGCCGTACCTCACGTAGTTTCCCCCGGGAAACGGTGGGATGGGGCCACGATGGGGTGCGGAGGTTGAAGAGAGTCTGTCGACGGCGGCCAGGATCGAGATCACTGAGAAGTACGCCCGGGCCTATGCCGAGGCACCGAAGAAGGGCAAGACCCAGATCCTGGACCAGGTGGTCGAGGTCACGGGCTGGAACCGGGACCATGCATCCTCGAATACGCGCACGGTGTGGGGGTTCCTCTTCCCCAGTTCAGTGGTGGCAAACTCGTCAAGGGCAGCCCTGGCCGCGCCCGCGTCTGAGGCCTGGCAGACCGGTTTGAGCGCGGCCGCGGTGATGCTCGAGGAACGACGCATCCGCCGACAGATCGACCTGCCCCGCTCAGTCGTGCGGCGGCTCGTCGAGCAGGTTCATGATCCGGTCCACGTCGGCCAGCGGAGTGGAGTGAACACCATCGGGGGCCGGCCCGCTCGTGTCGAGGAGCAGCCGGCGGAGGCCGTCTCGCAGCAGCGGGCCGTCCACGTCGGAGACGCCACTCAGGAACAGGAGCGTGGCCCCCTGATCGAGAGCGGCCATGAGGTAGCCGATCTGGCGGGAGGTGAGGGTCTCGCCCTCGCTGCGGCGTCGGTCGGCGAGGCGGCCGTAGGCGTCCAGGAGGGCGCGCATTCGCTCGCCGAGGGCGCTGGTCAGGGAGGGGTCACGGGCGGCAGTCGTGATGAACTCGAGGGTTGCCAGACCGAAACCACGGACCAACTCGGCGGGGTCCATGGAGATGGACTCGTCGATCTGCGCGCCGGTGGCCCGGACGGCAGACTCGAACGGATCCCAGTCCTCGCCGCGCAGCGCGCCCAAGTTGTAGTCCATGACCGCGAGGAACAACTCGGCCTTGCTGCCGAAGTTGGAGTAGACAGCTCCCTTGGAGAAGCCCGCCTGACCAGCCACGGAGTCGAGGCTGGCGCGGTTGTAGCCGTCACGACTGAACGCGACCAGAGCGCCTGCGATCAAAGCGTCTTTGGTCTGCTGCTTCTGCTCGGCGCGGGTCCGTCGGGGGGGGAGGGCAACCACTCACGCAGTTTCCTCACGTAGTACCTCACTGTCAAGTCCCCGGGAAACGGGGGCCTTACCTCACGTAGTTTCCTCGGGTAGCTTGGGCCAGCTGGCTTTGGTTTTCAGGGCTGTGGGGTCGGGGGGCTTTCCAGGTTGGAATGCCATGGGTTTTGTGGACAGCAACAAAAACCTGGCATGTGGTTTGGGTTGCCGCATCAGTTGCTTCCAATTCTGATGGAGTTCGTTCGGGGTGCGGTAATCGAGCGTGGGGAGGGGCGCGACCGCGGGAGCGGGACGAGATGGTCGTCGCCTGTCCGTCAGTACTTCACGACGGCCTTTCGGAGTCCTGGGCCGGGTTTGGAGGAATCATGGGAGACAGATGCGGCACCGCCCACGGGAATCGCTACGACCCGACCGGGCCGGTTTTCATCTCGTATCGACAAAGCGACGGTACCGAGCACGCCAAGCGTTTGGACCGTTTCCTGCGCGCCGGCGGTCTCGTGCCCTGGCGTGACCTCGTTGATCTGCCCCCCGGTGAGACCGCCCGCCGCGTTCACGAGGCCTTCGACGAGGGCATCGCCGCCGCCGTTCTCGTCGTCACGCCCGAGATCCAGCAGAGCCAGTTCGTCCCCGCTGAGGAGCTTCCGGAACTGCTCACACTCGAGCAGGAACCCCACGACTTCAGCCTTCTCGTCCTCAACACCATCCCCAAACAGGACGAGACGGCCTCCAACGACGGCCGGTCGCAGGGAGAAGATGTGGATGCCGGGCAACCCTCAACCGACGATGCTCCTGCCGATCACCTGCTCGGCGGGTGTGGGCGATCGAAGAAGCCCATCGATGTGTCGGCTCCCGACCGGCTGCTGAAAACCACCGGCCAGCCGCTGGAGAAGCTGAAGCAGTACGGTCTCGGTGAGTGCCGTCAGCTGTACCGGGACCTCCTCCACTGCAGGCTCGGGCATCTCATGAGACCGGCGGAGCGGTACCTGCCGATCGGCCTGCCCACGGGTGTCGTCGCGGCGATCTCCAGTGCCCTCGGGTGGTTGTTCGGCGACCAGGGGATCGGTGACGGTGAGATCACCATCCAGACACAGACCCGCCCGATCCCCGACGCCTACACGCGCCGTTCCGGCACCACCCGTCTCGGTCGCGAGCACGACCTCGCCATCCGGCTGCGCCAGGACCCGGACACCGGCATCCCCGCCGTTGAGGATTACCGGTACCTGAAGGAGACGCTGCCGATCATGGTCGATGCCCTCTATGCCCACGGCGTGAGTGGTGTGACGCTGACCGGTGGCGGTCACTTCAGCCTCGGCTGGGCACTCGGCACCGCCCTGCCGATCACCCGGCAGGGCGGCCTGCGCGTCATCGACCTGCAGGGCAACGAGTGGACCGACGCCAGCCGCAGCGACGACCAGAAGACGTTCCACGCGGTCGCGGGGTCGTTCGCCGAGCACACACCTCAGGATCCCTCACTTCAGGAAGCCGACCGCTTGCACCGCGTAGCCGTCCTGATCCGCAACCAGAACGGCCAGAACCAACAGCCCTTCGACGAACTCAAGGCCACCTGCGACGAAAGCTTCGAGATCGTCATCGAGGGCAGCGGCGACCACTTCTACCCGTCCAACGAGGGCGCCCGCCTGGCCAAGGAGATCGCGAACGAGCTGCGCAAACGCGGTGCAGGCAGGGAACTGCACATTGCATGGTCGGCAGCGGTGTCGCTGGCGCCGCTGGTCGCGAGGCGAACCAACACCCTCAACTGTGTGCTCTACGAGCTGACCCAGAATCCGCTCGTGGCCAGGCAGCGCTACCAGAAGGTGCTGCGTGTGGCCGCGGGCATGCCGCACGGCCCCATTATCGAGGTCTTCGACAAGGTCGCTCGACCCAGCAAAACAACACGTGTGGAAGGAGAAACGCGTGACTGATTTCGTCAACCCCTACACGTTCGTGCCGTTACCCCGGAAGGTGGTGCGCAGACAGCCACCCGGGCACGACCCCGGCCCCGATGAGGCGCGGGAACGCTACGTCGGCGCGCTGGAGGTCACGTGGCACATCCAATCTCCGATCGCCATCCCGATGGAGGAGTGGGGCAGCATCGGTGGCGACATCCGCATCCCCGGCAGTTCCATCAAGGGTGCGGTCCGCAGTACCCACGAGATGCTGTTCGGCGGCTGTCTGCGTCAGGTCGACCTGGGCTACCGCCCCACCTACCGGCAGCTGCCCAACATGGACGCTCTCAAAGACTGGCGGATGGCCGTCGTCCTCAGTGAAGACGAGGTCCTGCTGTGCGAGAAGGAGGATCCGAAGCGACGCTCCTCGATCGATTCGAAGGCCCTCTGCGAGCGTGTTGGGGATCGCGCCAGGACCGGCGACGTCATCGCCGTCAACTCCGACGACGATTGGAAGGAGAAACCGGAGCGGCGGGTGGCGGAGCGGTTCCAAGTACTGCAGCGCCCAGCTGAGGTCAGCGGGTACGAGGACCTGGCCGGCTGCTATGTCGTGCTGATCACCAAGGAAGGTGCGCGCCCCAGGGAAGTCAAGGTCAAGGACAAGGTCGCGAACAAGAACAAGACTGCACGCGCCAAGTGGTACTGGTCGCTGGGAAAACTGACCCGGGAGCGCGCGACCATCTCGTCGCAGGCCAAACACGACTTCAGCTGGGCGATGATGGAGGCTCGCCCCGATGGTGAGCGGTGGATCGACGTGTTCCGCGGGAAGATGAAGCTTGGGCAGGCGCGCGGCAACAAGCACGCCCTCGAGCCCGGCAGCGTCATCTGGGTGAAGGTGCTTAACGGCGAGGTCACCGCCATCAAGCTGAGCCAGTTTTGGCGCGAGCGGTCCGAGGAGTGCCTGGGAAACCGGATCCCGCAGGAGACCCGGCCGTGCGACGACGAGAATCTGCGACTGTGCCCGTCGTGTTCGGTGTTCGGGTCGGCCGACACCCTCAACGACAAGGCCGACACCGATGAGCGCCGCCGCGAAGGCGACCAGCGCTCCTACGCCGCGCACGTCCGTTTCGGGCCGGCGGTCGGCGTCGACCTGCAGGGCGGCGAGGTGACCTTGGCCCCGCTCGGCCAGCCGCACCTCGGTGCCGGCCTGACCTACCTCGAACCCAAGCCGTCGGCGCCCACCCCCAAGTCGCGCGACATGCGTCAGAGCCGGTGGGACAGCGACGGCACGCAGAAGCGCCAGCTGCGGGGCCGCAAGTTCTACTGGCACTCCAACCCGGAACGCCAGCTCGACCACCTGCAACACACCCAGGGCGTTGGGGATGTCCCCGGCCGGCACCTGAAGCGTGAGCACCACGGCGCCGAAATGTGCACCAAGGCCCAGCTGGTCACGGGCGGCACGTTCCGGCAGACGATCACGTTCGACGGCCTGGATCAGTTCGGCGTCGCATCGCTGCTCGCGGCGCTTCAGCCCGGACGCCTCCTTGGCGACGGCGAGTTCGCCCTGCACCTTGGGCGCGGCAAACCGCTCGGCCTGGGGTCGGTGACCGCCGAGATCACCGCCGCGAGGATCACGACGGTGGCCGCCCGTTACGGCGACAAAGCAGAGACCCCGCTGGAGACGTTCGTCATCGATCCCGCGGAGGTGAAGGACCGCTGCGGCGACCTCGACGCCGTACACGAGGGCGCCCGGAAGGTGCTCCGTCTCGACGGGCTGGGCGAGAACTGGTGGAAGGTCACCTACCCGACCTGCGAGGCGTGGAAGCAGTTCGGTTCCAAGGAGTTCGACGAGTCGTTCAAGTTCTTCAAGGACTTCGGCGGCCCGGCTCAATCCGAGAAGCGGAAGGTGAGCTGGAAGCCCGGAGCCTGGAAACCGATGCCGGAGATCACCGCCGACGACCAGAGCGATTGGAGCGCGAAGTGACAACCTACGTCGTGATCGGGGCGAAACGAATCCAGCAGTGGATCGCTCGTACCCCGCGCCTGGCCCTGACCAAGGGCGCTTCCCAGGCCCTCACCACCCGCACATCCCGAGACCATCTCAGCAGCAGACTCCCCGAGGAACTTCGCCTGAGCGACGAGGCGCCCGACATCGCCGGTGTCGTCGTCCTGGAATCCGACGAACCGGTCACCGATGACGTCGTCAACGCGGCCCTGATGGTGGTCGCCCAGGGCCTTCCCGGGCTGGAGTGGAACGCCTGGGTGTACAAGGCCGACAGCTACGTCGAGGCCTACCAGGCCACGGGCGGTGGGCAGCGCTGTACGCGGGTGCGGCACCGGGTGCCGTCGGCGCGCCGGCTGCCGATGCTCACCGAATGCGACGGCTGCCACGAGGAATCCGCCGAGGTTTTGGTGGCCGTCCCCGAAGGAAAGGACAGCTACGGCGCCGACTGCGTCGTGCGGCGGGAGGCCTTCAAGCAGTGGAAGGACACGCTGAAACCTCGCGAGGATAGCGTTGCAGAACCGGAGATGTTCGAACACCTAACGAAGATCGAAGAGCCGGGAGAAGACGACCACCCCGTCCGCGCGATGGGTCGCCGCGACGCCGACAACCACTTGGCGTTGATCCTCGCCGACGGCAACCGCATGGGCGACTTCTTCAAGAAGGTCGCCCAGCTGAAGGATCCGCAGGCACACAAGGCCTTGTCAAAAGCCCTCGACGACGCCACCCGGAAGGCCGCCGAGCAGGCCCGCGAGGCCGTCATCACCGCGATGGCGAACCCCAAATTCTGTCCCGATGTCCTGCACTACATCGGAGGCGACGACGTGATGGCCAGCGTCGCCGGCAGGTTCGCCTGGCTGTGGGCGGTAACCCTCGCCGAGGCATTCGAGTCCGAGTTCCGAAGTCGCGTCGACGACGTGTGTGGCACCAACCCGCAGTTCGAGGAAGTCAGGACGGCGGCGGGACGGGCGAGCCTCGGAGTCGGCATGGTCTTTACCCACTACAAGGCGCCGTTCGCGGGGGCCCGGGAACTGGCCGAGAAGATGGAGAGGATCGCCAAGAAGACGGGCAAGGGCGAGAAATCGTACATCGCCTGGGCCGACACCACCGCCGACCACAAGGCGCTGGAACGCAACGTCATCGACACCGAGCGGGCCTCCCGAGAACTGCGCGAGGGCCACGTACTGCGAGGCCTCGGCCCCAGCGCCCGCGGTGCCCTGAAGCAGGAACTCGATGCGGGACGGGACGCCGTCGCCTGGGCCAGGCGCACCAAGCGGGGCATCGTCGAATACCTGGAGCAGAGCTCCGAGGACCAGATCCGCGCCGACCTGGACCGCGCCCGCTGGTGGCCGGTCGTCGAGGAAACCAAGGAGGGTCAGGAATGAGCCTGAAATTCGAAGTGGAGTTCCTAACACCGTTCGCGATCAGCTCCGGCAAGGCCCTCGACGGCCTGGACCACACGATCGACGAGGAAACCCCGTTCCCCAGCTCCGCGGTCAAGGGGCTGCTGCGCGCCCACGCGCTGCACTGGCTCGGCCTGCCGAAAACCCTCGTGGGCGAGGTCTTCGGGACGGCCCGCAAGGGCAGCGACTGGATCTTCTCCGACGTCGCCGTGGAGCGCGTCGGCACCGGGTCGCTGAAGCACGGCGTCGAGCCGTCGCTGTGGAACCGGGTGCGCGTCGACGAGAACGGCCGCGCCGAGGAACGCGCCCTCGTTGCGGGCCAACAGTGCTGGGCCGCCAGGGGCGAGTTCACCATCGCCTGGGACGGCCGGGGCGAGCCCCCGAAGCTGCACGTCCTGGTGCTGCGGGCCGCGGCCCGCGACGTCGTGAGCATCGGGCTGAACCGGCGTCGCGGTTTCGGCTGGGTCACGATCCGCGACGCCGAGCCCTGGACCGACGACGACAGTCGCACTCTGCTGGCCGTGAAGGAGGAGTCGTGAGATACCAGCTGACACTGCGCTTCGAGACGCCGTTCAGCGTCGGGATCGGCAACGAGGCGTTGTTCCACACCACCACCCAGCGGGTGATTCCCGGAGCCACGCTGCGGGGCGCCCTGGCTGCGCTGTGGTGGCGCAGGTTCGATTCCGCCGACGACTTCGCCGCTCTGTTCGACGACGACCTCCTCGTCACCCAGGCGGTCCCCGAAGGAGCGGTACTGCGGACCACCTCCGAGGTCACCTGCAAGTACCGCGCCACGACCGAATGCGGGGAGGTCGTCTACGACCGTGCGCTGTCCGTCGCCTCAGGTGATGCCCCGGACGCCGGGGTGTGCCCGCGCTGCGGGGGCCCGCTGACGGCCAAGCCCGGCTGGACGGACCTGCCCGACCCAGTGCGGCGCGGCCGCGTCGAGCTGGAGGCAAACGAGACCGCCAAAGAAGGGCGGCTGTACTCCCGCGACTACATCGGAAAGGGCACGCGCTACATCGCCGAGATCGAGACCAGTGCCGACCTCTCCTGGCTCCACGACGCCACCGTCCGGATCGGTCAGGGCAGGTCCCAGGACCGGGGCCGCGCCCTCGCCACCGTCGCGCCGCTGGAGGAGAAGCCGTTGACGTGGCACGACCGCCCCGTCGCCATCCACCTGACCAGCCCCGCGATCATCACCAATCAGTGGGGTGCGCCGAGCCTGGACCTCGAAGACGTCGAGCGTGAGCTGCAGCGGGTCAGCGGCGACAACCTGACGCTGTGCCCCCACCCCGAGTGGGTGCGCAGCGAACTGGTGACCGGCTGGCACGGGCGCAGCAACCTGCCGAAGGTGCCGGACTGGGCATTCGCGCCAGGGGTCAGTTTCGTCGTCGACGGCCTCACCGCCGACGGCTGGCGGCAGCTGCGTCGATGCGGGATCGGCTGGCGCCGCATCGACGGCTACGGCCAGCTTGCGCTCACCGGCTGGGAGCCGACCAACCGGCCCCCCTTTGAAGTCACGGCCGAGTGGTGGGACCAGGAGAGCGCCGAGCTGCGGAAACACAAACGATGGAGCGACGTCAAGGGGACGCTGTGCGTGGCCTGCATCAACCTCTCGGACACCAGCGAGGTGTCTGAGGAAAAAACCCAGCGCAACCTCGACCTGGTGCTCGCCAAAGCCCCGCCCCAGTTCCACGACAAGCTGCGGGAGCTCCTGGCCCTGGAGCCACGGCAGCTGGGGCAGCTGGCCGAGTTGTTGCGGTCGGGCAGCAAAAAGAAGAGCAGGAACAAGAAAGGGAGGAGGAAGTGATGCTCCGCTACGCGACCTTGATGCGTTTCGACCTCACCATCGACACCCCCTGGGCGATCGGCGCGTTCACGCGCTCCGGGACCACAGGCGAGGATGCGGTCCAGGCGCCCATCCAGCGCCGACCCGACGGGTCGGTGTACCTGCCGGCGACCTCCCTCGTCGGCGGGCTGCGCGACCACCTCGGCGAGGCGGCCTCCCGTTATCTGGGGGCCGAGAAGAGCGGGGAGACCTCGCCGTCGCAGCTTCGGGTCCTGGGCGCGAACGTCGTCGAGGCGAAAGCGCCCGAAGAGGTCACGGGAGTCGCCATCGACGGCCACCGGCGCGCCGCCAAAGGGGGCCACCTGTTCACCCGCGAGGTGATTCCCGGCGGCACGCGGGTGCAGTGGTGGCTGCTGTGGGACCGCGACGACGCCGAGACCGCCACACTGGGCGCCTTCCTGGACCTGGCGGCCACGTGGCGGCCGGTCGTTGGTCGGCGACGGACATCGAACCAGGGCTGGGGCACCCTCCACGCCATCCATCACCGCACCATCGACCGCCGCGATCCGGCCGGCCTGACCTGGTGGCTCCAGGAACGACGCGCCTGCCTCGCACTCGATGCCGACCTGACCGGCTGGGAGAAGCGGCAGGGCGAATCCCCGTCGCCGAAGCCCTCGATCGAGTGCCGCTTCGAGGCGGTCGACCCGCTGCACATCGGCGACGGTCAACCTCTGGAGAACGCGGTTCCGGACAAGAACAACGTGCTGCGCACCAGGACCGAGATGCCCGCCGACTCGTGGCGCGGCATTTTCCGGCACCGCATCGCACACATCCTGAAGGTCACCGGCCGGGAGGTGAAGGGGATCGACGAACGGCTGTTCGGGTCGGCGCGGACGGAGGGGGAATCCCTCGACGGCGGGACTCGCGGGATCCTGCGGTTCGAGTCGTCGCCGGTGCAGCTGCCCGACGGCACCACCCCCGAACCGAAGACGCTGCCGTGCCTGACGCAGGTCGCGATCGACCGCATCTCCGGCGGCAGCCTGATGAACTCACAGATGACGGCGGATGCATCGCACGGGTCGCTGTACTCGGTGCAGTACCTGCCACCCGGCTCCACCCTGAGCCTGCGCATCCACGAGCTGCAGCCGCTCACCGACGAGGAACGCGACCTCCTCGAGGCCGTCGCCCGTGACCTCGACGAGCAAATCATCGGAATCGGCGGCGGCACGACCCGCGGTTTCGGCTCCCTCAAGCGGAAGGACACCGACAATGGCTGACTGGTTTGCGCGCCCCCTCACGGCACGCCCGGAAGGGGAGTTCACCGCCTACGCCTGGGCCGATCACACCGGCTGGCATTTCGCGCCCGAACCGCCCGAACACGTCATCCCGACCGGCCACGTCTGGGCCTGGGGCGGGAACGACTGGGCGGCGTGGCGGGAGGAGACCGACCGGTGCGCCGGCCTGTGGCTGCGCCGCGCCGACGTCACGCCCGGCGACGACTGGAAACCGGCCACCGTCGATGTGCTCGGCTCGCCCGGGGAGGGAACCCTGCCGTCGCTGCACCGCGACAAGCGGTTCTTCCGCAGCGACGACGGCAACGCGAACTGGCACGGCCTGCCGGCGCACATCCTGCGGGTGACGGCCCCGGCGCGCGTGGACCTGTTCGACTGCCCTGAGGCGATGAGGCGATGAGGTGACGTCATGGCCTGCCCCTCCTGCACCGCCGAGCGGTTGAGTGCCGCCCGGCAGGAGGGGCCGGTCGACGACCTCGACGACGGCACCCCGTCCGCCGGGTTGGCGCGGCTCAGATGTTCCTTGTCGTGTAGAGCTGCATCTGCCTCACGGCCTTGTCCAGGTTCGAGTACTGGGCGGCAAACTCTCCGAAGGCCGGGTCGAGCTGGGAGGACAGGCGCTGGTTGACATCGCTGACGATGTTCACCACTGGTCAGGCTCCAGGTCGCAGTCGACGGCCAGAGCGTTCCAGTCCTTCAAGGTGATGTTGCCGGTGTGTCGCCGCGACCCGATCGGCAATGACAGCGAGACGACGCGGGTGGCGTCGGCGTCGTAGACCAACCGGGCAGCGCGACTGGTCTGTCTTTCGAAGCGTCCGACGTGATCGCCGTGCAGCCAACATTCGAGGACCTCAGGCATCCTCACTACCTTGCACCCGGCTCACGTCCATGTGCGCGGCTCTGAGGATGAAGGCCAGCTGTCCCGGACGCGGGGGCGGCGTGCCCTCCAGCACCCGGTTCACGCTGGCGGGTGTGATCCGGTCGCGTGTATCCGGCTGGTCGAACAGGTCGTCATGATCCGTCACGCGCAGTCGTTCTGCCTCCTCGGCCAGGGCCGCCGCATCCAGGCCGAGGACCTCCATCATGTCGCGAAGCCGGCGGGCGACCTGAGGGCGGGTCAGGCTGGTGGCGGATCCCAGGTGGCGCAGGCGGTCGCGGGCGTGTTCGTCGGCCACCCGGCCTCCGCGGGCGAAGGCGCGCAGCAGGGTCGGCTTGTGGTCCCAGTGCTGTCCGAACCGTTCGGGGCGGCTGCCGCGGGTGAGGTGCTGGGCCACCACGCCCGGCTGGTCGCTGTTCAGCATCCGACGCAGCGCCGCGGTCACGGCCGGCCGGTGTTCGGCCGCCACCCGCTCCAATCCGTGGTCGAGCAGGCTGGTGAGCAGCGCGTCGACCTCGGCCTCGTCCAGGGACCGGGTTCGCGGTGTGATGACCTGGGTGCTCAGCCCCAGCGCGCCCAGCAGGGTGAGCACCTTGCCGATCTCCGCCCTGGGGTGACCCTTTTCGATCTCGATGACGAACAACCTGCTCACCCCGGCCGCCTCGGCGAGCTGGGCCTGGGTGAGCCGGCGCCGCGTGCGGGTGGCACGGGAACCAACGGGGGCGGTTGGCTTCCTGCCGTGGCCGGGGTTTGGGTTTGGCAAAGGATCCGCAACAGGAGGCCCTTGGTATGTTCGGACATGTGGGTCGCCGTAGGGGCCGGCCCCCGGATGTCGGGAGAACAACATGAGCAAGCGGATCGGTGTGGGGGTCATCAGCCTCGGGTGGATGGGCAGGCTGCACGCGCGCAGCTACCGCGCCCTGGCGGAGCGCTATCAGGGGCTGGGGGCCGAGGTGCGTCTCGTCGCCGCCTGCGACCCCGTGGCGGCGGCCCGCGACGAGGCCGTTGCGGCCCTCGGGTTCGAGCGGGCCCACGCCGACTACCGCGAGCTGCTGGCCGATCCCGAGGTCGACGTGGTGAGCATCTGCTCCCCGAACTTCCTGCACCACGAGATCGCCCTGGCCGCCGTCGCTGCCGGGAAACCGTTCTGGATCGAGAAACCCATGGGGGTCTCGGCGGCGCAGTCGCGCCAGATCGCCGAGGCGGCAGAGGCGGCTGGGCTGATCACCGCCGTCGGTTTCAACTACCGCCACACGCCCGCCATCGAACGCGCCCGGCAGCTCATCCGCGACGGCCGGATCGGGCGCGTCACCAACGTGCGGTGCTGGCTGATCGCCGACTACGGTAGCTCGCCCGAGGGGCCGCTGACCTGGCGTCACAGCCGCGACAAGGGCGGCTCCGGGGTCATCGGCGACCTCCTCAGCCACGGCGCCGACCTGGTGCAGTACCTCGCCGGGCGCATCAAGTCCGTGACCGCGACGTCGGCGCAGTTCATCCCCGAACGTCCCATCCCCACCAAGGCCGGTATCGGGCACTCCGGCTGGGAGGTCTCCGACGAGCTCGGTCCCGTCGAGAACGAGGACTGGGTTGCGGTGCTGGCGCGCCTCGAGGGCGGGGCCGTCGCGACCATGGAGGCCAGCCGGGTGGCGGTGGGGCCGCGCGCCGAGTACGTCGTCGAGGTCTACGGTACCGATGGGTCGCTTCGGTGGAACTTCGAGCACCTCAACGACCTGTTCGTCTGCGCGGGCCGCGACCAGGAGTTCCAGGGGTACACGCGCGTGATGGCCGGCCCCGACTTCCCGTCGTTCGGCATCTTCCAGCCCGGGGCGGGCACCTCCATGGGCTTCGACGACATGAAGACCGTCGAGGCGGCGCAGTTCATCGAGTCGGTGCTGACCGGCGAGCAGCTCGCCCCGTCCGTGGCCGACGGCTGGGCGGCCGCCGAGATAGACGAGGCCGCCGTCGCATCGGCCGCTGACGGCCGCTGGCACGACGTCCCGGAGGTGACGGGCCGCACCACCTGGGGGTCGTGAGGGCCGGCTCGTCCGTGCGGCGGCCAGCCGTCCCGTGAGTCGCTGGTCTTGTCGCCGAGTGCCAGCCTTCCCTCCGGAAACGCCAGCCTTGTCGTCGTCCGCCAGCGCTACAGCGCAGGCGTTCGCCCGCAAGGCTGGCGTTTCGGTTTGGGTGGAGTGGGCGGGACTCGTGGCGCGGTTGGGGTGGGCAGGTGTGCATCTCATGCGTTCAGAGCGAACAAATCCCCAATTTGTCTAGACGTTTTTTGTTGACGGGCGTAGCATCTTTCGAACCCCAGTCGGGAAGTAGCGAAGGAGCTGTGATCCCAATGACCCCAACCATCCCCGAGACGATGAGAGCTGCCGTCCTGCGAGACGTCGCCGACGGCATGAAGGTGGAAACCGTCCGCACCCCGCGGCCCAGGACCGGCGAGGTGCTGGTCAAGGTCTCCGCCTGCGGAATGTGCCATTCCGACCTGCACGTCATCAGCGGGGCAATCGCCTTCCCCACCCCCTGCGTCCTGGGCCACGAGGTGGCGGGCGAGGTGGTGGAGATCGGGTCCCACAACGAACACTCCGGGCTGGCCGTCGGCGACCGGGTGGCCGGGGGCTTCCTGATGCCCTGCGGGCAGTGCGAGTCCTGCGCCGCCGGTCGCGACGACCTGTGCGAGCCGTTCTTCTCCCTCAACCGGCTCAAGGGCCGCCTCTACGACGACACCACCCGCCTGTTCGACCTCGACGGCAACCCCATCTGGATGTACTCGATGGGAGGGCTGGCCGAGTACTGCGTCATCCCCTCGACCTCCGTCGCGAAGCTACCCGGCGGCGTCGACCCGGTCGCGGGGGCGATCCTGGGTTGCGCGGCCATGACCGCCTACGGCGCGGTGCGGCGCGGCGCCGACCTGCGCTACGGCGAAACCGTGGCCGTGGTCGCCACCGGCGGCGTCGGGTCGAACGTGATCCAGATCGCCAAGGCGTTCGGGGCCCACCGGATCATCGCGATCGACGTCGCCGACGACAAACTGGCGGCCGCCGTCGAACTGGGCGCCACCGACACGGTGAACTCGGCGAAGGTGAACGCCCGCGAGGCCGTGATGGAGTTGACGGGCGGCCGGGGCGTCGACGTGGCCTTCGAGGTGCTGGGGCGGCCACAGACGTGGCTCACCGCCCTCGACGTGCTGCGCGACGGCGGCCGGATGGTGCCGATCGGGCTGGGCGCCGGGGTGCAGAAGGCGGAGGTGGAGATCAACCGCACGGTGCGCAGGTCGCAGTCGATCATCGGTTCCTACGGGGCCAGGACCCGCCGCGACCTGCCGGAGGTGGTGCGGATGGCCGCCGCCGGCGTCATCGACTACCGGCACATCGTGAGCCGCCGCTACGGGCTCGACGAGGTCGCCGCCGGCTACCAGCAGCTCCACGACGGCCAGATCACCGGCAGGGCGGTGGTCGATATGTCGCTGTGATGATTGGTTGCGCGGGTTGCGGGTGATCCGCGGCTCGGTGCAGTCAGTGCAGCAGGTACAGCGACGAGACGATGGTCAGCGCGATGATGGCGCGAGTGAACCACGTCTCGTCGATGCGGCGGATCATCACGCGACCCAGCCAGGTGCCCAGCAGCACGACGGGCGCCAGGACCAGCAGCGGCACCAGCATCTCGCCGCCCAGCAACCCGAGACCGAGCGAGAACGGCAACTTCGCCACGTTGATGAGGAAGAAGAACCACGCCTGGGTGCCGAGGAAACGGATCATGTCGAAACGGGCCGCCAGGAAGTACAGCGTCATGACGGGGCCGCCGGCATTCGCGGCCATCGTCGTGAAACCCCCGAGGGCGCCGTAACCGATCCGCGCCGGCACACCCTGCGCGGCGTCGTCGAGGCCGCGCCGCATGCTCCACAGGGTCAGGGCCGTCAACGCCAGCAGGATGACGCCGATGGTGCGTCGCATGGTGGTGTTGTCGGCCCAGGCCAGGAACGTCGCCCCCAGTACCAGGCCGGCGATCACCGGGGGTGCCAGGCGCAGCAGGGTCCTGAAATCGGCGTCCCGGCGGTAGACCCAGATCGCGACGAGGTCGCCGGTCATCAACAGCACCAGCAGCACCGCCGTCGACTCGCGGGCTGGCAGCACGGCGGCGAACATCGCGGCGACGAATGTCGCGAGCCCGGGGAGCGCGGTCTTCGCGATCCCGACGAGCAAGGCCCCGGTGATCAACACGCCCCAGGTCAGTGCCGTCAACTCGATCACCGAGCCAGCTTAGGGCACCTCCGCGCGGTGGTGGTCGGCGGCTGAACCCGGTTTTGCAGCACTCAAGCCGGTTAGGACCGCTCCAGGTGTGATTTGGGGAGTTGAGTGCTGCAAAACCGGGTGTTTCAGGGGATGACCCGGTCCCCGGCCGCCGGGTTTGGAGCGAATCAGACCCGGACCACCCTGATCCCGTCGGGTAGGGCGGCCAGACGGTCCTCCGGGGTGTCCCGGTCCAGGATGAGCACGTCGTAGTCGGTCAGCGGGGCCACCCGGTGGAGGGCCCGGCGATCGAACTTGCTGTGGTCGACGTAGAGCACCCGCAGTGACGACGAGGCCAGCATGGCGCGTTTCACCTCGGCGGCTTCCTCCGTGGGGTGGTAGGCGGCGCCGTCGGTGATGGCCGAGGCCGACATGAACACCGCGTCGGCCCGCATCCGCCGGATGGCGCGCACGGCCATGGGACCGAACAGGGCATCCGCCCAGGCCAGGTACTCGCCGCCGGTCATCAACAACCGGATGCCGGGGTTTTCCTCCAGTTCGCGGGCTACGGGCTGATAGTTGGTGATCACCGTCAGCGGCGTGCGGCGCGACAGCAGCCGGGCCAGGGGCAGACCCGTCGACGAGTCGTCGAGCATGATCGCCGACCCCGTCTCGACGAACTCCAGGGCCGCCTCGCCGAGCCGCTGCTTGACGTCGACGTCCTGGCCCACCCGGTGGCGCGACGAGGCCTCCTGCAGGTTCGAGGCGGCGGCCGTGACCACCCCCTTGACCCGTCGCAGCAACCCCAGGCGCTCCAGCTCCCCGAGGTCGCGGTAGACGGTCATGGTGGACACCGACGCGAAGCGGGCGATCTCCTCGACGGTGCGGCTCCCGGCCTCGCTGACGAACTCCTGGATGGCGCGCTGCCGCTGCCGCTGGCCGGCGGCGCTGCCGCGTCCTCGGCGCGTGGTTGCCATGGCTGCCTCCCTCGCCTCACGGTACCGCAGGAGTCGTGGGAAACCATGGTCCAGGCCACGTAGTTTGTGATAGCATCCACACATCTGTGGTTGTGAATCACACAAAGGGGTTTTGATGAGCACCATCACGATTCTCGGCGCAGGGGCCATGGGATCGGCCATCGCCACTCCACTGATCGATGCCGGACACCGGGTCAGGCTGTGGGGCACCCACCTGGACGACCACCTCGTCGCCGCCGTCCGGGCCGGGGATCCGCACCCCCGCACCGGGGTGGTGGTGCCCCCCGAGGTCACCTCCTACCTCTCCTCCGACATCGACGTCGCCATGGCCGGCGCCGACGTCGTCGTGCTGGCCGTCTCCTCGCCCGGCGTGGTGGACATCACCCGCCTGGCGGCGCCCTTCCTCACGGACGTGCGTGCCGTCTGGCTCACGTCCAAGGGATTCGCCCCCGACGGGTCGGGACGCGTCCAGCTGCTGCCGCAGGTGATGGAGGAGGTGCTCGCGCAGGAAACGACCCGCGTCCCGCCGATCGTCGCGATAGGCGGACCCTGCAAGGCCAACGAGGTGGCCTCCCGCCACCCCACCGCCCCGATCTTCGCCGCCGCCGAGGCCCCCGAGCGCTGGGCCCGGATGGCCACCACCCGCCAGTACCGCGTCGCCCACACCACCGACCGCGACGGCGTCGAGCTGTGCGCGGCCCTCAAGAACGTCTACGCCATCGCCCTCGGAATCGCGGACGGGATGAGCGAGCTGGGCGACCAGCCCTTCCACGACCTCAAGGCCGCCGCCTTCGCACGGGCCCTGACGGAGCTGCGGCTGCTCCTCGACGCCGAGGGGGCCGACCCGTGGACCGCCCTCGGGCTGGCGGGCGCGGGCGACCTGGAGGTCACCGGCCTGTCCGGGCGCAACAAGGTGTACGGGATGCGGATCGGCGGCGGCGAGCGCGCCGACGAGGCCCTCGCAGAGATGACCGCCGCCGAACAGACCGTGGAGGGCGTGCCCGCCGTCGAGTTCGCCCTGCGATTCGTCCAGCAGCGCCACCCGCGGCTGATCGACGACCTTCCGCTGCTGGTTGCCGTCCACGCCGTCGTGCACCAGGGGCGGACCGCCGACGACATCAAGGAAGCCGCGCTTTCCCTCTGAGACCTCGACTTCCCCTCGAGACCCCCGACCCAGGCAGGTGCCACATGTCCGATTCCCCCGTCATACTCGCCCTCGACTCCTCCACCACCGCGACCAAGGCCATCGCCTTCGACCTGGACGGGCACGCCGTCGCCGAGGCCCGCCGCGACTACCCCCGCAACACCCCCAGGCCCGGCTGGCAGGAACAGGACGCCACCGACTGGTGGCGGGCCGCGGCCGAGGCCATCCGGGAGGTCACCGGGAAACTGGAGGGCAGCGGGCGGGAGATCCTGTCGCTGTGCATGACCCACCAGCGGGAGTCCTTCGTGCTGCTCGACGAGCACGACGCCCCGATCCGGCCCGCCGTGCTGTGGCTGGACACCCGCGCCGCCGACCAGATCGCCCGGTTCGGCAGCGACCAGGTGCATGCGCTGTCCGGGAAACCCCCGTCCACGACCCCCAGCCTCTACAAGCTGATCTGGCTGGCCGAACACGAACCACAGGCGATGCGCGCGGCCCGGCGGGTGGTGGAGGTGCACGCCTACCTCACCCACGAACTGACCGGGCAGTGGGTGACCAGCTGGGCCACCGCCGACCCGATGGCGGTGCTCGGCATGAGCTCCTTCGAGTACTCCGAGGAGCTGCTGGCCCTGGCCGGCCTCGGCCTCGACCAGATGGCCGAGCTGCGGCCACCCGGCAGCGTCATGGCCACCGTCACCGACGACGTGGCCGACTCGCTGGGCCTGCCGCGCGACCTGCCCGTCGTCGCGGGAGCGGGAGACGGCCAGTCCGCCGGGCTGGGCGCCAACGTCACCACGGCGTCGCGGGCCTATCTGAGCCTCGGCACCTCCATGACCATGGGAATCCACTCGGAGCAGTACCTGTACTCGCGGGCCTTCCGCACCCTGTCGAGTCCCATCGCGGGCAGCTACACCCTGGAGGCGCTGCTCAGTTCCGGTGGGCTGTGCATCGCGTGGTTCCGGGACCGGCTCTCGGGGATGGATCCCGCCGACGGGCCGATCGAGCCGCGCCTGGAGGAACTCGCCGCCGGGGTTCCCGCCGGTGCGCGCGGGGTGCAGTTCCTGCCCTACCTGACCAGCGCGGAAACCCCCTACTGGGACGCGAACGCGCGCGGGTCCTTCGTCGGTTTCTCCGACACCCACGGCGTCCCGGAGCTGTACCGGGCGTTGCTGGAGGGCCTGGCCCTGGAGGAACGGGTGTCGCTGAAGCGGGTGGAGAAGGCGACGGGAACGCCGGTGGAGCGTCTCGTGGTGATGGGTGGCGGGACGAAATCGCCGCTGTTCAACCAGATCCTCGCCGACGCGCTGCAACGCCCCATAGACGTGTGCGCCGAGACGGAGACCACCTGCCTCGGGGCCGCGATCCTGGGGGCGGCCGCCGTCGGGGCGGGCGGGGTCACGGACGTGAAGGAAACGGCGGCGAGGATGAGCCGGGTATCGCACACCGTCGCCCCGCAACCCCACCTGAAGAAGCTCTACAAGAAGGCCGCGAAGGCCCACGCGGCCCTGTACCCGGCGCTGCGCAAGGTGTTCCCCGTCATCGCGGAACTGCGCGAAAAAGCGAGCTGAAAGCCCGGTCGCTCAAGAAACGCCACTCGGGATGTCGGTGTGGGTGAAGTCGTTGCCCTTGAAGAGCAGCGGCTCGCCCGTCACCTTGGCTGCCGCGTAGCTGAAGCAGTCGCCGAAGTTGAGTTTCGCAGGCGAACCCGACCCGCGGCCGAACCGCTCTTGGGCGCGAATGGCCTCGTACAGGTGCTCGGCATTGATGTCGAGCACCTCGATGCCAGTTCTGGTGATGAACTTCTCAGCAAGCCCCGGGCGTTCTCTGAGCACGATCGCGAGTTCCAACACAGAAGCAGCCGACATCCTGATGTTGTCCGTTGTGGCGAGAATTCTCTTGAAGGTCTCCGCCTCGGGCTCCTCGTTGAGGATTGCGACACCTACAGATGTGTCGACTATCACTTCGGTAGCCCGTTCTCGTCGTAGATGTCGTCGTCTGTCAGGAAAAGATGCCGGTACGGTGCGGCTTCGGCCTGGAGTTCCTCGATGGCGGCCAGCCGGTCGAGTCGTCGCTGTTCATCCTTGGTGAGCTGCTGCTCGACCGCGTCCCGGACCACCTCCGTGGCCGTGACGCCGCGTTGTTTCGCTAGATGATCGACCATGGCCCGCACGCGGGGATCGTCGATGATGAGTGGCGTCATGAAACAAGTTTAAAAGGTCGCCAACGTGTGGGGGTTGGTGAACAGCTGGTGGGTCAGGTCGGGTTGAAGGTGGCGACCGGCTGGTTCGTGAATCGGGAGTAGTGGCCCTGGAAGAGGGCATCGATCTTGTCGAGCTGTGAGTCTCGTCGCGACCTGGCGCGTGCAAAAATAGAGGGCATGATTGACCCCGATCTCCTTCTCAACCGCACCGACGCCGTCGCATCCGCCCTCGAAACGAAGGGCACCGCGCGCGAGTCCGTGATCGCGACTCGTGATGCGCTCGTCGAGCGGCGATCGGTACGGCAGAAGCTCGACGAATTGCGTGCGGAATTGAATCGGCAAAGCAAAGTGGTGGGCGAAGCCATGAAGGCCCGCGATTCGCAGGCGGAGGCGCTGCGGGGACAATTGTCAGAACTGAAATCCTCGATCCGCGACGCCGAACAGCGGGCACGAGACGCGGATGACGCCTACACCCGGCTCGCGCTCGTGCTGCCGAACCTGCCTGATCCTGAAGCACCCGTGGGACTCGATGAGAGCGACAACGTCACCCTGCGGCACGAGGGAACCCCACGTGCGGATGAGGTTCCGCCGCACTGGGAGATCGCGGAGGCCCAGGGATGGTGGGAGCCCGAGAGGGCCGCGCGGATGAGCGGGTCCGGGTTCGCCATTCTTCGCGGTGACGGTGCGCGCCTGCTGCGGGCTCTTCCGCAGTACGCGCTCAACCTCCATCGGGACAAGTACACCGAGTTCGTCGTGCCGCACATGATGCTTCGCGACACGATGGTGGGCACCGGACACCTTCCCAAGTTCGCGGACGACGCCTACGCCACGACAGACGACCGCTGGCTGATCCCCACGGGCGAGGTGCCGCTGACGGCGATGCACCGCGGTGAAATCCTCGACGCCGACTCCTTGCCGTTCCACTACACGACCTACACGGTCTGTTTCCGCCGGGAGGCCGGTGCCGCCGGAAAGGACACCCGGGGGATGCAACGGCTGCACGAGTTCCACAAGGTCGAATTCATGATCTACTGCCGGGCCGATCAGGTGGCGGCTGAGTTCGCAGGCTTGTTGCACGACGCAGAAACGAGCCTGCGAGGCCTCGGGTTGCCCTATCGCGTCGTCGACCTCGCCACGGGCGACCTGACCTTCTCCTCGGCGCGCATCCACGACCTCGAGGTTCACAGCCCCGGGGTCGGGCGGTGGCTCGAGGCCTCCTCGGTCGGCAATTTCTCCGATTTCCAGGCGCGGCGCAGCAATATCCGGGTGAGGGATGCGACCAGGAAAACGGTGCCGGTGCACACGCTCAACGGGTCCGCGTTGGCGACGCCGCGGGTGTGGGCTGCGCTTCTCGAGAATGGTTACCAGGCGGACGGTACCGTCCGGGTACCCGAGGCGCTGGTCCAGTACCTCGGAACCGACACGCTGGGTGTGCCGCGGGCGCACTGACGGTTGAATGTGCCGACCGGGTTCCTCGTCGGTGGGGTTCTGGGTGTAGAGCTCGCAGTGTCTCGAGGCCGGAAGGGTGCCGGGTCAGTCGGCGATGAGGCGCGCGATGACTGCCGGTTCGGACATGCGGCGTGCGCGCAGGGTCGGCAGCACAGTGGCAGCGATGGTGATGGCGAAGGTCACGAGGACCGTGCCTACGAACGTCCCGTACGGGGGGTTGAACGCGAACACCAGCTTGCGCGTCAGCGGGAAACCGAGAGCCAGCACCCCCACCGCGCCGACGGACATGGCGAATCCGAGGATCGTGGCCGTCACCGAGATGATGACCGCCTCAAGGAGGGGAACAAGCGCCCGCTGGCGTGGGGTCGCGCCCACGACACCGAGCAGGGCGAGTTCCGCGTCCCGCTGCTTCGACATCATGATGAGCGAACCGACCCCACCCGACAGGGACACCAACAGTGGCAGGCCCAGAAGAACGATCATCGCTCTCCACCCGGTCCCAACCAAATCCCTGGTGAATCCACTTGCGTCGAAACTGCTCTGCAGGGAACCGACCGTGCACGTCATCCCCAGGAAAAGGCCGACGGTCATCATCACGGGAATGATCGAACGCAGCAGTCGGGGAGCCCGGGCGTGCGCGGTGCGCCGCGCGAGCTGCCAGCTGGGAGCCGGCAGCGGCAGCAACCTGACCCAGGCAAAAATGAGCGGCCGAATCACCACGGGGGCCAGCAGGGAGAAGAGCACGGCCAACAGCACCAGCACGAGCGTCGACGTCTGCACGAGGTTGAAGATCGTATCCGTCGACGGCCGTGAGACGGTGGAGAACACCGAGATGTACGCCCCCACCACAGCGATCCCGGCGAGCACGGCAATCACGATGCGGGAGCGCGACATCTTCGCCACTTCGTCTCCACTGGCGTGCTGCCGAACCGCTTCGACGGGCGGTACCTTGCTGGCCCGGCGCGCCTGGCGGAGGCCACCGAGCACGGCCACGACGACTGCTGCGCCCACGATGACCAGGGCCATGGGCAACGAGTACACGGGCTCGATCATCGCCAGGTCCTCGTGAGCTTCGATTCGTCGCCATTCGACGAGGAAGTCGAGCGCGGGACGCAGTGCAAGCATGGCCAGGACGGCTCCGACGACCGAGCTAAGCAGGCTCATCGCCACCAGCTGCACGACCACCGTCCGAACGATCTGTTGCGGGGTGGCCCCACCCAGAGCCAAGCGGGCCAGGGCACCGCGCCGTGCGCTGAGCGCCAGGTTGGTCGTCGTTCCCAGGACCGAAAGGCTGACGAGAGCCGAGAACACCATGTTGGTGACTGCCAGGACGCTCAGTGACATGGCGCTGTCTCCTCCTGCCGTAGCCACAGAGACCCACACGAGCCCTGGGAACAACAGGGCGAAGTTCGTCGCGACGAAGGCCAGGCTGACACCGAGCCAGGTCCGAAGAGACCCGCGCAACTCCGCGAGCAGGATGGTTCTCATGCCTGCTTCCTCTCCGTGAGCTGGGTCAGCACATCAGCAACCTGCGCGACACTCTGCGGACGCAACTCACCCGCCAGGCGCCCATCGAACAGGAAGATCACACGGTCGCACCGCGCCGCCACGCCCGGGTCATGCGTGACCACGACAACAGATCGTCCCGGCTCACGAGCGATCTCCCCCAGCCTCGTCATCACGAGCTCACCCGAACGCGAATCCAGCGCACCCGTCGGCTCATCCGCAAAGACGATCTGGGGCTGCTGCGCCAGGACCCGCGCCAGAGCGGTCCGCTGCTGCTCACCACCGGACATCGACGGCACCTTCGCGTCCACACGATGCCCAAGACCCACCTCGTTCATGACGGCAATCAACTGCTCCCGCGGGGGTTTCTTGCCGGACAGGAGGTACGGCAGGGCGACGTTCTCGTAGGCGGTGAGCGTCGGGACGAGGTTGTACGACTGGAACACGAACCCCAACTCACCCCGACGCATCTCCGCGAGCACTTTCCGGGACCGGCCCGCCAGATCGGTCCCGTTGAAACTGACCTGCCCACTCGTGGGCTGATCAAGCCCAGCGAGGCAATACATCAGAGTGGACTTTCCGGAGCCCGACGGGCCCATGATGGCAACCATCTCTCCCGGCATGATCTGCAACGACACCCCGTGCAGGACGGGAAGCTCTTTTCCATCGACCGAGAACGACTTGGAGACCGAGCGAGCCTCCAGTGTCGGCATTGCACTCATTTCTAGTCTCCCGTCCTCAGGCTGGAACAGCTGCGCATCTTCCATCTATGCCCGGTGCGGAGCCTCAACACTGCCGAACTCCGAGGGCACAGCTCCACGTTACCGGCGTTCAGGGGCAGGGGATCGGCGAAGCCGGTGGGTGAGGGCAGTTGAACTGATGTGCCGGGCTGGTGTGTCGTTGTGATGGCGCACCCAAGGGGTCACCGCGAAGTGGATCACTGGCCGAGGTCACTATCTATTTGACGGTCAAGGGGAACCAGAAAGCCCTGCAATGTGTCTTGAAAGACCTGCCCCTGCCCCGTCACGCGCAGCACTTCAGGATCAGGTCGGGTTGAAGGTGGCGACCGGCTGGTTCGTGAAACGGGAGTAGTGGCCCTGGAAGAGAGCGTCGATCTTGTCGAGCTGGCCGTTGCGGTGCTTGAGGATGTGGAAGGCCGCCTGGCCGCGTTCCTCGTCGGTGGGGTTCTGGGTGTAGAGCTCGGGGCGGTGCAGCATGATCACGATGTCGGCATCCTGTTCGAGGGACCCGGATTCGCGCAGGTCGGCGAGCTGCGGCACCCCGTCCTTGCGCTGCTCGGCGTTGCGGCTGAGCTGCGACAGCGCGATCACCGGCACCTCCAGCTCCTTGGCGAGAAGCTTGATCTGGCGCGAGAACTCCGAGACCTCCAGCTGCCGGGACTCCACCTTCTTGCCCGAGGTCATCAGCTGGATGTAATCGATGCAGATCAGCTGGAGGTTGTTGCGCTGTTTGAGGCGACGGGCCTTGGCGCGGATCTCCATCATCGTCAGATTGGGGGAGTCGTCGATGAACAGCGGTTTCCCGGAGAGGGTGACGGAGCGGTCGGTGATGCGCTGCCAGTCGTTCTCGTCCATGCGCCCGCCGCGGATCTTCTGCAGCGGCACCGAGGCCTCCGCGCTCAGGATCTTCATCACGATCTCGGTGCGGCTCATTTCCAGGGAGAAGAACACCGTGGCCAGGTCGTGGTGGATGGCGGCGGCGCGGCAGACGTCGAGGGCGAAGGTGGACTTTCCCACGCCGGGGCGGGCAGCGACGATGATCATCTGGCCGGGGTGGAGGCCGTTGGTCAGGGAGTCGAGCTCGTTGAAACCGGTTGGCACCCCGGACAGGGCATCGCCGGAGTTCGCGATGGCCTCCATCTCGTCGAAGGTGGGTTCCATCAGGTCGTTGAGCGACTGGTAGTCCTCGCTGGCCCTGGAACCCGTCACCTCGAACAGCGTCTGCTGGGCCTCGTCGACGATCTTGTCCACCTCGCCCTGCCCCTGGTAGCCGAGCTGCGCGATCCGGATCGAGGCGTTGACGAGGCGTCGCAGGATGGCCTTCTCGCGCACGATCTCCGCGTAGTAGGAGGCGTTGGCGGCGATGGAGATGGTGGCGAGGAGGTCGTGGAGGTAGACGGCCCCGCCGACGCGCTGGAGGTCGCCGGTGCGGCCCAGTTCGGCGGCGACGGTGATGGGGTCGGCAGGCTCGCCGCGGCCGTAGAGGCTGATGATCGACTCGAAGATGTTCTCGTGTTTCGGCTGGTAGAAGTCGCTGCCGCGCAGCACCTCGACCACGTCGGAGATGGCGTCCTTGCTCATCAGCATGGCCCCGAGGACGCTCTGCTCGGCCTGGAGGTCCTGCGGGGGGGTGCGCCCCACCGACTCCTCGGCGTATTCCTCCGACATGCCTTCCTTTCCTGGCCCCCGCCGACGCATCCCGGTCGGACTCATCAATGTAACCCCGCCCCGCGACGACCGCCGCCCTGGTTGTGGAAAACTCTGTGGACAGCTGTGGAAGACCGGTGGGGAAGTGACGGCAACGCTGGCCGGGACCCGGGGAAAACCACCCGGAATCGTTATAAAACCGTTATCATTGCGAGTGGGTTCGTCCCGCTGCAGGGCTTCCGCGCGTTTCGCTTGCCTTGCCGTCGTGTGCTTGCGCTGTAGCGCTGGCGTTTGCCCGTAGGGCAGGCGTTCCCGTCGGGAAGGGTGTGGGTGAACGCTTGAACCAACTACCCCTGGGGGGTATAGTCGTCGGCGTGGAGAAAGAACACGACGGCTGCCGCGCGCAGCACGGCTACACCGCCGACAAACAGGCCTACCTGCGGCGGCTCCGGCTGATCGAGGGGCAGGCGCGCGGGATCGCCCGCATGGTGGAGCAGGACGAGTACTGCATCGACATCATGACCCAGATCTCCGCCGTCACCAGCGCTCTCAAGGCGGTGTCCATGGCCCTGCTGAAGGACCACCTCGAACACTGCGTCGCGGCCGCCGTGCGCGAGGGCGGGGACGCCGCCCAGGAGAAGTTCGACGAGGCCATGACCGCCATCTCCCGGTTGGCCCGCTGAACGCGGAAACCCCTCCGGCAAGGGCCGGAGAAAAACCTCAGACCCCCGGATCGCACCGGGAACCGGAAAGGAAACAACCATGAAGACCGACTACGCCGTTGCCGGGATGACCTGCGGACACTGCGCCTCCCACGTCACCGAGGAGATCCAGACGATCAAGGGCGTCAAGAGCGTCAGCGTCGACTGGGAATCGGGCCGGATGGTCATCGAATCCGACGAGAAGATCCCCTTCGACGCGGTCGTCGAGGCCGTCGCCGAGGCCGGCGACTACACCGTCACGGAGGCCTGAGACGCGAGAACCAGCAACACAGGAAACGACTCAGGAGGTGAGTGGCAGATGACCAGTGCTGGTGTGGTGGAGCGGGGCCCCGCCGGGGGCGCGAAGAACTCGGTGGCGATCTCCCTCGACCTGACGGGCATGACCTGCGCCTCCTGCGCCAATCGCATCGAGAAGAAACTCAACAAGGTCGACGGGGTGCAGGCCACCGTCAACTACGCCACCGAGAAGGCCAGGGTGCAGGCCCCGAAGGGCACCACCGCCCAGGACCTGATCGCCGTGGTGGAGGCCGCAGGCTACGGGGCCCGCGAGACCACCGTCGAACCCCGGGAGGAACGCGCCGACGTGCTCCTGCCGCGGGTGCAGCTGGCATTCACGCTGGCGGTCCCCGTGATCGCGGTCTCGATGGTGCCCGCCCTGCAGTTCCCCGGCTGGCAGTGGCTGGCGCTGCTGCTGACCACCATCGTCGTGTTCTGGTGCGGGCGCAGCTTCCACAGGGCCGCGCTCGCCAACGTCCGGCACGGCGCCACCACCATGGACACCCTGGTAAGCCTCGGCACCTCGGTGGCGTGGCTGTGGTCGGTGGTGGCCATGTTCTTCGGTCACGCCGGAGCCATCGGCATGACCCACGAGTTCACGCTCACCCTCGGCCACGCCGACCCGATGGGCAGCGTCTACTTCGAGGCCGCCGCAGGCGTGGTCGCCTTCCTGCTGCTGGGCCGCTGGATCGAGGCCCGTTCCAAACGGGAGGCCGGATCGGCGGTGCGGGCGCTGCTGGAGGTCGGCGCGAAGGAGGCGACGATCCTGCGCGACGGCGCGGAGGTCGCGATCCCGGCGGGTGAGCTGTCGCTCAACGACCTCATCGTGGTGCGTCCCGGTGAGAAGGTGGCTGCCGACGGGGTGGTGGTCGAGGGCAGTTCCGCCGTCGACGCCGCCGTGATCACGGGCGAGTCGCTGCCGGTGGAGGTCGGCCCGGGCTCGGCGGTGGTGGGCGGGTCGGTCAACACCACGGGACGCCTGGTGGTCAAGGCGACGGCGGTCGGGTCGGCCACCCAGGTGGCGCAGATCGCGCGGCTCGTCGAGGAGGCCCAGACCGGCAAGGCCCGGGCCCAGCGCCTGGCGGACCGGATCACGGAGTTCTTCGTGCCCGCCGTGCTGGTGCTGTCGATGCTCACCTTCATGGTGCAGCTGCTCGTCGGTGCGGGCCCCACCTTCGCGCTCACCGCGGGCATGGCGGTGCTCATCATCGCCTGCCCGTGCGCGCTCGGGCTCGCCACCCCGTCGGCGCTGCTGGTGGGCACCGGTCGCGGCGCCGAGCTGGGCGTGATCATCCGAGGCGCCCAGGCCCTGGAGAAGGCCCGTTCCGTGCAGGCGGTGGTGCTGGACAAGACCGGCACCCTCACCACGGGGAGGATGTCGGTGCTGGAGGTCGCGCCCGCCGAGGGCGTGGACGAGGCCGAGCTGCTGGCCGTCGCCGCGGCCGTGGAGGCCGGTTCCGAGCATCCCATCGCCCGCGCCGTCGTGGAGCGCGCCGGGGACGCGCCCGCTGCGGAGCGGTTCGAGGCCCTGCCCGGCATCGGGGCGCGGGCCCTGCTCGACGGGGTTCCGGTGGCGGTGGGTTCCCGGCGTCTGCTGGCCGAGCAGGGCATCGAGGTCCCGGGCGAGGCCAGCCGGGAGGGCAGCGAGGTGTTCGTCGTCCGCGACGGCGCGCTGCTGGGGCGGATCGTGGTCGGCGACCAGCTCAAACCCGGGGCCGCGGAGGCCGTGGCCGGGTTGAGGGATCTGGGATTGCGACCAGTGTTGCTGACCGGCGACTCGTGGGTCGTGGCCCGGGAGGTGGCCTCGCAGGTGGGCATCGAAGACGTGCACGCCGAGGTGCTGCCGCAGGGCAAGGCCGAGGTGATCACCGGGCTGCAGGCCGATGGGATGCGGGTGGCGATGGTCGGCGACGGGGTGAACGACGCCGCGGCGCTCGCCACCTCCGACCTCGGCATCGCGATGGGCGCGGGCACCGACGCGGCCATGGCCGCCAGCGACCTCACCCTGATGCGCGACGACCTGATGGGCGTGGTGGATGCCATCCGGCTCTCCCGCGCCACGGAACGCACCATCCGGGGCAACCTGCTGTGGGCCTTCTTCTACAACGTGGCGGCCATCCCGGTGGCGGCCCTCGGGTTGCTGACCCCGATGATCGCGGGCGCGGCCATGGCCTGCTCCAGCGTTTTCGTGGTGCTGAACTCTCTCAGGTTGCGTAACTTCCGTTAAGACCGTTTCTCAGGGTTCCCCCGGCTTCCGCCCATCCCTCCCGGAAGCCGGGGGATCGCTGTGAAACCCGTGGTCACGTCAGGATTCGACCCCTGGGAGGCGGGCGTCGACGAGGACCTGTTCCCAGTTGGGAGGGTCGAGGGCTACAATCGGATTGCGCGGCCCTGAGAGATTCTCAGGATTCGTTTGGAATTAAATCGGTGCTCGGCTAGGCTGGCCCAGCCGGTAAGGTCCGGGAAGTCTTAGACCAGGAAGAGATCTATGGCCAAGAAACACGTGGTTATTGCCGCAGTGGCAGGCGGTGTGGCGCTGACGATCGCCGGTGGCGTCGCCGTCGCGGTGGCACTGCACAAGAACGATGTGGTCCTTTCCGTGGACGGGGAAACCCACAGTGTCTCGGTTCGCGAGGACACGGTGAAGCAGGTGCTCGAGAAGGACGGGATCACCGTCGGCGAGCACGACGTGGTGGCCCCGTCGCTGGACACCAAGATCACCAACGGCATGGAGATCAGCGTTCTCTACGGCCGCCAGCTCCAGCTGACCATCGACGGTGAGGCCCGCACCGTGTGGACCACTTCCCGCACCGTCGACGACGCTCTGACGCAGCTCAACCTCAACGACCCCGACTCCAAGCTGTCCACCTCCCGCTCGGCCGCCATCGGCCGCGAGGGGCTCTCCTTCAACATCAGCACCCCCAAGAACGTGACCGTCGACGCCGCGGGCACCCCGGTCGAACTGCGGGTCGCCGGGACCGTTGGCGATGCCCTGACCGCTGCCAAGGTGACTCCCGACGAGGACGACGTGGTCACCCCCGCCGCGGACACCTCCCTTACCGATGGTCTGGCCATCTCCTACACCAACGTCGAGAAGCGCGCCACCACCAAGGAGGAGGCGGTCCCCTTCGAGAAGAAGGAGGAGAAGTCCGACGAACTGGAGGAGGGCAAGACCAAGGTCACCACCGAGGGCGTCAACGGCGTCAAGACCCAGAACTTCGTCGAGGTCTACCACAACGGCACGCTGGTCTCCTCCGAACTGCAGAACGAGCAGGTCACCAAGGAGCCCGTCGCCCAGGTGACCAAGGTGGGCACCAAGAAGGCCAGCAAGCCTTCCGAGGGTGGCTCCGGCTCGGGTAGCGGCGGCGACCTCAGCCCCGCCAACGGCAGTTCCTGCCAGGCCTCCTACTACTGGCAGGGACAGACGACGGCCTCCGGTGAACGGTTCAACCCCAGCGACCTCACCGCCGCCCACAAGACCCTTCCCCTCGGCAGCAAGGTCAAGGTGACCAACCCGAGCAACGGCAAGACCGTCGTGGTTCGCATCAACGACCGCGGCCCCTACGTCGCCGGACGCTGCCTGGACCTCTCCAAGGCCGCCATGGAAACCATCGGCGGCACCTCCTCCGGGGTGATCACCGTCAACTACGAGGTCCTCTGACAAATTAAAACTTGGCTTTCAAGCCCTTCCTCAATTCCCGCCGAACCCCTGCACACACCTCCGTGCAGGGGTTTGGTGGTTTCTGAGGGTCTGCTCTCCCTACTTCCAAGCCGGTTGAGCCGACCTGCGGTGAACTTCTCCCAAGCTGGTTGAGCCGGCCTGCTCGCTCTGCGAGCTGGTCGTGTCGAAACCGCGGTGTGCGTGTCCGGGGAGCTGTGGTCGAGTTCTATCTACCGAGCGCCAGTGATGGTTTCGACTCGGGTCGCTCCTTCGTCGCGCCCCGGCTCAACCGGCTTCGGGGAAGGGGCCGCTCACGCTGGCTCAACCAGGCTCATTGGGGTCGGGCGAGGGCTGCTCCTGGCTGCTGCGGGTGGGCATCGTGAGCGCGGCCAAGCCGGAGACGGTGTAGGCGATGACGATGACCCACAGGCCCGCGGTCACGTTCTGGCCGCTGTCACCGGTTGCTCCGAAGTATGCGGTGCCGGACAGTGCGATGCCGAACACCATGCCGACTTGGCCGAAGGTCGTGAGGGTGCCGGACGCTGCTCCGGCTTCGGTCGTGGGAATCTCCGCCAGGGTGATTGAGGTCTGCGGCATGATCAGCACCATCATCCCCACGCCTGCGAGAGCGAAAGGCGGCAGGAGGCTCCAGCCGTTGAGGGTCGTTCCGGTGTGTTCGAGGGTGATCATGACCCAGACGAAGGCCGCGGCCTGCATGATCCCGCCGAGACACACCGACCACTTGCCTATTTTCTTCATCAGGAGCATGGCCACCGGGGTGCCGAGGATCGACCCGATGGCGATCGGCAGCAGGGTGAGTCCCGCTGCGAAGGATGTGAAGTGAAAAGCGGCCTGCATGTGGAACAGGAGAATGAGCGCGAAACCGCCGTGGCCGATCGAGGCGAGTATCTGTACGAGCAATCCGCTGGAGAAGGAACGGATCCTGAAGAGCGGGAGCGGCAGGAGTTGTGCCCCGGCTCCGGTCGCCCTGTGATGTTGTTGCCAGATGAAGGTGATGATCGCGAAGGGTGCGGCGATCAGCAGGGCCCATATCCACCACGCCCACCCGGCTGCGCGGCCCTCGGTCAGAGGGAGAACGAGGAGGACGACGGCCGTGGCGCCAAGGGCCGAACCAGTGAGGTCCAGTCGTAGGGGGTGTTCGGAGCGGCTTTCCGGGATGCACAGGAACGCCATCACCGTCAGGACAATGCCCACCGGGACATTGATGAGGAAGATACTGCGCCATCCTGTGCCGAACAGGTTTGCCGTGACGAGCCAACCGCCCAGGAGAAGTCCGGTTATCACGCCCAAGGCGTTCAGGGAGCCGATGATGCCGAATACCGGCCCCCGCTCTTCCGGCGCGTACATGACCTGAACGCTGGACAACACCTGCGGCACCATGACGCCGGCGAAGGCGCCTTGAATGATCCGGGCCGTTATGAGGGCGTTCCCACTCCAGGCCAGGGAAGCGAACACTGAGGCACACGTGAAGCCGATGACGCCGACGAGAAAGATGCGTTTCCTTCCGTAGATGTCTCCCAGGCGGCCTCCCGTGATGAGAAGTGTCGCGAAGGCGACCACGTAACCGACGAGTGTCCACTCCAGCTGAGTGGGTGTCGCGCCCAGGTCGGTACTGATCGTGGGGAGCGCGACATTCGTGATGGTGGAGTCCATCAAGTCCATGAGCATTGCCGTCATCAAGATGATGGTGGCCGTGACCCGGTTTGTCACTTCTACTCCTTCCGGGGTCGAGTGAATGCTGCGTACGGTGTACGCATGCAGTGGTGGGTACACTGTACGCAGATGGATCTGTGTCGTCAACCAGGAGGTCGCATGCCCGATACGACACCACCTCGCTGGATTGCCCTGTCCTGGCAGCTTCGCGAGTCAACCCCCGTCACGGATGGACTCAGCATCGCTCGCATCGTCCAGGCGGGAATCGAGATCGCGGATGAGCACGGCTTGGGGGGGCTTTCCCTGCGCAAGCTCGGTGAACACCTCGGAGCGGGCACGATGGCCGCCTACCGGCACATGCGGTCCAAGGAGGAGCTGATTCACCTCATGGTCGATGTGGCATTCGGCCAGCCACCCGAGGGGATCATCGAGGCGACGGATTGGCGTACCGGCGTCAGGCTGTGGGCCGGCGGGATGGCGGAACGCTATCGCCAGCACTCATGGCTTCTTGACGCCCCCCTGGTGGCGATGTCGATGACCCCGAATCGACTGCTCTGGCTCGAACACATCCTGCGACCGCTCGGTGAGACCGGATTGGACATCCAGCATCTGCTCGACGCGGCATTGTTCGTCGATGGGCACGTCCGTCACGTCGCCTACCTGCGACGAGAGCTTCGCGCACGGACATCATCGTCCCCGCAGGTGATGCCTCCCTGGCTTTCCGCGCTGCTGGATGACGACTCTTTCCCAATGGCACGTCGCGTTTTCGCGGCCGGTCTGCTGGAGGACGGTGATGAGCAGGACATGGAGCACGGTCTCGACTGGATCATCGCAGGAATCGAAGCAAACAGCCCCAGGCCTGGCGAAAATGGCGGCAACAGGAAAGGTCGCGGCCACGGGGCAGCCGAGGCGCGTTCTGGCGTCGTGTAAACAGGCGCTCTTTGTGGAAACTGGTTGGCCCGGGTCATGACGGAGCAATAGCCGTGTCGAAACCATGCAGCGAGTGAACGGCGGTCGGGTTCTACCTACCGGGCGCCGGTGATGGTTTCGACTCAGCCGTTCGCTGGCGCTCACGTGCTGGCTCAACCAGCTCCGGGGAAGGGAGGTTCGCGCCCCGGCTCAACCCGCCTGGGAGAGGGAGCGGCGCCGGGCGACCTGCTGGTAGATGCGAAGCATCTCCTGGGCCTGTGACTCAATCGTCCACTGGCCCGCCAGGCGGCGTGAGGTCTCGGAGGCGCGGGCCCGCCACTGGGGGTCGGGCAGTTTCTCGATGATCCGCATGATGGCGGCCGCCAGAGACGCGGGGGTGGGGCTGGCGAGTTCGGCGTTCACTCCCGGTTCCAGCACCAGTTGCAGCTCCGGATCCACCGAGACGATCGGCAGGCCCGCCAGCGCCGCCTCGTGCAGGACCAGGGCCTGGGTGTCGGTCTGGCTGGGGAAGGCGTACAGGTCGCCCATCTCGTAGAACGCCCCCAGCGACTCGCGTTTCTGCTCGCCCGGCAGGATGATGTGGCCGCGCCGCCTGCCCGCGTCGAGGACCTTCGCGATCTTCGGATAACGCTGCCAGTCACCGACCACCATGAGCTGCGCATCCGGACACTGGGCGACGACCAGCTCGAACGCCTCGCACAGCAGCGGCAACCCCTTCTCCGGGGCGATGCGACCCACGTAGATCACCAACGGGCCCGGGCCGCGCGGCACCGGCGGGGGACCCGACGGCAGCGGGTCGACGCCGTTCGGCACCACGACCAGGTTCGCCTCCGGCGCCAGGGAAAGGCAACGGGCGGCGGTCTTCGGCGACGGCGACGTCACCAGATCCGCCGAATCCAGCATCTTCTTGCACAACCCCAGCAGCGTCGCCGTGGAGCGGCCCCGGTCGGCGAACCGGACCGCCGCGTCGCGCAGGTCGTTGGAGTTGAGGATCTCTCCGTGGGTCAGCCTCGCGAATGCCCGCACCACCCCGTGCAGCAGCGGCAGGACGGCGGCGTAGTGGTCGGCGTAGGCGTCGAAGTCGGTGTGCCAGGTCATCAGCATAGGCTTGTTCAGCCTCTTGGCCGCCCAGGTACCGAGCACCCCGATGGTGCCCAGCCCGTGGACGTGGATCAGGTCGGGATCGAGTTGGCCGACCTGCTCGATGGTGCGTTCGAAATGCCTGCCGTTGGCGACCCGCGTGGGCATGTTCGGCACCCGCACCGACGGCAGCCGCAGCTCGACGCGGCCCTCCCGCCCCAGGTGCGGGTTCGGCCCCTTGGCCTTCGGTGCGACGACCACGACCTCGTGGCCGGCGTCGAGCAGGTTGCCCTCCAGCTGCTGAACGGCGAACATCAGACCGTTGCTGCCGGGACCGTAGTTGTCGGTGAACTGCGCAACCTTCAGGCGACGTGGTGAGTGCTCGGGGTCTTCGGTCACGCTCGACACTCTAGCCGAACCGCCCTCCACGTGGGTTTTCGCGCCCAAAATGCCCTGGTCCGAAGCTGGTTGAGCCGGTCGGCGAGCGGCAGCGAAAACCCGGATCATGGTTTGGGATGCCGTCTCGGTTTCCTCGATATCTTGGTGGACTTCATTCGGGTGCGGTACCCGAACGTGAGATTGGAGAGGGCACCAGGATCCAGGTTGAGAGGTCCCAGCCCTAGGCCTGCTGGGCGAGCCAGGCCTCACGGTCGCGTTGCTCCTTGGGGCCGAAGTGGAACAGCCCGGCCAGGACCGCAACGACGAAGACCGCCAGCATCACGAAAAACAGCGGCCACACGCCAGTGAGGTAGATGATCGGAATGGCCATCGCGGTGACGAGGCCACCGCCGAAGAAGGGTTCGAAGATGAGCTGCTTGTAGCCGAAGGCCTCGAAAGCGGGGGAGGAGGCGTCGGGGTCGGTGATGCGCATGAGGATCACGCCGGTGGCGGTGACGCCCATGGACTGGCCGAGGTCGCCGATGCCGCGTTCGAACCAGAAACGGCCGATGACGCGTGGCGTCAGCCACAGGAACAGGACCAGGTTGATGATGATGCCGCCCACCGAAAGGACGAGGAACGCCCCGAGGTTCTCTCCGACGGCCTTGATCGAGACGGTGGCGATGGCGGAGATGACGAGGAAGTCGAGGGCCCAGCCCTGGATGCGGAGCATCATCTGCGGGTCGATGACGTGGGAGACGCCCAGCGCCTTCGCGATCAGCTGGAGGATGACGCCTCCGATCAGCGCCATGGGGAACAGCGGCACGTACGAGAAAATCTCCAGGGGAGTGTTCTCGCCGATCATGATGGAGGCGTAGGTCGCGTGTTCGATCCAGCGGAGGCCTTCGAGGATGAGCCAACCGATGAGGATCGCCAGCGCCATGATCGCGATGTGCAGGGACAGGGGCTCGACTGACGCGGGACGGCTGGTCATCTTCCCGGCGGAGTAGTACTCGTCCTTGCGGAACAGCCCGCGCTGTTCGTCGATCGAGAGCTGGACATCGTTCTTGAGGATCTCGGTCTTGCCGTTGCGCACACCCCAGTTGATGAGCGCAATGCCGACGATGATGCCGCTGACCAGGCCGACCGTCGCGATGCCAACCGCCAGGTCCGCGCCCTCGTTGAATCCGAGTTTGGTCATTACGTCGCGCATGCCGGCGGCGGTGCCGTGGCCGCCCTCGAAGCCGATCTCGATCAACCCTCCGGTCATCGGCGACGACCCGAAGAACGGCACGATGATCAGGGCCGCCAGCAGCAGACCGACGACGTACTGCGAAGACGCGAACGCTGTTCCCAGCGCCAGCTGCGGGCCTACCAGCTTGGCGGCCCGTTTCGGGCTGGGCAGGTCCTGGCCGAGGAACATCGTCGCGAACACGACGCTGATCAGCAGGCCGGGCAGCGCGGACCAGGTGGTGACCATGGCCTGCGTGAGCAGACCTGTTTCGCCCCAAGGTCCGGGGATGCGTCCCAGAACTTGCGGGCCGAGCACCAGCAGAATGACTCCACCGACGATGGAACTCGGCAGGAAAAGTCGCTGCACCCACCGGACCTTGACGCGAATCATCTTTCCGATCAGCAAACCCACGCTGAGGATCAGCAGAGAGAAACCAACGCTCTGGGAACTCAAGTCATCACCTCACAGTTCCTGAAGTACCGGGTCACCCTACCCTGTCGTGGCCGAGCAACACGTGGCGTGGCAAATCGGGTGTGCGGCGCCTTCAGGCAGCGGCGCATCACACGGGTCACGCTGGTTTCACAGGCCCGCGTCGCGGATGATCATGGCGGCGGAGACCCGGTTGTCGACGCCCAATTTGACGAACAAGCTGGTCAGATGGGATTTGACCGAGGCGAGGCTCAGGTGCAGGCGGGTGCCGATCTGGTTGTTCGTAAGCCCCTGGGTCATCAGGACGGCGACCTCGCGTTCGCGTTCGGTCAGGGCGGCGACCAGGGCCCGGGCCGACGGGTCCCCCGCGGCCGGCGCATCGGTGGCGACGGTGATGAGGGTGCGGGTCACGTCGGGGGCCAGGACGTTCTCGCCCGCGGCCACCCGCTGGATGGCCTCGACCAGGCGGGCCGGGTCGGCGTCCTTGAGCAGGAAGGCGTCCGCTCCGAGTTTCAGGGCCCGCACCACGTAGTCGTCGGTGTTGAAGGTGGTCAGCACGATGACCCGCGGCCGCGTCTGCCAGCCGCGCAACTCCTCCAGGGTTGCGAGCCCGTCGAGACCCGGCATCCGCACGTCCAGCAGCACGACGTCGACGGGCCGGTCGCGCAGTTTCGTGAGCGCCTCGGCGCCGTCGCCCGCCTGCCAGGCCACGTCGATGCCGTCCTCCCCCTTCAGGATGAAGTTCAATCCGGTGCGGACCATCGGGTCGTCATCGACCAGGGCGACGGTGATCATGCTGTTCCTTCGGGAGCGTAGGGAAGTGTTGCCTCCAGTATGAATTCTCCCCCCTCGATGCCGTGGGAGAGGTCACCGCCGACCAGATCGACGCGTTCGGCGATGCCGACGAGCCCGAGCCCCGAACCCGACCGGTCGGGCTGTGCGAGGTCCGCCAGGCGATTCCTCACGACCACTCGGAGACGGTCGGCGGTGGTTTCCAGCGACAGGGCCACCGGCGCTCCGGGGGCGTGTTTGCGGGCATTGGTGAGGCCCTCCTGGACGATCCGGTAGGCATGGCGGGATACCCGGTCGGGCACCTCCGCCGGGTCCCCGTCCAACTCCACCGCCACCTGCTGCCCGGCCGAGCGGGCATCCGCCAGCAGGGCGTCGAGCCCCGAGAGGGTCGGCTGGGGTGGTTCGGGTGGCGCCGCGTTGCCGCGCAGCCGGGCCAGCATGGCGCGCAACTCGTCGAGGGAGGACTGCGCGTTGGTCTGGATCGCCCGGGCCAGGTCACCGGCCTCGCCCTGCTCGGAGCGCATGTGGTGCGCCAGCGCGCCCGCGTGCAGGGCGATGAGGGAGATCCGGTGGGCGACGACGTCGTGCATCTCGCGGGCGATCCGTTCGCGCTCGAGGAGCCTGGCCTCGTTGAGCTGCGCCTCCCAGGCGTCCTGCCGGGCCGCCTGCGCCGCTGCCCGCTGCTGGTTGGCGTCGGTGGTGCTGCGGCCGAGCAGCCCAATGAGCAGCGCGATGACCACCCCGGTGGCGGAGATGAGCACCTCGACCCGGACCGCGGAGCCGCCCGAGGCGTCGTGCAGCATGACGACCGACTTGGCCGCGACGAGAACGCAGGCCACGGCGATCGCGTCGATCCCCTTGCGGTGCCGGGCGATGTGGGCCTGCGCGGCCATCGCGGGGCCGAACACCGCGGGAGACAGCAGCCACAGCCCGGCCAGGGAGACCGCGACCGGTATCGGGGCGCGACGCAACCACACCAGCAGGAGCATCGCGACCAGCCCCGGGCCCAGGAGTATCGTGGCCCGTCCGGGATCCAGGTGGTGCGACGGGTTGATCAGGGGGATCACCAACGGCGGGCAGTAGTACAGGAAACCGAGCGCGGCCACTGCCCAGGCCACCGGGCCGATACCGGGGCGTGCCGCGTCGGTGGAATCGCTCATGCGATCAGCCTTTCACGTCCGGCCGGTGGCAGTCGCCAGCCGATGGGCCAGGGTGTCTCAGCCGATGGGCCAGCGCGACCACTGGCCGGACGGAACCGGATCACCGGCCGGTTGCCCGATGTGGGATCCCGGGTGGTTCCGGTGGAGTTGGTGCCATGCTCGAACTGACTCATGTGACCAAACGTTTCGGATCCGTCCTCGCTCTCGACGACGTGACCTTCACCGTTCCCTCCGGCCAGATCGTCGGTTTCCTCGGCCCGAACGGGGCCGGCAAGTCCACCTGCCTGCGCATCCTGACCGGGCTGGTGACCCCGGACGAGGGAGGCGCCACCGTGAGCGGCGTGCGCTACGCCGACCTGCCCAACCCGGCCGCGACCGTCGGGTCGCTGCTGAGCACAGAGGGATTCCACCCGGGACGCAGCGGCCTGGAGACCCTGCGGATGGCGGCGCTCACCCTGGGGTTGCCGCGGCGTCGGGTGGGGGAGGTGCTGGCTGAGGTCGGCTTGTCGGACGCGGAGGCCCGGCGTCGCGTCGGCGCCTACTCGCTGGGCATGAGGCAGCGACTCGGGGTGGCCCAGGCGCTGCTCGGCGACCCGCAGGCGCTGATCCTGGACGAACCGGCCAACGGCCTCGACCCGCAGGGCCAGCGGTGGCTCTCCGACCTGCTCCGGAGCCGCGCCGCCCGCGGCTGCGCTGTGCTGCTGAGTAGCCATCAGCTCCACGAGGTTTCGCGCCTGGCCCATCGCGTCGTGATGATCGGCGGCGGGCGCCTGCTCGCCGACCACACCACCGGCGACGGCACCGACCTCGAGGAGCAGTACTTCGCCCTGACCTCCGGCACCGACCGCGCCGCCTGACCCCCTTCCCGATTCCCCTCCCCGCCACCATCCTGATACTCGCCCGAAAGGCATCACCATGACACTGACCAGCTCCCCCGAACTCACCGCCGCTACCTGCACCCCGTCCCCCCTGGCGCTGACCCGCACCGTCGCCGTCGAGGCCCGCAAGGTGACCAACACGGTCTCCGGCAAGGTGTTGCTGCCCCTCGGGGCGGCGCTGATGGCGGTTTTCGGCCTCGGCCGTGCATTCATCCCGGCCGCTGACACCACCTTCGGCCGCATCGCCAGCACCGCCTGCATCCCGGGGTCGTGGGTCATCATGGCGATGGCGGTTCTGCTCATCAGCGGCGAGTTCACCCGGCGGGAGGCCGCCGTCACGTTCACCCTCGACCCGCGCCGCGGCCGGGTGCTGACCGCGAAGGCCGTCGTGGCCGCAGGCCTGGCGCTCGCCGCCGCCTGCTGGGCGCTGATCGTCGCCGGAGTTGCATACCTGCTCGCCCCCGCCCTCGCCGGTGTCACGCTTCCCCCCGACCTCGAGTTGAGTCGCATCGCTGTGGTTTTCGGGGGGCTCGTTTTCACGGCCCTGGCGGGGCTGGCCCTCGGGCTGCTCACCCGCAACGCCATGGCACCCATCGTCGTGATGCTGGTGTGGCCCACCGTCTCGATGCTGGCCGCACGGTCCTCGGAGGTCGCGCAGAAGATCATCGCCTGGATCGAAATCGAGCCGGTGGCCGCGCTGTTCCATTCCTCCGCCCAGGCGTGGGCCCAGCTCGGCACCTCGGTGCTGGCCTGGATCGTCCTGCCCGGCGCGATCGGCGCCTGGCGGCTGTTCCGCGGGGACCTGTGACCCGTCACCTGGCCGCTCCCGGTCCCGGACGCCCCGCGTCCGGGACCGCCGTCACGCCAGGTGCAGTTCCCGGTCGCAGGCCGCGACCACGGCCGGGTCGTGGCTGATGACCAGCACCGCCCGCCCCTCGCAGGCACGCCACACGTCATCCATCAGGGCCTCGGCGGTGGCCTGGTCGAGGTGCTCGGTGGGTTCGTCGAGGATCCACAGATCGCGGTCGGCCACCAGCAGCCTCGCCAGGGCCAGGCGGCGACGTTCCCCGCCGGAGAGGGTGCCGCCGTCCTCCCCGACGAGCCGGCCGGGATCCAGCGGCAGGCCGGCGCGGTGCAGGGCGTCGCGGACCTGCTCGTCGGTGGCGTCCTTGTTGCCGATCCGCACGTTCTCGGCGACGGAGGTGGTGAAGATGTGGGCGTCCTGGGCCAGGTACCCGACCCGGCCGCCCCGCCGCACCGTGCCCGCGCGAGGCGGGATCAGCCCCATGGCGGTCACCGCCAAGGTGGTTTTGCCGATGCCGGAGGCGCCGGTGCAGGCCACCTTCTCCCCGGGTTTCACCACCAGGTCGAGGCCGTTTCGGAGCACCGGGGCGCCGGGCCAGCCGATGGCCACGCCGTCGAGTTCCAGTCCGGGGCCGGCCTCCCCGTCCGGGACGACGTCACCGGTGCCGACCGGGTCGGCGTCGAGAATCTCCCGGACGCGGGCCAGGGAGGAACGGGTGCGGGTCCACGTCTGGGCGGCCGCCACGAAAGTCGCCAGCACCTCGTGCAGGGCCAGCGGCACCAGCGCCAGGACCGCCAGGAAGGTGGGGTGCATGGTCCCGGAGGCGACGGCGGGCCCGCCGATCGCCAGTCCCGCGACCACGGCACCTCCTGCGGCGAGCACCTGCGCCGAGGTGGCCACGCCCCGCACCCACGCGCCGCGCGCCTCCAGCCGTTTCAGGCGGTCGTCGACCTCCAGCAGCCTCGCCAGGGAGGTGTGTTCGGCGCCGTAGGCGACCAGGTCGGGGGCGGTGCGGGCCACCTCACGGACGGCGTCGGCGAGTTCCCCGCGGGCCGGGGCGGCGTCGTGGTCGGCGGCCAGGGTGGCGCGCTGCGCGAGCAGGGGCACCACGACCCCGGCCAGCAGGGTGGTGGCGAACAACGCCACCCCCGCCCACGGCGAGATGACCGCGATCCCAACCGAAGCGCCGGTGATCACCAGCAGGCCCGATGCGACGGGAATCAGCACCCTCACCACGACGTCGGTGACGGCTTCGGTGTCGGCGACCACCCGGGTCAGCAGGTCGCCGCGGCGGGCGCCGATCAGGGTGGTGCGGGCCAGCGAGTCGTAGGTGCGCATCCGCAGCCCCGACTGCATCCGCAACGCGACGTCGTGCCCGACGAGACGCTCCACGTAACGGAACACCCCGCGCGAGATCGCGAAGGTCCGCACCCCCACGGCCGGGGCCTGGAGGTACAGCACGGGGGGCAGCAGGGCCGCGAAACTGATCAGCCACGCGGAGATCCCCATCAGCGCCACCGACGACGCCGACGCCGCGACGGCCAACAGCACCGCCAGCCCCAGGCGCAGCCGACCCAGCGGGATGGCCCGGATCAGGTCCGTGAGCAGCCCCCTCACAGCGCCACCACCTCGTCGGCGGCCGCCAGCACTGCGCTGCGGTGGCTGACCACCAGCGCACCCGCCCCCGAGTCGCGCACGGCGCGGATCACGGCCGCCTCGGCGTCCGCGTCGAGTCCCGCGGTGGGTTCGTCGAGGATCAGCAGCCGTGCCCCGCCGTGCCGGATCCGGATCAACGCCCGGGCCAGCGCCACCCGTCGCCGCTCCCCGGCAGACAGGCCCTCGCCGTCGTCGCCGACGGGTTTGCAGAGGGGAAAATCGGCCCCGGCGTCGCGCAGGGCGGCTGCGAGTTCCGCTTCCGGGACGCCGGGATGTCCCAGGGCGACGTTGTCGCCGACGGTGCCGGTCACCATGCCGGGATTCTGCCCGACCCAGGCGGTGCGGGCCCGCCACCGCGTGACGTCGAGGCCGGTCAGGTCGGCCCCATCGATCAGGACCCGGCCGGAGTCGGGGCGTTGGAAACCCATCACCAGGCCCAGGGCCGTGGATTTCCCGCCTCCAGAGGCCCCGGTGAGGGCCACCACGCGACCCTCAGGCACGTCGAGGGACAATCCGGCGACGGCGGGGGTGGTGGTTCCCGGCCAGGTGAAGGCGACCTCGTCGAGGGTCAGCCGCGACCCCTCGGGAAGGCCACCGCCGCCGGGTTCGTCTCCCAGCTCGATCAGGTCGAGGGCGGCGTTCGCGGCGGCCACGCCGTCGGCGGAGTCGTGGAAGTGAACCCCCACCTGCCGCACCGGCAGGAAGGCCTCGGGGGCGAGGATCAGCACGAACAGGGCGGTCTCGAAGGGCATCTCGCCGCCGGCGAGCCGGAATCCCACGGTCACCGCCACGAGCGCCACCGACAGCGACGCCAGCAGCTCCAGTGCGAACGAGGACAGGAAGGCGGTGTAGAGAACCTTGATGGTCTGGCCGCGGAACTGTTCTTCCGTGATTTCCAGGCCCCTGCGCTGGGCCCGGGCGCGTGCGAAGGCCTGGAGGGTCGGCAGGCCCTGGATGAGGTCGGCGAAGTGGTTGGCCAGTTTGTCGGCGCGCGTGAAGGCGCGGCGGGTCGCGGCCTGCGTGGTCCAGCCGATCAGGGCCATGAAGACGGGCACCAGCGGCAGCGTGAACGCGACGATTAGGGCGCTCGGCCAGTCGGCCAGCAGCAGCACCCCACCGACCAGGAAGGGCACGCTCGCCGCCAGGCCGAGCTGCGGCAGATATTTGGAGAAGTAGCCGTCCAGCGCGTCGAGGCCGGTGGTGGTGACCTTCGTCAGCGTCGCGGATGAGGCCACCGGGCGGATCAGGTGCGCGGCGAGCACGTCGCGCCGCAGCCGCGACTTCACGGCCGCCGCGGAGCGGTGCGCCAGCACCGAGTTGACCCAGGCCAGCAGGCCGCGCGCCGCGAAGATGGCGAGCAGCAGCACCAGGGTGGGCAGCCAGTCGCCGGGCAGCGCCCGGTAGGTGAGGACGATCGCGACGGCGCGCGCCAGCAACCACGCCTGGGCGATCACCAGCCCCGAGGTCAGGATGCCGACGAGAACCGAGGCGACCAGGTAGTTCCTGGTCGCCTCGGCGCGTTTCAGGAGTCTGGGCTCCACGGGTCCGGGCATGCGGACAAGGATAGGAGGTTCGCCATGAGGCTGTGTGAATCGGACGGTTGCGATGGCAGCGGAATCATTTGCCGCAGGCTGGTTGAGCTGACTAGCGACGGGGGAACTCCCGCGCCGAAACTTTCCGAGTTCCGATGGCGGCGAATGGTTTTGTCGTGTTGTTTGGGTGGTTGTGTGTCAGCATGGGTAGTTTGAGTCTTCTGCTTTGGAGCAGCTGAAGGTTGGTGGGGTGTCGACCCATCTGGTGGTTTCGAGGGCTGTGAGGAGTTCTGGGGCTATGTCGGTTTCTCCGGGTGCGGAGCAGATGTGGAAGTTCCACATTCCTTCGGGGCGTCTTACGTGCCATAGCTGGCATGCGTGGACTTCTCCCTTGTCCGTTGTCAGGGTGTACGCTGAACCTGCTGCGTGTTCGCCGCCAATTGTCCGGGATCCCATGGACCGGGCATCGCTGATCTCTCTGTAACGTACGCCTTCGTCGGCTAGCCATGCGTCGCGGTATGCGTCAACATCCACCATCCCGGTCTCAGGTGAAAACTTCACATGATCGCCATGCTTGCGAAGCAGGTCGTTTGAGAGGGCGCTAATGAATGCGCCTTCCGGATCTCCTTTTTTGTAGCTTTCCCGGACCACGATGGTGTCATAGGAGAAGCGGGGGTAGGCCAGCAGCCAGCCCTTTGGGGGGTCGATCACAACGGTCCAGCGAGGCGTCGTCTCCGTCTCCGTAATGGAATCCGTGGCTGCGGTGGTCGGGTCGGGTGCAGGGGTTTCGGCCGAGCATCCCGGCAAAACCATGGTGAGAGTCAGGGCGGCCGAGAAAATGCCGGAAATTGGTTTGCTCATTTCAATTCGACCCATCCGGGTCCCACGAGGCCCCCGAACGTCCGCAGGTAGCGGCAACGCAACCCCTCCGGGGTCGCGGAACTCATCTGTGCACCGATCTGCCCGAAGAAGTCCGCGTCCTCCCAGTCCTTCTTCGCGTTGATACCCACAGCTGAACGATTGAATTCGATATCAGCCACCACTGTCTCCCGTCGATCAGCGCAGCAACAAGACATACACTACCGACCCCGGCCACACCCCGCCAGAAAAACCGGAGGAAACTTCTGGGTACTGTTCTGTTCCTGAGCGCCGGTTGCCCGGTTCCCACACCGAACCCGTTCCTCCGGCTCCCGGTTCAACCAGCCGTGGGAAGCGGGATGTCCAGCTGGTGGCAGGAGATCAGTAGACGATCTTGTCCGGGATGTTCTTGGTGCTGATGCGCCTGCTGAACACCCAGTAGCTCCACGCCTGGTAGGCCAGCACGATGGGCACGAAGATCACGGCCGCCCAAGTCATGATCGTCAGGGTCGTCTCGGAGCTGGCGGCGGTGACGATGTTGAGGCGGGCCGCCACCGGCTGCGACTCGTCCTGCGCGAACCCCAGGTTGCCGTACATCCGCACGAACAGTCCCGCGACCATCGCGAGGATGGACAGGCCACCCAGCACGAAACCCCAGCCCTCCCGTTCCCGGTGGGCGGTCATGAACACCGACGCGGCCAGCGCGACCACGGCGACCGCGGCCGTGACCCACCCGAGCGCGGCGAAGTTCCCGAACTCGGAAGCTGCGGGCCAGAACACGTGCTGGCAGACCACGAAGACCGCCAGCAGCCCGACGACCGGCCAACCCCAGGTGCGCACGAACCCGCGGGCGCGGTCGTGGATCTCGCCGCGCGACTTCAACGCCAGGAAGGTGGCGCCGTGCACCATGAACAGGGCGACGAACAACACCCCGCCCAGCAGCGCGAACGGACCGAACAACCCGAAGAAACTGCCGTTCCACAGCTTGCCGTCGTTGGCCAGGCCGATCGCGAAATTCGCGAACCCGACGCCCAGCACCAGGGCAGCCGTCAGCGACCCGTAGGTGGCGAAGACATCGAACATGTTGCGCCACTTGGCGTCGGGATGCTTGGAGCGGTACTCGAACGCCACCCCGCGCAGGATCAGCCCCACCAGCACCAGCAGCAGCGGCAGGTAGAGCCCGGAGAACAAGGTGGCGTACCAGCCGGGGAAGGCCGCGAAGGTGGCGCCGCCCGCGGTCAGCAGCCACACCTCGTTGCCGTCCCAGGTGGGGCCGATGGTGTTGACCATCACGCGGCGTTCCTTGTCGTTTCGACCGAGCACGGGCAGGAGCATGGCGACGCCGAAGTCGAAGCCCTCCAGGAAGAAGAAGCCGATCCACAAAACGGCGATCAGCAGGAACCAGACGACGTTCAGCGCCGGGACGGCGGTTTCAAGCAGAGGCATGTCAACTCTCCAGCTCAGTACGCGAAGGACATTGGGGCGTCGGGATCCTCGGAGACCTTCGGTTCGGTCACCTCGGGCAGACCCTTGGCCGTGTAGCGGAGGAACAGGCCGACCTCGATCACCGCCAGCAGGCCGTACAGCAGCGTGTAGACGATCAGCGAGAACAACACGTCACCCGCGCTCGTGGTGGGGGAGATGCCCGCCTCGGTGGGCATGACGCCCGCCACCAGCCAGGGTTGGCGTCCCATCTCGGTGAAGATCCAGCCGAACGAGATCCCGAGCAGCGGCAGCAGCGGCATCGCGGCCATCAGCGTCGTCCACAATTTCGACGGTTTGGGGGTGCGGCCCTTGCGGATCACCCACAGCAGGTAGATCCCGATCAGCAGGCCGAGACCACCGAAGACCATCATCATGCGGAACGACCAGTAGGTGACGTTCACGTCCGGGATCGGGTTGATGCCGCCGTATCTTCCGGCGAGCTGCTCGGCGTACTGGGACTGGAGTTTCGTCTGCGACCCGTCCTGCAGCGAGTAGCCGTGCCGGGCGTACTGCTCGCGGATGGTGTCGATGCCCTTGATCTGCGGCACCCCGGCGATGATCGACAGGATGTTCGGGACCTTGACGTCGACGACGGTGCCGGTCTGGTCGGCGTTGGGCAGGGTCAGCAGCGAGAAGTCGCCGGTGTCCTCGAAGGCCCCCTCGGCGGCGGCGATCTTCGACGGTTGGAGCTGCGTGATGGCCTTGGCCTGCGCGTCGCCGGTGTAGAAGGTGAGGGCGGAACCGGCGATCAGGACCCAGGCGCCGAACTTCGTCGCCCACCGGTAGGTGGCCGCGTCCTCCTCGGAGACTCCCGGCCTTGCCAGGTGCCAGGCGGAGATGCCCGCGATCAACCCGCCCGCGACCATGTAGGAGGCGAAGATGACGTGCGGCAGCGCGGACAGCAGCAGCGGGTTGGTCAGGACCTCCAGGAACCCGCCCACGCCGTCGAGCTCGGCGCGTCCCAGCTCGGAGTTGAACTTGGTGCCCACCGGGTTCTGCATCCAGGAGTTCGCGGCCAGGATGAACACCGACGACAGCATGGTGCCGATGGCAGCGGCGTAGATGCAGGCCAGGTGGATCTTCTTCGGCAGCTTGTCCCAGCCGAAGATCCACAGCCCCAGGAAGGTGGACTCGAGGAAGAAGGCGATCAGGGCCTCCAGGGCCAGGGGCGCACCGAAGACGTCGCCGACGAAGCGGGAGTACTCCGACCAGTTCATCCCGAACTGGAACTCCTGAACGATGCCCGTCACCACTCCCAGAGCGAAGTTGATCAGGAACAGCTTCCCGAAGAACTTCGTCAGCCGTAGGTACCGCTCCTTGCCGGTGCGCACCCAGATAGTCTGAAGTACCGCCACGAGCATCGACATCGCGATCGTGATCGGCACGAAGAGAAAGTGGTAGACGGTGGTGATTCCAAATTGCCACCGTGCTATTGCGACGGGGTCCATGGGCGGAACCTACTACCCCGGAATGACATTTTCAAGATGACGACAAGTTGTCCCGATGGCTTTGTCGAGAACAATTGGTCGGGGTGGTTCCGAGTGGCGTCGTGAAGAGTCCGTCGGTGGCCCGTAGAATGCCCCCATGATGGCCCGGGGTGAGCTGGAACGGCAGGTGATGGTGCTGCTGTGGCGGGCCGGTGAGCCGCTCACCGTAGCCGATGTCCAGGGCCTGTTGATTCGCGACCGGGACCTGGCATACACCACCGTCATGACGGTGCTGGATCGGCTCGCGAAGAAAGGCCTTGCCAGGCGGGAAAGGCGCGGCCGGGCCTGGTACTACGAGCCCACCGACCCGCAGTCGGTGGTGCTGGCCCGCGAGATGGCCGGCCTGCTCCGCGACGTTCCCGCCGAGGTTCGCGACGAGGCCCTGCGGCTTTTGTCCGAGTCGTTGTCCCCGCCTTCCCCCAACCCCTGACCGGGCGCGCATCGTGTCATTAGGAAAGATTTTTTGGCGTATACGGTACAAAATCTTTCGTGATGTCGCACAAAGCTTCGCCGGGGCGTTCTTGACGTTCGTTAAGAACTACAAATCGTAGTAATCAAATACGACAATGGGTAGTAGAAATGACGGTGTCCACCGCATGTGGGAGGTGGCCTGAGGAATTGCGGTTTCCGCCGCCCGTGATGAAGTCGAAACCATTTTTGCGTGTCCAAGGAGCGACGGTTTCGACTCGGGCTGCTCGTTCCTCGCGGCCCGGCTCAACCAGCTTGGGGAGAGGTGGAAGTTGGTTGAGCCGACCTGCGAGCGAAGCGAGTGGGTCGTGTCGAAACCAAGGTGTGGGTGTTTGGGGGCTTGTGGTCGGGTCTGGTTACCGGATGCGGGGTGGTTTCGACACAGCCGTTCGCTGGCGCTCACGTGCTAGCTCAACCGGCTTGACGTTTTCTGAAGTTGGTTGAGCCGCCCTGCTCGCTCTGCGAGCTGGGCGTGTCGAAACCATGGTGACTGTGGTCGGGGTTTGGCTACCGGGCGTCAGTGGTGGTTTCGACTCGGGTCGCTCGTTCCTCGCGGCCCGGCTCAACCGGCTTGAACCTTCCTGAAACCGGTTGCGACCTCAGGCGTCTCGGGAGTTCGACGAGATGCCCGGCCTGCCCTCGTGGACGATCTTGCCGGGATTCAGGTTGCGGCCCGGGTCGACGCCCTCGAACAGCGTCCGCTGAATGAAAACGCCCGCCGGGGAGATGTCCTGATCCATCCAGGGGGAGTGTTCCTCACCGACCCCGTGGTGGTGCGAGACCGTGCCGCGGCAGTCCATGAACGACTGCTGGATGGCTCGTTTGACGGCGTCGTAGGTGTCCATGGCGCCGTCGGAATCGTCGGCTATGGCGAAGGTGAAGTACTGGCAGGCGCCCGAGTGGTAGGAGTGCGACAGGTGACAGAACACCGTTCCCCTGACCCCCCGCTCCTCGATGGCCTTCAGGGCGGCGGCGACGGTTCTGGTGTGGATCTCGACGGCGTAGCGCCACGGCGTGGAGGTCTCGGAGACGTCGCAGATCATGCCGTGGTCCAGCATGAAGTCGCGGATGTAGGGGGTATCGTACTTCTTCTGGTCGTAGAGGGTGCCCGGCCCTTTGCCGACCCCCAGCCCGCCGTTGGCGCGCACGATCTTGCCGATGAGACCCTTCTCGTAGGTGACGTGGTTCGCGGACCCCTCGAAACCAACGAAGGCCATGGCGATCTGCTCCAGGTCCCAGCCCTTGGCCAGCATGATCTTCTCGATGCCCTTGCTGAGCAGCGACGACAGCTTCGAGGAGCGTTTCCCGTTGGCCATGATGTACTGCGTCTCGATGGCGTCCGAGACGCGGGCCATCATGACGGAGGCGTCGGAGGAGACGATCTGCTCGCACGCCTTCAACCCGTCCTCGTAGGTGGGGAAGAAGTAGGCCTGGATTTCCCGCACCTCGGGGATGCGGTGCACGTTCACCCACGCGGAGGTGATGATCCCGAGGCGCCCCTCCGAACCCAGCACCATCTCGCGCACGCTCGGGCCGGAGGACGTCGACGGCAGCGGCCGCAGCGACAGGATCTGGCCGGGCATCACCATTCGCAGGCCGCGGCAGATGTCTGCTATGTCGCCGTACTTGTCGGACTGCATACCGGAACTGCGGGTGGCGATCCACCCGCCCAGCGTCGACCACACGAACGAGTCGGGGTGGTGTCCCATCGTCCAGCCGCGGGCCTGGAGCTGTTCCTCCATGTCAGGGCCGAACACGCCCGCCTGGATGTGCGCCAGCCCGGACTGTTCGTCGATGGCGAGAACCTGGTTCATCCGTCCCAGGTTCACCGAGACCACCTGCCGCTGCTCGCCGGGTTCGGCCTCCAGGGCGGCGACGATGTTGGAGCCGCCACCGAACGGGATCACGACCGCGTCGGCCGCCACCACCGCGTCGACGATCCGCGCCACCTCGTCCTCGTTGGCGGGATAGACCACCACGTCGGGCAGCCGGCCGAAGTCGCCGGCGCGCACCCGCATCAGGTCGCGGACCCCCTTCCCGAGGCCGTGGATGACGCGGGTCTCGTCGTCGGACTGCACGTATTCGGCGCCGGAGATCCCGACCAGTGTGTCGCGCAGCTCCTTCTCCAGCCGCGACGGCGGGGCGTCCAGGTCCGAGAGCTTCGGCAGCGGGGCGACGGGGGCGTTGATGTCGACTCCGACCAGTTTCTTCACGAAGGGAGCGAACTTCGGTTTGTCGTCGTGATGGTACGAACGGCCCTCCTCGCCCCAACCCCACCACTTGTGCTGCTTGACGCCGTCAATCATTGGTCCTCCTGGTGATCCTGCTGGTCGGCGCGGGCCCGGGCATCCTCCGCCAGGGCGGTGATCTCGGTTTTCGCCGCCTTCTCCAGGGCGGCGGCTCGGGCGTACTCGTCGAGGGTTTTGGCCCCGTAGGCGCGGGCCGTGGTGTCGTGGAGTTCAAGTACCTGGCGGCGCATCCGTTCGTTGAACTCGTGGGCGATCTCGCCGGGCCGTGGTCTCAGCGGCCGCCCGATGACGACGTGCACCACGGGACGTCCCTTGGGGAGGTGTTTCTGGCTGCTCGGCCAGGCGGCGTGCGCGCCGATGAGGGCGATCGGGACGGCGGGGATCTGCCGGGAGATGCACAGCGCCGCCACGCCCGGTTTGAACGGGGCCATCGCGCCCGTGCGGGAACGCGACCCCTCCGGGTAGATCAGCAGCGGCACCCCGGCGTCGAGAAGCGCCGCCGACATGCCCCTGACGTTGCGTTTCTTCGATTCCTTGTCCTTGCCCCGGTCGATGGGGTAGCCGTTGAAGAACAGCGACATCGGCCCGGCCTTCCACCACTTGTCGTAGAAGTAGTCGCGTGCCGCGCCCGCCGCCAGGTATTTCGAGATCCGGTTCGGCAACGCTCCGTAGATCAGGGGGGTGTCCAGGTGGGAGGAGTGGTTGGCGAACACCACGCAGGGCGCCTCCAGGCCTTCGAGGTTCGCCTTGCCGTGGACGTGGACGCGCAACAGCCGCCACATCGTCGGTTTCAGCAGCAGCATCTGCGCGGCCTGGCGGGTGGATGCATTCAGTTTGGAGGCGTGCTTGCCCGGTTTCGGGACCTTCGCCATGTCTCAGCGCTTCCTTCTGCTAGCGGACAGCTTTCGGGAGAACCAGCGGATGAATTTCCGAGGTCCGTGATCCGCGATGAACAACGACGCCTTCCAGCGTTTCGTCGGGACCGATTCGATGCGGCCCTTCTCGACGTCCCGCAGGCACTGCTTGACCAGGTTGTCTGCGTCGATCCACACGAACGACGGCAGGCTCGTGGCACTGATCCCCGCGCGCTGGTGGAACTCGGTGCGAACCCAGCCGGGCAGCAGCGTCGTCACCGTGACCCCGGTGCCGCTGAGCTCCAACGCCAGGCCCGTCGACCAGGTGCGCGTCCAGGCCTTGATGGCGGAGTAGTTGCCGGTGAAGATCGCGCCCGATGTGGAGGCGACGTTGATGATCCGGCCCCGGCCCCGCGCTTTCATGGCCCGGCCCGCGGCGCCGCCGAGGATCAGCATCGCCAGGCACATCACATCCATGGCGCGCTCGTGGAGTTCGATCTGGGAGGCGTCGATCAGCGAGGCGTGCAACCCGAAACCGGCGTTGTTGACGAGCATGTCGACGGGCTCGGTCTCGGATTCGAGGCGCTGCGCCACCCTCATCACGTCGTCGCGGTCGGACAGGTCGGCGGGCAGCACCTCCACTTCTATTCCGTGCACCTCCGACAAGTCCGCGGCGATGGCCTCCAGGCGGTCGTGGTTCCGGGCGACGAGCACCAGGTCGGTTCCTCGGGCGGCCAGTTCCTTGGCGAAGGCGTTGCCTATGCCGGCGGTCGCGCCCGTGATCAGTGCTCGTGCCATGGGGCAACGCTATCCCTCCCGGGCAAGCGGTGGGAAGTGCATCACGGGGACGATGAACGCTACATCACGGGCCTAGTCGGGTTCCCACAAACCGGGGGCTTTCGCCTTGTCGTTTTCCTTGCCCGTCCGGTGGTCCCTCAGGCGGTGATGTCGAGGACCTCCTCCGGTGCGGCGCGGCGGGCGCGGCGCGGTGTCCCGGAGACCGGGGCGGGACCGGCGTCGGCCTCGTTGGCCACCCCGAAGGGGACGTGTACCGACGGGGTGCGCAGGGCCCGGTCCAGGTGCTGACGCTGGTCGTCGAAGAACAGGTGGGGGTTCAGCACCTCCAGGATGGGGGCCTTCGGCAGGCCACCGAGGAAGAAGGCGTCGTCCACCTTGAGACCCCAGGCGCGGAGACTGTTCACGGCGCGTTCGTGTGCAGGTGCCGAACGGGCGGTCACCAGCGAGATGCGCAGCCGGGGTTCGTATCCCGAATCCCGCGACTTCAGCGTCGTCTCCTCCTCCTGGATGCGGTTCAGGCCCGCCAGGAAGGGAGCCAGGGGACCGGGGGAGAGGGGGACGTCGGCCAGTTCGGCCTCGCGCAGGGCGTAGCGTCCCATGCCCTCCTGGCGGAACACACGCTCCGAGGAGTCGTCGGCCAGGACGCCGTCGAAGTCGAAGGCGACCCGCAGTTCCCTGCCGACCTCGGGCATCGAACTGCCGCGCAGCACCGTGCCCGCCGGGTGCCCGGCCGCCAGGGCCTCGGAGACATCGTCGTGATTGGCCGACAGGAACAGCGACATCTCCAGCGCGGGCATGAACTCGAAAGCGGAACGCCCCTCCCGGAATGCCGCCCGGGTGATCGGCAGCCCCGCTGAGCTGATGGAACGCATCACCCGCAGCCCGGATTCGGCGCTGTTTCGGGACAGCACGATCACGTCCACCGCCTCGGCCAGCACGTCGTTGAGCCCGAGGAGACGACGGATGAACGGCAGCGCGGGGCCGGCCGGCAGCGGCTGGTCCAGGCGCTCTTCCTGGTGTTCGCGATAGGCGGCGACGCCCTGCTCCCGGAACACGCGATCCGATTCGGTCAGGTCGAACAGCGCGCTGCTCGCCACGCCGATGGTCAGCAAGGTCATGCCGGACCTCCATTGACAAAAGTTTGGGGAAGTGTCGGCCAGAATACAGGCAAATACGCCCCAAAGTTAGCTCGCGGGGCAGGGTCGGAGTGTCGCTGATGGCCGCTCGGGGACCATTCGAAGCCGGTTGCGCCAGCTCGTGAGCGTTCCTTCTTTGAAGTTGGTTGAGCCAGCTTGTGAGCGAAGCGAGCGGCTGTGTCGAAACCATCTGGTGGTCGGGAGGTGGACTCGTCCACGGGTTCTTGGGTGTCCTCGCTGTGGTTTCGACTCGACCGGCTCGCTGGCGCTCGCTGGTCGGCTCAACCAGCTTCAATGAGGGCAAAGCTGGTTGAGCCAGCTCGTGGACGAGCAGGCCGGCTCAACCAGCTTTGGGAAGGGTCCCTCAGGCCCCGATGATGCGCAGGGTGTCCTGGGCCATGGCAAGTTCCTCGTTGGTGGGGACCACGAGGATCTTGACGGGGGAGTCGGGGGTGGAGATCACGCGCGGTTCCTTGGCGCGCACCGCGTTCTTCTCCTCGTCGATGACCAGGCCGAGGTGACGCAGCCGGTTGGAGGCCTCGCGGCGTACGAGGGAAGCGTTTTCGCCGATGCCCGCGGTGAACACCACCGCGTCCACCCCTCCCAGCACCGCGATGTAGGCGCCGATGTAGCTGATCAGGCGGTGGATGTAGACGTCCATCGCCAGGCGTGCTTCGGCGTCGCCCGCGTCGATCCGGGCCTCGACGTCGCGCATGTCGGTGTGGCCGCACATGCCGCCCATGCCGGACTGCTTGTTCAGCAGCGTGTCGATCTCGTCGATGGAATAGCCCTTGTCGGAGAGGAACTTGAAGATGCCCGGGTCGATGTCACCGGAGCGGGTGCCCATCACGAGCCCCTGCAGCGGGGTCAGGCCCATCGACGTCTCCACCGCCTGACCGCCGTCGACCGCCGAAATGGAGGCGCCGTTGCCGAGGTGGCAGACGATGACCTTCAGTTCCTCGACGGGACGCCCCAGCACCTCTGCGGCCTTCTTCGACACGTACGAGTGCGAGGTGCCGTGGAAGCCGTAGCGGCGCAACTCGTACTTCTTCGCGACCTCCCGGTCGATGGCGTAGGTGTAGGCCTCGGCGGGCAGTTTCGCGAAGAAGGCGGTGTCGAAGATCGCGACGTGCGGCACGTCGGGCAGCAGCGCCATCGCGGCCTCGATGCCCGCGATCCCCGGGGGGTTGTGCAGCGGCGCCAAGGCCTGCAACTCCACCAGTTTCGCGATCACCTCGTCGGTGATGAGCGTGGACTCCTGGAAAGTGGAGCCGCCGTGGACGGTGCGGTGACCGACGGCCCGGACCCCGTCGAGGGACGGCCCGTGCTTCCCGAAGGCCGCGACCACCGCGGCAAACGAGGCGGTGTGGTCGGGGAACGGCTGCTCCTCGACGAACTCCTGCCCGTCGACCTCGTGCTTCAGTTTCCCGACGTCCTGCCCGATCCGCTCGACGATGCCGACCGCCAAGGGGCTCTGCGTCTCCGGGTCGAAGAGCTGGTACTTCATGGACGAGGAGCCGCAGTTGAGCAGCAGGATGTGACTGGACACAGGTTCTTTCCTTGGGGGGTCGGTATCGGACAGGGTTCAGGACTTCAGGACTACTTCAGGACGGCGCGGGGGTTCAGTCCGTCTGGGCCTGGATGGCGGTGATGGTGATCGTCGAGACGATGTCATCGACCAGCGCGCCACGGGACAGGTCGTTGACGGGTTTGCGGAGCCCCTGGAGAACGGGACCGATGGCCACGGCACCGGAGGTGCGCTGCACGGCCTTGTAGGTGTTGTTGCCGGTGTTGAGGTCCGGGAAGATGAACACCGTCGCGCGCCCCGCGACCTCCGAGCCCGGCATCTTCTTGGCCGCCACCACCTCGTCGACGGCCGCGTCGAACTGGATCGGGCCCTCCACCTTGAGTTCGGGCGCCTTCTCGCGGACGAGGTTGGTGGCCTCGCGCACGCTGTCGACATCGGCGCCGAAACCCGAGGTGCCCGTCGAGTAGGACAGCATCGCGATGCGCGGTTCAATGCCGAAGCTGACGGCGGTCTGCGCCGAGGAGATCGCGATGTCCGCGAGCTGCGCGGGCGTCGGATCGGGGTTGACGGCGCAGTCGGCGTAGACCACCACGCGGTTGCTCATGGCCATCAGGAAGGAACCGGAGACCACGGAGACACCCGGTTTGGTCTTCACGAACTCCAGCGACGGGCGGATGGTGTTGGCGGTGGTGTTCACCGCACCCGAAACCATGCCGTCGGCCATGCCGAGGTGCACCATCATCGTGCCGAAGTAGGACAGGTCCGCCAGTTTCTCGCGGGCCGCATCCAGGGTGACACCCTTGTGGGCGCGCAGCTTCGCGTACTCGGCGGCGAACTTTTCCAGCAGTTCCGGGTCCTTGGGGTCGACGACGGTGGCGTTCGTCAGGTTGAGACCCAGCTCCGCGGCGCGGCGGGAGACGGCACCCGGATCACCGAGGAGGGTGATCTCGGCGATGTGACGTTTCAGCACCACGTCGGCGGCGGTCAGCACCCGGTCGTCGGTGGATTCGGGCAGTACGATCCGTTTCAGGTCCCTGCGGGCCATCTGCATCAGCTGGTGCTCGAACATGCTCGGGGTGCGGATCTCGGCGCGCGGCAACTCAATGGCGGTCAGCAATGCCTCCTCGTCGACGTGCCGGTCGAACAGGGCACGCACCAACTCGACCTTTCGCGGTGAGCTGGTGGCCACCCCGCTGACCTCCCGCAGCGCGACCGCGGTGGGGAAGGTGTCTTCATCGGTCATGCCGATGGGCAGGTCCACCTCGGAGTCGCTGAGCAGCGTCGCAACCGTCTCCGGGATCTCGAAACCGCCCGTCAGCAGCAGCGACGCCAGAGGCCCGTAGGTGGCGGAACGGTGCGCCATGATGAGAGCAGGCAGCAGATCGAGCCGGTCGGCGGGGACGATGACCGTGGCCTCCTTCTGGAGGCGCGGCAGCAGGTTCGGCAGGCTCATGCCCGCGATGATCGTCGTCAGCGCCTCGCGGTTCAGGCTCTCCGGTTTGCCGCGCCACAGCGTTGCGTCAACCGCCTCGAAGTGCTGGCCGACCGACGGGGCGTCGAGCACCGGATTCGCGGACAGCACCGAGACCGGGACGTCTCGCACCTCGCGCAGTGCCGAAGAGAGTTCCTCGCTGATCTCGGGTTCCGCGCGGGTCGCGATGACGGCGACGACGGTGTTGTGCCGGGCCTCGAAGGCCTCGATGGCCTCCTCCGCCATTCGGCGCACCTCGTCGACGGAGCGATCGGAGGCGCGGCACACGTACAGCACCGGCGCGTTCAGATTGGCGGCGATGAGGGCATTGTGGTCCAGCTCGGTGCCGTAGGTGAGGTCGTCGAAATCGGATCCGACGATCACGATCGCCTCGAACCGTTCCGCCAGCGCGGAGTACTTCGCGACGATGGTGTCGATGGCGGTCTCCGGATCGTTGGCCCAGTCCTCGTAGCTGACACCGACGCTGTCCTCGAAGCTCTGGTGACGCAGGGTGTTGGTGGCCAGCAATGCCGTCGTGATGCCGTCCTCCTCCAGGGACTGCACCAGCGGACGGAAGAAGCCGACCGAACGGACTTGGCGCGCGAACAACTCCAGCACGCCCAGAGCGATGGCGCTCTTGCTGACTTGCCACTCCGATGAAGCAATGTAAACGCATCTGGTCACGGACCCCAGCCTAGCGACTCGTCGGAGAACATGCGGGTCCGACTCTTCAGTAGAGCCTCCCACGTGTGGCGGCGGAATGCCCGGCTGTCTCGTGGATCGGGGAAGAAGCTGGCCCGGCACGCGCGGGCTTGGTGACTCCGGTAGCGTTGCTCTCGCCCCCTTTTCGAGGGGCTTTGACGGGAGGATAGCTCCGAAAGGAAGGCAATGTCGCGCACCGAGACCGACCTGCTTGGCGATCGTGAAGTCCCTGACGACGCCTGGTATGGCATCCACACGTTGAGGGCGATCGAGAACTTCCCCATCTCGGGGGTCACCGTGAACTCGGTCCCCGAGTTGATCCGCGGGATGGTCCTGGTGAAAAAGGCGGCGGCACTGGCGAACCGCGAACTCGGTGCCCTGCCCGGCTGGGTGGCGCGGGCGATTCTCCAGGCCTGCGACGAGGTGCTGTCCAAGGGGCGGTGCATGGATCAGTTCCCGATCGACGTCTTCCAGGGCGGTGCGGGGACGTCGGTGAACATGAACACCAACGAGGTGCTGGCGAACCTGGCGCTGGAGCATCTGGGATTCTCGAAGGGCCGCTACGACATCGTCGACCCCAACGACCACGTCAACCACGGCCAGTCCACCAACGACACCTTCCCGACGGGCTTCCGGGTGGCCCTGGACCACGTGTTCGGGGAGCTGTCGCACGCGGTGGAGGACCTCTCGGATTCCTTCTACGACAAGGGCGAGGAGTTCGAGCACATCCTCAAGCTCGGGCGCACCCAGCTGCAGGACGCGGTGCCGATGACCCTGGGGCAGGAGTTCACGGCCTTCGCGGTGAACCTGGAAGAGGAACTGCGCCACCTCGACTACGCGCGGTCGCTGCTGCTGGAGATCAACCTGGGTGCTACGGCGATCGGCACCGGACTGAACGCCCCGCCCGGATACCGGGAACTGGCCGTGAAACACCTCTGCGAGATCACGGGACGGCCTTTCGTCACCGCCGCCGACCTGATCGAGGCCACCTCCGACACCGGCGCCTACGTGATGGCCCACGCGGCCTGCAAACGCCTTGCGACGAAGCTGTCGAAGATCTGCAACGACCTGCGGCTGCTCAGCTCCGGACCGCGCGCCGGACTCAACGAGATCAACCTGCCCGCGATGCAGGCGGGCAGCTCGATCATGCCCGCCAAGGTCAACCCCGTCATTCCCGAGGTGGTCAACCAGATCACCTACAAGGTGCGCGGCAACGACTTCACCGTCGGGCTCGGGGCCGAGGCGGGACAGCTGCAGCTCAACGCCATGGAGCCGGTGATCGCGCAGGCGCTGTTCGAGTCGATCCGGCTGCTCAAGTCGGGTTGCGACGTGCTGCGGACCCGCTGCGTCGACGGCATCACCGCCAACAAGGACGTCTGCGAACGCTACGTGCGCGAATCAATCTCGGTGGTGACCCTCCTCAACGACTACATCGGGCACCGGGCCGGCGACGAGGTGGGCCGGGAGGCCGCCAGGTCGGGCAAATCGGTGCGCGACATCGTCCTGGAACGGGGCCTGCTGGACGAGATCACGGTGGACCGGCTGCTGTCCTTCGAGAACCTCTCCCACCCGGGGGAGCAGAAGGCCGCGGGGAAGGGCTAGGGACGCCCAACCCGGTTCTGCAGCACTCAATCCCGGAAATGCACCATTCCGGGCCGGAAAACGAGTTGAGTGCTGCGCAACCGGGGAAATCCGTCGGTGCCGCTCTCAGCCCAGCTGCTCCCGCAGCCAGGCGATCTCCTCCGCGTGGTTCTCCGGCGGGGTTTCCAGCATGACCGGGGCGTCGGCGTCGCGCAGCAGGGCGACGAGGACCTCCGGGTCGAGTTGGCCGCGTCCCAGCGGGGCGTGGCGGTCGCGCCCGGAACCGGCCGCGTCGCGGGAATCGTTGCAGTGGACCAGGTCGATGCGGCCGGTGACGGCCCGCACGTCCTCCACCACGGTGGTCAGGTCCAGGCCGGCGGCGTGCGCGTGGCAGGTGTCCAGGCAGAGACCGACGCCGCCCAGGTTGTCGGAGCCGTCGAAGGCGGCCCACAGGTCACGGATGGATTCGAGGTATCGCATCATCGCCTTCTTGCCGCCCGCGGTGTTCTCGATCAGGATCGGCACCTTCAAATCGAGGCCGTCAACGCACTTGCGCCAGTTTTCGTAGCCCCGCCGCTGATCCTCGTCGGCGGTGACATGCCCGCCATGGACGATCACCCCGCTCGCCCCGATCCCAGCGGCCGCGTCGATGGTCTGCTGCAGCAGTTTCCGCGACGGGATGCGGATGCGATTGTTGGTGGAGGCGACGTTTATGACGTACGCGGCGTGCACGTAGAGCCCGATCCCGGCATCCTCGGCCTGCGACCTCAGGGCGGCGGCCCCGTCGCCGGGGACGGTGGGTTTCCTCCACGACTGCGGGTCGCCGAGGGTCACCTGGGCGATGTCCGCCCCCAAAGCGACGGCCTGCGCAATCGCGGCGTCCGCGTCAACATGAGCACCGATCAGCATGGCCCCAGCCTAGAGGGTGGCATCGCGGATGGCGGCCGCGGTCAGCAGGGCCGTGCCGGCCAGGGCCGCGTCGGCTCCCAGCGACGCCGCCTCGATCCGCAGCGACTCCGTCATCAAGGGATGGCATCCGTCGTAGATGCGGGCCCGGACCGCCGTCACGAAGTGCTGCGACGAGGCCAACCCGCCGGTCAGGAACAGTGCCTGCGGATTGAAGAAACTCACCACCGAGCTGAGGACCTCGCCGAGCAGGGACCCGGCGGTGCGGATCATGGTCGTGGCCTCGGGGTCGCCGTCGCGGGCCAGGGCCAGGGCATCCGCGGTATTGGTGACCTTGATCCCCTGCTCGACGAGCCGCGCGACGATACCCGCCCCCGAGGCCACCGTCTCCAGGCAGCCGGTCTTCCCGCAGGTGCAGGGCCTGTTCCCGGCCGCGTGGACCACGGTGTGGGTGACGTCCCCGGCGGCGAAGGTCGCCCCCCGGTAGAGCTGTCCCGCGATCACGATGCCCGAACCGATCGCCGTGCCCGCCTTCACCGTGATGGAGTCTCCCTCGGAGCCGAACTGGGTGCGGTGCTCCCCGAGCGCCATCGCGTTCGCGTCGTTCTCCACCACGGCAGGCACCCCGAAGCTTTCCGTAAGGGCCTCCTGCACGGGAAATCCCGCCCATCCCGGCATCCGCGACGGCAGCCGCACCGTGCCTCCGGGCTGCACCGGGCCGGGCAGCGCCAGCCCCACCCCCGCCAGTTCCCCCTCGGCTGGTTGGTCGCGCAGGAGCGTGGCGAGGGAACCGAGCACCTGCTCCGGGCCGTCGGCCACCGTCAGGGGTGAGGTCGTGGAGTGCAGCAGCCGTCCCGTCCGGTCGGTCACCCCGAGCCGCGCGTGGTTGCCACCCAGTTCCGCCACCAGCAGGTGTCCGGGGGGACGGTTGAGGCGGAGCCTGCGGCGAGGGCGTCCGCCTCCGGATGCGACCAGTCCGTCCTCAACCACGACCCCCGCGTCGATGAGCTGCCCGACCCAGGCCGAGGCGGTCGACGGGGCGACCCGCAGCAGACGCGCGATGTCCGAACGCGACGAGGCCGACCCGTCGGCCAGCAGCTCCGTGATGCGCGGATGTGGACGTGCCATGGACTAACTTTAGCCAACGCCGAACTAAAAAGTTTTGCTCACGGAAATTTTTTAGGACGGTCGAGTCGCGGGAACCATCCTCCCGAAGGTGGCCGAGCCGGCCTGCTCGCTTGGTGAGCTGGTCGTGTCGAAACCAGGGGGAGGGTGGTTGGGTCTGGCTGCCGGGTGTGGGGTGGTTTCGACTCGGGTCGCTCGTTCCTCGCGCCCCGGCTCAACCGGCTTTGGGAGGGGTGTTCGCGCCCGGCTCAGCCGGCTTGGGGGTGGAAGTTGGTTGAGCCGACCTGCGAGCGTCAGCGAGTGGGTCGTGTCGAAACCATTTCGTGGGTGTCCGGGGACTTGTGGTTCTGCCCGTACGCCCGTCAGGTCACGGTTTTGCAACGGTGTGCCCTTCCCGTCTTGCGTCTGTCAATCTGCCTGCCCTAAGCTCACTTCCGCCAGAAAGGCACTCAACTTATTTCGAAGGAGAATTAAGTGTGCGGGATCGAGGAGAAGAGATGAAGATCAATTTCCGCAGGGCCGTCGCGTTGGCGGCAGTCACCGCGCTGGCGTTCACCGGATGCTCAAGCAAGGGAGGTGGCAGCGACACCACCGGCTCGGATGGCAGGACGAGGATCGTCGTCGACATGTGGGCCGGCGGTGAGAAGGACACCGAGGCCATCAAGAAGCAGGTGGAGATCGCCCAGAAGGCCCTCCCCGACATCCAGATCGAGCTGCGCACCGCCCCCTGGGGCGACTTCTTCACCAAGCTCACCACCAACATGGGCACCGACAACATGGCCTGCGTGACGGGTATGAACTCCGGGAAGCTGTCCGACTACAAGGCCGGTTTCGCGGAGCTCACCGAGGCCGATCTCGCCACTGCGGGGCTCAAGTCCTCCGACTTCGCCCCACGCGCCACGGACATCCTCAGCAACGGTGGCACCATGTACGGCCTGCCCTTCGACATGGCAACCATGCTCACCTACTACAACGCCGACATGATCAACGCCACGGGCGCGCCCCAGCCGAAGAACGGCTGGACCTTCGACGACTTCGAGGCCACCGCCACTGCGGCCACCAAGGATGGCAAGCAGGGCTTCGGTATCGGCATGGGCGACTTCCAGTGGCAGGCCCTGCCGATCGCCAAGTCCGGCACCCAGCCGGTGACCGCCGACGGCAAGCTGGACATTGCCAACCCGGCCTTCGTCGAGGCCTCCACCTGGTACGCGGGTCTGGTCACCGAGAAGAAGGTTGCGCTGCCCGTCGGATCGGCCTCCGACGCAGGCTGGGGCGAGGACCAGTTCTCCAACGGCAACGCCGCGATGGCCGTCGACGGAACCTGGAACGCCAGCAGCTACCTCAAGAACGATGCAGGCTTCAAGGTCGGCATGACGAACCTGCCCGCACCCGCTGGCGGCAAGGCGACCGGACTGATTCTCGGATCGGGCTACGGCATCGCCAAGAGCTGCAAGGACAAGAACGCGGCCCTGAAAGTGCTGGGAGCCCTGCTCAGCAAGGAGGCCCAGGACCACATCGCCAGCTCCGGCCGGTCCTACCCGGCCCGCGTCGAGTCGCAGCCGCTGTACTTCAACTCCATCGACGAGCAGTACCGCGACGTGGTCAAGCAGGCCTTCGAAGCCGCCTTCGCCAATGTCGAGGCGCAGCGCGTCTCCCCGAACTGGTCCAAGGTCAACTCCTACATCCAGCCCGAACTGGTGAGCGTCTACAACGGCTCCAAGCCGATGTCCGATGTGCTGAACTCCGCCCAGAAGCAGTTCCAGCAGTGACGGGGAAAGGGTCCTGAATGTCCTCCCCCAGAAAAGGGGCCCTTCGCAGGGCCGAGGCCCGCCAGGCGTTGGGTTTCGTCAGCCCGGCCCTGCTGGGCCTCGGCCTGTTCACGCTCTTCCCGGTGGGCCTGTCCATCGTCATGAGCCTGTTCAACTGGCCCACCTTCGGTGCGCGCACCTTCAACGGGCTCGGCAACTACATCAAGCTGTTCACCGTCAGCCCGGACTTCTGGCCGGCGATGCGCAACACCTTCGTGTTCGCCATCGCCTACGTCCCCATCAACATCGCCCTGTCGCTCGGGCTGGCGGTGGCGCTCAACTCCCGTATCCGTGGGCGTGGGGTGCTGCGGGTGTTGTTCTTCATCCCCGTGGTCACCCCGATGGTCGCGAACATCCTGGTGTGGAAGATGCTGCTGCAACCCAAGGGCGCGCTGAACGGCATCAGCGAGGGACTGTTCAACCACACCCTGCCCAGTTTCCTGGCCGATCCGTTCTGGGCGATGGTCATGGTGGTGACCATGTCGGTGTGGCAGGGCCTCGGTTACAACATGCTGATCTTCTCGGCGGTGCTGGAACAGCTTCCCGACAGCGTCATCGAGGCGGCCCGCATCGACGGCGCGACGGGGGCCCGCCTGTTCTTCCGCGTGACGCTGCCCATGATCTCCCCGGCCGTGTTCTTCGCCACCGTGATGACGATGATCGGTTCGCTGCAGGTCTTCGCCCAGCCCCAGCTGCTGACCGGCGGCGGCCCCGGCAACTCGACCCAGCCGATCGTCCAGTTCATCTACAACAACGGCTTCCGGTTCCAGGACCTCGGGCTGGCCGCCGCGGCCGCCTGGATCCTGTTCGCCGTCATCATCGTCCTGACGGCCCTGCAGTTCCAGGCGCAGAAGAAGTGGGTGCACTATGAGTACTGAGACCAGGAAGAAGGGCGGGGGCGCCCGCTCGGTGCTCGCCCACGTCAGCATCTACATCGCCGCCCTGGTCTTCGCGTCGCCGCTGATCTATGCCCTGTTCTCCGCGATGAAACCGAACAACGAGATGTTCACATCCCCGCCGAGGCTGATCGGGTCTCAGATCAAGTGGACGAACTTCATCGAGGTGTTCACCTACGGCCCGTTCGTCACCTACATGCTGAACTCGCTGTTCGTGTCGGTGGCCGGGACGATCCTGGTGCTGATCGTCTCCTCCGCGTCGGCGTTCGCCTTCGCCCGGCTCCGCTGGAAGGGACGCGACGCCGTGTTCCTGCTGTTCCTGGCCACCCTCATGGTGCCAGCGGAGGTCGTGATGATCCCGATGTACACCCTGATGGACTGGTTCGGGTGGATCAACAGCTATCAGGCCCTGATCATTCCGTTCGCGTTCAGCGCCTTCGGCACCTTCCTGCTGCGCCAGTTCTACCGGGGCATTCCCTTCGAGCTGGACGAAGCCGCCCGGGTTGACGGTGCGGGGGCGGTGCGCATCTACCTCAACATCATCCTGCCCCTGTCGCGTTCCGCGATCGCGGTGCTGGCCGTGTTCACCTTCCTGGGCTTCTGGAACTCCTACCTGTGGCCGCTGATCGTCACCGTCGACTACTCCACCCTCGGCACCCTGCCGGTGGGCCTGGCGACGTTCTCCACGCAGCAGGGCACCCGGTGGGACCTGCAGATGGCCGCCGCCGTGATCTCGATGGTGCCCACCACCGCGCTCGTGATAGCGCTGCAGAAACACCTCGTGAAGGGCATCGCCCTGGCCGGGCTGGGTGGTCGCTGATGCTCAGGATCCCGTCGCCGGATGATGTGCTGCACGGCCCCGTGGTGGCCGGTGTCGACATCGGAGGCACCAAGATCACCGCGGTGCTGGCGGACGTGGACGGCAACGTCCTGGCCTCCGACACCACCGCCTCGGGGTGCGGTGGTCAGGCGCTGATCGATGCCGCCGCAGGCCTGGTGACCCGCATCGAGACCTGCTCCGGGCTGCGGGCCGCAGCCGTCGGCGCCGGTGCCGCGGGGGTGATCGATCCCGACTCGGGCGAGGTGCTGGCTGCCTCCGGGACCTTCCCCGACTGGCGGGGCCGCCGCCCCGCTGAGGCCATCGCCGACCTCACCGGACGCCCCGTGAAACTGGTCAACGACGTCAACGCGTTCTTGTGCGGGGAAGCCCGCTGGGGTGCGCTGCGCGGCGTCAGCGACGGCCTGGCCATCATGCTCGGCACCGGGGTCGGGGGTGCCCTGCTGATCGGAGGACGCCCCCACCACGGGCCGCGCGGCGGCGCGGGGGAGATCGGGCACACCCCCGGTTATCCCGGACACCGCTGCACCTGCGGTGGAGTGGGGCATCTCGAAACCCTCGCCTCGGGGCGTTCCCTCGCTCTGCGCTACGCCGACCTGACGGGCCGGACCGGACTAACCGGATCCGACATCGCGACCGCAGCCAGAAGAGGTGACAGCGCCGCCGTCGAGGTGTTCACCCGCGCTGCGCAGGCCCTGGCGCAGGGCATCGTCGTGGCCACCACCCTGCTCGATCTGACCGACGTCGTGGTCGGGGGAGGGGTGACGGCGGCCTGGGACCTGCTCGGACCGCTGCTCACCGAGGCCCTGGCCACCGACCCGCCCATCACCGTGCCGATCCCCGGTGTGCACCGCGCCACCCTCGTCAACCCCGCCCTCGGGGCCGCCGCCCTCGCCCTCGACCTGAAGGAAACCGTCCCATGACCACAGCCGCCGACATCTGGTGCCCGCCCCTGCCACCCGCCGCCGACGGGGGAATCGCACGGCCTAGGATCGCCATCGCAGGCATGTCCATCGAGTCCAGCACCTTCTCCCCGCACCTGAGCGGCGACGAGGCGTTCACCCGCCGCGAGGGCGACGAGCTGCTGTCCTACTACCCGTTCCTCGACGCGGGCAGGGAACTCCGGGAGGCCGTCGACTGGGTGCCGCTGCACCACGGCCGTTCCCTGCCGGGAGGTGCGGTTCGCCCGGAGACCTACCAGGACATCAAGGCCCGCATCCTGGAGCTGGCCGCATCCAAGGGGCCGTTCGACGGGCTGCTGCTCGACATCCACGGCGCGATGAGCGTCGTCGGGATGCGCGACGCGGAGGGCGACCTGGCCACCGCCCTGCGGGAGGTGATCGGCCCCGACTGCCTGGTCTCGGCCACCCTCGACCTGCACGGCAACGTCTCCGCGACCCTCGTCGACCAGGTGGACCTGATCACCTGCTACCGCATGGCCCCGCACGAGGACGTGATGAACACCAAGGAACGTGCGGCCTGGAACCTGATCGCCCGGCTGCGTTCCGGGGTCGGTGCGGACGTCGCCGCCAGGCGGCCGTGGAAGGCATTCGTGCCCGTTCCGCTGCTGCTGCCCGGCGAGAAGACCTCCACCCGCGTGGAACCCGCGGCCTCGATCTACGCCCGGGTGCCGGAGATCGAGGCCCGCAACGGGGTGATCGACGCGGCCCTGTGGGTTGGCTACGCATGGGCCGACGAACCCCGCTGCCAGGCCGCCGTCGTCGTCACCGGCGATGACCGGGAGGCCATCGCCGCCGGAGCCTCGGAGCTGGCCGAGGCATGGTGGGCGGCCCGCGACGATTTCTGTTTCGTCGGCCCCACCGACACCCTCGACGGTGCCCTGGCGACGGCGCTCGCCAAGGACGCACCCAGACCCTTCGTGATCTCCGACTCCGGCGACAACCCCACCGCGGGCGGTGCCGGGGACGTGTCGTGGACGGTGCGTGAACTGCTGGCCCACCCCGGCCTGACCGACGGGGGCCGCGTCGTGATCCACGCCTCCACCTTCGACCCCGAGGCCGTCGCGGCCTGCTTCGATGCCGGGGTCGGCGGGGCGGTGGATGTGCGGGTCGGCGGGAACGTCGATGCGGTCGCACCACCCGCCGAGGTGCGCGGGGAGGTGTTCTCCCTGACCGAGGGCGATCCCGTCGCAGGCCGCCAGGCGGTGGTCAGATGCGGGTCGGTGCACGTGATCATCACGGAACGCCGCAAACCCTTCCACCTTCTCGACGACTTCCGTCAGCTCGGCCTGGAACCCGAGGAAGCCGACGTCGTGCTGGTCAAGATCGGCTACCTGGAACCGGAGCTGTTCACCCTGGCGAAGGCATGGGTCATGGCCCTCACCCCTGGTGGCGTCGACCAGGACCTGCTGCGGCTCGGGCACCGCAATCTCGTTCCCGGGACCTGGCCCTTCGACCGCTCCAATCCCGACCCGGACCTGACCCCGTCGATCACCCGCCGAGGTGCCGGATGCTGAACTTCGACGAGCGCACCGGCCCGGCCCTTGGCGTCGACTACCCGGACGTCACCGTCCCCGACTGGTATCGCGACGCCAAGTTGGGCGTCTTCATCCACTGGGGCATCTTCTCCCTGCCGGCCTGGGCCGAACCCCACGACGGGCGGGTACCGGTCGAGGACGCCTACGCGCGGCACCGCTACGCCGAGTGGTACGGCAACACTGTACGCATCCCCGCCTCGCCCTGCCGCGCCCGGCACGTCGCGCGGTTCGGGGAAGGCACCAGCTACGAGGACCTCGCCGACCGCTGGCGTCCCGGTGACCTCGACGCCGATGCCATGATCCGGGCCGTGCTGCGTTCCGGGGCGCGCTACGTGGTGCCCGTGACGAAACACCACGACGGTTTCTGCCTGTGGGACACCGCCACCACCGGTTTCAACGCGGCCCGGCGGGGGCCGGGTCGCGACCTGATCCGGCAGCTCGCCGACGCGACCCGGGCCGCCGGGGCACGGTTCGGGGTGTACTTCTCCGGGGCCCTCGACTGGCACGTCTCGGACCTGCCGCCCATCCAGTCCGACCGCGATCTGTTCCTGCTGCGCCGCAACGACGAGGGGTTCGCGCGCTACGCGGCCGAGCAGCTGACCGAGCTGATCGACCGTTTCCGACCGTCGGTGTTGTGGAACGACATCGAATGGCCCGACGGCGGCAAGGGAGACGACGGATTCGGGGTCGCGGAGCTGTGGCGGCACTACCTGGAGACAGTGCCCGACGGTGTCGTCAATGACCGCTGGGGGGTGCCCGCGCACGGGTTCCTGACCCGCGAGTACAGCAACGTCGACGGGATCCAGGAGCAGGTCTGGGAGGCCACCCGCGGACTTGGGTTGTCCTTCGGCTACAACGCCGAGGAGGACGAGGCCCACAGCCTGGATGCCGCCGGGCTGATCCGCTACTTCGTCGACGTTGTCGCGAAGAACGGCAACCTCCTGATCAACGTCGGTCCGCGTGCCGACGGGTCGATTCCGCAGCTCCAACAGCGGGCCCTCGACGGATTGGGGGCCTGGCTCGAAGTCAATGGGACGGCGATCTTCGGATCGCGGACGTGGAGACGCGCCGCCGATGGGGAAGTCCGCTACACCGTCGTCGACGGGGTGGTCCATGCATTTCTGCTGTCCCCCGCCTCCGGGGAACTGCGACTGCCCGCTGAACTGGCGCAGGCGGAGTCGGTGGCCTGGTTGGGGGTGGGTGCGGCGCCGGTTGCAGGTGGCGTCGCACCCGTCCCGGAATCGCTTCGTGCGCAACCGGTCGCGGTGGCTGCGATTCCGGTTCAATGAAGTTCACTGAACAATGCAGAGGGGCCCGGTTTGACCGGGCCCCTCTGGACGCATTGTTGATCTGCGCGGAAACGCCTGCTTCGTGACCGCCAGGGACTCGCAGGGTTTCCCTGCCGGGCTGTCGGTGCACGTGTTTGGTCTGTTGGCCGGATGCGCTGTGCCAGCAGCGCTTGGGGGGCCGGAACGCATGGGCATCCTTGATCTCCGGGACAACCACTATGCCAATCGATGAGGCCCTGGAAAGCCTCCTGCGCGGGTCATGAAAAACCTTCTGCCTCCCACCCCGTGGGGGTGGGAGGCAGAAGCAGCTCAGGGCCGGACCGTGGATCTTCTCAGCTGCCGGTCCTCGGCAGGCCCGGTTTTTTGGCCGGGATGCCCGGCCCGGGCGTCGGGGTGCTCGCTGACGGCGTCGGCGAGGGCGACGGGCTCGGCGAGAGCGACGGGCTCGGTGAGGGCGACGGGCTGGGAGAAGGACTCGGAGCCTTCGCGGGGGCCCAGCTGACCTCGCCCCGGGCGGTGACGGTTACCTGCTTGGTCTTGGCGATGATCAGGGTCTGCCAGCGTCCGCTCCGGGCGACCAGGAGGTGGATCGTGTGGGTGTCCCCGGTGAGGCTTGCGGTGATGTCGGTCTTCCCGGCGGGCGCGTCGGCGGGAACCTTCAGGAACAGGTCCGTCCCGGTGGGAACCACGGAGAGATCCACCTCGTTGCCCTGGGCATCCACCAACGGGTAGGGGAGCGCGGCCAAAGCGACGGTCTGCTGGGTGGCGGTCAGATGAATCGGACCGACCAGCTCGCCACTGGTTCCGGGAGCCTTGGGGGCGGTGACCTCCGCGCTCGGGCCGGAACTCTCCGGAAGACCAGTGTTGGCCGGACCCAGCAGGTAGTCGTACAGCTTCTTGACGCGCTGCGCCCGCTCGGATGCGGTGTCGTGCCGGGGCTCCTCCCAGCTGTGCAGACCGTTGAAGGCGAAGTTGTCGGTCAGATGCCAGATGGCGGCCTGAGTGGCGGTGATGGCCTCCCGCTCGGTCAACCCGGGCACGCCCGCAGCTGCCGCCACCTGGGCGACGCCGGTCTGCGGGTAGCTGCGGTGAATGATCCAGGAAACCTTTGAACGCACCTGCGGGTTCTTCGCGAATTCGTTGCTACCGGGGAAGGCCGAGAAATCAGTCTGCTGCAGTTCGCCGCCCCAATTGGAATGGACGTCGAGTTCAATGCAGTAGGCCAGGATCCTGCCGCCCCTGTCGTCGGTGTGAACGGTCAGCAGCTGGGTTCCCAGCGCCCCATCACGGTACAGGTCGTGGCCATAGACGAGTTCGGAGTCCTGTCCGAGTTTCGGATACCCCGGCTGGTACTCGTCGGCTCGGGCGTTCGGCGCCCCGACCGCCAGGACGGCGGCCACGAACGTGGCGACGAAGGCCAGGAGTCCTTTGGCGAACCTGCCTGTGGAGAATGCTCCCATGCTTTGATCCCCCCTTCTTCTCATCCCAGCACCCAAGGTGATTTAAGGCGCAAGGAGTTTTGGTTTCTGGAAAGTTAGCGCAAGGCTGTGGGATTGTCACATCGGGGTCATTTCGGTCGGTCCGTTGGAACGTCCGGGCACACCGGGGTGTGAAAAGGGGCCGGGCATCGGCCCGGCCCCTTTTCTCAGGGGGTGATCAGGTGATCAGATGGTGCCGGTCCTCGGCAGGCCCGGCTTCTTGGGGGTGCCGGGTTTGGGAGTCGACGGCTCGGACTTGGACGGCTTGGGGGCCGGTGTGGAGTTGGACGGCGTGGGGGTCGGGGTCGGGGCCGGGGTCGTCGCCTTGGGGACGGCATTCCACTTGAGCACGGCGGAGGCTTCGACGGTGACTTCCTTGTTGGAGCCGATGATGATGGTCTGGCTGCGGTTGCCCTTCGAGATCAGCAGCTTGCCGGCGTAGACGCTACCGGTGGCGGAGACCTTGAACTCCTGCTCGCCCGCCGGGGCGTCGGCCGGAACCTTGAGGAACAGATCGGTGCCGGTGGGAACAGCGTTCTTGTCCACCGCCTTGCCGTCCTTGTCGACCAGGTCGTACTTGAGTTCGTTGGTCAGCTTGACGGTGGCCTGGTTGGACTCGAAGCGGATCGGGCCTACCGGGTCGCCCGCCTTGAAGGTGCCGTTTTCGCCCTTGATTTCGACGGTGGGCTTGGCGGTTTCCTTCAGACCGACGTTCTTCTCGCCGGTCAGGTACTTGTACAGCGCCCCGACACGGTCGGCCGTCGCCTGGTCGGTGCCGTCCAGGCCCTGGTACTCGAAGTCATTGGTGAAGTGCCAGATGGCTGCCTGGGTGGCGGTGATGGCGTCCTTCTCGGTCAGGCCCTGGACGCCGGAGGCCTTGGTGACCTCGGCCAGATTGGTCTGGGGGTAGCTGCGCTGGGCGATCCAGGCGACCTTGGCCTGGACATCCGGGTTGTCCTTGAACTTGTTCGTGCCCGGGAACTCCTTCCAGCCGCCGACCTTCAGGTCGGATTCGAACTGGATGTTGACCTCGAGTTCGATGCAGTAGGCCTTGATGTTGCCTTCTTTGCTCGAGCTGGTGTGCACCGAGAACAGCATGGTGGGGACGTTGCGGTAGCTGGTGCCAGAATGCTTCAGGTTGTAGCCGGGCACGGATTCGGTTCTCGCGCCGAGTTTCGGGTAGCCCTCGGGGTAGGTGGAGTCGTCCGCGTGCGCGGTCGGGGTGCCGAAGGCAAGGACGGCCGCCAGCGAGGTGGCGGCGAATGCCAGGAACTTGCGCGTCCTGGTCCGCGATGAAGCAGCCTTCATAGGTTTCCTCAATTCTTTAGGGGTTCACGGCCTGCGAACAGGCCGCTCACGGCCTCCCCACAGGGTCGCTTCGCGAACTATAACCCATGTGGCTGCACTTTAGGGAGGGAGGGTGAACATTGTACTTCCCGATCGGCATCATGCCTAGTCGGAGCGCCTTTGCTTTAGTTAATTGAATCATTCACTGTTTACGTCCGGGCGTGTCGCGATCGGGGTTGCGGGCTTCTGACTAGCAGCTTCGGCCGAAAGTACTACAGGAAATTTTCAACTATCGATCCCTCGGTTCTGGGCCGGCGGGTGACGGAGGGTCGGGTGGACGTGAGAAGGGGCCGGGCGATGCCCGGCCCCTTCTCCGTATCTGGGGGTTTGCTGATCAGTCGCCGGTCCTCGGCAGGCCCGGCTTGCGAACGACCGGGGGATCAGCCGACTTGGTGACGGTCACGGTGCTCGTGGCGGTCGTCGATGGCTGAGTCGGGGTGATCGGCTGACTCGGCGGGGGTGCCGAGGTCGGCGGCTGACTCGTCGGGGGTGCCGAGGTCGTCGGAGGTGCCGAGGTCGTCGGAGGTGCCGAGGTCGTCGGAGGTGCCGAGGTCGGCGGGGGCGCCGAGGTCGGCGGGGGTGCCGAGGTCGTCGGAGGTGCCGAGGTCGGCGGCTGACTCGTCGGAGGTGCCGGAGGGGTCTGCTGGGGGGCGGACCACGTGACCTTGCCCTGGCTGTCGGCCGGGATCTCATCGGTGGAGACGGTGATGATGGTCTGGCCGTGCTTGCCGCTCTTGGTGATGAACAGCTTGCCCGCCTGGACGGTGCTGGTGACGGAGGCCGTGAACTCCTGCTCGCCCGAGGTCTTGTCGGCCGGCACCTTGAGGTACAGGTCGGTGCCGGTGGGAATGGCATTCCTGTCGACCGCCTTGCCGTCCTTGTCGACCAGCTCGTACTTGAGTTCGCTGGTCAGCTTGGCGGTGGGCTGGTTGGACTCGAAGCGGATCGGCCCGACCTTGCCCTCGGTCTTGGCGTCGTTGAGGGCGAAGGGAAGGTCGCCACCCTTGATTCCGATGGTGGGGTGGGCGGGCTCCTTCAGTCCACCGTTCTTCTCGCCGAGCAGGTAGTCGTACAGCTTCCCGGTGCGGTCCTTCGTCGCCTGGTCGCCTTCCGCCAGGTCCAGCGACGGGGTTTCGTCGGGGTTGGTGAGGTGCCAGATGGCCGCCTGGGTGGCGGTGATGGCTTCCCTCTCGGTCAGGCCGGCGATGCCAGTGGTCTGGGTGACCTTGGCCAGGTCGGTCTGGGGGTAGCTGTTCTGGGCGATCCAGGCGACCTTGGCTTGGACATCCGGGTTGTCCTTGAACTTGTTCGTGCCCGGGAAGTCCTTCCAGCCGCCGATGCGCAGGCTGGAGCCGTAGATGACGTCGATCTCGATCTCGATGCAGTAGGCCTTGATGACCCCCTTCTCGGTGTGCACGGTGAACAGGTGAGGCGTGACATGGTTGGGCTGTGGTTTGCCGTCCTCAATCTTCTTGACGTTCAGACGGTAGCCGGGCACGCTCTCGCTGCTCGTCCCGATCTTCGGGTAGCCGCTGTCTGGGGGGTCGTCGGCGTGTGCCGGCGACATACTGAAGGTCAGGGTTGCCGCGAGGGCCGCGGCGACTGATGCCAGGAGCTTCCGCGCCCTGGCGCATGATGAAGCAGCTTTCATAAACTTCCTCAATTCTTTAGGATTTTACAACCCGCGGTTGGGGTTAGCTGCCCGCCCAAGGGGGTGCTCTGTGAAGCATAACCCACGAGGATGAACTTTTGGGAGGGGAAACGCATGGATCTGGACTTTCTGGCGTCGCCCCTAGTGAGGCTGCACTCGCCTTGGTTAAATAAAACCCCTACTCTTTGTCAGCCATAAATCCAGAAGGGCCCCGGGAGGCGACGGCGGGACGGGTCGGAGACGTGACGACAAAGGGGTCGCGGTCCCCACTGGAAATGGAATATTCAACTTCCAAGTGGAATCGCGACCCTTGCAATTCTGGGTCATTCACCCCCGTCACGAGGGACCTGGCAGACGAGGGCCTCGTAGGGTTCCATGGGGCCCGAGCGGTCCTTGGCGGTGCCCGCGACGATCTCGAGGTTCCGTTCGCGGTGGCGCCGCCGCAGGGGGTGGCCCGACAGGTTCACCTCGATGAACCAACGCTCGCCGTTGTGCTCCCGGAACCAGGCGAAGTAGTCCTTGACGTCGGCGTCGATGAAACGGATCGAACCCAGGCTCAGCGTCGGGTTGGAGCGGCGCAGCCAGATCAGGCGGCGGTAGTAGCGCAGCACCGAATCGGGGTTGTGCTCCTGGGCGGCGACGGAGTAGCCCACCGAGTCGTCGAAGGCTTTGATCCAAGGGGTTGCGCGCGTGAACCCCCAGTGCTCGTCGCGATCCCAGCGCATCGGGACGCGGGCGTGGTCGCGGGAACCGGCCATGATCTTCCCCCAGGCCCCGGGGCCCTCGGCGGCCAGGAGGTTCAGGGATTCCACGTCGCGCAGCGCCGACTCGTCGGGGAAGTCCTGGTTGACGGCCCCGATCTCCTGTCCCTGGAAGATGAACGGGGTGCCGCGCATGGTCAGCAGGATCGTCGCGAGGGCCTTGCCCAGCTGGTCTCGGAACCGGGGGTCGGGGTTGACCTTGGAGATCATGCGCGGGTTGTCGTGGTTCTCGAAGAACAGGCTCATCCAGTCGTCGGAGCCCAGCCGGGACTGGTAGTCGATGTAGTAGTGCTTCAGGAAGTTCAGGTCGTAGGCGTACTCGTCCCAGCGCACGTGCCCCGGGGTCTCCAGGTGGTCGAAACTGAAGATCAGGTCCAGTTCGTCCCGCTGGGAGCTGGTCAGCAGCCGGGCCACCTCGACGCCGGCCCCCGGGGTCTCTCCGATCATGATGGGCCGGGCATCGGCACCCGGCGCCTCGTGGCCCGGTTCCACGTCCGTCCGGGTGAAGGCCTCGCGGCGCAGCTCGGCCAGGTGGTCGTGCAGGTGCGGGCCGTGGAAGTAGTGCTCCACGCCCGTGAAACCCATCACCTGTCCGACTGTGGCGTTGCCGTCGGGCAGGCCGTCGCGTTTGGAGATGTAGTTGATCACGTCCAGGCGGAACCCGTCGACGCCCTCAGCCAGCCAGAACCGCACGATGTCGGCCACCTCGCGGCGCACCGCGGGGTTGTCCCAGTTGAGGTCCGGCTGTTCGGGGGCGAACAGGTGCAGCGCCCACTTCTCGCCGATGCGGCGCCAGGCGGGGCCGGAGAAGAACGACGTCCAGTTGTTGGGTGGGGTCTCGGGGTCGCCGTCGCGCAGGAAGTAGTAGTCGCCGTGCGCGCCCTCCGGGTCGGCCAAGGCGTCCTTGAACCACGGGTGCTCGTCGGAGGTGTGGTTGGCCACCAGGTCGAGGATGATGCGCATTCCGCGTTCGTGACAGGCGGCGATCAGGCGTCGCAGGTCGTCGATGGTGCCCATCTCGGCCATGACGGAACGGTAGTCGGCGATGTCGTAGCCCATGTCCTTGTTTGGCGAGGTGAAGATGGGCGAGAGCCACAGGCAGTCGATGCCCAGGTCGTCCAGGTAGGGAAGTTTCGCCAGGATGCCGGGCAGGTCGCCGATGCCGTCTCCGTTGCTGTCCGCGAAGGAACGCGGGTAGATCTGGTAGAACACCGCCCGCTTCCACCACGTCGCGGCGATGGGTCCGTCGAGGCGGGGAGGCGACTCGGGGCAGTCGGCCAGCAGATCGACGAGGGTGTCGACGAAACCGGGGCCGAACATGCGCCCCAGGAACTTGTCGAGCTGTCGCAGCCGCAACCGCGATACCAGGGGATTGCGCACCCAGGTGGCGCTGCGCCCGGTCTGCAGCAGTATCTTGTCGATGATGTCGCGTCCGAGCGGATGGGCGTAGACCTCGGCGACGGTGGCGTTGCGATCTGGTTTCACGGGTCAATGGTGCCGTGTTCCGCTGCGGGCGGGAAGGGTTTTCACGGGAAACCCGCCCGGGCGCCGCAAATTTGGGGGATCCCGCATTCCGGGAAAGGCCGGAGGGTAGGTTTCAGCCATGATGAAACTACGCAGAATCGGCATCGTCGCCTTGATCCTGCCTCTTGTCCTGGCGCTCAGTTCCTGTGTCCGGATGCGTCAGGAGATCAACGTGAGCAGCCGAGACAGGATCGAGGTCAAGGTTGACTTCGGGGTGCTGAAGGAACGGGCGGAATCGGGTGGCATCAAGGATCCCAGCGAGGTTTGCCAGCGCGGAAAGAGCTCGTCGAAACTCCCCGGCGACCTCAAACAGGAGGGCTACCAGGACGACAGGTACGTCGGCTGCCGGCTCTCCGGCACCACCAAGCTCACCGAGAACGGCTACCTCGGCTTCGACGAGTCCAGCAAGCAGTGGACCTTTCACATGCCGGGCGGCAATTTGCAGGGGATCAGCGCGACCATGATCACCGACTTCGAGGTCAAGGTGACCTTCCCGGGCAAGGTCCTCACCGCCAGCGGCAAGGGGGAGATCTCCGGCAACACCGTCACGTGGAAGGACCCCTCCGACCTGGCCGACTCCGAGGGCCTGAAGGCGACCGCCAGCAACGATCCCGATCTGACATGGCTGTGGATCGTGCTCGGGGTCGTCGTGGTTGGCGGCGGCGCGGTCGCAGTCATCCTGGTGCAGCGCGGCAAGGCGAAGGCCGCTCGTCCCGGTCCCGGGCAGCCCGGCCCGCAGGGCGGATTCCAGGGCCCGGTCAATTTCCAGCAGCCCGGTCAACAGGGCCGTCCTGGTTACCCGGGTCAGCCCGGTCAACCGGGCCAGAACCCCTGGCGGTGAGAGGCCGTGGTGAGGGGCCGTCCGGCCCCTTTCCGTCGGTGGCGGTTGTTAGGGTCTCGGCCATGACTGAACTGAACGCCCAGCCCGATGGGCTGAGAATCCCCGAAGAACTGCTCGGGGGCGTGGTTGATCCCGAACTCGAGGAGTACATCCGCGACATGATCTGGACGCAACTCGTGAGGGGGAATGACAGCGTCAACGACCATGCCTACGAGATCGCCTGCGCCGTGGAGGACGAGAAGGACGAGGAGAGCGACGGCGGCACGCTGTCCGAGGCGCAGTGCCGCGCCATCGCCCAGTACCTGATCGATGCGCGCCGCACCCAGCAGGCGGGATTCGGGGAGGTGCCCGCCAGCAAGCTGGACCGCGCCTTCGAGGCGCTGCGGAGGGCCCATGTCGTCGCGGAGCAGGACTTCTCCTGTTGCAACACCTGCGGGCATGCGGAGATCGAGGGCGATCAGGACGACCTGGGGTACGTGTTCTTCCACCAGCAGGACACCGAGAGTCTCGCGGAGAGCGGCAGCACCTACCTCAGCTACGGCATCTTCTGGCCCGCCCACATCAGCGAGGAGGAATACAAGGCTTTGAGCAGCTCCCAGCGCGAGGAACTCTACGACGCCACGACCATCAAACTGATGAAGACCGTGGTCATCCCGATCCTCCAGGAACACGGGATAGGCGTCAGCTGGGAAGGAAACGTGGACACCCGCATCCTTCTCACAGACGTCGAGTGGTACGCCCCGCTGCCTCCGGTGGAGGAGGGCTGAGGACGGGACCGCTCAGCCGGGGAAGGGCCCCACGGGTTCAGGGCGAAGCTTCTCCGCCAGGGCAGGTGGCAGGGCCAGCAGCTCCGGCTGGTTGAGCTCCCCGGGCATGATCCACGGGGTCCTGCCGGTGCGTGGCTGGGTGGTGCGGCGGAGCCTCTCGCCGTCGCTGACCAGCCAGTTCGTCCAGGCCCGCCCCACCAGGCCGGCCAGCTCCAGGGCGCGGTCCTGGCAGGTTTCTGGCCAGTTCTCCGGGAGCTGCGGTTCCGCGGGGAAGGTGGGTTCCACCAGCTTCTGGCCCTTGCGGGAGGCCGCGTAGGAACGCACGGCCTCGACGATGGCGCGCTGGTGGGTGCGGGTGGCGTCGATGAACTCCCCGAGCAGCGCCGTCGGATGCCCGTCGCTGATCGGCAGGCCGGTCAGGTCGCTGCCGGGGGTGGCGATGACGACGCGCTCGCGGGTCAGCGAGTGCACCTTCTTCAGGGCGTGTTCGTCGGCCAGATCCACCACGACGGCGTTCGTGCTGGACGCCTCGGTGGGGTCCGTGCGGCTGACCAGCCAGATCGCCACCGTCTCCGAGCGTCGATCAACCGCGGCGAAACCGAGCATGTTGCCTCCTGGGGTTTGTGCGCCAACCCTAGTCCGCAGGGGTGCGCGGTCGCGAAATCGGGACGGTTCAAGCCAATCGTTGGACACGGCCATGGTTCTTGGCGACGGTCTCTGACAAACTGGCACCGTGAGCTCAAACCCCTTGACCTCGGAGGACCTGCTCCGGTGCCGTCGCGTCCTGGACGAGGCACTGGCCGCTGACAAGCTGGATTCCGCGCAGTACCGGACGCGTATCCGAGCGATGGTGGTTGCGGTGGACAAGGGGGATCTGTACGCCCTGATCCGGGATCTGGTTCCAGCGGCCGGGGAACCGGGTTTCACCGACGAGGGCCACGAGGTTCCAACGGTTTTCTCCTCGGTACCGGCCAGCCCTGTCCCTCGGCCGGAGGAGGAAACCACCCGGGCGGTCCGGGCAACCGGGGCCGATGCGTACGCCGGACCGGCCCCGATCGACTCGTTTCCCTCGTTCCCGGACGACGACCCCTACACCGACGAGGACGATCCGTTTCCGGACGAGAACTATTTCCACCTGGGCGACGAGGACTCACTTCCGGGAGAGGAAGACCCCTACCCCGACGAGGAGGACTCGTTTCCGGGCGTGGAGGCTCACCATCTGGACCAGGACGTGCCGGCCCCGGTGACGCAGAACTCCCCGGAGTCCTTGGAAGTGGACGACCCGGTGACCCGCGTGGTCCCGGTCATACAGCCCGGGACGCCCGCCGGGCCCGTCCCCGGGGAACTGGTTCCGGTCAGGCAGTGGTCGGCCGAGGTGTCTCCCCGGGAGCAGGCCCCGGCATCGTCGGAACTGTCTCCCCGGGAGCAGGCCCCGACCTCGACGGAGTTGTCCCCGGTCGGGCAGCGGTCGGCCGAGATGGCCCCGCTCGAACCGCCGCCGGGCACGGCACTCTCCCCGGCGGAGCAGGACGACGACGATTCGGTGAACCGGGTGGTCGTGGTCATGGTGCCCTCCGCGCCCTCCCCGGACGAACCCGGCGTGATCAGATCCGTCTGGGACGAACTACCCTCACCTGAATCGCCCTTGCCCGAACCGGAACCGGTTGAACCGGAACCGGCCGCACCGTCCCCGGCGGACCGGGCCCCGGTCGAACCGGAAACGGAGGACGACGAGCCGGTGACCCGTATCTCCGCCCCAGTGGGGTTCGACGACTCCGAGGCCCCCACCCAGGTGCTGGACGCCGTCAAGGACCTGTCCATCTTCAGGGATGAGGCGACCGAGAAAATCTCCGAACCACCGCAACCGGTGCTTCCGTATTCCATGAACCAGGGTTTCTCCAGCACCCCGGCCGATCCCATGGCGCAGGCGACCACCGCCCCCTCCACGGAATACGCGGTCCCTCCGATGCCGCCCCCGGTTCCCGAGCCTTCCGCCGAGGCCTTGGCGTCCATGCCCCCGCCGGTCCCTCCGTCGGCGAACCCGCCGCAGGATCCCTGGGCGCCCTACGGGCAGATGCCCCCGCCGGATCCGGCCGCGATGGCGCCCCCGCCGATGAGTGATTCCGGCTATGGCGCCGTTCCCTCAGCCCCGTACTACGGATCCCCGCAGCCCTACGGCCAGTACATGCCCCCGCCGAGCGCTCCCTACCAGCCCCCGGCCCCGGTCTACAACACGGAACCCGCCCAGGACCAGGCCCCGAAGCGTCGCAGCACCTGGGCGTGGGTGGTGGTGACGATGATGGTGCTGGCCCTTCTGGTGTGGGTTGCCTACCTGGTGATCTTCCGGCAGGGCAGGCATGCCGCCCCCGAGATCTCCTCGCAGATCCAGGTCTCGGCCGCCGTCGCCACCAGCGCGTCTCCCGTGACCGGTGGCCAGTAGGCCCAGGGCCAGCCGGCGCCGCAAATCACATCGGTGTAGTTTTACCCCGGTTGTGGAAAACTCTGTGGGAAAAGCTGGTGGCGTCCTTGCTCACCAGAGATCG